>WPCK01395972.1_pt1 | contig 46557 bp, 47 predicted proteins | sample 5399851 | NCBI WGS metagenome assembly WPCK01 (sample SAMN12869471, study PRJNA574797) | sludge metagenome | isolation source: wastewater treatment of pH11 | place: China:Beijing | collected 2019-05-20
GACGGTCAAGCCCGGCCAGTTCGTGGTCGGCTCGTTCTGCCTGTCCGACAACACTTGCCCGCACTGCGCGTTCGGCTTCAAGTCGTCCTGCGTCCAGCGAGAATTCATGACCGGCGCGCAGGCGCCCTTCGCGCGCGTGCCGCTGGCCGACGGTACACTGGTCGCCACTGCGGAAATACCGGATGCCGACATGATTCCGCATATGCTGGCGGTGTCCGACGTGCTGGGCACCGGTTGGTACGCGGCCGGTGCCGCCCAGGTGCGCCAGGGCGGCACCGTGGTCGTCGTCGGAGACGGCGCGGTCGGGCTCATGGGTGTGCTCGCGGCCAGCCAGATGGGTGCCCAACGCATCATCGCAATGAGCGGCCACGCGTCGCGCCAACAACTGGCGCGCGACTTCGGCGCGACCGACATCGTGGCGGAGCATGGCGATGAAGGTGTCGCCCGAATCATGGAGCTGACTGAGGGCGCCGGCGCCGAGTCCGTGCTTGAATGCGTCGGCATGGACAAATCGATGTAACAGGCGATCATGTGGAGTCGAAAAGGACCAGCGTGTATTTGTACACGTCGGCGGAATAGACACTGTCCGCCCGCTCGCCGTAGCGAGTGAGAAACAGTTCCAGGTCCTTTGTTTCCCGGTTTTCCACCAGACTGAAGTTGGAGAGTTGCAATTCCGAGGTGTCCGTCGGGCCACGATCATCGATGATCGTGAGCGTGCTCTTCTTGAGCGCGATGTTGCGTTCATCGATCTCCGCGATGTAGAGCGGAAAACGCGGGCTGTTCCCTTTGGGCGGTTGGGCGCAGATGTTGCCGACCCAATAGAGTTTCTTCGTCTTGCTGCTCCGCAACATTCTGGAAAAGGCGGAGGGCGAATAGAATGGCTCGCCGCCGTCATAGCGCAAATCGGTGACCGTGCTCCAGGTCTTGCCGCCGTCGCGCGACTGGCTGATCCATCGTCGGCCCGGATACGTTGTCGGGTCGAGACGATCGTTGCCGCCCCGCATCTCCAGGAGCAACGCGCCGTCATCGAGCTGTGCCAGCGCCGGCTCCAACAGGCCGCGCGTCGAGACGTAACGGCGCACGGAAACCGGTTCGCTGTGGGTCCAGTCGAAATCCTTCTTTTGCGCGTTCCAGGTGCCAAAGAAACAGAGCACCCCGGACACGAAACCTTTTTCCGCATCCATCCACGGCACGCGGGCGCACACTTGTTTGTCCACGTCATCTTCCTCGTAACGCACCGGCACGCTGACCGGAATCGCGACGCGGCCATCCGCGAGGCTGAGGATGGTGCTGCCCACGGCGCCCTGGTTGGCCCGGAGAAATCCAGGCGCGGCCCAGTTCGTGGGATTGAACGCCGGGCCCTTTTCGTAAGTCAGTTGCCGAAGATCCGTCCACGTCCGGCCAACGTCGGTCGAGAGACGATAGAAGGCGTGACTGAAAAAACTCTCCTTCCCGCGGAACCCGCCTGCGAGCGCTTTCGCGACATCGCCGAGAAAAATCGTTTGATAGACGACGTCCATCGTGCGGCCGGACGCGGCGTCGAAGTGCGCCGCATAATAAAGCTGTTCCAGCCCGTTGCCGTCCTGCTTCAAGTCCTCCGAGCCGGGCAGCCGCTCGAACGGCGACCAGGTGCGCCCGTTGTCCTCCGAGTAGCGGACGCTCATGGTGGCGGCGATGTCCGAACGCGATTGCGTCGAGTGTACCTCGCGCCGTCTCAAGCCGCCGCCAACGTATGTCATCACCACATCCGGCGCGACGCCCGGCGCCGGGTGAGGCACGTAACGCTCGCGGCGAACGGAGCAAATGCCGGTCGTGGCCGGCTCCTCGGCCCGCGATGGCCACGCGACGAAGGCGAAGGTCAACGTCAACATCGAAGTGAGAAGGACTGTGGACATGGGAGTATGGTGTACTGCGTGGCGCGACCAATGCCAAGCGGCAATGACGCGATCCCTCCCTTTTTCCTCTGGCCAATCGGCAAAGGTTCCACGTAACCGTCACGGGTTGAGTCCCAGTCGACACGTATTTCTCGTCCTCGTCGTCGAGTAACCTCGAGAAACCGGCACGTGCGACACGTCTTCAATCCGTTGATCTCGATCGTCCATGACGTGACAATTGCCAAAGGGACTCCCGTCGCGAGACTTTGCCATGCCGGCCATGTGGATCCAACGATTCGAACCGGAAGGCTGATCACTCGTACTCTTCCTCCGACGATCGTACCCCTAAGCCCGTGAACGGTGCCCCCCCCAATGAGTGCCAGCATGCCAATGACAACTTCTGCAACAAGCGCCGGGCAGTTGCTGGCACGGTTTCGCGTGCATGCGAGTCCGGAACTCCTTGCCGCAGTCCTGCTGCTGCTTGGCACGGTCGTGGCCCTGACCTGGGCCAACTCGCCTTGGGGCCACACCTATGCCGCGTTCTGGCACACCGAGGTCGCCGTACGGATAGGCGGCACCGAGCTTTCGCTGAGCCTGCACCACCTGGTCAACGACGGTCTGATGGCGTTCTTTTTCTTCGTCGTCGGCCTGGAAGTGAAGCGCGAACTCGTGCTGGGCGAGCTCGCCGACCGGCGCCGCGCAATGGTGCCGGTTCTGGGTGCCGTCATGGGCCTGATCGTTCCGGCGCTGGTTTACGTAGCGATCAATCTGCGCGGGGAGGCCATGTCCGCCTGGGGCATGGTGATCTCTACCGACACGGCCTTCCTCCTGGGCGTCATTTCGCTTCTCGGTCGATCCTGCCCCATTCCGTTGCGTTCCTTCCTGCTCGCGCTCGCCGTCGTCGACGACGTCGGCGCTCTCGCTGCGATCGCCATCTTCTACACCGATGACCTGCACTTCGGGTTCCTGGCGCTCGCCGCGACGGGGGTGGCGATCATGTTTGCCCTGCGGTGGCTGAGGGTCTGGCGCGGTCCGGCCTATCTGATGTTGGCGGCAGCGTCATGGATCATGCTCTACCTGAGCGGTGTCCACGCCACGCTGCTGGGGGTGATCATCGCGCTCATCACTCCCGCATACCGCGTCCGGCGCGACGAGGTCGCGGAAGTCGGCCGGTTGACCCGCGCCTACCTGCAACACCCGCATCCGGCCCGTGCCCAAGCGGCGCGCTTGTCGATCGAGCGTTCGGTTCCGGTTGGGGATCGTTTGCAGGCGCTGTGGCGGCCGTGGACCGATTACGTCATCGTCCCCTTGTTCGCGCTGGCCAATGCCGGCGTGGTGTTGAGTGCGGCCTCGCTGGGGGCTGCCGCCACTTCCCCGGTCACCCTCGGGGCGATTGCGGGACTCGTGTTGGGCAAGCCGGCCGGTATTCTGCTGGGCTGCGCGTTGGCCGTGGGCCTCAAGCTCGGAGACCTTGCCCCGGGCGTGACCCGGCTGCAGCTGGCGGGCGGGGCCCTGTTGTGCGGAATCGGGTTTACCATTTCGCTGCTGATCGTCGGGCTCTCGATTCCCGACCCGGCGCTCGCCGACCAGGCGCGTGTGGGAATCCTCGGCGCCTCGCTGCTCGCGGCCGCGGCCGGGTTCGCACTGTTGCGGCTGGCGGCGCATCGCATGCCGAAGACGGAAGCTCGTTCGACTCTGCTCCGGCCCCCGGTCGATGCGGCGCGCGACCACATCCGTGGCCCAGCCGACGCGCCGCTTACTCTGGTAGGGTTTGGAGACTTCGCGGCGCCTTTCCAGGGCTGGGGGATGCTCTCCGACCTGCGTGAACGCTTCGGCGACCGACTGCGTTATGCGTACCGCCATGTCCCGCGCCCGGAGCACCCGCACGCGCATCTGGCGGCCGAAGCCGCAGAAGCGGCAGGCGCGCAAGGCCGGTTCTGGGAAATGCACGACCGGCTGTTTCAGTTTGCGAATGGGTTGAGTGCCCCGGATCTGGTTGACCACGCGGCTGCCCTGGGGCTCGACGTAGCCCGCTTCGCACAAGAACTCGGCTCTGGCAAGTACCGCCGGCGGGTGGAGGAGGATCTGGCATCGGCACGCGCCAGCGGCGTCGACGCGTCGCATAGCTTCTTCGTGAACGGACAGCGCTACATCGGAGTCCACAACGCCGAATCGCTGGCGGCCGCCTTGCTTGCGAGCTCCCGCGAGGCGGCGGGCGAGTCCTCACCCGTGGGCGTACCCGCGCCGGTCCGTGCCCGGCCGAGACCCTGGAATCCGGACGAAGAGATGCCGAGTCTGCCAGAGGACCTGGCGGAGACCGCCGACCTTGGCGGCGACCACCCGCGGCTAACCGACGCACAACTGGCGCGGATCGAGGCCGTGGGCGAGCGACGGAGGGTTGCGCGCGGCGACGTCCTTTACCGGCCCGGGGACGAGAGCTACGACTTCCACGTCGTCGTCTCCGGTGCCGTGGCGGTCGTCGGCTACATTGGTGCCGCCGAACGACGCGTGGTCCGGGTGCACGGTGAGCGACGCTTCCTCGGAGCGCTCGACCTGCTGCGCAAGCACCCCGTCGTCCGGACAGCCGTCGTCATCCGCTCCGGTGAAGTACTGCGCGTTCCCGCCGGGCGACTGCACGTCCTGTTCGCTGGCGACGTCGAACTGCGCGACCTGGTGGCACGTGCCTTCCTGCTGAGGGAAGTCATCGGCCGCAAGCTGGCGGCGGACCTGTGCATTCTCGCGTTACCAGCCGATCCGCGCACCCAAGAGCTGCACGAATGGGCGAAAGATCACGGGCTCAACGCGTGGCTCAGTGACGCGCACAGCGAGGATACGCAGCAAGCGCTCGCGCGGTCGGGCTTGTCCGTCGATGACCTGCCCGTGGTGCTGATGCCGGACGGCACGCTGCTGCGTGCACCTGGAATCGCGGATGTTGAAAGGGCGTTGTTCGGCTCGTCCGATACCGCGCACCCCCGGTCGGAGACCTAAACCTGAAAGGATTACTGCCCATGAACAGAATCCTTGTCATCACCTACCCAAGAAAAGACGATCGCTGTGCCAGCTTGGCGATGATTTGTCGCGCGCATCGACCAGCGCTTTGCGGACGACCTCCGTCATGGCACATAGACCGCGCCGAGTTTCGAGGATGACGTCGCGCTTCACCGCGTGCTGTACGCGATTGAGCAAGCGGCGGAAATCGTGCGATCCTGCGGCCGGCACCATTTCAACAAACAAAACAGGAGGACTGAGAAATGAAACGTTACATGCTTATCGTGTCCGTCAGTTGGAGTCTACTCGCTGTAACGATTGCAAGGAACGCACACTCACAAGATCCCGGATCGGTCTTGGCAACAGAACGTCAAGCCCCAGAGATAGAGAGTGATGCTGCAAAGCTCGCGGCGGCAACAATTCCCACAGAGTCCGGAGTCGTGGCTGGTGTCCCCGGGGACCATGTGACCAGTTTCAAAGGAATTCCCTATGCAGCCGCTCCGGTTGGCAATCTGCGCTGGCGTCCGCCACAACCCATGGCGGCATGGGAAGGAATGCGCCCTGCGAGCAACTTCGGCGCGGATTGTGCGCAAAGGGGCTTTGGCCGTGATGGGAATTCGATCGCCGAGAATTCTTCGGAAGACTGTCTGTTTCTGAACCTCTGGAAGCCTGCGGATGCGACGGCCGAATCGAAACTCCCTGTCATGGTTTGGATACACGGCGGCGCCTTCGTGGGTGGCAGCGGTTCACAATCTGGGTTTTCCGGTGAACAGTTTGCCAAACAGGGCGTCGTCATGGTGACCTTCAACTACCGACTGGGGCGACTCGGGTTCTTTGCTTTCCCCGCCCTGAGCCGTGAGTTTCCAGACGAGCCCAAAGGCAACTACGCCTACATGGATCAAATTGCCGCGCTCAAGTGGGTGAAACGAAACATCGCCGCTTTTGGAGGCGACCCGAACAATGTGACGATTTTCGGCCAGTCGGCGGGCGGAGTATCGGTGCATACCCATTTGACCTCGCCACTTTCACGGGGACTGTTTCACAAAGCGATCAGTCAGTCCGGCGGTGGTCGGGACGGAGTGCTCACCGGGCGACCGATGCGGGAAGACAACGTGGATCCGTTCTACCCGGATTCGGCTGAAACCATCGGAATGAATGTCGCGCGCAGGCACGGAATCGAAGGAACCGACGAAGATGCACTGGCAAGACTTCGTGCCTTGAGCGTGACGGAAATTGTTGACGGTGGACAGGAGAGTGATGGCCGTGGTGGGCCGGTTACTTATTCTGGGCCGATACTCGACGGCAAGCTCGTAGCCGAGACCGCTGAGAGCGCCTACCTGGCGGGCAGACAGGCAGACGTTCCACTGATCATCGGATCCAACAGTGCCGAAGTTCCGGCGGGCTTCGTCCATGCAAGTTCAAAAGATGAGCTTTGGAAGCGGTTCGGGGACGCCAGAGAGAAAGCTATGGCGGCCTACGATCCGAGTGGCAACAAGGATGTTGCTGAACTTCTAACGATGGTCAACACGGATGCGGTTTGGGCAGAACCAGCGAGATTGACGGCCAGAGCATTCGCCTCAAAAGGAAGCCCATCGTACATCTATCTATTTTCTTATATATCGCCGTCGATGCGGGAGAGGGTGAGGTTTGGAGCATTTCATGGGTTGGAGATCGGTTACGTATTCAACAATCTAAGCAGCCGCAACGGAACCGAGGTGGATCCCGAGGATCAAGAAGTTGCCAGGATGATGAACACTTACTGGGTAAACTTCGCCAAAAGGGGTGATCCGAACGGCGAAGGTCTCCCGAACTGGCCGGCTTTCGATCAACAGAAGGACCAGCTTCTGGAGTTTCGGCCCGATGGTTCTGCAGTCGCCACACCGGATCCGAAGAAGGCTCGTTTGGATGCCACCGAGAAGGCTGCTCGATCGTTACTGTCTCGTTAATCAAAATGGAAAACTAATATGAATATGCATACGACAGGGACCACTTCGACAGCTTTTCCAGGCAGATTCAATTGCCCGCAATTCAAGGCACTACTGTCGGTCGCGCTATTGATGGTGATTCCGGGAGCCGCCATGTCCGCAGAACACAACGACAATCCGTTCGGCCTCGTGTACGGCGGCGCCATCACCGAAAATGTTTCGGGGAAAGTGCAAATCCATCCCGTCACCTATAGGCTCAACAACATTGAGATCGCGGCCAACGTTTACACTCCGCCGAATTACACGCCCGACGGAGGCTTGCCTGCAATTGTCGTGGCACATCCCAACGGAGGCGTCAAGGAACAAGTTGCGGGTTTGTATGCACAGCGATTGGCCGAGCAGGGATACATCACGATAACGGCAGATGCGGCATACCAGGGGGCGAGCGGCGGCCAACCCCGCAATGTGGACAAGCCCGCTCATCGGATCGAGGACATCCACGGCATGGCGGACTACATCACTCGCTATCCGGGCGTCGATAGCTCGCGCCTGGGCTTGCTCGGCATCTGCGGGGGAGGCGGCTACTCGTTGAAGGCCGCACAGGGCGACAAGCGGTTCAGGGCGATCGCAACCTTGAGCATGATCAACTCCGGACGCGTCCGGCGCAACGGCTTCGCGGATTCACAACGGGACACCATCCAGCAGCGACTGAAGCAGGCCACAGACGCCCGAGCCCAGGAAGCGGCCGACGGGGAAGTGCTCTACTCCGGGGATGCCAACCTAACGGACGAGCAGATCGCCGAGCTGCCGTTCGAACTGTACCGGCAGGGGTACGAGTACTACTGGAAGACTCACGCCCACCCCTGCTCGACATTTAAGTACACGACGAGCAGCTTGCTGGACCTGATGAGCTTCGACGCCACGAATCAGATCGAACTGATCGACACACCGCTACTGATGATCGCCGGCAGCAAGGCCGACAGCCTATACATGACTGAGGATGCGGTCGAGAAGGCCACCGGCACAAAGGACAAGGAACTGTTCACGATCGAGGGAGCCACGCACATCGAGACTTACTGGGTGCCTCAGTACGTCAACGGCGCGGTCGACAAGCTGAAAACATTCTTCACGAGAACCCTGGGTTCGGTGTCTGCGCAGAACGAAGCTCCTCAGACCTCCACGCAATCGCCGACACAGTCGCGCGCCCAGGCCCTGATGGGTGATATTACGCCAAAGCTGGCAGAACTGACCGATGACGTCTTGTTTGGAGATGTCTGGGAGCGGCCAGAACTTTCCAAGAGGGATCGAAGCCTGGTGACGGTCAGTGCACTCATCGCCATGAATCGTCCCGATCAACTCCGGTCGCACCTTGCTCTGGCTCAGACGAATGGAGTGAAGCGAGAGGAATTGACCGAAGCGATCACCCACCTGGCGTTCTATGCTGGTTGGCCGAGTGCCGTCACAGCGGCGGGAGTGGCGAAGGAGGTTTGTGCCGCGACACCGCCTCCCGCCACAGCAGCTGCAGGGTTCACGGCCCCGTTGTTGATCCAGGAACAAGGGAGCTTCGCCATCGGTGGAACCGTGTCGCGCCAACCCGGTACCTACCACAACAATCAGCCCACCGCCGAAGGGCAGAGTTTTCATGGCGATCATCTTTATGCCTTCTATCAGACACCGGTGAATCCCAAGCCGCTTCCCATTGTGATGCTGCACGGCGCCTATCAATCGGCACGTAGCTGGGAGACCACCTCGGATGGCCGGGAAGGTTTCCGTGACATCTTTCTGCGCCGCGGGTTCTCCGTCTATCTGGTCGATCAGCCGCGTCGCGGCCGGGCCGGCAACAGCACCGTGGCCACAACTACCGAACCCACGCCCTACGATCAGCTTTTCTTCGATCAATTCCGCATCGGCACCTGGCCGCGCTACTTTGACGGCGTGCAGTTTGATCGCAAGCCGGAAACACTGAACCAGTTCTTTCGTTCCATCACACCGAACACCGGCCCCTACGACGCAGAGGTTATTTCTGACGCGATGTCGGCCTTGTTCGACAAAACCGGTCCTGGCATCCTGTTTACCCATTCACAAGGCGGCGGGCCGGGCTGGTTGACTGCCATCAAGAACCGGAACGTCAAGGCGATCGTCGCCTTCGAACCGGGCAGCGGTTTCGTATTCCCAACAGGCCAGTTGCCCGCGGCGATGCCCAGCGCGGCGGGAACGCTGACTCCGGAAGAGGTGTCACCGGATGAATTCAAGGCGCTCACCCGCATCCCGATCATCATCTATTACGGAGACAACATTCCGACCGAGCCGACCGAGCGACGGGGTGAGGACAATTGGCGTGTGCGGCTGGCCATGGCCAAGCTCTGGGTCGCTGCCGTCAACCGGCAGAGTGGCAACGCACGGCTGGTGCATCTGCCGGAAATTGGTATTCGCGGCAACACACACTTCCTCTTCTCCGATCTGAACAACGTTGAAATTGCCGACCAGGTGTCGGCGTTTCTTGGCGAAGAGAATCTGGACAAATAGCCCTAACCAAGAACAAGGAGAGCAACGTGTCAAGAAACATGAAGACCGTGGCTACTCAAGATTACGAAGAGGTCGTGTCCACGGTGGCTCAATACGTCGAAGGGCTGCGAGTGGGCAGTGCTGACAGCGTGGCCACGGCCTTCCTCAAGGACGCCATCATGTATGGCTTCGCCAAGGTCTTTCCCATGTATGAAGAGTAACCACCACCTGAACTTTTCTTGGAGATAGCAATGCAAGAGAGAACACTTGGTAACAGCGGTTTGGAAGTATCGGCCCTCGGCTTTGGCTGCATGGGCATGAGCTTTGGTTACGGCCAGCCGATCGACAAGGCGGACGGGATCAGGCTGATCCGCGCGGCGGTTGATCGCGGCGTCACCTTCTTCGACACCGCGGAAGTCTACGGCCCCTTCACGAACGAAGAACTCGTCGGTGAAGCACTCGCACCGGTCCGCGATCGGGTGGTGATCGCCACCAAGTTCGGTTTCAGCTTCAAGGACGGCAAGCAGGAACCGGGCGTGTTGAACAGTCGGCCGGACCGCATCCGCGAGATGGTCCAGTCGTCGCTTAAGCGGCTACGCACCGACCGTATCGACCTCCTCTACCAGCACCGGGTCGATCCGAACGTGCACATTGAGGATGTGGCCGGCGCTGTCAAGGAGTTGATCCAAGCCGGGCAAGTAGTCCACTTCGGCCTCTCTGAGGCGGGAGTCGACATCATTCGCCGCGCACATGCCGTGCAACCCGTGACGGCGCTTCAGAGCGAATACTCTTTGTTCTGGCGAGAACCGGAGGAGCAGATTCTTCCCGTGCTGGAGGAACTTGGCATCGGGTTCGTGCCGTTCAGCCCGCTCGGCAAGGGTTTTTTGACAGGCAAGATCGACGAGAAGACCACATTCGATGCGACCGATTTTCGCAACTCGGTCCCCCGTTTTTCGGAGGAGAACCGGAAAGCGAATCAGGCGTTCGTCGAATTGCTGGGGCGCGTTGCCTCGCGAAAGGAAGCCACGTCCGCTCAGATCGCGCTCGCATGGCTGCTCGCTCAACAGCCCTGGATCGTGCCCATACCGGGAACGACCAAACTCCATCGCCTGGAAGAGAACCTGGGGGCGACATCCGTCACTCTCACTCAAGACGATCTCCGCGAGATCGAGTCAGGAGCGTCGCAGATTGAGGCCCACGGAGCGCGCTACTCGGAAGCCGCTCAAAGAATGATCAACCGCTAAAGAACCGTTGTCAACAAACGGTGACACCTTTTGGTCCCCGCCCCAGCGGATTGCGCTGAAGGGATGGCAGGCCCGAAAGAACTTCGAAAGAACTTGTGACAATGACGATTGCCGACAATCTGAAGGTATCTTGATCCGATAATCGCCCCCGGTGCGAGCGCCGCTACGGTAAAGGTCTTGCCACGTGATGAGGAGGACGAGTAATGCCCCATGTCATTGTGAAGTTGTGGCCGGGAAAGACCGATACGCAAAAGCGCCAACTCGCCAAGAACCTGGCTATACGATGTGATCGAAAGTGGATGTCACCTCACGGCTGAAATCGCTGCACTCCCATAGCCTCTGCTGCTGCAATGAGCGCGGTATCGAGCGTCGCGATAGGAAGGTTCATCCGAACTGCTAGTTCCAAATACGCCGCGTCATAGATCGTCAAGGCATGTTGACGGGCCAGCGCTATATCGTCCGACCACGCGCGATGTTCAGTCTCGGTATCGACCAGAATTGGCAAGCCGGCCAGAAACCCAATCCAGTTCGTTGTGTCGGCTTGCGTACAGCGTCCTCTTCGTTCACTGACGATCAAGACGTTGGCAACTTCGAGGTGCCACAGTCGCGGAACGACCAATTCGATCGCCGGGAGCCGATTTGCAATCGCATCGGCATAAGCTTCTTGCTCGTCGTAGAATAGCCATGCCATGGTGACCGAGCCGTCGAGAACGAGCCGGGCCGGCCCCAACGTCGCGGGCGATTTCTGTACCGTTGGTTTGGATGTGGACTTTTTCATTATCACAACTTCGGCAACATGAGAGCGCTTAGTACTTGTGCTGATCGTGGGCGAGCTTCCGAAACGACCCCGTAAGTTTTCGTTTCACTTGATCCCGGTACGCCAGCATCTCACGCGCGACCTCCGCCGGTGAACGCACATCCAATTTGTCGGGTGGCACCAACATGGCAACGGGCTTACCCCGATTCGTAATCAGAATCCGTTCACCTTTGGCAACTCGCTGCAAGAGTTGCGGTAGATGGGTCTTGGCTTCAAAACTGCCAATGGTGGTCATGGTGGCTCCAGTCAACTAGTTGTTTAGACTAGTCTATTATAGCATCTCCCGGCCTGCTTGCCAGTACACGCATGGTAGAGCCATTGCCCTCATCTGTTCGGCGCTGCCAAACGCCCAGGCACTATTGGCGACGGTACGGCCAATGGGCCAGGGCGGCCAGCGGCCGCCCGGCGTTTTGTGGGCCCAACTCGATGCACCAAGGCTCATTGACCATGCCGCAGTGAATAGTTGGACAGCGCGACGTTGTTTCGATTCGACGGCAAATACAAGCCCGAAGCGGAAGCGAGGGGAACGGCCGGCATCTTGTTGCAAATCTGAAGCATCTCCTTCAGCGATTTTCCAAATTATCGCATCATGTAGCCTGGTTCCAAGGATGGGGGAATAGCCATTCAATAACACCCACTCACACTTTCCAGAAACCGAGGTCAAAACATGAAATCCGCTTTCCTGCTTCTAATATCCACAGTACTGATGTCCAATTTGGCATGCGCGGCTGAAGAACCGTCCACCCGCACCAACAACGCTTCCGGGACAAACAACCCCATGAACACTTTAAACCCCAAAGAAGAAAAGCTCGTGCTGATCTCGGCCTATACCGCCCGAGGCGACATGCCGAATCTAAAACTCGCGCTCGCGGCCGGACTGGACGCAGGTCTGACTGTCAACGAGGTCAAGGAAGTGCTCACCCAGCTTTACGCCTACTGTGGATTTCCGCGCAGCCTCAACGCGCTCGGAACCTTTATGACGCTCGTGAACGAACGCGGCCGCAAGGATGCAGTTGGAAACCTTCCCGGACCGCGGCCCGTCGGAACGAGTCTTGAGTTCGGTACCGTGAATCAGACGAAACTCGTCGGCGCGCCGGTCATGGGGCCGCTGTTCGAGTTTGCTCCCGCGATTGATGAGTATCTGAAAGCCCATTTGTTCGGGGACATTTTCGCGCGCGACAACCTCGATTGGAAGACGCGCGAACTCGCCACCATCGCCGCGCTTGCTGCGATGGACGGGGTGGAGTCGCAGTTGAAGTCTCATATCGTCATCGGCAAACACAACGGACTGACCGAAGCGCAGATCGAAGCGATTCTCGCACTGGTCAATCCCGTGCCAGTCAAGACGAGCCCGTTCCCGATCGGCGAGGAGAACAAGGGATACGCGCAGTATTTCAGCGGGAAGTCCTATCTTGCCCCACTGACGAAGGACAAGCGGCTCAAGGCGCCGGCGTTCAACGTGACGTTTGAACCCGGCTGCCGAAACAACTGGCACAAGCACAGCGGCGGTCAGTTGTTGATCGCGGTCGGCGGCGTCGGCTATTACCAGGAACGTGGGCAGACGGCGCGGCGGCTGGTTCCCGGCGACGTGGTCGAAGTCCCGCCGGACACGGATCATTGGCACGGCGCGGCGCCCGACAGTTGGTTTTCGCACCTTGGCGTCGAGTGCAACCCGGACACGAACAAGAACACCTGGCTCGAAGCGGTTTCGGATGCCGATTACCGAGCCGCGACCGGAGGAAAATGAGAAACCGCGCCGCGTTGTTAATGCCGCTCTTCTCTCCAACGGAACAAGCGGCCAAATAATCAACCCACACAGGAGTCAATAATATGTACGCAACCATCATGCACGCCCCCGGCGATGTTCGTTACGAACAGGTTCCCGATCCAAGGATCGAAAAGCCGACGGACGCCATCATTAAACTTTCCGCCACCTGCATCTGCGGCTCGGACCTGTGGCCGTATCGCGGCATCTCGGGGCAGGACGGCCCGGCCAACATGGGTCACGAGTACTGCGGCGTGGTGGTCGAGGTCGGTTCCGCGGTGAAGACGGTCAAGCCCGGCCAGTTCGTGGTCGGCTCGTTCTGTCTGTCCGACAACACCTGCCCGCACTGCGCGTACGGCTTCCATTCCTCTTGCGTTCAGCGTGAGTTTATGACCGGCGCGCAGGCACCCTACGCGCGCGTGCCGCTGGCCGACGGCACGCTGGTCGCCACCGCTGAAATGCCTGACGCTGATATGATCCCGCACATGCTGGCGGTGTCCGACGTGCTGGGTACCGGCTGGTACGCAGCTGTTGCCGCCCAGGTGCGCCAAGGCGGCACGGTGGTCGTGGTAGGGGACGGTGCGGTCGGGCTGATGGGCGTACTCGCCGCCAGCCAGCTGGGAGCGGAACGCATCATTGCGATGAGCCGCCATGCATCGCGCCAACAACTGGCCCGTGAGTTTGGCGCGACCGACATCGTCGCAGAGCGCGGCGATGAAGGCATCGCCCGGATCATGGAGTTGACCGATGGCGTCGGCGCTGAGTCAGTGCTGGAATGCGTCGGAATGGACGAATCCATGCAACAGGCGATTGGCACTTGCCGACCGGGGGGCACGATCGGCTACGTGGGCGTACCGCATGGTGTGACCTTCGACGGTCAGAAACTGTTCTTCTCGCAGCGCCGCATGCTGGGCGGTCCCGCGCCGGTGCGCCGCTTTTTGCCTGATCTGATGGATCGCGTGCTCAAGGGCAAGATCCAACCGGGCAAGGTGTTCGACCTGACTCTGCCCATCGCCGACGTGGCCGAAGGCTACAAAGCCATGGATGAACGCCGCGCGATCAAGACAATGTTGCGAGTTGATTAACGCCAGAAGAACGAGGAATAACGCAATGCAAACAACTACTTTGAACAACATAGTCACCCTGCCGATGCTGGGCCTTGGCGTGTTTCAGGATGCACCCAATGCTACGGCGGCCGCCGTCCAGGAAGCCTTGCCATGTATGCACAAACGTCTTCCCCGGTGATGGTTGAATATGGCTCCACGCAATCTCATGAACATACGCCAAGCCAATAAAGCAGATGAGGACGCCATCTGGGACATTTTCCGCGCGGTCATTGCACCCGGCGATACGTACGTCTTTGCCCCGAACATGCCCCGCGAGGAGGCGTTGGCTTACTGGTTCCGCGCTGACACTTATACCTACGTGGCCGAGAGCGACGGACGCGTCGTCGGCACCTACATCCTCAAGCCCAACCAACCAGCACTTGGCAGTCATGTCGCCAACGCTGCTTTCATGGTTTCGCCGTCTGCTCGCGGTCTCGGCGCCGGCAGACGTATGGGCGAGCACTGCCTCGCCGAGGCACGCCGACTCGGTTTCCGCGCCATGCAATTCAACTTCGTGGTCGCCACCAACGAGCCAGCAGTGCGTCTCTGGCAGCAGCTTGGCTTTAGCATTGTCGGCACTTTGCCCAGCGCGTTTCATCACGCTCAACGCGGATTCGTCGATGCTTATGTCATGTTCCGAACCCTCGAAACCGTCGTCTAAACCATGCGCTACGGCACTCCGCACGTCACGGCCTGTGCTTCCCACCACCTTCACCCCCAGCCACCTGCGGTAAGTGAACGATGCCGCTACTCGCTGATTCTCAAACCATAGAGGTAATCCACATGAACCGAATCCTTGTCATCACCTACCCGAGGGAAGACGACCGCATCGCCGGCGTCATGGAGGCCGAATATGCCATGACCAATTCGTGGCGCGACCAGGGTATCATTGAACACCTCTTCGCCAAAACAAACGACGGCGGCGGGATCGTCGTGTTCAACGAGACAAGCATGGAAAAAGTCCAGGCTCTGATGGAGCAGCTCCCTCTGTTTCCCTTCTTCGACAGGGTGGAGTATTTCCCGCTGACCAAGGTCTATTGAACCCGAGCCGGCCAACATCATGAACAGCGAACCTAACAAAACCATCGGCATCATCGGCAGCGGCATGATCGGCGCGAATGTCGCGCGTCTCGCGACCGCGGCCGGTTTGAAAGTTGTCATCTGCAACTCACGTGGGCCGGAAACGCTTGCTGAACTGATCGCCGAACTCGGGCCCAACGCCCGCGCCGCCACCCTGCCGGAGGTGGCATCAGCTGCCGACCTGATCGTGCTGGCCGTGCCGTTCGCCATCTACGCCGGCCTGCCTGCCGACACGCTGGCCGGCAAGATCGTCATCGATACGATGAACTATTATCCCGAGCGTGACGGCGCGATGCCGGAGGTCCAAACCGACAGCATCGCCACCAGTGAACTGGTTCAGCGGCATCTCAAAGATTCTCGCGTGGTCCGCGCCCTCAGCAACCTGGACTTCGTCCGGCTGCGGACCTGCGCCCGTCCGGGCAGCACCGTGGATCGCAGCGCGCTACCCATCGCCGGCGACGACGCGGCGGCCAAGGCCGAGGTCATTGCATTTCTTGACCAGATCGGCTACGACGCCGTCGATATGGGGCCGCTTTCCGAGAGCTGGCGCAGCGAGCCGACGATGCCGGCCTATGTGCTCCCTTACATGAGTCCGGAGGCTTCCATCATCCGTCCGGTCGCCCGAAGCCTGTTCCTGTCCTCGCCCGGCCGGGTGGTCAGCCGCAGCGAGCTAGAGGAATTGGTCGGCTTGGCCGTTCGCCACGACAAAATGTTCGGCGCCTTGCCGGTCTTTTCAACCAACGAGGACTGAGATGAGCACAAATACACAGAAACAAAAGATTCGCGTCGGCATCGTTGGCATGCGGCCGCGCGAGAGCTGGGCCGCTATTGCGCATCTGCCGGCGCTGCGCCAGCTTGGCGATGATTTCGAGGTCGTCGGGGTGGCCAATACGACGCTGGAAAGCGCCCGCGCCGCAACCGAGGCGCATGACATCCCGCAGGCCTTTGCCAGCGTTTCCGAGATGGCCGCCTCGCCGGAGATCGATCTGGTTGTGGTGACGACGCGGGTGCCGCAACACGCCGAGGCCGTGAAGACTGCGATCGCCGCCGGCAAGCACGTCTATTGCGAGTGGCCGCTGGGCCGGACGCTGGCGGAATCGGTTGAACTTGCCGACCTGGCGCGCGCTCAGGGCTGCCTGACGGTCACGGGCACGCAGGCCCGCGTTTCTCCCGCGATCCGGCAACTCCAGCAACTCGTCGCCGACGGCCATCTCGGGCGGATCGTTTCCACCAACATCATCGGCTACGTCGAAACCTGGGGTCCGCGTATCACGGATGTGGCCGGCGAGCGTTATCTACGCGAACGCCGCAACGGCGCGAACCTGCTCACCATCCCCTTCGGCCACATGCTGGCGGCGCTGCGGGACGTGCTCGGCGATATCGCTGAAGTCTCGTCCATGCTCAGCACCCAATATCCACAAGTACAGGTGGCCGAGACAGACACCACTATCCCAGCGGATGCGCCCGACTATATTGTCGTCGCTGGCCGCCTGGCTAGTGGTGCCCCGCTGGCCATCACCTACATCGGCGGCACGCCGCCCGGCGACGAGGGCTTCCTCTGGGACATTCGCGGCGAGCGGGGCGATCTGCGGATCACCGGACCGCACGGCTACGCGCAGATCGCACCACTGCGGATCTGGGAGCGTCTCGGGGCGGACACGCGGCTGCGCGAGATTCCCCCCGCACCCGATCCGCTGGAGGCACTCGGCCCCGTGCCGGGCAATGTCGCGAGGATCTACCAGCGCTTCGTCGACGACCTCCGTCATGGCACGCGGACCGCGCCGAGTTTCGAGGATGCCGTCGCGCTGCACCGCGTGCGGCACGCGATTGAGCAATCGGCGGAAACGGGAAACCGTGCGATCCTGCGGCCCGCTCCACCTCCACCAACACAAAGCGGGAGGACTGAGAAGTGAAGCGTTACATGCTGATCGTGTTTTCGAATCAGGGAGAGAATACCTGAATGGAGGAAAGCGCCGATGGCGACCAAGACGCTCAGACTGAATATACCCCAATGGCAGGGTGGAGATGAGCCCGCCTATCGATTTGGCGCGGAATTGCTGCGCTGGCTGGCGCCGCATCACGACGGCCCTGAGGAAACGGTGGTCGTCCCGGAACCAGACGGCCGTGTTCCAGCAATGGACCACGGCATTAAATCTCGGGCGGCGCTACTCTTTCAGGCGCGGGCGGCGCGGGTCGCCATCGAAAGGCATCAGCCCGAGCGGATTGTCACGCTGGGAGGAGACTGCCTGGTTGATCTAGCGCCAATTGCCTATCTGAACCGCAAGTATCAAGCAGCGCTGGGGGTGCTGTGGGTTGACGCGCATCCCGATGTGATGAGCGCCGCCGAGTTTTCACATGCGCATGCCCACGTGCTGGCGATGCTGTTGGGGCGAGGCGACGCGGAATTCGTCGCCGAAGTACCCGAGAAACTGGACCCTGCGCGGGTGATGGTCGCCGGTATGAGTGCTTGGACCAAGGTCGAAGGTGAAATCTTTTTGCAACTTGGTGTCCGCCATACGCCGGCCGCCGAGATCGCCGACAGCAGCCGGCCAATCCTGGATTGGATCGAGCGCGAAGGAATCTCGCATCTGGCCGTTCATTTCGACCTCGACGTGCTCGACCCGGCCCACTTTTCATCGCTGCTGTTCAACAAGCCGGGAGTTCCCAAGTCGACATTCGATGGAGTCGTGAAGGGAACGATGCAGCTCGAACAAGTGGTTCGGCTTCTGAAAGATGTCGCTTCGGCGGCGGAGATGGTCGGCCTGGCCATCACTGAGCATTTACCCTGGGATGTTCTGCGTTTGAAGAACGCCCTTGCCGAGTTAGCGATCACGTAGTCTCTGATGCGTACAGTTTCGATGGCTTCGATATCGAGGTCTTCGCTTCCCCTGAGTAGACAATGAAATGCACTGACAACGGGCTGATACGCCGGGGGGTTCTTGTTCTTATCGCAACTGGCGCGGCGGTGGCGGCGGTGATGGTGTCCGTGAGGGGGTGTACAATGTCCGTTCCGCAGACTGGCAAGACCACAGAGCCCCTGATGGCGCAGACACCCACGGCCTATCCCGGCCGGACCTGGCAACCCGGTCCGGCAGCGTATTTCGCCACCGCCAGCGAAGAGGTGAGCCTGCGCATGCGGGACGGCATGCAACTCGTCGGCAGCGTGGCCTATCCCGCTCAAGACTCGACCGACGCAGCGGCGAGGAGACGACCCCAAGTCGTTCCACGCCGCCGGCGCTGGTCCAGCCGAGGGCATAGCTTCCGGCGGCGGCTTATCGCCGGCGTCGCAGTAAGCTCAGGCCGGTCAATCCGATGAGCAAGCTTGCCGTCGTCGGCTCGGGGACGGCCCGCCAGGACCCGATCAACTCTGCAGGGTCATTCGGGGTATCCCTTGGGAAGAAGACATCGCGCGTGGCGCCAGGATGCCAGTCGAAACTGCGTTGGCTGCGGTGAAAAGTGCGATGACCGGGCCGGGTGCGGAATTGATGGAGGTTCCATCCACCGTGCGGGTCGCCTTAGCGGGGCACCTTCAGTCCGCGACGGCGGGCCATTTCCTGGCCGATTTCCTTGAGTTGCTGCGGGTCGAGGACGCGCGCCGCCAGGGGAAACAGCTCGGTGTCTTCCAGCGCAATTTGCTCCATCCCCTGACTTTCTTTGCATCGCCAGAGGGTGGTCACCTATACGGAAAAGAGTCTCGGAACGTAGTCCCCAGCGAAGGGACGAACGTGTCAGCGGCGCGGTAACCCACGCGGCCGGTCCGCCCCCATCGGACGCTGTGAACTTGTTGCTGTTTCAGAGGTTGTTTGATAATCCACGCCGTTCACGGCGGTGCCGGTCAACGTAAAATGCACTGTGAGCGCCTGGTGAAATTGCTTGGCCTGGTGCAAAGCGTTCCAGCTCGATCGACATTTTGACATGTTCCGCGTGGTTTACGACGAACGCTACCAGCCCAAGTACGGATTCTGGCGACCAGTAGCGACTGATTCGGCGTACTCGCCCGCTCATTCAGGTCCGATGAATTGGAACATTTCGGCCTTCTCGAACTTGCCCGACACCTCACCCATCAAGTCGAAGTTATCCACCACAGTGAGCTTCCGCACCGGTTCGCCCTCGTTGAATTGAACCTTCTTGAGGTCTACCCAGAAAACCTGCGGGCTTAACACCCCGTCGTAGTACAGCACCCCGTTGGTCAGATCCGTGACGGTCCGCCAGATGGTCGTGGATATGTTTGGCCGCTCCGGATCGGCAATCCCGAATGGGGCGGATACATTCCGCATCACGCTCATCATCGCCGCAATGGCCTCCCGCTCGGACTTCGGCTTGGGCAAGTTCTTGACGTAGTAGGCCCCGCGGACGAACCGGTCCGCCGCCTCGTGGGTGCCGGGCAGTCGTTTGTCCCCGCCGAATCCACGGTATTGCTTCAGGTTCGCTAACTGCTTGTCGAATGTCGGCTGGTTCGTCATCACGACATGCTCGCGGCTGTGGTATACCTTGATCTCTCCGTCGATGCACTCCAAAACGGCGGAGTCGCCGGTCGCGTCGTCTAGAGCGATGTGGACGGTTCCAGGCTTCCCGCTGGTCGGTTCCACGGCCATCAGGAGCTGATACGGCTGGTTCTTGAACGACTCGACCGCGTCCTTCACCGTGGCGAAATTGTCGAGGTAATACTGCACCCACAAACTGATGGTCAGGCCGGGAAACTTCTCGTCCCGCGTGCCGGTCTTCGTCTCCGGCAGGTACAGCATGTGGGCCGCGAGACCCTTCTCGTTAATCCCGTCGGCCGTGACGGAATCGTAGCCAGTGATGACGACGCTGCCGTACTTGCTCGTCCAAACCAGAGAGTTCTTTGTGCCCAAACCATGGCGTTTCATGCCGCGGGGCAGAATCCAGATATTCGACTTCATGTCCTCGAACCAGTCCATGTTCCGGCCGGCAATCACAGACCGGCCGTTGTCGTTCCAGACGACGCGCGAACATGGCTGGGCCGGCTGGGCTAGGAACGCCAGCAAGAAAACGAACGTGGCAGGGAAAAGGATGTAACGACGCATCATTGTGCGGATGTCAATCGGTTTGGTGACGGCTTACCTCTTTTGGTATTTCGAATCGCGGCTTTTTTCGCATTTCGTTTTTTTCCACTCGCAGAGCGTTGCTTGGTGCCGGCACGGTTTTTGGAGGCCCTGGCCACTATTTTTTTTGCAACCCGCTTACTGGCGCGCGGTTCGGCCTGCTTGACAGCACCCGATTTCTTGGGTGTTTTTGGGGAAACCTTGGTTGAAGTCTTCTTTACTGTGTTCGTTGATGTCGAACTTTTTGTTGATCTTTTTTTTGCTGCCATTTTGTAGGAACTGGTTAAAAGAGGTGTCGGAGATTTACCGTCTGCTGTTAAATCTGTTTCTCGGCTTTGCCAAACTATCGACTGTCGCGGCGCGCCTGATTCCGCTGTTGCTGCGCTTGCGCGTGCGATCGGATCTTGACCTGACCACCTTTTTTCAGTTGAGTCTTCTTGCCAGCCGTACGCGCCAGCATGTCGCGTTGCTTATCCGCCGGAGTTGTCGGTACGCCACGCAATAACGTCTTCCGTTTGCTCGTGGCCGCTGCCATCGTGGGTGCGTTTTTGCGTTTCTTGGTCTTCTTTATCTTTGCGGTCGCATCCTTCGTGACGGCGGGTTCTTGGATTGAAGCCTTGGAGGGTCTCTTTGTGGCAGGAGGCTTCGCATTGTCCACCGCGTTCGATGCGTTTCGTTTCGCCTTCTCATCCGTTAGCTGTCCTCGCACGGTGGCCCGCGTCGCACGATGGCCTGCGCTCCGCAGACGCTTGGGCGTACTGGCGGGCTTCGCAATTTTTGGATTCTTGGCACTGGCGCGCTGAGGCGAATCACTTCGGACAGCTTGCCATTGCGAGTCGTACCGCGCCAGAGTCTCCGCGAAGAGCTGTGCCTTGTCGGCCGAACGTTGGTTGGCGCTCCCCAGCTTCTGAGGGGATTCTACTTTTGTCGTACGAGTCTGCCGCTTGGCGAGGTCACGCCATTTGTCGCGCAGATCGCGAGAACGCTTGATCTTGGCGGTAAGTTGGCGGGCGTCGAACTTCACGACTTCGCGCGGCATGCTCAGCCGGACCAATTGAAGCTCCGAAGGGGTGCAAATCGCTTTGGCCTGGGCGACAGTCAACGCCATAGTTCAACTCCCTGCCATCCGAAAGAAGGTACAATGAAGATCAGCATTCTCATTAGGACTCGAGACATTTTACAGAACTACCCATCGTCGAGCAATTGCCCCCATTCGCTTAGCAGTGCCACCTCGTGATAGGAAATTTGATTTCCAGTAGGACCTGGGGAAAGGGAGGGGTTCTGGGCCAGGCGCAAGGAACGTTTTATGAAAAGAACTGTGCTCGTAAGCGGTGCCAATCGCGGCATCGGGCTCGCCATCACTCGCCAACTCGCCGAGCTTGGTAATTCGGTGCTACTCGGGTCGCGTGACCTCGGCGCCGGCGACGCTGCCGCGGCGCCGCTTCGCAGCCTTGGTCTCGATGTCGCATCCATCCACCTTGATCTCACCGTTGCGGCGACGATGAAGGAACTTCCTCCTTCTGTCAAGGTGAACGCAATGTGTCCAGGCTGGGTGCGGACGCGCATGGGCGGAGAGAGTGCAACGCGAACCCCGGCAGAAGGTGCGGACGACGCCGTATGGCTTGCCACGCTACCGGAGGATGGTCCGACCGGCGGCTTCTTCCGGAACCGTAAGCCAATCGACTGGTGATTGATCATGAGCAATCCATGAACAAGAGAGCCTTACTCCCACCTCCGGTGGTGGCGATGACACTGAGCGTCATCGCCTGTGACAAGTCGCCAGCAGAACCAACAACATCACGGCGGAGCGACATCCAACCCTAATCAACAACGGGAAAGCGTATGTAAAAAAAACATGAAGACTGTGTCTACTCGAGATTACGAAGAGGTCGTTTCAACAGTGGCTCAGTACGTCGAAGGGCTGTGCGTCGGGAGTGCTGACGGCGTGGCCAAGGCCTTCCACAAGGACGCAATCATGGTTGGCTTCGCCAAGGTCTTTCCCATGTATGAAGAGTAACCACCACCAGAACTCCTCTTGGAGATGGCAATGCGGAAGAGAACACTCGGCAACAGCGGTTTGGAAGTATCGGCCCTCGGCCTCGGGTGCATGGGCATGAGCTTCAGCTATGGCCAGCCGATGGACAGGCAGGAAGGAATCAAGCTGATCCGCGCGGCGGTGGATCGCGGCGTGACCTTCTTCGACACCGCCGAGGTGTATGGCCCCTACACCAACGAAGACCTCGTTGGCGAAGCACTCCAACCGCTTCGTGATCGCGTAATCATTGCCACGAAGTTCGGCTTTGACATCGGCGCGGGCGCCGATCCACGCGGAATGACAGGTTCCCCCATGCTGAACAGCCAGCCCGAGCACATCAAGCAGGCCGTCGAGGGGTCGCTCAAGCGGCTGCGCACCGACCGCATCGACTTGCTGTATCAGCATCGCGTCGATCCCGCCGTACCGATCGAAGACGTCGCCGGCGCGGTGAAAGAACTGATCGCAGCGGGCAAGGTGAAACACTTCGGCTTGTCGGAAGCCAGCGCAAGTAACATCCGTCGTGCGCACGCCGTTCAGCCTGTGGCGGCCCTGCAGAGCGAGTACTCTCTCTGGCACCGCAAACCCGAGGAGGAAATCATCCCGACACTGGAAGAACTTGGCATCGGCTTCGTGCCATTCAGCCCGCTGGGGAAAGGGTTCCTGACGGGCAAGATGGACGTGGACACGAAGCTGGACGCTAACGACTTCCGCAATACGCTGCCGCGGTTTGAGGCCGAGAATCGTCGCGCGAACCTGGCGTTCGTGGAATTGCTGACGACCATCGCGAGTCGGAAGCAGGTCACGCCCGCGCAGATCGCGCTCGCGTGGCTGCTGGCGCAGAAGCCGTGGATCGTGCCGATCCCTGGCACGACCAAATTGCACCGACTGGAAGAAAACCTCGGTGCTGCATCGGTCGAATTGACCAGCGACGACATGCGTGAGATCGAGCACGGCATATCCAAACTGACCGTGCAGGGCGCGCGGTATCCCGAAAAAGTCGAACAGATGACCGATCAGTGAACTGGAATAACGACAATTCAGAGCAATGAAAGCGGAATCTCAACCGGAGTGATGACATTACGGACGTTACCGTAGTTATCGGTGCAGGCGGGATCGGCCAGGCCATCGCGCGCCGCGCGTGTCAACTCGATCAGCCCCGGCATCATCGTCACGCCGCTGGCCCACGATGAGCTACACGGAGAGCGCGCGGATTTCTATCAGGCGATGCTGAAGAAGATGCCCGCTGGACGCGCCGGCACGCCGGACGAGGTCGCGGCGCTGGCAGCGCTGGTGATGGGGCCGGAGGGAGGCTTCATCACCGGTAGCGATTTCCTGATCGACGGCGGCGCGACGGCCAACTTCTTTTGCGTGCCGGAGGCCCCTAAGCCATGACTGAAGGAATTGCTTACCCACCTGATCTTGCAAGCTTCGTTCAGGAGCGTTGGGTGAGCAGCTCGGCCACTGGGTCAGCCTCGGCGGTGCCGGATTTCGTCCGGCTGAAGCACTTGTTCTCCGCGTGCTATCAGGCGAGCTTGTTGCGCGAAGAAGAACGGCTGGTGACCTTCCGCGCGATTCTCGCGCCACCGGAAATGTTTCCGCTCGACGGGATGCCCCCGGAACAGTTGCAACGGCTGGTATTCCACGAGTCATTGGCTTTCGAGTCGGGCGAATTGCGCCGCCTTTCCGTTGCGGCCGACACGCAGCGAACGCTTATCGGCGTGCATGAGGATGCCCAGGACGTCCTGCGGATCTGGGGCCTCGTCAACTCGGGCGCACGATGGCTACGCGACACCCAGGGGGGCCGGCGTGCCGGCGCGCCCCTTCCCGATGTTCCCGCCGTACACGTCATTGCGCCGGGGAACCTTGAGGGCAGTAGCCCCGGCACTACTTCGAGCTAGTCTTCGTCAATTGAGCCGCGATTTTCGAGAACATCTGGAGGGCGGTTTCCAGCTCGTCGGCGATTTCCGTGGCAATCACGTCCGGCGGAGGGAGCGACTCGGTGTCGGTCAGGCTCTGGTCTTTGATCCAGAAAAGGTCGAGGCTGAGTTTGTCGCGTTTCAGTATCTGGTCGTAGGTGTAGCAGCGCCACCGGCCGTCGGGGTTTTCTTCGCTCCAGCTCGCCTTGCGCTTGTGCTGGGCACCCGGCTTGTAGCAGGCAACGAACTCGTCGAAGTCGCTGCGGCCGATCGGCGATTGCTTCTGCGTGAAATGCTTGTTGGTCCGCAGGTCGTATACCCACAGCTTTTCCGTCCACGGCTTGGGACGCCCTTCCTTCTTGTCGAAGAACACCACGTTCGCTTTCACGCCGGGGGAGTACCAGATGCCGTGCAGGTAGAGATTCATCGCGCACATGCGGCCGACCTTGGGCGAAAGTTCCATCGCCTCGACCAGTTCCTCTTTAATCGTTCGCTTTTCATCTTTGTTCAGGTCCTTGCCGTGCTTGTCGAGCACGTAGTTGTAGGCGTTGAACAAGAATCCACCGGTGCCGGCGGCGGGGTCGCAAATGCGGTCTTGCGGCGTGGGCTGCATGACCTCGACCATCGCCTGGATCACCGGTCGCGGTGTAAAGTACTGCCCGGCCCCTTTGGTCGATTCCGATGCCGAGCGCGCGAGCAATTCTTCGTAGATCGTCCCTTTCACATCGACCGGCAAGCTCATCCAGTCCTCTTTGTCGATGAGGTTGACGATCAGCTGCTTGAGCAGTGCCGGGTTGTGGATGTCGCAGCGTGCCCCTTTGAAGATCACGCCGAGCATGCCGAGCTTGAGAGCCAGTTTTTCGATCGACTGGCTGTAGTGGTTTTCGAGCGCCGCGCCGTCGAGCGGCAGGAGCGATTTCCAGCCGAACTCCTTCGGGACGATCGGCTTCTAGTTGTAGGGTGGCTCGGTGAGCTGGTCCGCCATTTTCAGGAACAGCAGCATCGTGAGCTGTTCGATGTATTCGACGCAGGAGAGGCCAGCTTGCTGCAATACACCAGCGTAGCTCCAGGCCCGTTTGCCAATTTGGGAGGTGTCCATGGTTCGCCAATTTGATGCAAGGAAGTTTCGCCCTTTCAGGGCTTGCGTTTGTGGTGCCTTGTTACCCGGGGCGGCGCTTCGTCCGCCTGAGGCGGACTGCGCTCTGCCCCGGGCTGATTTGTTGCGGCCTTTCAGGCCGGGTTTCGCCGGGAAGACTTGTCTTGCGTCTCGCCCCGAAGGGGTATGAACATGAAAGCCCAGGGCAAAGCGACGTCCCGGTTCGCCGGGACGGAGCGCCGCCCTGGGTACCGTGATCGTTGGTCCCGAAGCCCTGAAAGGGCGAAACAATTTCGTTCGCAGTCATCCATTTCAATCCCAATGTAACCTTCAATCCCAAACATACCGTTCCTCGAATTCGATTTCATGACGTCGAAACAACGCACGCAATTCGTCCTGAAATGAATGGCGACGATGATGTTCCACCTGGTTCTCAATGTACTTCTTTACCTCGGGCGCGTTCGACTGGCTGACTGAGAAGCCGGCGTATCCGGCTTGCCATGTGAACTCGACATTGCCCGTGCCCTCAGGGGTCTTCATCCATTTCGAGCTCCCTTTCTTGACCTCTTCGACAACCTTCTTGAGAGGATGGTTCTTTGACAACGAGAACAGGGCGTGGATATGATCTTCGACGCCTCCAATGATCATGGCCGGGCTTTCCCACGCGGCAAAAATGCCGGCCTGGTAGGCCCAGAGGCGCTCTTGAACGTCCGGGGGAATCCAGGGTTTGCGGTGCTTCGTGCTGTAGACGAGGTGGATCAGATTTTTCACGAGTGATTGAGACATGCTTGTTTCGCCCTTTCAGGGCTTGCGTTTGTGGTGCCATGTTACCCGGGGCGGCGCTTCGTCCGCCTGCGGCGAACGGCGCTTTGCCCCGGGCTGGTTTGTTGCGGCCCTTCAGGCCGGAATCCGCCCGCATGGTTTGTTGTGCCCTTCGGGCCGGTTCTCGCCCCGAAGGGGCAACAACATGCCAGCCCAGGGCAAAGCGCAGTCCCGGTACGCCGGGACGGAGCGCCGCCCTGGGTATGGAGGACCATGAATGACCAAGCCCTGAAAGGGCGGAACAAATCCGATCCCCAATTTGTCCGATCCCCAATTTGTCCGTTCATCGAATTTGATTGCCAAATGGTCATTTGTATCGCCCTTTCAGGGCCTGCGTTTGCGTCGCCATGCTACCCGGGGCGGCGCTGCGTCCGCCGGGGGCGGACTGCGCTCTGCCCCGGGCTGGTTTGTTGCGGCCTTTCAGGCCGCGGAGATTGTTTGCGCGGTGACTTGGTTTTGGCGTTGGTTTGTTTCCCGGCTTGGGCCTGGCGCTCACGCTCCTCTCTCTCGGTGGCGATGCGTTTGAGGAGTGATCAATCACGGAAAGCTGGTCTTCGACGGCTTCGACGATGCTCGCCTGTAAAGGTAAAGGTGGAATTGGTATTTGAACTTCGCCAAGCTTGAAGTGAGTCAGACTCACACCACTATCGTTAATGCCGCTTTTCTTTCGGTCAATTGCTGCGACAACTCTTGGGGAGTTTAGTGCGAGTTCAAGGTAGTCCGGTTGAACTAACTTGGTCTTGCAATGAAATCGATAGACCGTGTCGCAAATCATTCGCCTCGGCCGTGTCTCTCGCACCAGGCACGCTACACCTGCACGCTGGCGGGGTCCTTTCCTGGTCATCAACATGTCCCCAGGTTTGATCTCAATGTGAGGTCGCGGCGCAAGTCCGACAGGCAATGGCTTAGCCTCGCCATCGACGTATTTCATCGATTGAACCGCCGTAGTCTTGATAATTGCCCATTCATCGTCGTAAGGATCTCTTGCCAAATCACATTTTGGGCTCCATCCCTGGCCTAGTCCTTCAATGAGTACGGCAAGTGGGGTATCGACAAAATGAGTTCGATCGCCGGTCAAGGCCCCTTCGACGGCCGCCATGAGCACCGCCGCCCGGTACTGCTTCAGCTTCGCCCGCACCCGCTCCAGCGCCGCGACCCCCGCATCAAGGTCGGATAGAAGTTCGTCAATCGCGTCAAGGATCCGTGATTGCTCGGATGTAGGTGGCACAGGCAACCCGAGACCATCGAGAAACGACGCAGGGACCCGCATCTGTCCCACACCACCAGCCATTTGCCTTTGTGCGGCATGGCGGGTGGAGTGTTGAAGCAAATAATTGGCAATCCATCGAGGATCGATTCCTTGCTCAGCCCGAACGACATGAAACTCCGTGGAGCCAAAACAAGCGGCACCGGGAAGTTCTGGAACAACGCAGGTTTTGCCGTTCTCCATACACGGTGTGATCTTGGCCATGATCACGTCTCCCGATTGGAAGGCAGTGTAGCCCTTCTTGACTTTGCCGTACGTCGAGACTTCAGGTCGGAGGAGTCCACCGCCCTCTGGTTCGACTGCTCGCATCGGAACAAAATCCACGACCACATCATCGGACTCGATGCTCCGATCAAGCCGTGGATTGACCTGAGAAATGTCTATTAGTAGGGAGACCATCCAATGCGCGGGCAATTCCTCTCCATTCTTCTCACTCATGCGGCCAGCCTCGCGTTGAGTTCAGCCAGCAGCGGCGCGAGCTGGTCGCCGAAGAGTTGATGGGCGCGGCCGAGGCTGCCGTGCTGGCCGAACCAGCCGTCCTGAAAATCGTCGGCCTCGATCGCCAGACTCGTCGCGATGTGCTCGGCCATGCGGTCGAGCCACTGCCGCTGCTCAGCCGTGAATGTGTTTTCCGCGTCGCGCTCGGCCAGCCAGGCTTCGTACCGTATTCGCACCTCGTCCGCGTACGGCGCCAGCGCGAATTCAGGAACCAGCGCATGGCGGACCAGCGAGACCAAGTCGGCGAGCTGGCTGCCGCCAGAAGAATCCTTCACCGGATCGCTTTCGACCGCCTGGAACGCTCGCCAAAGCTGAGTCGGGGTCGCGGAAAGTGGCGGTGTGGCCAGCGCGTCGCGCAGTTGCCGCAGGTCCTTCAGCGACAGCCTGAGCGGCTTGACGCCGGCATAGATGATTTGCAGCGCGGTCAGCTCGTCCATGTGCGCGGCGATCCACGCGCGAACGTCCTGTACTTTGGCGCGGGCTTTCTCCACCGCCGAGGCGTCGAAGCCGGAATACAAAACGACGTCGATCGTGTGGCGGTCGATCGTCTGCTCGTTCTGGGCGCGGATCTCCAGGATGCGACGCCGGAACGGGGCTTTGAGAAATGGAGTCGTTGCAACTTGAGCCAATTGCTCGGTCGACTGTTTGAGCTGAGCCTCGGTCGGTTCGTTTCCTGTTCCGGCCAGTTCTTTCGCAACCGCTTGCTGCGCGTCGGGGTCGCAGGCCCGCATGAGCTCCCCCGACAGATCGGACAGCGATTTGCCACCTGCCAACTCGCGCAGCTCGGACAGCTGGTCGGTGCCAAACTCGCGCTGCACGCGGGCCAGGCGTCCGGCCAGGGTGGTGAGCGCGTCGGGGTCGGTTTCTCCCTGAGCGACGTATTCGAGCAACTCGGAGAGGGTCGCCGAGAGTTTTGCGGTTGAGCGTGTACGAGCCGGTCTTGCACTGTTCGCAGACTCCGACCGCGTCGACGATGATGAACCGATCCTTGGATCTGGCGCTTGGGCTGACGACCTTGAGCTTGTCGGGCGAAATGACTCGCACGCCGCGCCCCTTCATCTGTTCGAAGAAGCCGGCCGACTTGACGTTCCGCATGAAGAAGACGCACTCGATCGGTTTGACGTCGGTCCCCGTGGAGATCATGTCCACGGTGACGGCGATCCGCGGGTAATAGCTGTTGCGAAAGTTCGACAGGATGTCGTCGGGGTGAGGCTGGAGGTTTTCACCCAGTCGGTGACGTCGCTTTCGGTTCCGTCGTCGTTGCGGACCTTCTTCGTCACACGCGTGAAGCCGGTGCGGTAGGTGATCGTTTCGCAGAATTCGTTCTTCTCGGCGAACTCGTTGCGGACCATCCGCACAATGTCGTCAGCGTGGGAGTCGTCCTTGGCGAAGATCAGCGTTTTGGGGACTTCGGTGCGGCCGGGGAAGGCGTCGGGGAGGACGCCATCGCGGAACTGGCGGATGACGGTGCGGATCTGGTCTTCCGCGACGACGTCCCGGTCGAGATCGGTCGCCGTGTAGGTCAGATCCTGTTGCAGCAGTTCGAGCCGTTCGGCGCGGGTGAGCTTGTGGCGTTTGTCGACGTAGACGCCGGACGATTCGGCGACGATCGTCGCGCCACCTTCGGTGACGCGCGTGCGGATCCGGTAGACATCGAAGTCAACGTTGACGCCGTCGGCGACCGCTTCGTCATGGCCGTACTGCATGACGAGGTTCTTGTTGAAGAAGCCGATTGTCTTCCCTGCCGGAGTCGCCGTCAGACCTACCAGGAACGCATCGAAGTAGAGCAGCACTTGCGCCCAGAGTTCGTAGATCGAGCGGTGGCATTCGTCCACGATGACGATATCGAAGAACTCGGGGGAATGCCGGCGTTGTAGACGACGTCGGGTGGTTCGCCCTTCCACGGTTTGGCCGTGTCGAACGCCGAGCCCTCTTCGTTCGCCTCGTCGAACTCCGGGTCTCCCTTGAGCATGGAGTACAAGCGCTGGATCGTGGTGATGACGACCTTGGCGGCAGGGTTGATCGAGTTGTTTTTCAGTCGCTGGACGGTGTAGAGCGTGGGGAATTTGCGGGGGTCGTCGGGGGGCGTGAAGTTGGCGAATTCGTCCTCGGTCTGCTTGGCGAGGTTTCCGCGATCGACCAGGAACAGGATTCGTTTGGCACCGCCGAATTTCAGGAGGCGGTAGGAAGCGTTGACGGCGGTGAAGGTCTTGCCCGACCCGGTGGCCATCTGGATCAGAGCGCGAGGGGCCGCTTTGGCGAGCGAGTTTTCCAGGCCGGTGATCGCCTGCTTTTGTACCTTCCACAGGCCGGTGTCATCGAGCGGCGGGAGTTCCCGCAGTCGCGCTCGAAGCTGATCCCCTTGCGTCAGCCATTCGGCAGGAGTCTCGGGGCGAGGAAAGCTGAACAGATTGCGGCTGCGCGGTTTGGGGTCGAGTCCGTTGGTGAAGAACGTGACCGAGCCATTCGATTCGAACAGGAACGGCAGCGGTCGATGATGGGCCGGCAGATTGTCGGGCAGACCGGAGGCGTACTTGGCGGACTGGGCCTCGACGCCGGTCAGCGTTCCTTCGGCCTTGGCTTCGACCGCACCGAGGGCTTTGCGGTCGAGATAGAGCATGTAGTCCGAGAAACCGAACCCCGACTTCATGGGAAACTCGCGGACCGCGATTCCGCGACCGGCGTCAAGGTCGAGGTCGTCGCGGTCCTGGACGATCCACCCGGCGGCGGCGAGTTTCGCATCAATCTCGCGGCGGGATTTCTGTTCGGGAGTTTCAGGCATGATGGTCGCTGACGGTTATCGCGGTTTGCGTTTCTTTGCGGCAGCGTTCACAGGGCGCTCGACGGCGTGGAGAAACTTCTCGAGGTCGGCGCGGCGGAACAGGCGATAGCCATTGGCCGGATTGCGGTGCATGGGAATCTCGCCGCGCTTGGCCCATTTGCGGAGCGTGTTCTGCGCGACGCCCAGGATCTGGGCGGCTTCGGCCGTTTGCACGTATTCGGTCAGCTTTGCAGGCAAGTGCGTCCTCCGGTCGTAGGATGCTCTAGTCTAGTAAAGTCTGCACACCCGCGAAAGTAGCAAGGAATCACGTGTCCATAGTGACTCCCATTACGCCGAAGCCCGGCGCGGATTTTTACTACCTGATGACCGGCAGACCGCCTTTTGGCGGTTCGACGCCAATCGAGGTGATGATGGCACATGTTCATTCTCCAGTCGTCCCTCCATCCCATATCGCCCCGGCGACCGACGAAGAGTTGGAGCATGTCGTGCTTCGATGTTTGAGCAAGGAGCCGGCTGGACGGTTTGGCAGTGCCAATGAATTGAATGCCGCATTGCTGGCATGTGTGGAAAGTGAGATGTTAGACTCCGTTCCGGGAGCTACGAATCGGTGCACAAGTAACTCGACGATTCCGGCTTCCATCGACGAATCCGACCGACGTCCATGTTAGCGTCTCCGCGCCAGATCGCCCCATGCGACGCCATCAAGCATCCCGATTAGCTTTCCCCGCTTGACGGATCGGACGCAACATCAACTTAGCGCTGCAGCATTAAGGAGGAAGAACATGGACAAGCAACCGACCATCGATCCGGCGGAGGACAACGCGTACTTTCCGTCTCCATATTCCCTGACCAAGTACACGGCCTCAAAAACCGACTTCGACGGATTGACGTTCAAGACGCCTTATCGCGGCGGAAAGTGGAAAGTGTTGATGATCGCCACGGACGAGCGCTACTTGCTGATGGGAAATGGCAAATTCTTCTCGACCGGCAACCACCCGGTGGAGATGCTTCTGCCGATGCACCATCTGGACCAGGCCGGATTTCCGGTCGACGTGGCCACCCTTTCCGGCAACCCCGTCAAACTCGAAATGTGGGCCATGCCCAAAGAAGATGAGGCGGTCCGGAGCGTGTATCAGAAGTACCTGCCGAAACTGAAGCAGCCGCATAAACTCGCAGACATCCTGGAGACTGCACTCGGCCCGGATTCGCCGTACATCGCCGTATTTGTCCCCGGCGGTCACGGAGCGCTGTCAGGAATTCCGCACAGTGCGGAAGTAAAGCAAGTCCTGCACTGGGGGATGAAGAACGACAAATTTGTCATCACCCTATGCCATGGTCCCTGTTGCTTATTGGCAGCTGCGTTGAACGAGCCGAACGAGAGCTATATCTACAAGGGCTACAAGATCTGCGTGTTCCCCGATTCGCTGGACACCGGGGCGAATATCGACATCGGCTATATCCCCGGTCCGATGCCGTGGCTGGTCGGCGAGAAACTGCGGGCGCTCGGCGTCGAGATTCTGAATTCGGGCATCACCGGCGAGTGTCATCAGGATCGGAAGTTGATCACTGGCGACAGCCCGCTGGCGTCGAACAACCTCGGCAAACTCACGGCAAACGCGCTGCTGCAAGAAGCGCGAGCCTGAGCGAAAGCACGTCGAACGACGCGATCTTCGAAGAGCGCAGGAACAGCGCTATAATCTAATGAAATTGCAGGAGAACCGATCATGAACAGCAAGAATCCGTCTTTCAAGCTCAACAATGGCATCGAGATGCCGGCGCTTGGCCTGGGCGTCTTTCTGGCCTCGCCCGAGGACACTGTCAACGCCGTCGCGACCGCCATCGCGGATGGCTATCGGCTGATTGACACCGCCCGTGCCTACAAGAACGAAGCCCAGGTCGGCGAGGGCATCCGCAAGAGCGGCATCAGCCGGGATCAGGTTTTCGTCACCACCAAATTATGGCTGACGGATTACGGCCACGATGCGGCGCTGCGCGGCTTCGACGAAAGCATGGAAAAGCTCGGCCTCGGCTATCTCGACCTCTACCTGCTGCACTGGCCCACGAAGAATGTCGAAGCGACCGTGCAGTCTTACAAAGCAGCCGAGAAGCTGCTCGCCGCGGGACGAGTCCGGGCCATCGGCGTGTGCAATCACACCGCGCAGCAACTCGATGCGCTCATCGCACGCACCGATGTCGTTCCCGCGGTCAACCAGGTCGAACTGCATCCTTACTTTGCTCAGAAGGATCTTCGACAGAAGAACACGGCGCTCGGGATCGTGACGGAAGCATGGTCGCCGATCGGCGGTATAAATCGTTACTGGCCAGGAGCTTCCGACGCCGGCAACAGCGACCCACTTGTGGATCCCGTCATCACTAGTATCGGGCAGGCGCATGGGAAAACGGCTGCGCAGGTCATTCTGCGATGGCATTTCCAGAATGGCATCGTCGCCATCCCCAAGTCGGTCAATCCCACCCGGATCGCCGAGAACATCGACCTTTTCGACTTCGTGTTGAGCGACGCGAAGATGGCGAAGATCGACGCGCTCGATACTGGTGTGCGCTGTGGCCCCGATCCGACGCAAATTGATACCGACAGCTTTTCTGAGTTCAGTTGACCGGGTCACCTGCCTCAAACCCGGCGGCGAACGTGGACGATCCGACGCACAATGATTCCAATGCGTGTGGAATCCCCTTGGTGCCGACGTGGTGAAGGCGCCGAGTGAATCGGTCGCTTGGATTGCCAAGGTCAAAGTCGGAGAGGATAAACCAGATACTTCGCCGCAACTTTCTGAAGATGACCGGGGTCACCGTGCTTGTTCTTCCGGCGATGATCCGTGCTCGGGCGGAAAACCCTTCAACCATAAAAAGGAATGCCAGCATGGAAATCAAGCGAGCAGGTTCACAACCCTCCGCCGAGGGGCCAGCCGAGTGGTTCACCGGCACGGTCCGCATCGACCCGCTGTTCCCGGCCAACGCCCCGGCACGGGCGGCCGGCAACAGCGTGACGTTCGAGCCGGGGGCCAGGACGGCATGGCACACCCACCCGCTTGGCCAGACGCTGATCGTGACGGCCGGGTGCGGCCACGTGCAGCGGTGGGGCGGGCCGGTTGAGGAAATCCGGCCGGGCGACGTGGTGTGGTTCCCGCCGGGCGAGAAGCACTGGCACGGCGCGGCGCCCACCACGGCCATGACCCACATCGCCATCCAGGAGGGTCTCGACGGCAAGATGGTAGAGTGGATGGAACACGTCAGCGACGAGCAGTACGGCAAGTGACCTCGCCTGCTGGATCAATAGCTGGCCGCGTTTGCGGGGTGGACTCGATCCAGCGACAGGCAGATGGAGATATTTATTGCTTGACATGACTTACAACCTCCGGGAGACAACACGCAGCGAGACCGGCCAATGACTTCATTTGACCCTCCGCGCCCGATCGATCCGCAAGTCCGCATCGGCCACGTCCATTTGAAGGTCGCCGACCTTGAACGGGCGTTGCGATTCTACTGCGGCGTTCTCGGCTTCGAGGTGACGCAGCGATTCGGCACGCAGGCGGCGTTCGTGTCGGCAGGTGGCTACCACCATCGCATTGGATTGAATACTTGGGAGAGCTTGGGCGGGGCGCCGCCACCCCCGGGGGCGACGGGCCTGTACCATACGGCGATCCTCTACCCAACTCGGCCTGTGCTGGCCGAGGCCCAATACCGGCACCGCCGCAGCCCAGCCTTGGTTTCCCTCGACCAGACAATCGTCGCCGGACACTGTACGGTCATCGAAGCCGTATGGACTCCATCGCCGTGCTATCAGGTCGTGAATTGGGTGGTCGGGACTCGACTGCTTCTTTGCGTTCATGGTTCATCCTTCTGTTGGATTCACCTTGGCACCTCACAATGTGCTAGAAACGACTGCTTATCGGCCCGTTGACTTTTTCAACGGGCCGAAAAGCAATATCATTCCATTCGTCACGGCCAAGCTCAAGCAGTTCGAGGTAAGGAGTATGCCCAGCCAACCCGGGTCAGTCGAGAAACCTGCCGGATATGCATACCCTCCCGACCTGGCTCGCTTCGCTCAGGAACGTTGGTTGGGCGGCTCCGCCGCGGTCGTGCCGAAGTACAACACGCTGAAGCAGTTGTTTTCCGCGTGCTATCAGGCGAGCTTGATGCGCGAAGAAGAGCGGCCCGTGACATTCCGCGTGATCCTCGCGCCGCCGGAATTGTTTTCGCCCAACGGGGCGCCTCCGGAACAGTTGCAACGGCTGGCACTGGCCGAGTCGTTGCTGCTCGAGGCGAGCGAACTGTGCCGCCTTTCCGTGGCGGCCGATACGCAGCGAACGCTCATTGGCGTGCATGAGGACGCCCACGGCGCCCTGCGTATTTGGGGCCTCGTCAACTCGGGCGCGCGATGGCTACGCGACACCCAAGGCGGTCGGCGCGCCGGCGCACCGCTACCGGACGTGCCGGTCGTACATGTCGATGCGCCGGGGAGCCTGGCAATGTATCGGGGATTGGAACTCGTGGCAAAGCTCCGGTCCGGGCGGTTGTCAGACACGCGAATCGATCAATTCGTTTCGGCATGGCTTCCAGAACGGTTTACCGATCTCCGTGACCACATGATCGCGCGTCACGAAGCGGCGCGCCATAAATCTGACGCAACATGGGCGCCGATCGCGCCCGACCTGCCGCGGATGATCTCGCAACGCATGATGAAACGCGCCATCTCGTTGCTGCGCGAGGCGCGCCACGGCGGCACCATCATCTTTATGCCGATGGAATGTGCCCATCTCTCGGCCGGCGAAGCGTGTATCGACCTGAAGTATCGCTTCGAGGTTCCGCCAATGCAGCGCTCATTTCCAGATCTCGTCGTCTCGATCCTGAGTCGCCTTGCGCAGGTCCATGGCGCCGGCCCTCGTCCAGGCGACCTGGTCGGGTGGCGTGAGTTCGAGACGACGCCGGACGATGAGCTTGCCACGCTCGACGAGGCGCTTTTTGAACTCGCGTATTTGATTGCGGGGCTCGCGGCCGCCGACGGCGCCGTGGTGTTGACGAAGCTCCACGACATCCTGGGCTTTGGCGGCATGATCACCGGTCGTCTGCCGGCGGTCACACGCGTTGCCAAAGCGCTGGACCTCAACGCCGAGGCGATTGCGGACGAACCAGCCGAAAAAGTCGGCGCACGGCATCGCTCGGCGTATCGCCTCGTTGCCGCGGTCCCGGGCGCCATCGCCATCGTCGTCTCGCAGGACGGCGGCGTGCGCTTTGTCGCGCAGAAGGATGGGCGCGTCACTTACTGGGAGCATGAGTAGCGAGGTTGTAGTACTTCGCCGCAAGAAGGGACATCCGTATGTAAACGCGCCAACTCGGAAAAAGTGGTTTTGAAGTCTCGGCTTGATACGGGTGTTCGCAGCGGCGCCGATCCGACACAAGTCGATACCGACGGCTTCTTGGAATTCAATGGACCGGTCCGCCCGCGTCGAACCAGGCGCTCGGATTGCCAACGTCAAAGTGGTAGGTCAAACAATGGTATTCCGCCGCAGCGTCTTGAGAATTGCTGGGGCCGCAGCGCTCGCCCTTCCGGCGATGATCCGTGCGCGGGCCCAATGGCGGCGCACCTGATCGCGGGTGGGACCGCCACGGCGCAGCCTCCTGAACCCAAGAAAGCAACAGACAAGCAGAAGTCTATCGCCCCTACGTCAACGAGGAACTCGTTGGCGAAGCGCTGGCGCCGTTCCGCGACAAGGTCAAGATCGCCACCCAGTTCGGCTTCGCCATCGACGGCACGAACGGCCTGGGCAGCCGGCCGGAACATGTCCGGGAGACCGTCGAAGGGATGCTCAAGCGGCTCAAGACCGATCACATCGATCTCCTCTATCAGCACCGGGTTGATCTCACCGTGCCGATCGAGGATGTGAGCGCGGTCAATGTCCAACTCTCGCAAGCGGTTCTTTGCGAGATCGAGTCAGGCTTGGCTCGACTCGAAATCTATGGCGGCCGCTTGGATGGGATGCAGAAACAATGAGCTTGCCCGCTATGGTAACGACCCGCTCTGCCCTCGATCTGTCCGATCCGGAGGATCATTGAATTACCGTCCCTGAGAGTTACGCCATCGTCCCGATTGTTTGGCGGAAGCGTGTCAGGGAGATGCCAAAGAAAACTGCGCCGATCAAGGCGAGCGCGAGGAATTGCGGCCAGACGATCGAGAGGCCGGCGCCTCGGTACAAGATCCCCTGGGCGAGCATGACGAAGTGCGTGGTCGGGGCTACCAGCATGATCTCTTGAACCAATGCGGGCATGCTTTCGCGCGGCGTCGAGCCGCCGGAAAGCATTTGCAACGGCATGAGCGTCAGGATGACCAGCAGGCCGAACTGCGGCATCGAGCGGGCAAACGTTGCCATGAAAATGCCCATGGAAGTGGTGGCAAACAGGTGCAATACAGTGCCGGCCAGGAACAACAGGAGCGAGCCTTCGATCGGAACGGCAAGCAGTCCCTGCACGACGACGACCAGCGAGAAGGCGCAGGCGACGAGCACCACCAGCCCCATCGACCAGATTTTGCTCGTCATGATCTCCAGCGGAGTCACGGGCATTACCAGCAGGTGTTCGATCGTACTTCGTTCGCGTTCGCGAATGAGGGCTGTTCCGGTAAGTATGATCGACAGCATCGTCACCTGGTTGATCACCTGGACCACGGACTCAAACCAGGACTTGGTCAGGTTCTGGTTGAATCGCACCCGCTCCGCCACGCTGATCGGAAGCGTTGTGTCGGCGCGGTAGCGATCGGCGAACTCCTGTACTTCCTCGCCCACGATGGTCTGGACGTAGCCGGTGCCGGAAAAGGCCTGGCTCATCCGCGTCGCATCCACGTTGAGCTGAATGGTCGGCGACCGCCCGTCGAGGACGTCGCGCTGGAACTCGGGAGGAATGTTCAGCGCGAAGGTGTCCCTTCCCGCATCCATTCGGGCGTCCATTTCAGCCTGCGTGACCAACTCCGGAGGCAGGAAATAGGGCCGGTAGAAGGCTCCGACAATCCGTTGCGACAGCGGCGACTGGTCTTCGTCGACGATGGCGATCGGCGCCCGGTTGAGCGTTTCCGGCCTTGCGGTCGAGGCCGTATAGATCGATACTGTAAAAACGTACACGATCAGCGCGAGCATGATCCGGTCGCGGGCAAGGCCCCGTAGTTCCTTAATTCCCAAGTGAAATATGTGATCCGCTCGCATGGTTTACGCCTCCTGCTTCCTGAGCAGAGCCACGCTCAGACCGATCAGGACCGGAATGGCGATCAGCACTGGCAGGAACGACTGGTGCAGGTCGGCAAATCCCAGCCCCTTGGAAAAGACGCCGCGGCAGATCGTGAGAAAATGAGCCGTGGGATATATCCTTCCCACCAGGGCGCCGCTCCCCTCAAGCGAAGAGACCGGGTCGATCATCCCCGAAAACAAAGTGGCAGGGATCATGGTGATGATCATCGTGCCGAATATCGCCGCGATCTGGCTGCGCATGAAAGTTGAGGCCAGTAACCCGATGGCGGTTGAGCAACTGAGATAGAGCAGTGCGGCCAAAGTCAGAGTCAGAAAACTCCCCGTCAAAGGGACGCCAAAGACCGTGATCGCCAGCGCGGTGAGCAGGAAAAAATTGAACATCCCCAGGATCACGTAGGGGACTTGCTTGCCGAGCAAGAACTCCAGGCGCGTCGTCGGCGTGACATAGAAATTGATGATTGAGCCGAGTTCCTTCTCACGCACGACTGAGAGTGACGTCAGCATGGCTGGGATCATCATGAGCAGCACCGGGATCACGGCGGGTACCATCGCCACCAGACTCTTAATGTCCGGGTTGTAACGGTATCGCGTCTCGATGGTGGCGGGGGCGGGCAACCTACTCAGACCAAACTCGCGCCGTGCCACGTCGGCCAGCCATTGGGCGTGCATTCCCTGCACATAGCCCCGGATGGTCTCGGCGCGCTGCGGCATGGCACCGTCGATCCAGACGCCGATCTGGATCGGTCGGCCGCGCTTCGCGTCACGGCCGAAGCCGGGAGGAATCTCGACGGCCAGGCTGAGCTCGCCCGATCGCATCCGCCGATCGAGCTCCTGGTAATCGGTGAGCGGCGGCTGCTCGATGAAGTAGCGAGAGCCGGCCAGGTTGAGCGTGTAATCGTGGCTGAAGGTGGTTTGATCGCGGTCCAGCACGGCGAACGTCAGGTCTTCCACATCCAGCGTGATGCCGTACCCCATAATGAACATCAGGAACAAGGTTCCCACGCCGGCCAGTGTAAGACGAATCGGATCGCGGCTCAATTCCAACGCCTCGCGCCGCGCGTAGCTCAGCAGGCGTCTGGGGCTGAACGAGCTTTCCACACCGCTGTCTGATGCCGCGCCGTGATCTGCGGCCGGTACTTCTGTCGCCGCCTCAATCGCTGCACCGCCGTCTGTGCCCGCCGCGGCGTCGGTCTGAACCTCCGCCTCCTCCAAGTAGCGGATGAACGCATCCTCCAGAGTGGCCGCACCGCATTTTTCAACCAGATCCCTCGGCGTATCGCTGACCAACACCTTGCCGGCGTGCATCAGGGAAATGCGATCGCAACGCTCGGCCTCGTTCATGAAGTGCGTGGAGATGAAGATAGTGACCTTGTCGCGGCGCGAAAGGTCGATCAAGTGCTGCCAGAAGATGTCCCGTGCCACCGGGTCAACGCCCGAGGTTGGCTCATCCAGTATCAGAAGATCCGGATGGTGGATCAGCGCCACGGCCAGCGAAAGCCGCTGCCGTTGTCCCAGCGGCAGCGAGTCGGGCATCGCGTCCATGACCTGGTCCAGGCCGAAACGCCCAGCTGTCCTTTCGACCCGTCCTGCGATGTCTTCTTTCGGAACTTGAAACAGCCGGGCATGCAGAACCAGGTTCTGCCGGACCGACAACTCGGAATAGAGCGAGAAGGACTGCGACATGTAGCCCACCCGCTGGCGCGTGGCGAGATCGTTGGCATCGACTTCTCGGCCGAACAGCCAGGCCTGTCCCTCGCTGACCGGGAGCAGACCGGTCAGCATCTTCATGGTCGTCGTCTTGCCGCAGCCGTTGGAGCCAAGAAAGCCAAAGATCTCTCCCTGCTCAATCCGAAAGGTCACGTGATCGACGGCGGTAAATGTGCCGAAGCGCTTGGTCAGGCCCCGTGCCTCGATGGCCACCTGGTCTTCCGCCACGCGGAGAGGAATCACGACTTCCTGATGCCCCCGACGTTTCTCCTCGGGCAACAGCGCGATGAAGGCAGCTTCGAGCGATACCGTCTTGGTGCGTGAAAGCAACTCCTGCGGCGTGCCGGTGTCGAGGACGCGACCGTCGTCCATCGCCACGAGCCAATCGAACCGCACCGCCTCGTCCATGTAAGCGGTCGCCACCAGGACACTCATGCCCGGCCGGTTGCCGCGGATGCGGTCGATCAGTTCCCAAAACTGGCGACGTGACAGGGGATCGACGCCGGTGGTTGGCTCGTCGAGGATCAGCAGGTCCGGATCGTGAATGAGCGAGCAGCACAGGCTCAACTTCTGCTTCATTCCGCCCGACAACTTGCCGGCAGGACGATCGGCGAAGCGCCCCAGACCGGTGCTCGCCAGCAATTCGGCGATGCGGCGTTCGCGATCGCGCCGGTCGTGGCCGAATAGCCGCCCAAAGAAGTCCGCATTCTCGAAGACCGACAGCGTCGGGTACAGGTTCTTGCCCAGGCCCTGTGGCATGAAGGCGATACGCGGTGAAACCGCCCGGCGGAAATCCTTCTTCGCCATGTCGCCGCCAAGGACTTCGACCCGCCCTTCTTGTATCTGTCGAGCGCCGGCGATCAGGGAGAACAGGCTTGATTTTCCAACTCCGTCGGGGCCGATCAACCCGACCATGCGCCCGGCCGGCAGGGTGAGGGCCAACGCATCGAGGGCATGCGTCTTGCCGTAACTGAGGCTGACATCGGTCAGTCGTACCACCAACGAGGGATCGGCCGGGCCAATGGCGGGAGCAAGCTCGGTCATTGCGGGAGATCCGGAAGTTTGATCTCGAGGTGGGCGGGCCACTGGGCCGCGGGGTCGAGGCGGACATAGGCCATCCCCGGGAGCCCCGTCTTGACGCGACGGACTTGTTTTTTGAGAAGTTCCGGGGGGATGTGGGCCTTGATGCGAAACATGAGCTTTTGCCGCTCCTCGGCCGTCTCGACGGTCTTGGGGGTGAACTGGGCGACGTTGGCCACGAAGGTAACTTGAGCCGGGATAACCAGGTGAGGGGCCGCGTCGAGCACCACCCGGACCTCGCTTCCCATCTGGACTTGGCCGGCCTCGGCGGTGGGCAGGAAGAATGTCATGTACACATCTGCGAGATTCACCACATTCAGCACCTTCCCGCCCGCGGAGAGCACCTCGCCCGGCTCGGCGATCCGGTACTGCACGCGACCGTCGCGGGACGATTTCAAAGTGCTGTCGTCGATATCCGCCTGGATCCGCTCGATCGTCGCTTGTGCCGCGAGGACGGATGCCTGCGACGAAATGACTTCCGATTTGGCTGTGCTGATGGCTGCGTCCTCGGCCGCTACATCCGCGTGAGCTCGGCTGAGGGCGGCCTTGGCGCTATAGAAAGATGCCTTGACGGTATCGAAGTCCTCCTTCGAAATGGCACCTGACCCCACCAGTCGTTCGCTGCGGGCAACATTGCTGTTTGCCAAGTCGAGTTCAGCCTCGCGCTGCGCGACCACGGCCTCCGCTGCCGCTTTCTCGCTGTCACGCTGCTTGACGGTGCTCTGTGCTGTTTCCACGGCGGTTTTCGCCCGCCGGTGCTCTGCCTCGGCCTCTCGAAGCTGGGCACGGAGCACGGCAGTGTCCATTTGGGCGAGAACCTGTCCGGCGGTAACAAAGTCTCCTTCGTTCACCAAGACGTCCGCGATGCGGCCGGCGATTTTGGTGGCGATATCGATCTCGGTCGCCTCGACCCGCCCATTACTGCTGGCGAACCCCTCGGGCAACCCCGGGGATTGGAAGTGACTCCAGCCGAAGTAGGCAGCGGCACCGAGAACGCCGGCCAAGATCACGAATAGCCATTGTCGCGTAGTCATTGTCCGCCCCACTTTCTGACGGTGGCAAACACCCAGTTGTGCATTGCCCCAAGGATTGCCGCGGCCAGCGTTTCTACGTCGCACCTGGCCAAGTGTCCCTGGCTCGGTGCGCGCGGAAGCCACGCGGTGAGTGCGTGGAACGCCAGTACGGGTGGCGGCTCCCCCGTGTGCCCCTGCCACACCTTCTCTGGGGTGACGCCTGCGGCGCGCAACAGTGCCAGCCCGGAGTGCAACTCGTGGAAATAGGCGGACATCACCTTGCCGTGCTCGACCAGCTGCCTGCGGATCGGACGGTCGTCGGGCCCAGCGTCCAGCGCGGCCACCCATGGGACCTTCTCAGGCGGTCCGAGTGCGGCGAACATCAGCCCCTCCTTGGTGCCAAAGCGGTTGAACAGCGTCGGATGCCTCACGCAAAGCTCACCCGCGATCTTCGCCGCCGATATGCCCACACCGCGCTCCAGGAAACAACGCCGCGCGGCGACGATGATCGGCTCACCTGCAACCTCCTTCGGCCTTCCCTTCGTAACCCGCGAATCTCCGCCTGACGAACCAACGATCCAAGTTTACATTTCTGTCTGGAAAGTAAGCAAGCTGCCTCACCCTCGACCGGCACCACGAGCTCCGATCCATCGACCGACCGGCGACACGCGTTTGATCATGGTTTGCACGCTCCCATTCTTGGGACGAAGTACCGTGACTCTTCGAGCATGTGCCTGGCGAACAGCCAACTCTGGCTCGGCAAGCATGCAACGTTCCTGCATTACGTCGCTATTGACGTGCGGAGAATGCAGGCGACGAGGGCAAAGAATATGGCAGAATCCATGGGAAATGGTTACACGCCCGGTGATTCCCCTTGCGAGCGAAGGAGCCGCCATATGCGCTTCTCGGCTTCGGTCGGGTGAATGCAAAGCGATCGGGCGAAGTTGCGTTGTTCTTGGTCACGGTACATGTTCTCGAGGCTTGACGCTCCCTCTGCGAGAGTCGCGAGCGCGGGTCGCGGAAAGGAGACCCTCCCCGGCCGTTGCGCGTCCGACCCTCCCGCGAGCGGGAGGGTGTGTTTACACCCGTGTATCTTGCTGATCACCAAACACGCAAGAGCCGCACGGCCTCGGGGACGGAGGCCTGGAATTGGTCTTACTTTTTGGGGGCTCTCATGAACTGCGTGGATACCCCTCCCATTCTCTGGAAGACGTATCGCAGAAGCATCTCGTGATGGTTTTCCAACCCGACAGAAATCGGAATAGGTGGACGAAACATGGATACTTCTTTCCCGTCACGATACCGGTACTCTACTGCGTGATGAGGCTGACGATCGCTGCGCGTCCGGCACTGACGCTGACTTGCCGAGTTCCATTGCCTGCTGCGCCGTCTTGTGGCGAACCGATGCATCATTCGGTTGACTCGTGCCAGAGCCCTTGCAGAGTCTTTACGGTTCTATCCACGAGGATCCGCCCCGCTTCCGGGCCGACTTCATTGCTTTCGGCGATCGCACTGTAGCCGCCACCAAGAACTGCCCGCTGTGACGGCAGGTAGCTTCCAGGCCCGGCCAATTGAATGATGAACGTCTGGAGCGCGGGGCTGCGCGCTTTGATCTGGATTCCATAGTCGGTGTAGAGTTCAAAAGGGTTGGTCGCGATGGCGATGTCCCCCAACCGGACTACGTGAAGTTCCATCGAATAGGGCTCCGTTGTCCCGGCCTGCTGCTTCTCGTAACGCTTGACGACCCCACCATGCCAGTGGATCAACGTCTGATTTCCCTGCTGTGTCGCCAATTCCGCGATCTTCGCTTTGGCAAGTTCCCATTCGCGCTTGTGCACGACTCGCCGCGGCAACTCGAGCACCTCCACCTGGTGCCGGAGGGGCACATCGGAGTGCATTTCCTGCCGGGCCCCCTCGTATGCTTCCTTCCAGGCAGCGACGAGTCGCCGTGAAATTTCCTGCAGTCGATCGAGGCCTCGCAACTTCATCATCCGTTCCTCTGCCGCCTTGCGAAACATGAGGTGGGGTGACTGGTCGCCCGCCGCTCCGGTCCATCCCAGGACGTGAAGCCCTGAACCAAACTCGGCCCGCAGCGATTGTCGAACGTGATGCCAGAAATCGGCGTTGATCGCGTTTCGACCCTCGACTTCCTGCGCGGGACAGGCCACGTTGATCGCCGTGGCGATCAGTTTCCCGTCCTGACCCCAAAAACAGAGCACTTCCACGCCATGATCTTCGTACCCTTCGATCATGTGGAAATTGCTTCCGTCGGTCTGGCCGTACATCACTGCCGTTCCATCGTCGTATACCGCGCGGCGGTTCTGCGCAAGGACGGCATGTCCCATTCCCCACCCCACTTTGCCGGGTTGGCGGGTGTTCCACGCGGAGACGATTCCATCGGCTACGCGCTTGGCGAAGAAGTCGACGTACTCATTCGGCTGCATCACTCCATCCCGAGGAATATCGTACACGCCCTCGATCAGCACAGGTGCCGTGTGCGTATGCGTTGCGCTGAGCACGATCTTCTGCACGGGAAAATCCACGATCTGCGCCGCGACCTGGGCTCGAACTTTTTCCAGAACTTCGGTCGGAATCATGACGAGATCGGAGGCGACCAGAATCGACAGTTCGACGCGCTTTCCCTCGTTGCGCGACTCGAACGCGAGAACCGTCGCCGTCAGCGGACTCTCAACGCCATTCGCAATACGTGTATGCATTTGCCCCCAGAGTGCGACCGGTCGATCGGGGGTGATGTCGACCGATGCTCCCCCGACATACAGTTCCGCTGCGGCGCCCAGTCGGAGACGTACAAACAGCAAGAGGAGGGCAAGCATTGCGATGCGAATGGGTTGAGATCCCAATACTCCGGACATGGCGTGATCCTTCGTTTGCGGGAATTCTGGTAACTTCCTGAATCGGATGGATTGTAGTCGGAACTGGCCGGCCTTGCTTCCGGCAGCGCGGCGAGCGAGTGGGCGACCGTGGTCCGGCCAGATCACGAGCGCGGGAGAGTGTTGAGGGCGTTCAGAAACGGTGGCGCGGGGAGTTAGTCGCGGCGGCCAGAATTGGCGGCGCATATTTGTGCATCCTTGAGAGGGGTAGAAGATCAAGTGGCGGGGAAGCTATACTATCTATCGACCCCGAAGGCACTTTAGCGTATCGTCCGGGTTCCCCCTCGTCGGCCTGGATGGTGGGTGGCATCGATCAATCCCCCCCGATCAATCCCCCGTGAAGGGATGGGGAAGCCAAACCTGTATAGTCCGCGGGAGCTTTAGTCGCGCGCAAAGCGCGCTGTTGGCACGGATTCCTTCGGGTAAAGTGGAACTGGTGGGTGGACTCCGAATTTGGCGCACAATTTGGCGCAGCCCGGGAAAGAACGCAGTGACTCGCAAGGTGGGCCGAGGAGTTCAGCGTGGTTGATTTTTCTGATTACGATTTTTCTGATTACCGTAATGGTTTGGGGCCGGACGATTGGCTCAGAATTCACATGACGCGCCGCGAGTATCTTGCGGTTGCCGCCGCCAGAACTTGGCTCTGGGCGGAGCCGACCAAAGCACGACCATTAGGTTATTTGCTGTATGACTATTGGAAAGCGTCGCCATGGTGCCCAAATTGGTCGAACGCGGACCCCTTTCAAACCGCAGGGGACGCCAGTTCGCCCGAGCAGCACGCCTTGCTCCTGCCGATTGCGAACATGTTTCGTGGCGGATCGCGCAGCTCAAGATGCCAATTAGTCATTGGCACGCACGCAAGTTTCAAGACAAGCCCGGGCGGAGTGAAGGCGCTGCTCGAGGCACTCTTTCGGCAATGTGCCGCTCGGCCAACAGGACGTCAGTTAAAAGCCTTGGCTGAGTTTGCGCGAGAATTCGCTTTTGATGATGCCTGGCCCGATTACCAGCGTAGGCTGGCACACCGCCGTCTGCACCGCCAGATGCAGCCGAGAAAGAAAAGACAGCCGGCGAAACCCGGGATCTGAAGCTCCCCGAATTCCCCAACAAGTGCCGCGTCTATGTTCCCGGTTCGCAGGAAGCCGGCCAACCACAAGCCGCGATTCTTTGGCTCGGGTCGCCAAAAGAAACCAAGCCTGACACCATTATCCGCGAGTGGCAATCCATTTGCGATCGCGATGGCATCATGCTGATCGTCCCCACGGCGGCTGGCAAGGACCAATGGGAGCGGCCGGAGATCGAATACTTGCGCCGCCTCGCCGAACGAGTTGTCGCGCCGTACAAGATCGACCCACATCGAATGCTGGTCTTTGGCCAAGGTAAAGGCGGAACAATCGCCTGGCCGCTTGCGCTATTCAGCCGCGACGTGTTCCGCGGCATCGCCACATCGGCAGTTCCCTTCCCCCGTCCACTGCGCGTGCCACCGAATGAGCCGTCGCAACGATTCGCGATCTTTACTGCACTCCCAGCCAGCAAGGATTCTGCAACGCCAATCTCGCTCGGACTGCGCAAATTCGCCGACGCCGGCTATAACGTCGCCACGATCACGACCGCGAGCGCCACGGGCCAGCTTTCTGATGATGAACGGAACCAGCTTGCACGCTGGATCGACACGCTCGATCGATTCTAAGCTCGACTTTTTCCGTTTCATGCGGCTTGTGCGAGGCCGAAGTCGAGGACGGCGCGAATGGGGTCGGGGAGTTTTTGCACGGCAAGGCCGCCTGGCACTTGTGCAAAAACCCATTCCATCCACAGATAGCGGCGAACGCT
>WPCK01129812.1_pt1 | contig 45680 bp, 31 predicted proteins | sample 5399851 | NCBI WGS metagenome assembly WPCK01 (sample SAMN12869471, study PRJNA574797) | sludge metagenome | isolation source: wastewater treatment of pH11 | place: China:Beijing | collected 2019-05-20
GAAGTGATTGGAGAGGATGGCGTAGACCAGGAGGTCGATGCCGAAGAGGGCCGCGAAGCGTTGGAAGAGTGCTTCCATTTGGGCCTTTCGATGGTCGTAGTTGATGCCGGTGGCGGGATCGGTCCCCAGGAGAAAACAGCGACGGACGACCCGGTTCATGACGTGGACGATGGCGATTTCGTCCGGAGCAAAGACATCTTCGCGGACCATACGAGTCATGGCGATACTCCCTATTCTGTTGAGGGCGTGCCGGTCTCGTGGGGGACATAGGCTTCATATGTACATATAGGCAACGAATGTACATATTGTGCCGATCGCGTCAAGCCCCAGGCGGGGGAAGCATTGGCGCAGTGCAGGGTGGGGGCAGTTGACGCTCCCACGCAAGCCGGGCCATTTCTCCTAGTCGCCGCACTTCACCCAGCATCACGCAATCAGGCTGCAGCGACGAACCGAAGATACCCGGGCCATTGGCCCAGTCCGGGAAGTCTCGCAACAAAGAAGCTGTGTCCCCAACAATGAAGAAGCAGTGTCCCCAACAATGTGTCCCCAAGAATTCCCCAAGAATGTCCCCCCCAAGAATGTCCATCAGAATCTTGGGTGAACGAGATTGGACCCGGATCGCTGCCATCATTTCCGGAGAGGACCCTCCCCGGTCGCTGCGCGACCGACCCTCCCGCTTTCGGCGGGAGGGTAAGATCACTTGGGCTCAATTCCCTTTCTCCGATCCGTAGCCGCGATACGCGTTGGGGACGAAGAGCCAATCCGAGAACTCGTGCGGCTCGTAGCACGGTGAGAGCGAACCAAAGATGCAAGAATCCGAGGACGTTGGCACCTTCTTTTCCCAGCGGATCAGCAATCGGCGAGTGCGGACGTCTGCGGATCGGGTGGCGAGTAGAGTGATACCGCGTGCAATGCGTAGGACGGTGCGCGAGCGGATCGACAGGGATGTCCGGTGGCGGTGATTCTACCATCGGCATGTGGCGATCCGACACCAAGGGAGCATTCGTTTGGGAGTTGGCCGTTGTCCCGAGAAAAAAGGAGCGTTTTCGCTGCCGGGCGTTGGTACCGTAAGCGACAGTGATTCGAGGCATGACAGTCCCTAATCGTTCCGGCTTCATGATTCACTCACAACTGGCTGCATCCAGTCCGCCCGATGACAGCGTATAATCAACGACATGCCCGACGTCACCCAAATCCTGTCACGGATGGAATCTGGCGACCTGGCGGCAGCCGAGCAACTGTTGCCGCTGGTGTATGACGAGCTTCGAAAACTGGCGGCAGCGCGGCTCACCCAGGAGAAACCAGGGCAGACGCTTCAACCCACGGCACTGGTGCATGAAGCATACCTGCGCCTCGTCGGTCCAACCAATCGTGATCTACAGAATTGGCAAGGTCGATCCCATTTTTTCGCGGCCGCGGCCGAAGCCATGCAGCGAATTCTCGTCGACAATGCTCGTCGCAAGCGTCGGCCTAAACATGGGGGCGACCGCATGCGCGTCCCTATGGAGGACGTTCCGTTAACCGAAGATCGCGCCGATCATCTGATGGCGTTGGATGTTGCGCTGGAAAAGCTGGCCGCGGAATCGCCGACGAAGGCTAGCCTCGTCCGACTTCGTTATTTTGCAGGCCTGTCGCACCAAGAGGCCGCAACGGCTCTGGGGATTTCGCGGGCCACCGCCGATCGATATTGGGCATATGCCAAGGTATTCCTCCACTGTGAGTTGAACGACGCCAAGTAGCAATCCGTTCCTTATTCTCAGCTTGGCGTGAGGCAAATCCCGAAGAAACTCGCCATTGTGTATTGAGGAAGGGAACTGCGGTGGAATCAGCGAAACCAAGCATTGATTCGATTTTCCTCGAGGCGATCGAGCGAGGGGCAGATCAAAGGTCGGCCTACTTGGAGGAAGTATGTGGCCAGGACCAGGAACTTCGAGCGCGGGTCGAACGACTTCTTGCGGCGCAATCACAGGTAGCGAGTTTTCTGGAAGCTCCAGCTCCGGAACTGGGAGCGACGATGGACGGGCCCCTCACCGAACATCCCGGTACGGTCATCGGGCCCTACAAGCTGTTGCAACAGATTGGCGAAGGCGGCATGGGCGTCGTGTTCATGGCCGAGCAGACCGAGCCGATCCAGCGGACCGTTGCGCTCAAGATCATCAAGCCTGGCATGGACACGCGACAGGTGATCGCCCGCTTCGAGGCCGAGAGACAGGCCCTGGCAATGATGGACCATCCGAATATCGCCCGGGTACTGGACGCGGGAACCACAGGCGAGAGCGCAGGCCAGGTTTCGCCCGACCAGATTGCCGGCCTACAAACCCATCAGGGGCAACCGGACGTACTTGCTGCCCGCACCGGCCGCCCTTACTTCGTTATGGAGCTGGTGAAGGGCATCCCAATTGCCGACTACAGCGACCGCCAACATCTTACGATTCGACAGCGCCTGGAGCTTTTCACGCAAGTCTGCCAAGCCGTGCAGCACGCCCATCAAAAGGGAATCATCCACCGCGATCTCAAGCCAACCAACGTGTTGGTAGCCGAATATGACAACCGGGCCGTCCCCAAGGTGATCGATTTCGGCGTGGCCAAGGCGACGGCCCAAAAGCTCACCGAACGCACGATGTTTACCGAGTTCGGTCAGGTGATCGGAACGGTCGAGTACATGAGCCCCGAGCAGGCCAAACTCAACCAGCGCGACATCGACACCCGCAGTGATATCTACTCACTCGGCGTGTTGCTCTACGAGCTACTGACCGGTTCGACCCCGTTCGAGCAGAGACAACTGCGGGATGCGGCGTTCGACGAGATCTTGCGGATGATCCGCGAGGACGAGCCGCCCAAGCCGAGCACGCGGCTCAGCGCTAGTGATTCGTTGCCATCGATCGCTGCCAATCGTGACACCGAGCCAACCCGGCTGGGCAAGGAAGTGAGCGGCGAACTGGATTGGATCGTGATGAAGGCCATGGAAAAGGACCGCAACCGCCGGTACGAAACTGCCAGTGCTCTGAGCGAGGACATTCAACGGTTCCTTGCCAATGAGTCTGTGCTGGCGTTTCCACCGACGGCACTCTATCAGCTCCGCAAGTTTTGCACGCGACACCGATGGGCGTTGATCACCGCATCGGTGGTACTTTCCGCGCTCCTGTTAGGAACATCTGTTGCCACTTGGCAGGCGATCCGGGCCAACCGGGCCATGGCTGCGGCCATTGCGGAAAAGCAGCGCGCACTTCAGTCGGCAACTACAGCCAAGCGAGTTACCGAATCGTTGCAGCAGATGCTTGGCCTGATCGACCCCGATGCCGCAAGTCGTTCGATCCTCTCATTGAGTGCCGTGCGCTTGCAGGTAATGCTCGGTCTGGTCCGTCCAGACGATCTTCGGGGCATGGACTACACAATTGAGCAGCTGATTGATGACTACGCAGATGATCTTGACGAAAAACTGCAAGATGAACCTGCAGCCGCGGCCGATATGCACGCCACGATTGGGAGGGCATACGCCTGCCGAGGGTACCGGGAGAAGGCAAGTCGCCATTTGGAATGCGCGTTGGCATTGGGTCGCAGCGTCTACGGGGAAGATCATGAGCGCTATGCTGACCTCTTGGTCGACTACGCCCGCCCGGACGGTTCCGATCCGTTGCAGAGGGCGGAGCGCGAAGCGGATCTGCGTCGTGCGCTTTCCATCTACCGGGCACGAGGGATCGGGGGAGAACCCGTTATTCGTGCACTCTGGACGCTGCAATGGAGCCTTGTGGAACAAGGGTACGCGGGCTCGCCGGAGAAATGGGATCAGATCGAACCCGTTGTCAACGAAGCACTGGCTGAGGCCGCCAAATGGCCAGGCGTCGATTTTCCGAAGTTGGCGAGCATATACAGTGGTTTGGCTGGCGTTAAGCTGCGCCAGTCTCGTTATGCGGATGCCGAGTCCATTGCGCGAGAAGCCGTGGAGATGCACTTGCGGTCGCACCCCGAGAGCCTGGAGGCTGCCTGGGGATACTACACGCTTGGTGATGTCTTGCGAACTCGGGGCAAGTTTACCGAGGCGCTGGAAGCCGAGAAAAAAGTGTTGACGATGATGCGCCGCGTCCTCCCGCCAGAACACGGGAACATCGCCGTGGCATCGACCGCCGTGGTGGACACACTCGCGATGGCCGATAAATCGAACGCGCTCCTGACGTTGATCCCTTCCGTTGCCGGCATGACCGAATTGGAGTCGGAATTCCGCGAAATGCTCGAGAAGAAACCGGCATCTCCGCTTAGGCACGACGACCCTCGCATCGTGGTAGTGGGTTTAATGGCTCGATTTTATGAACTCTACCTGAACCTCAGCCAAGAACTGAGATCGGCGGGAAAGATGACGGAGGCGGACATCGCACGCCAAAGGGCAATTCAGTTGTTCGCGGGTCTCCAAGATGAACTTGCCCAAAACACACAGCTTCTCCCTTACGTCTACTACTACGGCGCCATTGCAAATACGAAGGCGGCGCAGGCACGGCAGGCCCAAGAACTCACTCGCAATCTTATCGAGCGGGCGACGCCTCAGTCACGCGACTTGCTGAACGACCTGGCGTGGTTCCTGGCGTCGGCCAAAGAGACGAACCATCGGGATCCCGTTTTGGCGGTTGAGTTGGCGGGCAAGGCCGTCGAATCCGACCCACAGTCGCACAACTACGTCCACACCCTTGGAGTCGCTCGCTATCGCGCAGGGGAATGGAAACAGGCCATTGCGGACCTGGAGAAATCGATATCACTCGACAAGGGCGGCTCCAGCTTCGACTTCTATTTCCTGGCGATGGCACATTGGCAGTTGGGAAACAAGGAGCAGGCGAAGGAGTGGTTCACCAAGGCCGTCCAGTGGATGGAAGCGAACCAACCACAGAATGCGGATTTGGTGCACTTCCGCGACGAGGCCAGGCAATTAATGAACATCGCAGAGTAGGGTCCACGACAAGACGAGCATCGATTGGAACGAATCGATGTGAGGTGAAAGAAGACAAGCGGCCGGTGAGGCTTACCGCGAAGCAAGTCCCTCACCGGCCCGGCATCTCCTCGGCGCTCGGTTTGCGCGCCCAGGCGGATGACCTTTTTATTGTATCGCAGACCGGAAGGGGAAGACACACTCATGGCCAAACTTCGAGCCCTTAGATTCACTGTCACCATATGGGCGCTGTTGATGCTTGCCGGATTCGGAAGCATTGCAAGGGTCTCCACCGCACAGTATTCCGTCACGGAAGTGATGAGCGGGCTGGTGACGCCACGGGGACTCGCCTTCGGACCGGACGGCGCATTGTACGTTGCCGAGGCGGGGAGCGGAGGCAGTGGACCGAGCGTTGTCCTCGGGAATGGCGTCACTGCGTTCCTGGGATCGACCAGCGCGTTGAGTAGACTGCACAACGGATTGCAGTCGCGCGTGTTGAGTGGGTTGCCTTCGGTGGCCAGTGCAACCGGCGGCGACGCGGGCGGCTTGCAGGACATTGCGTTTGACAGCGCCGGCCAGGCCTACGGACTATTCAGTTTCGGATCCGACGCACAGCAGCGCAACAACAACCTCGGTGCCGCCGGCGCGGCATTGGGTACGATCGCGGAACTTCCCCTTGATGGAATGGGATCTCTCCAGCTCGTCGCCGACATCGCGGCTCATGAACTCAATTCCAACCCGGCAGGGGGGACAATCGATAGCAATCCGTCTGGGTTCGCGAGAACCCCCGATGGCGCCTTTGTGGTTGCGGATGCCGGCGCCAATGATTTTGTCCAGGCCACGGATGCAGGAGTCGTCGCGACGCTGGGTGTTCTGCCACCGAGGCCCAATCCGCTGCCGAACGGTCCCCCTTTCTACCAGTCGGTTCCGACGGGGATCACGATCGGACCGGATAGCGCCTACTACATTGGCCAGTTGACCGGCTTCCCGTTTCCGCCTGGCGCCGCCAACGTCTTCCGTTTCGATCCGTTGACGTCCACGACGACGGAGGCGTTCACCGGCTTTACGACGATCATCGACGTGACGTTCGACAATGCAGGAATGCTGTACGTGCTGCAGATCAGCAGCAACGGTCTCGCCTCACCCATGGGCCCCGGACCCGGGCAGCTGATCCGAATAGATCCGACCAATGGCCAGCGGACAACGATTGCCAGCGACGGTCTGGTGTTTCCTGGTGCCGTGGCGGCCGGTCCAGATGGTGCGCTGTATGTAACGAACCGGACCAATCTTCCCGGCGGCGGACAGGTATTACGCATTGCGCCCGTACCTGAGCCCTCGTCGTTCGTATTGGCCGGTTTGATGGCAATGGTCGGTGTGACGTGCATTCGCAAGAGCCGAAACGTGGCCCGATAGACGACGATCCAGATCACCGGAGTTGCACAAATGACGAAACATCAAGCCCATTATTCATCACGTCGTTTCTTGTTGGCAGTAATCGCCGGCGCGGCTTTCACAGGCGTGGAGGCACCTGCAGGCATTCAATACCACGTCACCGACCTAGGGACGCTCGGCGGAACATACACCTATGGGATTGGCATTAACGCCCGTGGTCAGGTGTCAGGCTATTCCTACACGAGCGGAGATCCCTTCGTAGGTGACAGCTTCCACGCATTTCTGTGGACTCCCACGACGTCGAACGGCGTCAATGGCACGATGCAGGACCTGGGCACGCTGGGCGGATCGTCTAGCAATGGGTTTGGCATCAACGATAGCGGCCAAGTGTCGGGCTATTCCGGCGCGGGAGACGGCCTCCAGCACGCGTTTCTCTGGACCCCAACAACGCCCAATGGCGCGAACGGCATAATGAACGACCTGGGACCAGGCACTGGGTTTGGCATCAGCGACAGCGGCAGGACCTCTGGTGCCACCGACGTTGAAGGCGGCGAATCACACGCTTTCCTATACGACGGCACGATGCACGATCTTGGCACCCTGGGCGGATCCTCCAGCGCGGGATTCGACGTAAATGCCAACGGTCAGGTGATCGGTTATTCCCTGACGACCGAAGACGCCGCCAACCACGCATTTCTCTGGACGCCAACGAGTCCCAACGGCGTCACCGGCGCGATGACCGACCTCGGGGCTCCCGGAGCAACATTCAGTATTGGGATTGGCATTAACGACAGCGGACAGGTGACAGGCCGGTCCGACGGCGAGGCATTTCTGTGGACGCCAACAACGCCGAATGGCACCAGCGGCATGATGCTAGGCCTGGGAACGCTGGGTGGATCAGCGGTGGGTGACGTTATCAGCGAAGGACACGGCATCAACAACCATGGTCAGGTGACAGGCGGGTCCTTCGCGAGTGGAACCGAAGGTTACCATGCCTTTCTCTATACAACGGGGATTGGCATGGTGGATCTGAATTCACTTATCGATCCCCTGTCTGGTTGGGAGTTGCAATTTGGAGCGGGAATTAATGACGCCGGACAGATCACGGGGCAGGGGCTAATCGGCGGCGAGCAACGTGCGTTTCTGCTGACACCGATCAATGTCCCCGAGCCTGTAGGTGTGGCGCTCGTCGTCTTGTGTCTGTCCATAGTTACCCCTCGATTCAAGTCGTTGCATGAATTCGCACGTCCCTCACGGCGGGCATGGATCGTGCTCGCCTGGGTGGCTCCAATCGTGCTGCCAGCCCAGGCGCCCGCAGCCACATATTCCATTCTGGATTTGGGTACGTTGGGTGGCACGGTGAGCTACGCCTACGGGGTCAACTCGACGGGCCAGGTGGTTGGGTACTCGTACACCACCAGCGACACCGCATTTCACGCATTCCGTACGGCCCCGAACGGCCCGATTACGGCCGCCAGCGATCTGGGTTTCCAAGCCGGCGGGTCACAGAGCTTTGGGGTGGCGGTTAACGATGGAGGGCAAGCTGTTGGATCGTCGGATGTCACGGCCAACATCTACGCCCGTCAAGCGTTTCGCACTGCGGCAAACGGTCTCATTACGGCGTCCAGTGACCTGGGTTCACTCGGCGGACTGTTCAACCAACCCAGAGGTATCAACGCCAGTGGACAAGTAACTGGAACATCCACGGTCCAAAGCACTTCGGGCGCCTATTACCATGCGTTTCGCACGGCCGCCAACGGATTGATCACTCCTGCGAGTGATCTGGGTTCACTCGGCGGAACCATTAGCGAAGCGAATGCCATCAATGAGAGCGGGCAGGTGGTTGGATACTCCTACACCGGCGGCAATACTGTCCCGCGCGCATTCCGCACGTCCGCGAATGGCCCCATCACACCAGCCAGCGATCTGGGCACGCTCGGCGGGAATTCCAGCAGCGCGTACGGCATCAACTCCAGTGGTCAAGTCGTTGGAGATTCCATCACGGCCAACGGGTTAAATCACGCCTTTCGCACCGAGGCCAACGGCCCGATCACCCCGGCCAGTGACTTGGGCACCCTCTACGGTCTCCCCTACAGCTATGCGTTTGGCATCAACTCCATTGGACAAACTGTCGGGTACTGCGCTGACGCAAACAACGCCCACCAGCTTGCCTTCGCCGTCGATGTCGAGGGGCACATGCTCGATCTCAACGCCTTGATTCCGACAGGCAGCGGTTGGGTTCTCAACCAGGCGACCGGCATTAACGACCGGGGCCAGATTGCTGGATTCGGGACATCGGGCGGGCAAATCCGCGCGTTTCTACTGACGCCCATCCCCGAGCCGTCCAGCGTCGCCTATCTGCCCGTTGTCTTGGCAACCATTGTCAGACAATATTTTCGAAGATGGGTCCAGCGAAAGAATGAAAAGCGGGCAGTGAGGTCCTAACGCCACGCAAGCGCCACCACGGCTTGATCCTGAACAATGGGAGACCATTGCGCTCACGTGGGATGCCGATTCATCGTGTTCCCCAATTCCGCATCGGTAAACTGTTCAAAGAATCAGATGACATCATCAAGGCCTCGAGGTCTCCCATTGCCAATCTTGCTTTGGCCAGAAACTGGAGATCCCTTGATCGATTTCTCCCCAGTATGCGACGATCTTTGTCGCTTGTCATTTTCCGTCCATCCAGCCTAGAGCCTCTGCGAGAACCTGAAGGCCCCCTCGCCCTGCCCTCTCCCCCGAAGTCGGGGGAGAGGGTACGAATCGAGGTTGCGGATAGGCTCATCGATCAAGACCAGCACCCAAAACGGACGTGGCACCGAACTGGCAGGGTTCAGTGGTCCGAGAGCTGGGCCTTGATCGGTTCCCGGGGCGTGTTACAACTCATGGGATCCCTGCCCCTTACCGTGCCACTCCCTTGTCTTCGATGGCTTCATGGCGCTGGCCTCAGGCACGGAAGGCCAATGCACGTGCCCCTTCGTAGGATGCCGTTGGAGAGGGATAAACGATGACTGAGAGCAGACAGAAACCCGGCATCCAGCGCAGGGCTCGTGCGAGCAAGCCGAAAAGGCCGAGAGGCCGTGAGCCGGCGACGGGGCATACCGCTTCCCAGCGGATCGATCAGCGGATCCGCGACCTGGTGGGTTGGCGAGGCGAGACCTTGGCCCGCATGCGGGCGCTCATTCTGGCTGCCGACCCCGAAATAATCGAAGAGTGGAAGTGGGGAAATCCTGTCTGGTCGCATCACGGGATCATCTGCACCGGAGAGGCGTATACCAAGGTCGTGAAGCTCACATTTGCCCGAGGGGCCAAGGTCCCCGACCCTGCGCGCCTCTTCAATTCCAGTTTGGAAGGGAACACGCGGAGGGCGATCGACATCCATGAAGGGGAGAAGGTGAACTCGGTCGCATTCAAGAAGCTGGTGAAGGCCGCCGCGGCCCAAGGCAAACCACCGAGGGCGAAGGGCAGGCCCGTGAAACTACTTTCGGGCGGTAATCCACAGATCGCCAAGGGGGACGGCGATGCGCCCGTGCAAGCCTACATCGCCGCAATGCCTGGGTGGAAGCGGGAGCTCGGCACGCGCCTCGATGCGCTCATCGTGCGCAGCGTCCCCCGCGTATCGAAGACCGTCCGATGGAACACGCCCTTCTATGGCATCGAGGGGCGGGGTTGGTTCCTGGGGTTCCACGTCTTCACCCGCTACGTCAAGGTGACCTTCTTCCAAGGCGTCTCGCTGCGACCCGTTCCGCCCGGTGGTACGCCAAAGAGCAAGGATACGCGTTGGATCGACATCTACGACGTCAGTTTCGATGAGTCGCAAATGGCCAAGTGGGTGAAACAGGCGGCCAGGTTGCCCGGCTGGATTCCTTAGCTCGACATCCAACAGTTCGGAGCGGGTTGTCTGGGACAATCCAGCGTTTCGCGACCTGGTGGATCGGCCATGAAATGAAGTCATGGAGTCGTCCGCGGCAGGATCAAGTGCATGGGTACAGCCGGGAGTGAACTGAGGGAACGGATCGCCGAGTTATATCGCGTGGAGTCGCGGCCGGTGTTTGCGACACTCGTGCGGCTCTTGGGCGATTTTGATCTTGCCGAGGAGATGCTGCACGAGGCATTTACGGCGGCCGTGGAACGGTGGCCTCAGGAGGGCATGCCGGAGAACCCGCGCGCGTGGCTGGTATCTGCTGGGCGATTCAAGGGGATCGACACGCTGCGACGCCGGACACGATTCGATGCCGCACGGACCGACATCGCTCGCGATGAAAACCAGTGGGATCCGTCGATCCTGGAACTCGATCACGACCGCATCGCCGATGATCGACTCCGATTGATCTTTACCTGCTGTCATCCGGCACTTTCGCCCGAAGTACAAGTCGCGTTGACGCTTCGCGAGGTCTGCGGGCTCACCACCGAGGAGATCGCCGCGGCATTTCTGGCAGTTCCCGCCACGATTGCGCAGCGGATCGTACGTGGTAAGGCAAAGATCCGAGACGCCCGAATCCCCTACCAGGTTCCAAGCATCGCCGACATGCCCGCGCGGATCGAATCGGTTTTGTCCGTCTGCTACCTCGTCTTCAACGAAGGGTACTCGGCGTCATCCGGTGAGTCCGTGACACGCTCGGAACTTTCCGGCGAGGCGATTCGGCTCGGCCGGCTCCTGACGGAACTGTTGCCGGACCCCGAAGTTCTCGGTTTGCTGGCGTTGATGCTCTTGCACGATTCGCGTCGTTCGGCGCGGACGTCGCCCGAAGGGGACCTGGTTCTCCTTGAAGCGCAGGACCGTACTTTGTGGGATCGTGAGTCCATTGCCGAGGCAGCGCAGCTGATCGAGCAGGCCATGGCGTCGGGACCGATAGGGGCCTATGCGATTCAAGCGGCGATCTCAGCCGTTCACGCGAATGCCGCCAGTGCGGAGGAGACGGATTGGGGGCAAATCGTCGCTTGGTACGACGTATTGATGCAGGTGAATCCGTCGTCGGTCATCGAGCTAAACCGCGCAGTGGCCGTCGCCATGCGCGACGGACCGGCAGCCGGTCTGGCACGGATCGATGCAGTCCTGGCGCGCGGCGATCTGGCCAACTACCACCTGGCCCATGCCGCCAGGGCGGACCTGTGCCGCCGGCTGGGCCAGGTTTCCGAAGCCCAGACGTCCTATCGCCAGGCCCTGGCACTGGCAAGGCAGGAGCCAGAACGGCGATTCCTCGAAAAACGATTGCGGGAACTGGGGTAATGGCCCCTGGGACCGTCCCATCGCCGGGGGCGCGCCGGCGACTGGCTTCCACCATCAATCGGAAAGCTATCGAGCAGCTGCCGAGTTCGTTAAGATTTCCCGATGGGCCGTCGATTCGGGCGATGGCCGGTCGACCACAACCAGGGGATTCCCATGGAAATGCCAAAACCTCAGAAAGAACATCAGTGGCTGCAGCGGCTCGTCGGCGAATGGACGATTGAGTCGGAATGCCGCATGGGACCAGATCAGCCGCCCATGAAGATGACCGGTACGGAAAAGGTTCGGTCGTTCGGCGGGCTTTGGACTATCGGCGAAGGTTCGGGGGGCACGCCCGATGGCGGCGGGTGCGAATCGATCATGACGCTCGGTTTCGATCCCCAGACGAAGCGCTTTGTCGGCACGTTCGTGGCGTCGGGAATGACGCATTTATGGCCGTACCATGGCTCGCTCGATGCCTCGGGCAAGGTGTTGACCCTCGATTCGGAAGGCCCAACTTTCTCTGGGGACGGCGCCATGGCCAAGTACCAGGACATCATCGAGTTCGTCAGCGACGACCACCGAACGCTGAAGTCCCAGGTACTCGGACCGGATGGCAAATGGACGCAGTTCATGACGGCTCACTATCATCGGAAACGCTGAATGATAGCCTGTTGCACCATGGATCCACGGCACGTGGCCTCGCGTCAAGGAAGGTCCCCATGTCCCTGGTCTCGAATGTCATTACCCTTGTTTCATTGGCTTTTCGTCGCTGTGGCCACGGTCGCGATCGGTCCCGTTCGGCCGGCCGCGGCGCAGAATCTTCGAGAATCCGATATGACGGCCAGTCACTCACGTGCACGGACCGGCTACGCCCCCGTCCATGGTCTGCAGATCTATTTTGAGATACATGGCCCCGAACGTTCCGAGCATCCACCGCTCGTGTTACTGCACGGCGGCGGCGACACGATCACGACCACCTTTGGCCGCATCCTGCCCGAGCTGGCACGCCATCGAAAGATTATCGCCGTTGAGCAGCAGGGTTACGGGCACACGGCTGACATCACCGATCGCCCTTTCACCTTTGAGCAATCGGCGGACGACACGGTGGCGCTGTTGGAGCACTTGCGGATTCAGCAAGCAGACCTCTTTGGCTTCAGCAATGGCGGTACCATTGCGATCCAGGTGGCGATTCGGCACCCGGGAATCGTGCGCAAGCTCGTCTTGGCGTCCACTTTGGCGAAGCGCGATGGAGCGTATCCATGGCTCTGGGACGTGATCGCCAACGCCAAACTCGAAAACATGCCCAGGGAATTGCAGGAGGAGTATCTCAAGGTCGCGCCGCATCCTGAGAATCTGCGAATATTCCACGACAAGGCGGCCCAGCGGATGCGTGAGTTCAAGGACATCCCGACCGATTCCATCAAGCAAATCACTGCGCCGGCCCTGGTCGTCGTCGGCGACGCGGACGTCATTCGCCCCGAACATGCAGTCGAGCTGTTCCGATGGCTCCCCGGCTCGCAGCTGGCCGTGTTGCCCGGCACCGATCACATGCAGGTGACATCGCGCACCGAGCGGCTCGTGCCGATGATCAACGCCTTTCTCGACGCGCCCGCCGCGAGGGCGCCCAGCCCGTAGCGATCCGCGGGCTTCGTGCTCACACACCATTACAAAATTGTTGCGGACGTTGTCGAATCGTCGGGTTCCCATTCGACCAGGTCATGAAAACGCGGGAACGTCCCGTGGCGGCAACCCCGGAAATCGAAGGAAAACCACATGAAAGTCGTCGTGTTTGTCAAAGCTAGCCAGCAGTCCGAGGGGGGCGTCATGCCAAGCCAGCAGCTGCTGGCGGACATGGGCCGGTATAACGAAGAACTGGTCAAGGCCGGAATCATGAAAGATGGGGCCGGACTGCATCCGACCTCGAAGGCGGTACGGGTCCGATTCTCTGGAAAGAATCGCACCGTCATCAATGGACCGTTTGCTGAAACCAAGGAGCTCGTTGCCGGCTACTGGATCTGGCAGGTCAAATCGATGTCAGAGGCGGTGGAATGGCTCAAGAAATGCCCCAATCCCATGCCCGTCGAATCGGACGTCGAGATTCGCCCCATGTTGGAAGCCGAAGATTTCGGTGAGGAGTTCACCCCGGAACTTCGCGAACAGGAAGCGAATCTCGAAGCGGCGCTCGCCATGGACAAGGCGACCGTCCAACCCTACCTCTTCTTCTGCGGGCGGTGCGACGAGGCCTTGGAGTTCTATACGAAGGCCTTGCATGCCAAGGTCGGGATGGTAATGCGGTTCAATGAGAGCCCGGATCCGGCGCCGCCAGGGATGCTCCCGCCGGGCTTCGAAACGAAGGTCATGCACTGTGAATTCCAGGTAGGCGGTATGACGCTCATGGCCTCCGACGGCTGCCAGGAGCAATCCCACTTCGACGGGTTCCGCCTGGCACTGTCCGTTCCGACTGAAGCCGAGGCGGAACGAGCCTTCAACGCCCTGGCCGAGGGGGGCAAGGTCGACATGCCGCTGGCCAAAACGTTCTGGTCACCGCAGTACGGCATGGTCACCGACCGGTTTGGCGTCGAATGGATGGTGATGGTGCCCGGTCCGAAAGTGGGATAGGCTGCCAGGAAAGCTGCAACAAGGATCGCCGAGATGACACCTCAACGAATCAAGCCGTTTCTGTGGTACGAAAGCGCAGCCGAACAGGCAGCAGAGTTCTACTGCACACTGTTTCAAGACTCGCGAGTTCACAAGATCACCCGATATCCCGCCGGGGGTATGGCGCCTGCGGGGTCGGTAATGACGGTCGAGTTCTCGCTATCGGGCGTGGAGTTCGTCGCCTTCAATGGAGGGCCGATGTTCAAATTCACGGAGGCGATCTCCCTTTCGGTCGATTGCGAAGACCAGGCCGAGGTCGATTTCCTCTGGGACAGGCTAATCGCGAATGGCGGCTCCCCGTCCATGTGTGGCTGGTTGAAGGATCGCTGGGGGGTGTCCTGGCAGATCGTCCCGCGAGCACTGCCGAAACTGCTTGCCAGTCAGCAGCCTGGTGCGGCGCAGCGGGTCGGCGCGGCAATGATGCAGATGAAGAAGATTGATATCGCTGCGCTCGAGCGCGCGGCGACGGGCCCCTGATGGGCAATCCATGATGACGCGTGCGAGCCAAAGGAATCACACATGCCAACGAAAACACAGCGCATCTCCGGCTGGGTGCTGACCACACTGATCGGCTTGTTTCTGATCGGAGGTAGCGGTATTCCAAAATTCTTCGATTGGCCGGGAAAAGAAGAGATGATGCAAAAGATGGGATTCCCACTCTCGCTGCTGCCGAAGATCGCCGTCATCGAGATCTTGATCACGTTGGTTTACCTCATCCCACGAACGTCGTTTCTCGGGGCGATCCTGATCACGGGGTATCTTGGCGGAGCCGTCGTGACGCACTTGCGTGTCGGCGAACCGTGGTACTTTCCAGTGGTTCTTGGCGTTTTGGTTTGGGTTGGGCTGGCGCTGCGGCAACCGCTGATCTTTCAACTGGCCTTTTCCCGGAACGGGCTACAACGCCAGGACACGGGGGCGTTCGGAGGAACGCCATGAAATACATGCTCCTCGTTTACAGCTCGGAAGATGCCTGGACCCAGGAGGAATGGACGGCCTGCACGGTCGAGTCCACCGCCGTCTGCCATGCGCTGCAGTCGAAAGGGCAATTCATTGCTGCCTCGCCACTGCATCCGGTGGCGACGGCTGCTAGCGTACGCGTGCGGCAGGGAAAGTCGCTTGTGACTGATGGCCCCTTTGCCGAGACGGTTGAGCAGCTGGGCGGCTTCTTTCTGATTGACGTGCCGCATCTCGATGAGGCGATCGCCGTGGCGAGCCGGCTGCCCGCCGCGAAGAAAGGGACCGTCGAAATTCGCCCGCTCTTTCCGCTCGAACGGTTGCCACCGGAGGATTTCTCGCTGCGGAATCGATCCGCCGAATGGAATGGTGCACGATACATGTTTCTGTGCTACGACGACGAACAAGCCTGGAAGGAGGCTGGCCCGGCCGCACTGCAAGCGGCCATGGAGGAAGCGGTCCAGCTGACGCATCGACTCCATGCGCGGGGGCAGTATGTCAGCGCCTCGCCGCTTCAACCCGTGTCGATGGCAACCAGTGTTCGCATCCGCGACACGCGCCTTGCCGTGACCGACGGGCCATTCGCGGAGACGCGTGAGTTCCTGGGCGGCTATTACCTGATCCTCGCCAAGGACCTCAGCGAAGCCGTTGCGATCGCGGCACAACATTCGGGCGCCCGTTTCGGCACCGTCGAAGTCCGGCGCGTTTTCGAATTGGATGGCCTGCCCGTACCTGGGGCCGTGACCTAGACATCCCCCCCTGTCATCCTCCCCTGTCATCCTGAGGGAGCCGCAGGCGACCGAAGGACCTTCCCTGCGCACATGACCTTTGAGGGCGTATTCGACCCGCCGTCGTCATGCCACCACACGCCGCGACTGGCAGGTCCTTCGCTTCGCTCAGGATGACATCATGCAGCAAGCTATCCGCACCCGTAAGCCGCTCTTGTCATCCTGAGGGAGCCGCAGGCGACCGAAGGACCTTCCAGCCGCACATGACCTGCGAAGTCGTTGTTGCCCCGCCGTCGTCATATCGCGGCCCACCGCGACTGGCAGGTCCTTCGCTTCGCTCAGGATGACATCATGCAGCAAGCTTTCCGCACCCGGACGGCACTTGTGTCATCCTGAGGGAGCCGGAGGCGACCGAAGGACCTTCCAGCCGCATTTGACCTGCGAAGTCGTTGTTGCCCCGCCCTCATCATGACGCCAATCACCGCGACTGGCAGGTCTTTCGTTTCGCTCAGGATGACATGACAGAGCAGTGCCCCTACAAAAAGCCGGTCACGGCACATCTCCTACTTGACTTTTCCAGATTCATCCTGTATACTTTGGCCGCCGCTTCAGCCTTCTGCCTTTCGCGGGAGTCACTACCATGCAACCGATCATCTTCACTGCCGTGTTCTCGAGTCTGGCCTCGCGCTAGCATCGTTCAGGCAGCTGTCTGACCGATCGCGTGCGAACGGTTGGATTCTCTTTCCGCCTCGGATCTATCAAGTACGTGTCCGCGCTCGCGGTGCGCTCGGGCACTCCCAAACACGGCCATCTGCACGAGAGAACTTGATGACTATCGATAAGCGTACGCGCCGACAAATGCTCGGCTACTGTCTCGAAATCCACGACGACGATGGCGACGATGCCCGTCGGTCACTTCGCAAGAAATCGGTCAGACCCAAGTCAGACCACAAAGACCAGCAACTATGCCGCCAGGCGTTTGAAGCCCTTTCGCTCGCCTTGGCGGGAGATTCCGGAGACGACGACTTGGTTCACGTCCAGGTATTGTCCGTAGAGCCCGCGCCTGATGCATCGCGTCTGCGCGTGGTGGTCACGGCTGACGGCATGATGGAGTCCGACGCTCGACGCGCGTTGGAACTGCACTTGCAGTCGCATGTTGGTCGCCTGCGATGCGCGGTCGCCGCGGCGATCACGCGCCGCAAGGCACCAGCACTGGTCTTTCTGTGGCAACACCAAACAAACAGCGAGGAGGCACACCCATGAGCAACTCGCAACAAGCACGGCTTACCACCTGGCTGGTGGAACCGATGCCACGCGATGTGGCGCGATCCGTCGAGAAGCTCAGGAGGCAGGAAGATGTGGTGCGGGTCGCCCTGATGCCCGATGTCCATCTCGCCCAGGATGTATGTATCGGTGTCGCGCTGGCAACCCGGCAGCTTGTGTATCCTGCGGCCGTTGGCGGAGATATTGGTTGTGGAATGGCGACCGTCGCAGTCGACGCTCGGGCTAGCGATCTGGACGACGAGCGCCATGCGAACCATGTGCTGAAGGCTCTGCATACCTTCGTGCCAACCAATAAGCATCCGCAATCGCGGTCACTGCCGAGTTCGCTGCAGGAAGTGGCGCTGAGCCATCCAACCCTGGAACGCGACGCCCGTCGAGACGGCAGCGTCCAGTTCGGCACGCTCGGCCGCGGCAATCACTTCCTGGAGTTTCAGGCGGACGAGGATGACCGACTATGGATCATGGTGCACAGCGGTTCTCGAGCGATGGGGCAGTCCATCACGAGGCACCACTGCACGAATAAGCCGAATGGCGGACTCCTTTCTTTGGACACTCAAACCGACGAGGGACGCCATTACCTTGCCGACGTGGCTTGGGCACGCAAGTACGCCGCGGAGAATCGTCTGGCGATGCTGCAGGCGGCGGAAGCACTCCTGTCGCGTGAGTTTCACTGGTCGGTCGACTGGAGCAGGTTGATTCACAGTGACCATAACCACGTGCAGTGGGAGGTACATGAAGAGGCTGGGTTGTGGGTACATCGGAAGGGAGCCCAAGCGGTTCCAGGTGATACACCCGGATTGATCCCGGGGTCGATGGGGACGCCCAGTTTTCAAGTGCTGGGCCGTGGCAACCCGGAATCCCTCGCATCCTGTTCGCACGGTGCGGGGCGCCAGGTACCTCGTGGGATGGCGGCTCGGAGCATCTCCACGCGACGGTTCGACCATGACACACGCAATGTATGGATGGATCGGCGGAAGGCGGACCGGCTTCGAGACGAGGCGCCGAGCGCATACAAGGACATCCGGGCCGTGATGCGAGCCCAGCGCGACCTGGTCCGCATCACTCGAGAATTGCGGCCGATCCTGAACTACAAAGGGGTATAGATCGAGCGTGTCGAGCATCGAACGGATCGCCGCGTCAGGAGCGCCGGGAATGTTCTGATTGGTTTCCTCCTGGGATCCCAGTTTGTCATCCTGAGGGAGCCGCAGGCGACCGAAGGACCTTCCCTGCGCACATGATTCGCGAGGGCGTTTTCGACCCGCCGTCGTCATGCCGTGGCCCATCGCGACTGGCAGGTCCTTCGCTTCGCTCAGGATGACACACGGGGAGTTCGGGTGCCGAGTCGAACGTCACGTCATGCGACGATGACGATTCAGCATCGCGGCAAGGGCCACTGCGCATGACAGGGTAGCAAGTCCCAGCGAACTTGGTTCGGGAACCACCGCCGACGCGTCCAAGGCAGACGTAAACTTGTTGCTGTTCCAGATTCCAAAATCGGAGCCGTCCACGCTGCCACTCGCGTTGAGATCGCCCGAGCACCAGGCGGGAGTATTGGTAAACTTGTGCGCGTTCCAGACACCGAAGTCCGAGCCATCCACGACGCCGTCGAGATTCGCGTCACCTTCCAGGTAAGAATTCTGACTGGGGAGATTCACTTGACCCGCATCGGACAGCCAACGTGTCAGGTCGGATTGATTCACGAGGCCATCTTCCGTGAGATCGTAGAGCGGCCCGTTCTGTCCCCCCACGATGTCGACGACCAGGCTATCGACGTCAACGCAGTTGAACATCCCGTCGTTGTTGAAATCGGCATCGGCGACAAAAGGCGCCACCGAAAGTACCTCCAGAATCACGCTGTTCGAGGTGTACTGCACCGGTTTCCAGGTGAGCGAGAAATGGGGAATTAGCGCCGGAAGGCTTATCGCCGAAAAGGTACCAGTGAGTGAATCGGTCGTCGTCATCACCGTGAACTGGTCACCGGCTGCGGGTACGAAACCGTTGATGATCGAGGCCTCCAGGCGAGTTTCGGTTGTGTTAAGCGTGATCGGTCCAATTGAATTGAGCTGATCGTAGCCGGTCCCTGGTGTGATGCCACCCAGATCGGCCAGGAGGCTCATTCTGCCGCTGAAGTTGTATAACCCTTCAGCGTGGACAACCGCCGTAGTCCCAACGTCTCCGAGGATATGGTTTTTCCGCAAAGAGCTCTGGATCGACACATTCTTCAGCGTGCCATCCCCACTGAGATTGCTGTAGATGAATAGCGGTTCGGCGGCGGATTCTCCCTCCAGTCGCCCGTGGTTGACGAACATGCCGTTTCCAAACGTATTGTCAATCTGCCCTCGGCCGCGAATCGTATGCCCCGCGGACTGAGTGATGATCTCGTTTCCGGTGGCGGCATATCGGATTTCAGCGCTGTCGCCCGCCTGATTGAGCACGATCGTTCCCGTTCCTTGAATGGTCACGTTCGAACCGAACTCCAAGCTGGTGCCGCCAACGACTCCGGCGGGATTGATCGTGATGACGCCATGGTTGGTGAGCGACGTACCCTCGATCCTCAAGTTCGATCCACTGTCCGCGTGGAAATTGCCCTCATTGGTTACGTCTGTGAGATAGCCGCGATGGCCACTCGGGATGACGAAAAGCCCGGTTCCCTCGGTTTGGAGTCTTCCGCCAATGATCGAAGGGTTGAAGAGCAGTTCCACCGTGCCGCCATTGAGTGCACGGATTCTACCGCTTGCGGATTGGGTAATGATTGAATTCTGTTCAATACGGAGCGTTGAGGCGCCGTTGGCTTGCAACAGGCCATTGTTGCTGATCGTGCTGAAAGGAACACGGAGCAAGTTCCCATTCCGCGGCTCAGCAAAGATCGACCCGTTGTTGACCATGGTGGCCGAAATGCGGCCGGAGCCGCGGATCGTGTGATTCGCCCCGTGCGTGAAGTTGCCACTGATAAACGTGGAATCATTCGCCCGGTTGAGGATGACCTGGCCGCTACCATTCAGTGTGCCTCCCGCTTCCATATGCAACTGGCCGTTCGCGATATTTTGGTTGTCAAGGGTCATCGTGCCATTGTTGGTGATGCCTGTGCCGGCGCCCGTAACTCCACCATTGTTGACGATCACGTCGAGATCGCCATTGATCGTGACCCCCGAAAGGGTCATCACGGCCGAGGGGTGAACGAACTTCGCGCCGTTGATTGCTTGCAGCGTGCCCCCCGTGATGCTGCCACCCGCCAACACGATGGATGTTTGATCCGCGATGAACTGACCGCTTGCACCCATGGTCAGCGCGCCATCGAGGTGGACCGCGCCGGTCGCCGAGGAGCGGATCACGCCGTTGTTCGTCATGGTGCCAAAGATCGAGAGCGTCGCTGACGTATCGCCGGACGTCTCCTCAGCACGGATGAGACCATTGTTGATCCACTTGCCAACCACCCATCCCTCGCCGCGGATCGTGTTCCCGGCCGCGTGAGTCACGACGCTAGAGACAAATTGAGCCCCTTGTACTCTCGCTGGGTTGGACGAACTATCGGCCAAGATCACTTCGCCGCCACCCTGCAGAAGTGTATTGCTTGGATTGAAACCTCCGATATTGAGTTGCGCACCCGCAGCGCCAATGTCAATGACCGCCTGGTTCACAACTCCATTGTGGGCGTTCAGCGCACTATCGATGTCAATCCTCGCCCCGGGGGCGAGCGATACCGAAGCCACCCCTTCCAGAAACCGGACGACGGGATTGCCAAACGGGATGATCGCGTCATCGCCATCAAACGGTTGAAATCCGAAGCATACGCCTTGGTCTTCAGGGCCTGACCAATTGCAATTGTGGTCCCAGAATACGCCGTCGCCGCCGGCGTCCCACGTCCGGACGCCCCCGGCACAGGGATCGATCGGAAGGATCGCAATCAAGCTCGCGAATAGGAGACCGGCTAGTTTTCGCGAAATCATGGGAAGCGCCTCAAGTAGTGCTCAGGGAATGGGGTTAACCTGCTCCAGGATTCGATGGATCGGGGTCGAAACCTCCTGTTATTTCGGTCTATGCGCCATCCTGCCGAATCCTGTCAGAAAAATGCCAAGATGGTCAGGAATGTCTTGGCAATTGATGTCACCAGCAAGCCCCTGCGCCAATCTGCGTTTTTGAGATTTCCATTGAACCGCAGATTGCGCGGATTATCGCGGAGAAGGCGATTCTTGGAGCAGGTTCTGGAAATCGGGGCGGGACTGGAGCGCGGAGAAGGCCGGGCTCTTCAGGTACGCTTCATTGGCCGGATCGTCAAAGAAGCCACTGGCATGAGCTTTCTTGAGCCACTGGATGGCTTGGTTCGCATGTGACTCGGCCCGACTCGGTTCCTCGCTGAGTGCGGTGGCGATCTGGGCCTGCACGTTCCCTGCCTCATACCAGAAAACAGGCGAGGATGATTCCGCGCTGGCGACGTCATCCACTTCCGAGGCGGCCTTTTCGAGCATTCCTTCCGCGACGAGCACATGGGCCCGCAGGATGCGGAAGTTGGGAAGCTGCGCGGGAGTTGCCAATGCGATCACCTGATCCCAGGCTGACACTGCCTCCTTATGGCGGCCAAGTTGTGCCAGGGCCTGAGCGCGGCCCCCATGTGCTGGGAGCAGGTGTGCACGCGCCATGGCATAGTTGGGTTCACGGCGGAGAATCGCCTCCAGCGACACCAGCGCCAATGTGTACTGCTGCAGGCCGTCTGCCCCACGTCCGACAGCCAGGTCCAGTCCACCGAGGTTGATCCGCAGCGCGGCGAGTGAGAACGCGTAGTAAGTATTGTCCGGCTGATCGGAAGCCAGTGGCTCCAGAATCGCCAAGGCTTCCTGGTAGACGGCAGTCGCCATTTCGAGCTGTTGGGCCGCGACATAAACCGGTCCGATGTTGGAGCACGTTTGTGCCAAACTTATGGCATATTGGACCTGATCGGGCTGCGCGCGATGAATCTCCCGGAGGATGTTCAACGATCGCTCGTACCATTCCAGAACGGATCCACCCGGGTGCGTGCGGTAGATTGTCCCGAGATTGTCACATGCCTGGGCCAGGTTGAATTTCGTACGCGCATCACTTGGTGCATTCTCGACGAGTCGCTCCTGCAGCGCAACCGCCTTACGTCCGGAGTCGACCGCTTCCTGACCGCGGGCAGGCTCGCCACCAAGCAAGACACCGAGGTAATCATAGCACGCGGCGAGCGTCGCCTGCTGCGCTGAGTTGTCGTGCCCCTGGACGCCCAATTCCTCAAGAAGCTGGATCGCGCGCTTAAGGTGCTTCTCGGCATCAGCAGTCCGTCCCAGCGCGATCTGAAGGCGAGCAGCATCCCTGCACGCGGCAGCCAGGTCCGCTTGCTGTCGCGGGTTGGGATCAATCTGCGACGCGACAATCCTCTCGAAAAACGACAGGACATGTTCACTCTGCGTTCGCTGCAGCTCCACCACCTGCGGAATCGATGCCGTCCCCTCACCGAACGAATCGAGGATCTTGATGAGGGCGGCATAGGCCTCTTGGTATTGGCGATCAGCGCGCTCTTTCTCCTTGACGGCGAGTGCCGCCTCGGCGTCGGCCCGCTCAACCTGCGTTCGCAGTTGGACGTTGTGGTACAGAACTCCCACGGTCGCGCCGACGAGCATGATGCTGGCGAGAATGACGAGCAGCGCGATTGCCGGTCGCCGCCGAACCGCCTTGTGAATGCCCTCCACCCATCCGATGGGGCGTGCCAGAATCGGTCGCCCTTCAAGAAAGCGGCTTAGATCTTCCGCCATGGCAGCGGCTGTCTTGTAACGGCGGTTCGCTTCCTTGCGGAGACACTTCAGGCAAATCGTTTCGAGATCACGAGGTACGCTGGGTCGCAATCGGCGGGGAGGAACGGGTTCCAGTGTACGCACCTGGTCGAGTGTCGAGAGGACAGAATCCGCCTGAAATGGCGGGCGACCCGTCAACGTTTCATAAAGAATCGCGCCGAGGGCGTAAATGTCGATCGCTGGCCCACTGTGCCCTTTCACCGGCTGAGTCAGCTCCGGTGCCATATATCCGGGTGTACCCAGCAGCTCACCGGTCTGTGTGAGCCCCGGTTGTTCCCATTGACGCGCCAGCCCAAAGTCGGCGATCTTCAGGTCAGCTGCATCGGACAGGCTCATTGTGCCTCGGCTTGTCGCGTCACCGACTGTGGAGAATGTGGGTCGCTGCGACAGCAGGATATTCGCGGGCTTGAGGTCACGATGCACGATTCCCTGTTCGTGCGCGTTCTGCATGGCCAGGGCCAACGTCCGTGCAATGACCGCGCTATCCCGGACCGGCTGAGGACGACTGGCAAGGAATTGGGCCAGATTTCCTCCAGCCAGGTACTCCAATACAAAATACGGACGCCCACGATGCTGTCGGACCTCGTGAATCTGCACGATGTTGCGGTGCTGCAGCCGAGCCAGCGCCAAGGCTTCTGCTTCGAACCGCGCTCGGTATCGATCATCGACCAATCGGTTGTCGAGAATTACTTTCAGGGCGACCGCCCGCTTCAGCTGCGGATCGAATGCCTCAAACACGACCCCCATGCCTCCGCGTCCAATGACTCGTTGTACGCAGTACGGACCAATCCGGCCCAGTTCCCCCGGCTCCTCGGCAGGGTCGACGAAGTCGAAGCACGGCGGAGTATCCAGATTCCCACCGGCATCATCGTTCGGCCGAGTCGGGTCCTTATTGCCGAGGGCGCTGAAAGCGGACATCTGCAGGGCAACCGCTGCTTCGATAACCCGCTCACAGTCCGCCGAAGGCGCGTCCGCCAGGATGGGTGATCCCTCTTGCATGGCTTGCACCAGGCGATCCGCGACCTGCAGGTGTTCCAGTCGCACGTTGCAGCCGGCACAGTCCGCGATATGTTCTTCCATCTCACGGACATCTGCATCGATCGTGTCACCGAGCAGGAATCGTCGCAACTGCTCGTCACTGGCACATGCGACTTGTCGAGTCAGGCCCTTTTCCACCGGGGACGTCTTGCTCGGGAAGTGCGAATTCAATCCAATAACCCCTGTAGCTCCTCGCGCAGCCTCCGCAAGACGCGGGACTTTGCGAGATGCACCGCGTTCACGGAGATTCCCAAGTCGGCCGCAACCGCGGCAGCCGGTTGTGCATCGACGACATGCGCCCAGCAGGCCTTCCATGTGACTGGTTGAAAATCGGACTTCATCAACTGCATGCATCGATTCACCAGATAGCCACGGTACTCGTCGTCATCGAGTACATGGGTATCATCGGGGACCATGGCCGAATCGAGTTCCGCGTCCGCCAGGAGCGAAGGGGTCCTCCGCCGTTGTAATTGACGCCAGCGATTTAGCATGACGGTCCAGAGCCAACCTCGAAATCGTTTGTCGGCACGGTACGAGAATTGGGGCAGCTCGACGACCAGCGTCGCGAACACATCCTGGACCAGGTCGCTGGTATCGCTTTCTTGCGGTGCGAGGCGGCGGGCCCAGTAGAAGAACAGCGGGGTATAGAGTTCCACGAAACGGGGCCAGGCATCGGCCTGCGAAGGCTCTCGAAGTCGCTCGAGCAGGCTCAACGGTGTCGTATGCATATTTCCCGATCATTTCCCGACAATCGCGAATTTGCAAGCGACACGTGCCCGAAAGTCCGATTCAAGGCATCTTACGGCTCCCTGGTCTCTGGTTGTATGGAACGCGACATCCAGTGGGCAAATACCAGGTCGGCTCGGCGTGCCGCTTCGCTCTTGTCCTTCGGTTCGTCTGTGCCGACGGAGGTCGCCAGGTCCTCGCGGTGGTTCACTGGGTGCCCTGTCGGTCGCGCCACCGCAAGGGGAACGGATGGGTGCGGTGTGGGGACTGGCGTCTGCGCGAACTTGCCAGATGCATCCTCCATGGTAACATGGGTCAGCAGTGTCTGTGCACTGACAATCCTCCACGCACCGATTGCTTTCACGGGGACCGCAATGGCATCAGACGTTTGAAACTTGTTGGCGTTCCAAATCCCGAAATCGGACCCGTCGGTGGCGCCATTGGCGTTGAAATCACCTCCGCACCAGCCCGCGCCGGTGGTGAACTTGTTGGCGTTCCAGACCCCAAAATCGGAACCGTCCACCGCACCGCTCAGGTTGCCGTCCCCCAGCAGGTACGATTTCCCGGGTCCCAGATTGAACGCCCCGGCGGTGCTCAACCAGGAATCTCGGTCAAGCAAATTGACCAGCAGATCTCCGGTCAGATCAAAGGTTGGATTGTTCGTGCCTGCGGCGATTGCACCGACAAGCGCGTTGATGTCAACGCAGGTATAGGCGCCATCGTTATCGAAGTCGCCGGGCAAGGCGGTTAAGAAGTTGAACACGAGGTCATAGGTCCCGACGTGACTCGCTCCAAAGCCTCGTACCTTCACATAGTAGCGGCCCGATGCCGGAACGGTGTACTCGATTCGCGACGCCAGTCCCGGGCCTCCATCGTCGTCAAAGGCCAGCTCCGTCGTTCCATTCACGTCGTACAAGGTCAACGTCGAATCGCCAAGGCTGCCAAGGTTGGTTGCCAGCACAATCGACGTCCCTGCATCGGCATCAAAGGCAAACCAATCTTCGTCGCGGCTGACTTCCAGCGTTCCGGCCGTCACCGACTCGATCACGGAAATCAGCGTGGCGCTGGCAGGACCGTTTCCGTGATCGTCCACGTACGAGAACGAAAGACTGTACGTCCCTGGTCCGTTCGGGGCGCCGAATTCCGTGATCTCGACATAGAACGCACCCCCTGCGACAAACGTGTAGTCAATTCGAGATGCCAGGCCGATTCCGCTGTCGTCGTCGAATGCGAGTTCCGTCACACCGTCGGAATCGTAAATCCGCATAATGGAGTCGCTCAAGGTGCCCAGCGTCGTTTCCAGGGTTACTTGAGCACCGGTCGCGGCATTGAGATAAAACCAATCGCGATCGCCACCGACCTCAATCGTTCCCGACGTGACACTGCCACCGGCGATGTATGTGGAGGTCGCTGGGCTCTCCCCGTAATCGTCCACGTGCGACAACGCCAGGCTGTAGCTGCCACTGTACAAGCTGCTAAAGGAGGCCACCTTGGCGAAATACCTACCGGTGAAGCTGAAGGTATAGTCGATGTGTGACGCAAGCCCCGGACCGCCGTCGTCATCAAAGACCAGCTGCGTAACGCCGTCCGTATCGTAGAGCGTCAGTGTGGAATCGTTGAGCGAACCCAAGGCCGTTTCGAGCGACACCTGGGCCCCCGCGTTGGCATAAAACGAAAAGCAGTCTTCGTCGCTGGAGATTTGCAGGCTGCCGTTCGTCGTACTGTCCGCGGCGATCAAAGTCGACGCCGAACAATTGCCGTGGTCATCCTGCACGACGGCAATGGGTGCCGCATCTTGACCACTGCTGTCATTGTTCGCTGAGCTATTGTCGGCGATGTCCAGAATCACGCCGATCCAGTAGTTTCCACCCGCGACGCTCGTGGGAATCGTGGGGGGGGATGTCACGTTCACCGTGACCGAAGACTTTGCGCCGAAGTTGTAGGAGAAACTGTGGTTTTGGATCAGCTGGTCAAAGGTCGAAATGATGTCGTTCGTTGACAGGTAGACACTGACGTTGACGGTCCCGTTGAATCCCGCGGATGAGTAGTTGTGCACGAGATAGGACATACTCGACAGCGGTCCACCGGAAAGGGTCGTTGGTGGCGAGACCTGCACGTTGAGCGGAATCAAATCGAACGCCGACGGGGTGTCGTCCGCGATGAATTGGTCCCGGATATGACCAAATTTGTCGGAAGTAATACGGGGGAAATAGGTGTCCGAGTCATTTCCATTGGAGAGCACGGAATAGAGGTAGCGGCTTCCGCCGTCGATGTAGTAGGAGCCGCTGCCGCTTTGCCCGCCATATGAGCGACTATTGATCCCCACTTCGTTGCCGGTCCAGATCCCCAGAAACGTGTCTGTGTAATCGTAGTTGCCGAACCAATAATACATGTCCTCGCCATTGTAAGGGGCTTCGGCAGGGTAACCGGGATTGTGAAAGGTGTTGCCGGTGTAGAACCCAGGGTCATCGTTGTACCCATAGCCGTGCCAACCAGTTAGCGCTCCGATGGGCCGATTCAAGTCAATAACTCCGATGTCGTCGTCGAAGTCCTCGTCCTGCGTCCAGCCTGTCCAGGAATGCAGCTGCGTTGCTACGGCGTCGCCATAGGGCTGAGCGCCGTTGTCATAGGCCGGCACCACGCGCATGGAGGAAACCCAGCCGCCGCGACTGGCTCGGAACACGCAGTGTCCCGCCGTCAGGACGTGCGACGGGTCAATCAGGGTCCCCGAACAGACGAAACTCTGGCCATTGGGAAAGGTTTGGAAGGTCTTGACGTTGACTCGCCATGGATGCGGGGACGGATCGGAAATAATGGACAAGTCGGTAAAATCCTCCTGGACGCCCTGCTCCGATGCAGGTGGATACTCGACCGCACCATCCTCCCCTTCCACTTGGCCTTGATGCACGTTCGGATCCGCCTTCAGTGCCTCGTGATACGTAATCCTGCCGGTCGCCACGTCATAACTCACCAGCTGGCCGGCATCCGCCGCCGTTCCGGAACTGCGGGGGTCCGGCAGCGGCATCGGCTGGAAATTCGCTGGGTCGAATGCTCGGCTCCCCTGCAAACCTGCCTCTTGTACCTCTGCCGATGCACTGCTGGTCCACGCGCCGGCCGGTTGTCCCGTCACAAGGGCCGCGACACTGGGAAAGGCGGCACCCTGGTTGATGCTCAACAGACGGCGGTCCTCAAGTGATTCAATCGCAACATATCGGAAGTGTGCTCGTGGTCGGTTCATTCGAGTGCCCCCTTGGATAGTGCATGCCACGGCGAGCATCCCGCCGTTGGCGGAAGTTCAAAGTACCGTCCGCATAGTGACGGACACCTGGCGAATGACGAAGCGCTCAGAAGACCGTTCGTTGTGAAACCGCCAAATCTTCCAAAGATGAAAAGATGAAACGACGGCTTCTTGCAATTCGGACGCCACAATGCCCTGCATCTGCCGACGCGCTTGTGAATGTAGCGGGGACCAGACACCATGGCAAGCAGTTTCTCTCCAAGGAAACTGGAGGAATCTTGCAGACATCGAGAGACGTCTCGAACGGTGGATTTCCTGCCTTACCACGCTTGCCGAGTTGCTGAGAGCGAGTCGCAGCGGATTCTGGATGTCTAGGTGTATATTCTGGGTGCATGTCCTTGACGGGATGTTCCTTGCGCCCGTCGTACACGTGGTGGTAGTGCGGGGTGTGGTGCCGTACATTCAGCGGCTTGATAAGGGTTTGCGATGATGTGCCCGCGCACCTCCGGCACGACGTTACGCTGCCGGGCTACCATTGTCGTGTCGTTGGACGATGACATGAGCGACCAGACCATGAACGGTATGGCGGCACTTCCCGTGCAAGTCTCCCCATATCGCCGTACCGCGTTGCGAGGGCAAAAGGGCATTGCGGTCGTCACGGCCTGGGTCGCCGCTTGCGGAGTCGCCATCCTCTTGCCAGAGCCGGTCCGAGCGGATGTCCAGGTGCGCGCCAATCAGGTTGGATACAGGCCGAATGATCCCAGGATCGGTATGGTGTTTTCCGATGCCCCGCTGGGAGATGGATTCGTCGTCGTCGATGCCGAATCGGGAGCCAAGGTTTTCGAGGGCCAGGCGACGCACTTGGCCGGCGAGCGCTGGGGACGATTCGAGCACCACTCGGAGTTGGATTTCACGAGGCTCAAAAATCCGGGGTCGTACCGGCTGCAGGTTGGCGAAGCGACTTCCTTGCCGTTTCGGATCGGCCATGATGTCTACCAGCAGCTGCCCGATCAGCTTCTCGAGTACATGCGGCAACAGCGATGTGGCTACAACCCATGGCTACGGACGAACTGTCATACCCACGACGGGCGGACCGCCTATGGCCCCCTCCCCGCGGGAACGCAGATGGACGCGACGGGTGGCTGGCACGACGCGGGCGATCTGTTGAAGTACCACCTGACGAGTGGCAATGCGACGGCGCAAATGCTGTTGGCGTATCACCTGGCCACGGAATCAGGATCGGACCAACCTCCGGCGACACGAACACCGGGCGACAACTCGCTTAGGGACCGCGTGGACGCTCGGGGCGATGCCGGGCCCAACTCGGTTCCCGATCTGCTTGATGAAGCGCGGTGGGGCCTCGATTGGATGCTCAAGATGCATCCCGCCGAGAATGCCCTGTACCACCAGGTCGCGGACGACCGGGACCACGTCGCCTTTCGGCTCCCTCAGAATGAGACGGTCGACTATGGTTGGGGAAAAGGAGAAGCTCGAGTCGTGTACTTCGCGGATGGCAAGCCGCAGGGACTAAGCGAGTATCAGAGTGAGTCGACCGGGATTGCCAACATCGCGGGTCGGTATGCTGCCGCGATGGCACTCGCGTACCGGATCTGGAAGGATGACCCGCAGGAGCGTGTGTTCGCCGAGCGCTGTTTGCAGGCCGGCCGCGAAGTGTATGCGATGGGCCGGGCCAAAGAGGGGTATCAGCAGGGGAATTCCTATAAGGCCCCTTACCGTTACGAGGAATCGACCTGGGCCGATGATATGGAGTGGGGCGCCGCGGAACTGCATCGCGCCACAGGGGAGCCACACTACCTCGAGGATGCCAGTCGGTATGCGCGGCTGGCAGGGAGTCAGGATTCCTGGATGGGACGCGACCAGGCCAGGCACTACGCCTATTACCCGTTTATCAATGTGGGACACTTTCGGCTGCACGATCTCGTCGATGCCGAGTTCCAACGGGAACTGGCGGGCTACTACCGCGAGGGGATCGATCGGTGCCTGACGGCGGCCCAGTCGAACCCGTATCGGGTCGGGGCGCCGTTCATCTGGTGCTCGAACAACCTCGTTGTTGCGCTCGTGACCCAGTGCGCATTCTACGAGCGAATGACAGGGGACCGCGGCTATCGCGAATTTGAGGCGCGGAATCGAGATTGGCTGCTGGGGCGCAATCCCTGGGGCTACACGATGTTCACGAACGTTGGCCAGGTGTATCCGACCGACGTGCACCTGCAAACGACCAAGCTTACGGGCCGCTCCGTGCCAGGCGGCCTCGTGGACGGACCCATCCGCCGCGCAACGTTCCAATCACTGCGCGGAGTGCGCATCTCCGAGCCGGATCCGCTTGCCGCGTTCCAGGATGAACGAGCGGTTTACCACAATGATTTTCAAGACTATTCGACCAATGAGCCCACAATGGATGGCACGGCCTCGGCCATTCTGATGTGGGCGGCGGACATCCATCGTGCGGGTGTGACGGATAAATGAAAGGGAGGCTGATGCCTCGCGACGGACGACGGCAATTCCCGACGATTCTGCCCCCTCACCCCGACCCTCTCCCCCATCCCAGCAAGACTGGGACGGGGGAGAGGGGGCAGGACTTGGGTGTTCGCGGCAATAAGAAATTGGGTCACGGTGCGGCCCCCTCACCCCGATCCTCTCCCCCCTCCCAGCGGACTGGGAAGGCGGAGAGGGGGCAGGACTTCAGTATTCGCGGCAACAAAAAAATCGGCCACGGCGTTGCCCGTCACCCCGGCCGTCGCGCGGTCCCACTTTGGCGATCGTCGTGGATTGAGGTGAGGTTGGGATGGTAGTGCACTCACCGCGGACTGGAATTTTCGCGAATTCCAGAGGTTGAAATCCGAGCCGTCGACAACACCGTCCGCGGTGAAGTCGCCAGCCGACCAGGCGGCTTGGGCTGTAAACTTGTTGGAATTCCACAAATTGAAGTCCGAGCCATCGACGACACTGTCCAAGTTGGCGTCCCCGAGCAGGTACGATCGCCCAGCGCCAAGGTTCATGGCGCCCGCCAATTCCAGCCAGCGGTCGCGATCCAACGTATTCACGAGCAGGTCATGGTTGAGGTCGAACCTCGGCTCGTGGATATTGGCGGCGATGGCGGCCACCAGGAGATCCAGATCGAGCAAACCAAGTTGGGTGTCGCCGTTGAAGTCGCCGACACTCGGGGTGAACTTCCAGAGCTCTCGGCCCAGAAACTCCGATGTGGCAGAGAAATACAAGTCCGTACCCAGGACCGTAAGCTGCAAGGGTTGCGAGTTGGATGGGCCCGGAAACAGGTCGGCGACGAGCATGGTGCCCGATTCCGTTCCGTCACTCTTCCACAACTCGAGCCCGGAGCTGCCGTCATTCGCGCCAAAGTAAACGGTCCCACCGACATTGACCGGGAGGCCAACGCTCGAACCGCCGCTCCCCGGACGAATGTCGGCAACCCGGACGGTACCACTGGCCGTTCCGTCGCTTTTCCACAGCTCCAGGCCTGTCGACAGATCATCGGCCCGGAAATAGAGCGTTCCATTCCCGTTGGCGAGATTGCTCACGGACGATAGCACGGCAAGCTGTTCGGTACCGGCAAACGTTCCATCTGATTTCCAGAGTCCCGCGGGACCGCCACTCGTGCGAAAAAAGAGCGTTCCGGAGATATTCGTCATGGTGGCTGGATCGGACCCCGAGCTTCCCGGAAGGAGGTCTCGTACCAATACGGTACCCGATTCGGTACCGTCACTCTTCCACAACTCGGCACCGTTCACGCCGTCATCCGCGCGAAGGAAGAGCGTTCCGTTGACATTCGCAAGATAGGAGGGACTGGAGCTGGATGTCCCCGGCCGAATGTCCTTGACCAGGACGGTCCCTGAGGTTGTACCATCGCTTTTCCAGAGTTCCTGGCCATGGCTGGCATCGAAGGCGGAAAAGTAAACACTCCCATTCACCTCGGCCAGCGTGCGGGGATTGGATCCGTTGATGCCCGGGACAATCTCACGTACCCGCACCGTCCCCAGCATGGTGCCGTCGCTCTTCCAGAGTTCGTTTCCTGCCGCGCCATCATTGGCGGTAAAGAACAGAGTTCCGCCAACATTGGTCAGGTTTTCCGGCAATGAATCGGCACCGGCTTGTTGGTTAATGTCCTTAACCAATCGCACCGATGTACCGTCGGTACTCCAGAGCTCATAGCCGGAGATACCATCGTTAGCACGAAAGAAAACCGTGCCGTTGACGTTCGTCAGGAATCGAGGATTGGAACTGCCACTGCCGATGGAAATGTCCGCAATCTGTCGGGTACCGGCCGATGTCCCATCGCTTCGCCAGATTTCGACGCCAGTGGACCCGTCATTGGCAGAGAAAAACAACAGTCCTCCGGCCGCGACCAATCCGCCGATCGCGGCGTCATAGTAGCCAGGTCGAACATCCACGGCCAGCACGGTGCCGGCATCGGTCCCGTCCGTTTTCCACAATTCGCCTCCCACCATCCCGTCGTCAGCGCGAAAGTAGACGTTGCCCCCCAAATCGACCCCGACGACGGGGTCGGCGTCGACGGAGCCGGGTTGGATATCCCGCACGCGCCTCGTGCCAACCGTCGTGCCATCGCTCGTCCAAAGCTCGCGACCGGACGTTGCATCGTTGGCGGAAAAATAGAGTTGACCCAGGAGGACGCGAAGTCCCAACGGCGCCGCACCCGCCGTTCCCGGCACAATATCCCGCAGCCGAGTCGTTCCCGGCTCGGTCCCATCGCTTTGCCACAGCTCTTCGCCTCCCACGGGATCCGTGGCCACAAATGCCAACCGGCCGCCGAGGTTCACGAGCTCATGTGGGTTCGAGCCATTGATTCCCTGATGGATGTCGGAAATCCGAACAAAGGAAGTCGCATTATTGAAGCCACCAAACAACTCAGGTCCACCGAAACCGTCATCGGCTCGAAAGTAGAGGATCCCCGATGCCAGCGTCATTTCCGCTGGCTCGGAGTCACCCGGGCCCACTTGAATGTCCGCCGCCAGTACGGTTCCCGCGTTGGTTCCATTGCTCTTCCACAACTCGACGCCACTTACCCCATCGGTGGCCGAAAAAAACAGTGTCCCATTCACGTTGATAAGTTGATCCGGATCGGAGTTCCCCGAAGCGCTGATATTCTTGACTTGCACAGTGCTCGCAGTGGTCCCCGTGGACTTCCACAGTTCCCTTCCCGTGGATCCATCGTTGGCGGAAAAGTACAGCGTCCCGGCAAGATTGAACATGGCGTCAGGGTCCGAATCTGCCCCGAGCGGATTGATATTCTTGACGAGCGTCGTGCCAGCGGGCGTACCGTTGGTCTTCCATAGCTCGTAGCCGTTCGTCCCATCATTGCCTGAAAAAAAGAGACTTCCATTGAAATTGGCCAAGGTTGCCCCGCTCGGAGAAATCTTGGGCCGGATGCTGGTCGCAAACGTGGTCCCCGCAGGTGTGCCGTCGCTCCTCCAGAGTTGATTGAGGTTTTGAGCGGCATCAAATACGGTGAAGAAGAGCAGGTTTTCCACAACGGTGAGTTGAGAAATCGTAGTCCCGGGAAACCCATTATCCACCAGCTTCGTCGATCCTGCGGCGGTGCCGTCCGACTTCCACAAGTCCTGCCACGCGAATTCGTCCACTACGAAGTAGATGGAACTGCCGATTCGTACCATCTGGTCTGGGTCGGCGGCGAACGGCCGCTGATTGATGTCGAAGATATCTGGCATCCCGCTAAGTAGCCAGCGTGGCTCGAGCGCTTCTACCTGGAACCGTCGACTCGAACGGTACCGTTGGAACCATCGCACCGCGGATTTCGGACGGGATCGTGTGAAACGGAACATGTCGGGGCTCCCAGGGCGAAACGAATAGAGTCTAGAAACCTGCCGCCGGAATTTCAACTTGGCGGGTTGTGTGGTTGGGGCAGAGGAACGTGAAGCCCAAGTCTTGGCAGGCCAGGGCTTCGCCACGCTCAGCCGATAGCCCCCACTCAGGAGGTACGCCGACGTACGAACGGCACGACCTTTGTATCGCGGCGGGAGCCGGCAGGAATCTCGACGGCCAGGTCAAATCTTCCGGCATCGCGCAAGGCAAGTGTGCGTTTCGCATCTCCGCAGCGGTGTGTTTGTCGTTTGCGGCTGGAAAACGCGATGTGGCTCACGCGACACGTGAGCCGAATCGCACGCGCAGCCAGTGGCATACACCAAGCAGGCACAGTGCCAGATGGGCAGGCTCCGGAACCACGATCGAACGATCGGAGGAGGTGAACTTGTTTCCGTTCCACGTATTGAAATCGCCCCCGTCCACTGCACCATCGCCATTCACGTCACCATGATCCCACTCGAGCATGGAGGTGAACTTGTTTCCGTTCCACAGGCTAAAGTCGGTGCCGTCGACGAAACCGTCGAGATTCATATCGCCGCGGAGATAGGGGGATGCGAAGCCGTTCCTTGTGGCCGCCTCGGTCAGCCACACGTTGACGTCATCATTGTCAATCAGGTTGTCGGCGTTGAGATCAAACTGGCCGTTGTCGCCAACCGTCACCGGAATACCCGGCGCAACCGGCCCCTCCGCCAGCATCCGATTCAGATCCGAGACGTTGCAGGCTCCGTCGCTGGTGAAGTCGCACCGGGCCCACTCGAAGCGCAGGCCTGCCTCCTGGGCAATCAGCCCCACTGCCGCGCGGACGATATTCGTGGCAAAACCATAGTCGTACGTGACGCCGCTGGGGCTGCTCGGATTGTTGGCCATGCGATCTGAGGCATCTTGGGGTCCGTGGTAATAGGCATTCGATCCCCCCCAGATCTCCTGTGCCCGGTTCTCAATCGCCAGAAAGGCAGCGAATCCGGCGGTGGCAAACGAATCGTGGTCGCTGGCTCCGTTGACGTTCGTGGTGGCATTGTCCACAACCAATGAAGGAGCGTATTGTGCCGCAGCCTGCCGGTATTTCTGGGCCCACGCCACCGAGGGAGCATGATTGGTTCGCGTTTGCAGGTCCACGTCGATCGTCGCCGCGCCAGTGTCCCAGGCAGGACGAAGGATCATGTCCAGATTGACCATCCCCACGACGTTTTCCGAATTGGCAACCACCTGGTTGCTGACGTAGTTTGCACTTCCCAAGAGGCCATCCTCCTCCGCGTTGAATCCCACGAATCGAATGGTGGAGTCAAAGCGAAACTGGCTTAAGGCACGAGCAGCTTCCAGGAACCCGGCGGTTCCGGAGGCGTTGTCGTCCCCACCCGGTGAGTCACCCGCGATGTGATCGTAGTGCCCCCCGATGATGAAGATTCGATCTGGCGTTGTCAGCCCCCTCAATTCTCCCACCACGTTTCGGTAGACGCCCTGCGTGCCGACGTCCAATCCCATGCCGGTGAGCGTATCCTGAAGGTACAGTCGCGCTTCCTGGTTGCCCAACGAACCCACGCCCGCCCAGCCATCACGATTGCGCACGCCCTGGTTGTATGCCGGGCCCCCGTACAGCCCCAAACCCATGCTCTCCACGTCGGCGTGAAAGTCCTGATAGTTCCCTTGGGAAACCCTGGAGACGACCTCGGAGACCTGGCCGTTGGTTTCACGATGGGCCGCAAGTCCGACGAGGAATGAAAAGGCAATGATCGGCAGCAGAGGGTAGTTTCTCATGAGTCAGGCCATCCAGCATCTTGGTTAGGATACGATCCAACAACTGTACCAGGATACCAAATAGGAACACGGTTGCGAGGTAAATTGCCTCGAATCTCGCCCCACCTCAGTGTTCGGCCCGCCCTTTGGGGCAGTCACGCCCGCGGGGAAGTCCGGATGGGACTCGCTGACCGTCTCCAATAAGAATGACCGCCGGCTTCCCCGGGGAAGCCGGCGGCATGAATGTCACCATGTCCACTGTTTCCGGACGTTGACGGCCCCTATTGGTTCGCGCCTTCCTTCAGTTTCTCCATCACCGCGTCGAGGTTGAAAGTGTCGGCCTTTTGCCGCGGCGGATACTCCTTGAACGACTCCAGGAACTTGCCCACATAGGCTTGGGCCGGGAGCATGAGATAGACTCGATGGAATAACCAGTCGTAGTACGTGTTCGACGTGATGTTGGCCCGTTCATACGGGTCGGTGCGCAGATTAAACAACAGCGGCACGCGGAGCGTTATGAATGGCTCGGCCCACACCTGCAGCGTGCCCGGCACTCGCTGTTCCATGAACAGCAGTTTCCAGTTGTCGAAGCGCAGCGCTGCGACTTGCTGTTCGTCCGTGAAATAGAGGAACGACTCTCGCGGGCTTTTATCAGACTGGCCCGTGAGGTAGGAAACGAGATTGAACCCGTCGAGGTGGATCTTGTAGTTCACGTCCCCGACCTGGTAGCCCTTGAGCAGTTTCTGGGTCACGTCGGAATCGCCTGCCATGGCTAGTAGCGTTGGGAGCCAGTCGAGGTGCGAGACGATCCCATTGGCCACCGAGCCTGGCTTGATCTTGCCCGGCCACTTGACCATACACGGAATGCGATAGGCGCCCTCCCAGCTGGTATTCTTCTCGTTGCGGAAGGGGGTCATCGCGCCATCGGGCCAGGTGTTCATATGCGGGCCGTTGTCGGTCGAGTACATGACGAATGTATTGTCCTCGATGCCGGCATCCTTAATGGCCTGGAGCACCGTGCCTACGTTCTTGTCGTGGTCGATCATCACATCGTGATATTCACTTTGCCACCGTCCTGCCTGGCCGATGCTTTCTGGCTTCGGATGGGTGAAGGCGTGCATGTGGGTAAAGTTCACCCAAATGAAGAAGGGCTTACCAGCGCCCGCTTGCCGCTTGATATAGTCCCCGGAACGCTGGGCGATATCGTCGTCGATCGTTTCCATCCGTTTCCGAGTCAGTGGACCAGTGTCCTTGATCGTCTGCCTGCCAACCTTGCCAAATCGCGGATCGACGGTTGGGTCTTCCGCCGCCGCCGCCTTGCAATCGAGCACCCCACGAGGACCAAACTTCTTCTTGAACTCCGGATCCTTCGGGTAGTCCACATGCTCCGGCTCCTCCTCGGCGTTCAGGTGATACAGGTTGCCATAGAACTCGTCGAAGCCATGAACGGTTGGCAAGTATTCGTTGCGGTCACCCAAATGATTCTTGCCGATCTGGGCGGTGGCGTACCCTTGCGCCTTGAGCAGGTTGGCGATGGTCGGGTCTTCTTTCTGCATGCCCGCCTTGGCGCCGGGCATGCCGACCTTTGTAAGTCCTGTCCGCATGCCATGCTGGCCGGTGATGAACGAGGCTCGACCGGCGGTACAACTCTGCTCTCCGTAATAATCGGTGAAGATCATGCCCTCCTTGGCGATGCTGTCAATATTGGGCGTGCGGTAACCCATCAGCCCCATGCTGTAGGCGCTGACGTTCGACTGGCCGATATCGTCCCCCCAGATGATGACGATGTTGGGTCTCGACGGCTGTGCGTGGGCCGATGATGTCGCCACGAGACCGCCCAATGCGGCAAGTAGTATGACTTGGTACCTCATGGAATGGACTCTCCGTGGGTTTGGAAACAAGCGTCAGGGAGCTGACAAGCCGACACGAAACAAACCAATCGAATCAATCCACTGCGTTCGGCAACCTATGTACCAATTCGTCGAGTCGGCAGGTAGTAGGCAGCCTTGAAATCCAGGTCCACAAGAAAGGCGACTCCAGTAATGTCAATCCCTGCGTTGTGAAGCCTGGCGATCATCATGGAAGTAATGCAGGGATTCTACCATGGTGGTCACGCGTGGGAAGGCAGTGGGTTCCTTATCCACGTGGTTAGGTGTACCAGCGCGTTGTCAGGAGTCCCATAGGACTGCCTTGCGACTCAGATCAGGATCGCTACGTTGAGGCCTGCGAAACCGCGGCTACAACACCGATCGCGACCGTGATGCGTGGCAGCAGTCCACTCGAGAGCCGGAGAACAAGCTGCCCTGGTTACAGACTCGGGCAATTGGTTCGATACGTCCTGCAGCTGGGTACGCTTGGGTTTGGCGGGCCCGTCGCCTTGGTCGGTTCCATGTACCGCGACCTGGTGGAACGCCGGAAGTGGATTTCCGAAGCCGAGTACAAAGAAGGTCTGACGCTCGCTCAGCTTATGCCCGGACCGCTCGCCGCCCAACTGGCCATCTATCTTGGGTACGTGCATTATGGCGTCACCGGGGCCACACTGGTTGGCGTGGCCTTTGTGCTTCCCTCCTTCCTGATGGTCTTGGCACTCGGGTGGGCGTATCTCGAATACGGCGGCCTCGGCTGGATGCAGGCCGTCTTCTACGGCGTCGGAGCCAGCGTCATTGGCATCATCACGATGAGTGCCTACAAGCTGACTCGCAAGACCATCGGCAGTGATTGGCTGCTCTGGACCATCTATCTGGTCAGTGCCGCCGCGACGGTCATTACTGAGGACGAGAATGTCTGGCTGTTTCTCGGAGCCGGACTGTTGACTTGGATGGTGAAGTCGCCACCGTGGCGGCGGATATCGTCACCCGTGCTGGCAGCTGTGTTCCTGCCGCTGGCGGAAGTCACGGTGCCTGCCAAGTTGTCGATCCACGACTTGTTTCTGCAGATAGCCTGGTTCTTTACCAAGGCAGGGGCGTTCGTCTTCGGCAGCGGCCTGGCCATCGTGCCGTTTCTCTACGGAGGCGTCGTCAAGGAATACGGCTGGCTTAACGATCACGAGTTTCTCGACGCGGTGGCAGTCGCGATGATTACGCCGGGGCCTGTCATCATTACCGTCGGATTCATTGGGTATCTGGTGACCGGCCGCGAAGGCGGTCCGTGGCTGGGTTTCGGCGGGGCTTCCCTGGCGGCGCTTGCGACCTTTCTGCCTTGTTACGTGTTTACAATCCTCCCGGCCCCCTACTTCAAGAAGCACGGTAAGCGGCCGGGTATTGTCGCGTTGGTCGAAGGCGTTACGGCAGCCGCTGTCGGTGCGATTGCTGGAGCATGCATGGTTCTGGGGCGCCGCACGATTCTCGATGGCGGATGGGCGCCGGACTGGACGAAGGTCGTGCTGCTGCTGGTCACCATGGGACTCCTGCTGCAATTCAAGAAACTTCCCGAACCGGTTGTCGTCTTGGGAGCGGCCCTGGCGGGGTTGGTCATTCACCCGTAGCGGGATCCATCGACTTCGCACGCTTCACGGGGGGAGGTGTCCAAGTCCCGTTGATGATCGACGGATCCGTATCCTTGGGCCAGTACAGCCGCATCATCAAAATGAACTTTCCCCTGGGTGCTGGAAGCCAGTTGGCCTCCTTGTCCTTGCCGGGTGACTGGTTTTGGATGTAGACATCGAGTGAGCCGTCGTCGTTGTACTTCAGGTCGTTGCGGGGGCTTACCGTGTACTTGTTGAGCGCATTGTCGACGAAAAAGTAGTCGCCGTTGTACATGGTCACCGACCAAAAGGCGTTGACCGGTGGGGTCAGTCCTTTCGGAAAGTGCATCACATAGTTGTTGGCGCCGCTGTACGGCTCTCCGTTGGCATCTGCCTCGGACGTCGGATAGACTGCGTCCTGCGGGCGGTTTGCTCCCAGTCCGATGGCGGTGATCAGCGCACGCTGCAGATAGTCCGTTCCATAGGTTCCTGCTTTCGTCGTAAAGATCCAGCCGTTGTCATCGGAACCCGCCGACTTGAAGTGTCCCATGATCTGTTCCTGCGCCTCCTTGGGAATGCGCTCTGCTGCCGTCGCAGAAAGCCCCGATGCGTCGAAGTCCTTGCCCGGCACGATGCCGATCTTCGCCATCTTTGCAATCATCGGCGCGTCATCCTTCGCGGGTGGATTGTCCTTCATGAGTGCCGCCATTAATTGGAAATAGGCCGCTGCATCCATGGCGTGGACCTGTTCGCGGACCGCCGTCTTCATATCGATCGAAGGATCGACCTTACCGACAGGCGGGGTGTACGCCTTGCCGTAAGCGCTGAGCGGTACGAGCTTGTACTGGTCCATGATGGCGTGGCAAGCTTGGTAGTCCTCGGGCGTGCCCGTGCAGTACGTTCGGCCCAATATCCACACCATGTTGGTGGGAGCCTTGATTTCTTTCATGCCCTGCGGAAGCTTGCCGCTCCAGTTGGGGCCGGTAATGGCAAACGTCTGCGAGTTCGTCCCGGTGGTTCGCTTACCGGGGACCGCGAACACGTCAGTCCAACCGCTGAGCATGGGCATGAGGTAATAACGACCGTCTTCGTCGGGCAGGCTGAGAACATAGGGTTCCTTGACCAGGTTCAGCCAGGCAGTTGAGTACAGCGTGTCTGCATTGGGAGCGGTGACGTCCTTGAATGAGGCGTCGGGGTATGCCCTCATCAGGAGGAACTGACCCATGGGGGCGTGGGAGCCCTGCGGTGAGGCGACGTTGGTCATCACGCGGCGAGTGAATTCCATCGTGACGAGAGGGTAGCCGTAAATATAGGACTCGATCCCAATCTGCAAGGCGTCGGCGTCCGAGACTGCTTGGGCACGAGCGCCGTGCGCCGCCATCGCGATGGTCGCCATGGCGATGAGCCAGACCAGGACACATTGTTGTGTCATCATGCAAGCCTTTCTTTCTGTGGAGTTCGCGGATTGAATTCTTGGTATCCGGTCGCCTTGCGTACTGCCCCTGGAAGTGGAACGGTGCGTAGTTGACCGACCGAATAGAGAACAGCGGTATTCTAGAGAATTTGTGTGCCGTCGGCACCCCTCGGGTCTCGGTTGCTTGGTCACCGCCCGGCCATTCGCCGTACGCCATCAAGGATTTCCGTGCTCGACCATCCGCGCCGATTCGCTGAGTGCGAAAACCGGGCGACTCGCGGCGAGTCAAATGACTCCCGTCCCCTCTTGCAATCGTCAGCGTTTTGCTGCTTGGCAGCGAATGCGGAAGGGTTCGCGGTAGTTGGAAATATCTAGTGTGTCTCGGTGAACGAGCGGAATCGCCTGCGAACCAATCGTTGCCGATCGCAGCCCGTATTCGTCGGGAAGCCGGAGCCTCAGGAGGGTTGTCTTGGGCGGATGGGCAGGCGGCTTTATGTCGACGACGATGTCGCCCTGTGCGAGGGACGAAGTGACATTGACGGAGATCGCTCCGAAAGCGGTCGGTGCATTCTCCAGCTGTATCGTTTGTCCCTCTGCCAACCACGCTGCCGGTGTGGCGAAGAGGAGTCGCAGAGTATCTGGGGTTCCATCATGATCGAAGTCTTGATCCTGAACCAGCAACTCGCGGAGCGTAGTTAGAAAAAAAGCGTTGCCAGAGGCGTTGGGGGGCAAATACATGGGGCGTCCGCGTTCGTCGAGCGGAATCAGGCTCGATCCTTCGCCACCGATGAACGTGTCGCGAGTAAAGCCTTGGGCCAGTTTGCCGTAGAAGGAGACGAGGGCGCGAACGACGTCATCCTGCTTCAGCAATGCCTGGGCATAGCGGAGCGAGTAAAGATCGTCGACTCCGTTCTCGTTTGCGAACAGGCCGGAATGTTGGTGGAAACGCATCATTCCCATGGCGATGCCGCCATGTTGATGCAAGTAATCAAGTACCATGCGCGTGCGGCGTTCGTCCAGGATATCGGATCCCAGAACGTAGGGGATCAGTAAGTTCCAATAGCTTCCCAGGACGTCGGCTGTGATGGGATCGTGGGGCGTTTCGACCCCGAAGAGTGCTACCGGGAGGAAGGGGGACTTCGTATCGCGCACTTCGCTCTTGTCGATGGCGGCGAGAATGGCGGTGCGAAATTGTGCGGCCTCGGTGGCTAGTTTCTGAGCCTCATCTGGTTCGCCGATATCGTGCAAGACTGCCGCCATGTCGCGGAGTCCACGCCAAGCATTGGCATTTGAATTAAGCGAGGAAACCTTGGTGGCAATGTCTCCGGCGTAATTTTCTTGGGGGAGTAAGCCGTCGGCCGACTGACGCGCGTTCAAGATGCGGTCGAGACTCGGGCGCCACACTTCACGCCTCGAGCGGATATAGGCGGCGTCTCGGGTGAGCCAATAGATATGGCAAAGGAGTTGCAATTTGAATGCGGCGTTGTGGTAATCAAGGCCGGTCTGCTCGTAGCGAAGCAGTGGATTCGTCATGTCTTTTGCAGTATCGACCAAACCAAACGTTAAGAGCGCTCGAACAGCATCGCCACTTTCGGCTTCGAAAAGTTGAGTGTAAGCGTTGCCCGCGCTGTACGTCATTTCGTTTTTTGTGGCCAGCATGAGAGTGCCTGCCACGACGGTTTTCCAGGCGCGATTGACTCGATCTTCGGGAACCTGCAGCCGCATGCAACGGGCCAACTGGGCTTCCCATGCTGCTCGAGTGTGGGCATGGAGTGTGTCGTAGGTTGCGTCGTCGAGCGTGCCTAGGCGTGCTCCTTCTTCGAGGGGTACGCTGCAGATCGCGAGTGTGAGAGGCTCGCCGGCTCGCAACTCGGCGGTCAATCGCGAAGAGTCGCCATGAAACGACCAACGGGGACCGAGCCAGGTAACGATCTGGCCGGCAGAATTGAGGAGCGTGTTCCCCTGTTGCGTTAGCTTGCCATCGGCAGCTTGTAATTGCACTAGCAGCGGAAAGGAAGGTACCCCGTTGCCTGCGAGCATGAAACGGCCGAATAGAACTGCATGGTCGGCAAACGGCGAGTCTGTGGGAACAAATGCCTCTTCGATGATCGATACCTGATCTTGCTGGTAGTGCAGCCGGGTAATCGGCAAGTATCCGTGTTCATACTTGGGGCCTTGCAGCCGAGCCGGGTCGGCGCCGAATAGCTCCTCTTGCTGACCGACGTAGAAAGTTGCTTCTAAGGGAAAGCGAGCCCACCGGCCTTCCGGAGGTGCCGTGGAGTTGACGTTGATCCCGCTTCCATTGCTTATCAACCGCGCTTTGTGAGCGCCAAAGGGGGCCGCAAGTACGATTGGGTAGTCGCGGAACGAGGCGTCGACATAGCGCAGCGGCGGCAATAATTGTTCGAAGAAAGAGTAGGTTGGGCCGCCTGGCTGGCCCATAGCCAACTCGCCCCAGAGGTCGGTCCGCGACTCGAGCGCCTGCTCGACGCCTGGTAGATCGTGCCCTGGCGGAGATGGAGAAGTGGTTTGCCCGAAAGTTGACTGGGAGCAAAGAGCAACGGCGAATAAGACAGGAATCATTCGCATTGTGCTTCCTCTGTTTTCAGCCTGTCGCACAGTCGGAAGGGACCTTCAAGGCCACGTGGGCCACCTCGTCTGTGTCTCCAAAGTCAATCCGCAACGGGTCCGAACGAGAAAGTGCCGCTTACTGCGATTGCGAAAACGCTGCTGCATCAGCCGGTTTCACGCCAGCTTGCACTCATCCCGCTCCGGTGTCAGTTGCTCGATCGCCTGGTCTTTCGTCTGAATCGCGATGTCCTGCCCGCGAAGCCGTTGCTCTTGCGGTTCGCTGCCAGGCGAGTCGAGCGTTGAGCGGTGATTTCGCACCCACTCGATCAATTCTGCTTTCGAGAGTCTTGTCAGTTCGCTCATGGTGTTCCAAGCATACGTAGTTCATCGCAGCTAGCAAGCCCCCATTTTCGTGGCGCGCAGAAAAAGGCAAACACTTTGTCGTGGCTGGCCACGAAGCCCTGTGTGCCTGATCCATTGCCGGAGCGATGTCACGTCGCTTCGGTCGGCTCGGCCTTCGCGTAACGCTTTGGACGATGCCGCGAACTCACGAGGAAAACTCCCGAAAGCAACATGGACAATTTGATCGTGTCGATGGCGAGTGACCGCGTTCCACTCCGATGCTTCAGTTCCTCGAACGTTCCCGCCTCCAGCAGGCGATAATGCAGCCAATACCCGGCGCCGTCGAAGTGCAGAATCTTCAGGCGGTCCCGACGTCGGTTGACGAGTACAAACAAGCTGCCGTCAAACGAGGGAATGCTGATTTGCTTGGCACCACAGAATTCCGCGACCGTCCGTCCGGAACGACCGTATCGATCAAGTCGCTCGGCCCACTGTTGCCTCTTCACCGAATTCGATCCACGAAACATGGCTGACTCCTTTCCTGAAGGTTCTGGAAACCCCTCAGGAAAGGCCCACCGTCAACAATGGTTCCGATTGGCGATTACGCAGCACGAGATCTCGTTGCCCGATTCGTGAGCGTCGGTGCAAGCGGCCCTGCCGGGTGCGACGCATGGGGCCGGTTAAGCTGCCAACTTCGAGCGTTTCCACCAACAAGTGATACGGAGGGACACGGCGATCAGCGACCAAACGATCAGGCTTGAGGCTTCGGGAACAACCGCCGATCCAAATCTTAACGACATAGAGCCGCTTGCCGTTGCGCCGCTATCATCGTCACTGTTAGCCATCGTATACACATTGGCGATCCACTCGTAGATGTGCCCCCCGAGGAGTATTCCCGTGAGGCTGCCCTCCCAGGTATTATCTGGATTCCCGTCCAAGCCACCCAGGGTAAAATCGGCCGCCCCGCCGTCGCTTACTTGTTCGTTCAGAAATAAAGACTCATCTGCTGTGACGTCGTACAATTCGCCATAGAAATAGGTAAGTCCGCCGGAGTTCGAATAGCTTCCGGCAGCGGTGTAAGACATATCCACATCGGGCGTAAAGCGAGAACTCACCCAGCCATCCGAGTAGCCGTCAAGATCCCCGCCTCGGGTCTGAGAGAAACTGCCCGACATCATTGCCGAATTGAAAAGGGAGGTGGTACCGCTCGAGTAGTCCGGTGCTATTGCAGCTTGGGCCGTGGTTCCTCCAGTATTCTGTTGATCATCGCCGACATACGTCAAATCGTCTTGTACCTGCGCAATCGTGTCATCAAAACTAATTACGATGGAAGCAGACGCTTGGGACGCCACGCCAGAAACACCGAGCGCCAATAGTAGCGTACGAAACCCATTCGTCATGGTGACCTCCAAATTTGAAAATAGGCGCGCTGCTCGTAGCGGACGGAAGAAAGACAATGTCGTCGTCATTTTGACCACGCGCCCCCCCAATCGCAAGCCCACGGAAAGATTTTTCCAAAGGTTTCCGGCGGAGCAACCCGGTTGGAGGAAGCAATGAAGGTGGGCACCGCCGTCGCCGCCGCCGCGTTCGGACAATTCAAGCGAACTGTCAATTGAGGTGGCGCCGATTTGCCGGACACTCCCAGTGCATTGTTTAGGCGATAGACGGAAGTGCAAAGGAGTGTGCCTTGGCGAAGAATCGGATTGGCCGAAGACGGCGTGCGCGCCGTGCATCGAGATATTGTCAATAGTTGTGGATGGGATTCCTTCACGGCGACGTCCTTTGGCGATTCCGAGTACCGGTGCCTCTTCTGTGCGCCGTGCAAAGGTGTGTGTTTTCAGTGGGTGTGATTCCCACCCAGCAACTGTCGTTCCAGCCGGTAGCAGTCGGAGCGGCGATGGAGGTAACAAGGTCGTCGGAGCCTTCGATGTCAAAGGGTCGCTTGGCGACTCAGCGAGTTGGCAGGCCGTAACGTGAGTGAACGCCGAGCAGGCCTCGAAAGACCAGTTGCAGGTGTCGACCCTGCGAGATGATGGGGAAGGCCGCCGTCAGGGGACTTGATGAACGACATCTGTCCTCAGGACCTACCGGGGTAATGGTGATGGCATGCCAACACATGGAAGCGTACGCAACACGGGAAGCCCCAGCGATGACGGCACGTGACCGTCAACCGGAATCCCGCGAGGGACAGGCCGGGTCGTGTGGGGTGACGGAGGGGTTCGTAGTAGCGAGGAAGCCGGGTAACGCCGGTGGAGCGAAGGGACCCCAGTTCAAGGTCAACGTCCGAAGTGGCGCGGGACCCGGAGATTGGCGATGAGCCTACCAACTCTACC
>WPCK01152103.1_pt1 | contig 45530 bp, 50 predicted proteins | sample 5399851 | NCBI WGS metagenome assembly WPCK01 (sample SAMN12869471, study PRJNA574797) | sludge metagenome | isolation source: wastewater treatment of pH11 | place: China:Beijing | collected 2019-05-20
TCCATCAGCCTGAGAACCTATATGGTCTGTCTCAGGAGGGGTGATGGCACACCCTCATCTGAAGGCTTGAGCAAAACAGAAATGGACTGCGCTCGCACAAGCACTTCAGAATCCCACGGTTTCAATCGTGGGAGTGTCAAATTAATCAACTTGGCGAATCGCCGATGCGTTTACACTCCTGGATGGTTTGGTGTATTTCGCTATCATTTACCAACTTTTTAACTACATGTTAAACATAACCAAGCAGACGTCAGAACTCAATCCTCTTAACGCGAAGTTCATATTACATTTTGATGACAAAGGTAAATCGGTTTTTAGTTTGTCGAATAGTGTTGACGGAATCAAATGCAACTCTTACAATTCTCTAATACAAATTAAATGTATCGGTGAACTGAGGATTAAAAAGGAGGGCATGAATGACGACTACAACTTACCCGGTCATCCCGGGAGCTGGCGCATTTTATTATGAAGGAAACGAGACCGGTATCCTGTTATGTCATGGATTTAACGGGACACCCCAAAGTGTACATGATGTCGCCCTCGACTTGATGGGAAATGGATTTACGGTGTACGCACCGCGTCTCACCGGACACGGCACCGACCCAGAGGAATTTAGACGGTCGACGCGGGACGATTGGTACGAGACGGTCATCGATGGGGTACGTCTTCTACGGGAACGATGTCGTCACGTGATCATCGTCGGACAATCGATGGGTGGAACGCTCGCACTGAAGGCCGCGCTCGCAGGTCACGTCGACGCCATCGTCACGATTAACGCCGCGTTGTCGGTACCGGGTTATGCCTGCCACGCCGCGGACGGGATTTGTCGATTTATCGACGAGGACGAACCTGACATTTTGGCGGAAGGAGTATATGAAATCGTCTACGACAAAGTGCCGACATCGGCGATTCGACAGCTGCTCGCTTTAATCGATGAGGTCCGCCCGCACGTGTCGCGCGTGTCGGTCCCGACATACGTCATCCACTCTGCGGTCGACAACGTCGTTCCACCGGAAGATTCGATGTGGTTGCATGACCAGATTCGGGCGCCAAAGCGGCGAGACGTGCTCGAACGCTCCTATCACGTGGCGACGATGGACCACGACCGTGAGCGGCTGTCACGCCTCATCGCGTCGTTCTGTGAACAAGTTGCGACTGTCACGAAAATGTAGTCTACGGACTGCATTTTTTTGTGCCGTCTCTATTTGCAAACGCTTGCACTAATGCTATTGTAGGATTAGATTCATGTAAAAACAGGTATGTACCTTCTTTAATAAATCGACTACAATCTCTAGGGGGAAATTGACGTATGGAGACGGCGTTCAGACGAGTGGAGCAACAAAGGGTCACACGGGCATGGTGGAAAGAGGCGATCGCCTATCAGATTTATCCGCGTAGTTTCAAAGATTCAAACGGGGACGGCATCGGTGATCTTCGTGGCGTGATCGAGAAGCTCGACTATCTCGAAGACCTTGGCATCGACGTGATCTGGATTTGTCCGATGTATAAGTCGCCGAACGATGATAACGGTTATGACATCTCGGACTACCAAGATATTATGGAAGAGTTCGGCACGATGGAAGATTTCGATGCGCTTCTGAAAGCGGTGCATGCGCGCGGGATGAAGCTTTTGCTCGATCTTGTCGTCAACCACACGTCAGACGAGCACCCGTGGTTCGTCGAGTCGAAACGGTCGAAAGACGATCCGAAACGAGACTGGTACATTTGGCGTGATGGAGAAAACGGCGGACCGCCGAACAACTGGGCGAGCATCTTCGGCGGTTCGGCGTGGGAACTCGACCCGGAGACGGACCAGTATTATTTGCACGTATTTTCAAAGAAACAACCCGACCTCAACTGGGAGAACGGGGAAGTGCGCACGGCAATCTATGACATGATCAACTGGTGGCTCGACAAAGGCATCGACGGGTTCCGCGTCGACGCGATCAGCCACATTAAAAAGAAGCCGACGGACACGATGCTGCCGTCGCCAGACGGGAAGAAACACGTGACGGCGTTCTCGATGTATTCGAACATTGAGGGAATCCATGACTACCTCCAAGAGATGAAGCGCGAAACGTTCGCGAAATACGACATCATGACGGTCGGCGAGACGAACGGCATCGAGCCGGAAGCGGCGGACTTATGGATGGGGCCGGACAACGGGGCGATGAACATGGCGTTCCATTTCGACCACGTCGATATTATGCGCAAGTCGCGCCTTGCCCCGCTTGACGTCGTGGAGCTGAAGCGAATCTTCGATAAATGGCAGCAAGGGCTCCTCGAGACGGGGTGGAACGCCCTCTACATCGAGAACCATGACATGGTCCGTGCCGTTTCGCTCGTCGGGGACGAGAACCACTATTGGCGCGAGAGTGCGACCGCGCTCGGGATGATGTACTTCTTCATGCACGGGACACCGTTCATCTATCAAGGGCAAGAGATCGGGATGAAGAACGTCCCGCTCCCGTCCATCCATGATTATGACGATGTCGCCACGAAAAATGAGTACTTCGAGCGCATCGCGAACGGCATGAGCGAGATCGATTCGATGCAACAAGTGTGGGGAACGTCCCGTGACAACGTCCGGACCCCGATTCAGTGGGATGCCTCACCTTACGCCGGTTTCTCGACGGCAGCGCCATGGATGCCGGTCCACGAAGAGTATGAGACGCTCAATGTCGAGGCGCAGACGAAAGACGCCCATTCGATTTTGTCGTTCTACAAGGCGATGATTCGTCTTCGCCGTGCCGAAGAGACGTTCACATACGGAAGTTACACGGACGTCTTGCCGGACCATACGCAAGCGTTCGTGTATGAACGCGCGTTCGAAAACACGCGCTTCATGATTGTCGTCAATTTGACGGCGAATCCGGCTATCGTCACGCTTCCGGACGTTGTTGATGCGACGCTCGTCTTGACGAACGAGACCGACCCGGAACCGATTGACACGGAAACGTTCACGTTGAAGCCGTTCGAGGCGAGATTGTATCGTCTTTAAACGAATAGAGAAGCACTTTCCAACGACGCGGAAAGTGCTTTTTTTGTTGAATGCAGAGAGTCTTAGGATGTAACAGGTTTGAAAATAAAAGATTTTAAAGAGCCGTTTATGGTTTAAAGAGTAAAACAATTTACAATAAAAGGGTTTTAAAAATAGGCGAAAAAATAAAAAAATATTGCGTTTCTTCTTATTAACAAGGTCACGTGAATTTGAATCAGAGAGAGCGGGAGAGATGAAACAAACGAAAAAGTGAGCTATACTAGGAATCAACAACATATCGAGAGAGCATTCAAAATAATGTCCAAGGTTGAGGGGTTGAAAAATCGGGTATGAAAGTTTAGAAAACCGAAACGATCACCCGCTCCTTAGAAAAGGAATCTACATTCACTAATGTAAAAGATTACCTTACAAGGCATATTGAGAAAAGTTGAAGGAGGGAACACATTGTCCGCACTGCATTGGGTGATTTTATCGCCTTTTTTATTCGCGCTCATCATACCGTTTCTGTTTAAGTACGTCTCAAAGATTCACACCGGTTGGTTCGTCTGGCTGTTGCCGACGGCACTGTTCGTATACTTCATGAACTGGTTGCCGGTCATCTCGTCTGGGCAAGTCGTCGAGACGACCGTTTCCTGGATTCCGGCGCTCGGCATTGATTTCACCGCTTATTTAGACGGATTGAGCATGTTGTTCGTGTTGCTGATCACGGGGATCGGCTCGCTCGTCGTGCTCTATTCCATCTTCTATCTGTCTAAAAAAGAGCGTCTCGGTAACTTCTATGTATACTTGATGCTCTTTATGGGGGCGATGCTCGGTGTCGTCTTATCAGATAACTTGATCGTCTTGTACGTGTTCTGGGAAGTGACGAGTATGGCGTCAGCGCTTCTCATCAGTTACTGGTTCCACAAGGATAAGTCGACGAAAGGTGCTCAAAAGTCGATGCTGATCACCGTCGCGGGCGGTCTCGCCATGCTCGGTGGTTTCGTGTTGCTTTATCAAATGACAGGCACGTTCAGCATCCGGACGATTATCGCGAACGTCGACGTCGTCCAGGCGAGCCCGCTCTTCGTTCCGGCGATGATTCTCGTCCTGCTCGGGGCGTTCACGAAGTCGGCCCAGTTCCCGTTCCACATCTGGTTGCCGGACGCGATGGAGGCACCGACCCCGGTCAGTGCGTACTTGCACTCGGCGACGATGGTCAAAGCCGGGATTTATCTCGTCGCTCGGATGACACCTGTGTTCGGCGGCTCGAACGTCTGGTTTTGGACGCTGTCGATTGTCGGACTCGTGACGCTCCTTTGGGGCTCGATCTCGGCCGTCCGTCAAAAAGACTTGAAAGGGATTCTCGCTTTCTCGACAGTCAGTCAACTCGGTCTCATCATGTCACTCCTCGGTGTCGGTTCAGCGGCGCTGACAGGCGGTGCGGATGACCCGATTTACTCGCAAGCGATTCTCGTCGCGGTCTTCCACTTGTTCAACCACGCGACGTTCAAGGGAGCACTCTTCATGGCGGTCGGGATTATCGACCACGAGACGGGGACACGGGACATTCGCAAACTCGGAGGCTTGATGACGGTCATGCCGATTACGTTCACCGTCTCGCTCATCGGTCTTGCCTCGATGGCAGGATTGCCACCGTTCAATGGTTTCTTGAGTAAAGAGAAGTTCTTCTCGGCGATGTTGAACGTTCGTAATTTTGAAGCGTTCGACGTCGGCTCGCTCGGGTTCATGTTCCCGCTCATCGCCTGGATTGCGAGTATCTTCACGTTCCTCTACAGCTTGATCATGTTTTTCCACACGTTCCGTGGAAAATTTGAGCCGAGCAACTATGAACGGAAGGTGCACGAGGCACCGATCGGGATGCTCATCAGTCCGATCATTCTCGTCGTACTCGTCATCGTCTTTGGCTTGTTCCCGAACTTGTTGTCGTACTCGATCATCGAACCGGCGAAACAAGCGATTTTACCGACGGTCTTGCCGGAAGGTGAACAGTTCGTCGTCGACATTAAGATTTGGCACGGGGTCAACACAGAGCTTCTCATGACGCTCGGTGTCGTCTTGATCGCCTCGTTCTTGTTCTATCTCATGCACCGTTGGATGAAACTCGCGATCTACAACCGCGAGCGTGACCCGTTCAACTGGTTCTATGACAATGCGCTCACTGGCCTCACGTCAGGTTCACAGTGGATCACGCGTCTTCAAATGACGGGACTGTTGCGCGATTACTTCGCGTACATCTTCACGTTCATGCTGCTCCTCGTCGGTTACACGTTCTGGCGTTTCGATGCCTTTGCGATCGATACGGCGAACACGAGTGTGATCGAACCGTTCATGTGGATCTTGATCCCGCTCCTCATCGGGGCGATCGTCACAATCCCGTTCTTGAACCACCGCATCACGGCGGTCATCGTCGTCGGTGTCATCGGGTTCTTGCTCGCGCTATTACTCATCGTGTTCCGCGCGCCTGATCTCGCCCTGACGAAGCTTCTCGTTGAGACGGTGACGCTCGTCATCTTCATGCTTGCGTTCTACCACTTGCCGGAGATGCGAAAAGAGAAGTTCACACCAAGGTTGAACGTGGCGAACCTCTTCATCTCGATTGGGGTCGGTGTCATGATGACGCTTGTCGCCCTTAGTTCGGCAGCGCTCGGTAACGAGGCTGGTTTTGAGTCAATCTCGGATTACTTCCTCGAGAACGCGAAAGAACTTGCCGGCGGTTATAACGTCGTCAACGTCATTCTCGTCGACTTCCGTGGACTTGATACGCTACTTGAAGTACTCGTGTTAGCTGTCGCGGCGCTCGGGATTGTCACTTTGATTAAATTACGCTTGAAAGGAGGAGAAGACGTATGAAGAGGCAAGCGAGAAGTAGTAATTTGATGCTTTACAATATTACGCGAGTCGTTACGTTTGTTTTACTCGCCTTTTCGCTTTATCTCTTTTTCGCCGGTCACAACAATCCCGGTGGTGGATTCATCGGCGGATTGATGACAGCGAGTGCGCTTCTCCTCATGTACTTGGGATTTGATATGAAGCGTATCAAAAAAGCGATTCCGTTCAATTTCACGACGATGATGGCCGTCGGTTTACTCGTCGCCTTGTTCTCAGGTTTATCGAGCACGCTGTTCGGCTACCCGTTCCTCACCCAGTTTTATGAATATGTGAATCTACCTGTGCTGGGTAGAACCGGTTTAGCAACTTCGTTGCCGTTCGACCTCGGGATTTACTTGGTCGTTGTAGCCATTGCCTTGACGATAATTTTAGCGATTGCGGAGGATGATTCGTAATGGAAATACTCATGTCGATTACGGTCGGTGTCCTCTTCATGGTCGGCACTTACCTGTTACTGACGAAAAGCTTGTTGCGAATCGTGCTCGGTTTAATCCTCTTGTCGCACGGGGCGCACTTCTTGCTATTGACGATGGCGGGCCTTCAAAGTGGGACGCCGCCGCTTCTGAATTTGAATTCGGAAGCATACGCGGACCCACTACCACAAGCGCTCGTCTTGACGGCGCTCGTCATTAGCTTTGGGATGACATCGTTTTTACTCGTCCTATCGTACCGGACGTATAAAGCGTTTAAGACGGATGATTTAGAACAGTTGAGGGGGTCAGCCGATGAATAACTTGCTCGTACTCCCATTTGTCATTCCGTTCGCGATCGGGGCGATTTTGATTTTGTTCTCAAAACAAATCGGGTTGCAACGTTTCTTGAGCGGATTAACGTCAATCCTCATGCTCGGCGTTGCGATTTATCTCATAAGTGTCGTTCGGACCGAGGGCGTTGTCGTCCTTGAACTCGGAGACTGGCCAGCGCCATTCGGGATTGTGCTTGTTGCGGACTTGTTCGCGGCGATCATGGTGCTCATGTCCGCCATCGTCGGACTGCTCTGTCTCTTCTTCGCCTTCCGGACGATTGCGCCGGAACGTGAAAAGTTCTATTTCTACCCGTTCTACTTCTTCTTGTTGACAGGGGTGAACGGGGCGTTCTTGACAGGTGACATCTTCAACTTGTTCGTCTTCTTCGAAGTGATGCTCATCTCGTCTTACGTGTTGATCGTCATGGGCGGGACGAACTATCAGCTCCGTGAGTCGCTCAAGTACGTCGTCATGAACATCTTCGCCTCAATCTTGTTCATCGCGACGATGGCGTTCACGTATGCCGTCACCGGTACGCTCAACATGGCGCAACTCGCCGAGCGTGTCGCCGAGCTTGAACAAGTCGGGGTGCTGAACGTCATTGCGATGTTCTACTTCATCGTCTTCGGGATGAAAGGGGCGTTGTTCCCGCTTTACTTCTGGTTGCCGCGTTCGTATTTCGGACCGCCGGCCGCAGTCGCCGCCTTGTTCGGCGGACTGCTGACGAAAGTCGGGATTTACGCGATCATCCGGACGTTCACGCTCATCTTCCCGCACAACCAAGAGTTCACACAGCCGATTCTCATTTGGGTCGGGGCGATCACGATCGTCATCGGCGGCCTCGGTGCCGTCTCGAACTTCGACTTCAAGCGCATCCTGTCGTACCATATCGTGTCGCAGGTCGGCTATATGGTCATCGGTCTCGGTCTGTACACGAGCCTGGCGGTTGCGGCGGCGATTTATTATATCGTCCACAACATTATCGTGAAGACGGCGCTCTTCCTCTATGCCGGGACGGCGCAACGCATCACCGGCACGACCGACCTGAAACAGATGGGAGGACTGTTGAAGACGCACCCGCTCCTCGGGTGGATGTTCTTCATTACCGGGATCGCCATCGCCGGCATCCCGCCGTTCAGTGGATTCGTCAGTAAACTGTCGCTCGTCGTCTCGAGTTTTGAGACGGAGCAATACGTCGTCGGTGGGATCGCGCTCGCTGTCGGCATGTTGACGCTCTTCTCGATGATCAAAATCTTTATGTACGTGTTCTGGGGCGAGCAAAAGCATACGAAAGCCCAAGGCAAGACGAAAGTCGGAGACTTGTTGCTGCCTGCCATCCCGCTCGTCATCTTGACGACGGTGCTCGGTGTCGCGGCCCAACCGATCCTTTCGTTCTTCCTCGAGGCGTCGAACCAGTTGCTCGACCCGTCGATTTATATTGATTCGGTCTTGAAAGGAGGGGGCGCATGACGTTCCAAGTCGTTTTAAACACCGTCATCGCCATCATGTGGGCGGTGCTTTGGAATAGTTACACCGGCGTCGATTTCCTGCTCGGCTACATCGTCGGGATTTTCATCTTGTTCGTCTTGCGTCGCTTCCTTCACTTCGACTTCTATATGCGCCGCGTCTTCGCTGCGTTCAAACTGATCGCCTTGTTCATCAAAGAGTTGATCATGTCGAACATCGATGTCGTTAAAGTGCTCCTTAGTCCGAAGTTCGACATCGAGCCAGGCATCATCGAAGTCCCGACCCAGCTCAAGTCAGATTGGGAGTTGACGCTCCTTGCTTCACTCATCAGTCTGACGCCGGGAACGTTATCGATGGATTTTTCAGAAGATAAGAAGTCGATCTTCGTCCACTCGATTCACGTACCGGACAAGGAACAGATGATACGCGAGATTCACGACACGTTTGAAAAAGCGATAATGGAGGTGACGCACTGATGTTTAAAGTGTTGCTTATGATCGCGTTGTTCTTCATGTCGATCTCACTTGTCATCTCGTTCATCCGGACCGTGAAAGGGCCGACGATGCCAGACCGTATCGTCGCGCTCGATGCGATCGGGATCACGCTCATTGGCGTCATCGGGATTTTGATGATCCTCCAAGAGACGATCGCCTACGCCGAGGTCATCCTCGTCATCGGGATATTAGCGTTCATCGGGACGATTGCCTTGTCAAAATTTGTGGAGAGGGGGGATATCTTTGACCGCGATTGAATGGATTGTTGCGATTCTTTGTCTGATCGGAGGATTCCTCAGCCTCGTCGGTGGAATCGGTTTTATCCGGTTCCCGGACGTGTACGGGCGGACGCACTCGGCGACGAAGAGCGCCACGCTCGGCGTCATCACCGTCATGGTCGGGACGTTCCTCTACTTCTTGCTCGCGGAAGGGATGTTCTCCGGAAAGATTTTACTGACGATTCTCTTCGTCTTCTTGACGGCCCCGCTCGCCGCGCTGATGGTATCCCGGGCCGCGTACCGGACCGGTGTCCCACTTTCTAAGTTGACGACACAAGATGACTTGAAGAAAAAATATCCGGAAGCACGAAAAGACGTACACTGACACTCTCCGTTTCGGGGAGTGTTTTTAGGAGGGGTTCGATGCATCAAATTGAAATCGGGAATGATGTTGAGACACATCGGTTGACGATCATACGAGCCAGCCGAGAAATCGTAGCCATCGAGATCTTCGGGCACGTCGAAGCCGTCACGACAACGGATTATGTCGCCTTTGCCCGGGCGCTCACAGAAGCCTATCATGCACTTGACGGCACGGCACGACTCGTCAATGTAGGCGGACAGGCGATTGTGACGTTGACGTTCAAACGCGGCGTCGTCGACGTCAGCATTACGCGTGGCGGAGCTGTTCGGACGTTTCGTACCGACCAAAGTTATATGACTCCGGCACTCGCTCAAGTCGGCGTCATCGAATAGGTTGTGACAAAAATGGGAAAAGAGCATATGATAGAGGTTGACTATACGGAAAGGGGTGTCGGGTATGGATGGCACGAAACGCGCGGACATTCGACCAGGGCTCCACGTCCAGATTGTCCTAAAACAAGATCAGCGGAGTGGGAAGTTGACGAAAGGCGTCGTCAAAGACATTTTGACGAACTCGCCGCGTCACCCGCACGGCATTAAAGTACGCTTAAGCGATGGACAGGTCGGTCGAGTGAAAGTGATCGAAGCTGGAGGTGAATGACATGAGTGAAAAGAAAATGAGTTTTCAAGAGGCGATGAAACAAAAACTCGCCGAGAAGAAGCAAAGTCAGACGAAAGTGCCGACAGGTCTTCATGGGACGAAGCAGAAACCGTTGACGAACCAGTTGACGAAGAAGCCGAACAACCAGAAGAAACGGACAGGCGTTTAAAAGGCAGCCGCTCAATCGAGCGACTGCCTTTTTTCTTCGTACTGATTGAACGTAGCGCTCTAGCGAGAACTCACTATTACCCGGTAGGTCGGGATTCATTCGAGAATCGGGAAATATTGTCATACTATATTGATAGAACGGCGATCAGATTCACAAACAAACCTATTCACAAAACGAATAGTATGAAACAAGTTGAATGAAATCCTCGAAATCAAGCCGGGAAATATAGATTTATAATTTCTTTTGAGACATTATGTAAGCGCTTCAAGTGTCGGTTTTTCGGGGTTCGTGTCGAATTTAATGTGAACTTTCTGTGAACCAACCTATAAAAAAATTATTGCTAATTGTCAGAATCTTTATATAATTCAAAACAAGACATTATAAAAATCTTAACAACTTCAGATTCACACAACAGGGAGGAACTTATTCATGGAAGCCGTACAAAACTTATTGCAAGGAAGCGTCGACTTTTTAAACAACATTTTATGGACGTACGTGTTGATTGTGGCGCTCGTCGGAGCAGGGATTTACTTCACGGTCAAAACACGATTTATGCAATTCCGTTACTTAAAAGAGATGTTCCGTGTCGTCACTGACAAATCAGACGTCACACTCGCGAAAGATGGCAAGAGTATCAGCTCGGCGAAGTCGTTCTTCATCGGAGCAGCGACGCGAATCGGAACGGGTAACTTGGCCGGTGTCACGGTCGCCATCACCCTCGGTGGTCCGGGTGCCGTCTTCTGGATGTGGATCGTCGCGCTTCTCGGTGGAGCGACAGCGATGATCGAGAGCACGCTCGCTCAAGTATACAAAGTGAAAGATGACGTCGCATACCGCGGCGGCCCAGCTTACTACATTGAAAAAGGTCTTAACAACCGCGTCCTCGGTATCGTCTTTGCGGTGTTGATCGCCTTCACGTTCGGTCTCATCTTCAACTCGGTTCAATCGAACACAATCGCGGCAGCGTTCGACAACGCGTTCGGTCTTGAAGCGGCTATCGGCGGAGCTGTACTCGTCGTGTTGACGGGTCTCGTCATCTTCGGCGGCGTGCAACGTGTCGCGAACTTCTCAGCAATCGTCGTTCCGATCATGGCAGTCCTTTACTTGATCGTCGCCCTTTACGTCGTCGTCGTGAACATTACAGAAATGCCAGCTGTTCTCGGTATGATCTTCCAAAGCGCGTTCGGTCTCGAGCAGGCGTTCGGCGGATCGGTCGGAGCTGCTATCATGATGGGTGTACGTCGTGGTCTCTTCTCAAACGAAGCCGGTATGGGTTCGGCACCGAACGCCGCTGCGACGGCAGAAGTGTCTCACCCGGCGAAACAAGGTTTCATGCAGACGCTCGGTGTCTTCTTGGACACGTTGATCGTATGTACAGCAACAGCAGCGATCGTTCTTCTTTCGGACAGCTACGCGGCTGGTAACGGCGAAGGGATCGCACTCCTTCAAAACGCGTTGGCTGAACAAATCGGATCATGGGCACCTGCTTTCATCGCCATCAGCGTCCTCTTGTTCGCCTTCAGCTCGATCGTCGGCAGTTACTACTACGGTGAGACGAACATCGAATTCATCAAGAAGAGTAAAGGTGCCGTCTTCGGCTTCCGTCTTCTCACGATGGGCTTCGTCTTCCTCGGATCGGTCGCAAGTCTCGGCTTCGTCTGGAGTCTCGCTGACTTGTTCATGGCCGGTATGACGCTCATCAACTTGGCGGCAATCACACTTCTCGGCGGTGTGGCCTTCAAAGTACTCCGTGACTATGAAGAGCAACGCGCTCAAGGTCTCAACCCACGCTTCTCGGCCCGTAAACTCGGCATCGAGAACACAGAGTGCTGGGACGTCGAAGAAGAAGAAGTCGCGCAAGGTACGGTCCAAGCGGCCGCAGCCGACTCATCAAAAGCGTAATCATTGCAACAACAGGGGCCCTGCTCATCGGGGCCCCTGTCTTTATGCGTTCTGGCGGATAGATTTGATGGTGGTCGAGGAAGATTGTGCGTTCAAATGGACATACGTGCCGGCGACGAACAAGGCGCCACCGACGATGTTACCGAGTGTGGCGAAGAGCAAATTATTCAAGGCGAGGCCGATGTTGATCATTTCCGAAGGCGCGTAATACAGTGCGAGCCCGAAGATGCCCATGTTGGCGATCGAGTGTTCAAAACCGGCGGCGAAAAAGACGACGACCGGCAACATCGTCAACATGATCTTCGCGACATCGTTCTGCGTCTTGAGCGGCATGAAGATGGCGATACAGACGAGGATGTTACACAGAATCCCTTTCAAAAAGATGGCGAAAGCGTCACCACCCATTTTTTTGGCGGCGACGACGGACAGTAAATGATCACTTCCGACTTCACCCATACTGTGGGCACCGATGACGAGAACGACGAGTAAGAGCGCACCGACCAAGTTGCCGATCCAACTGATGCCCCATACGTTGACGAGATCACGCCACGCGACCCGGTTTCGTTTCGCCCCGGTGTACAAGTACATCGTGTTGCTCGTGAACAGCTCTCCGCCCATCCAGACGATGAAGACGAGAGCGACAGAGAAACTCATCCCGGCGAACAGCATCGTTCCAGGGACGTCGATGAACATGTTCCCGACAGAGAACGCGAAGACGACCCCAATCCCGATTAAAAATCCGGCGACAATCGAGCGGAGTGCGTATTGGCCAAAAGAATGACGCAGCAGCGTCGCCTTTTTGTACGCCGCTTCTTCCATATACTCAACAACTTGTTTTTCCATTCGAAAAGACCTCCTTAGACACTTTTAAGTCTAGGAGGTCCGACAAAAGTTTGCAATTATTTTCACAAACTTTCGTTAGGCGTCCGTGCAATCGTTCACATCGTTGCCACGAGTTCCACTTTCATCCGGTCCGGGTCCTCGAAGTAGAGGGCGATATAGTTCGGACCGCCGGCATGAGGGAAGCGGTCGGCATACAGCTCGGTGAACCCGTGGCGAGACAATTCTGGGCGCAGCCGCTCGAGCTGGTCGCGTGACTCCGCATGAAAGGCGATGTGGTTCAAACCGGTCTTCTTGCGATGGTAAGGCGGCTCGAGATGTGCGGCCTCGGTTTGGACGAAGACGAGATACGTGTCACCGAAGCGGTAGCTTTGGCCATGCTCCCATTGTTGATAGACGGTGTAGCCGAGTTCGGTGAGGAGCCAGTCCCAGGCTGTGAGGCTTTTTTTAAAATCGGAGACGTACAGTTCGAGATGGTGCAACATTTGTCTCATCCTTTCGGCGGACGTTTCAAACCTGTCCATTTAGTATAATGGTAATTATACGATGAAGGCAGGGGGAACGATATGGACAACACGGGGCTTGTCTCGAATATATTAATCGCGGGGAAGACCGGGGTCGGGAAGAGCGCGTTTTTGAACTACATTTACGGGCGTGACGTCGCCGAGTCGCGGGCCGGTAGACCGGTGACGGCTGAAGGGCTGCATGAGTATGAATATTATGACCTCGAGCGCGGAATTTTATTCCGCTTCTTTGATACATGGGGGCTTGAGGCGGATCGGTCGGACGAATGGCATGACGCGATTTTATCGATCGTCAATGAACGGGAAGGTGCGCTCGACATCGCGGACTGGTTTCATACCATCTATTACTTATTGTCCATCAACTCAGGACGTGTCGAGGCGTATGAGCTGGACTCAATTTTAAAGCCGCTCTACGCGAAACGGAGCAACGTCACAATCATTTTAACGAACTACAATCCAGACAGCGCGATGAACGTCGAGAAGGCGGAGGCGATGGAAGCTGTCTTGGTCCGTGAGCTCGGTGTGAGCAGTGAAGCGATCATTCGTGTCAACAGCGTCGAGAAGAAGTTACTGAGCGGGCAGGTCGTCCCGCATATCGGTTATGAGGCCGTATGGAACCGGAACCGGACGAATTTATGGCGCGACGTCGAACGGAAGTTGCCGCTCAATTTGACTCGACACTTATTGGACGAGCTCGATTCGTGGCGCCAACGAAGCTATCGCTCGGCTGAAACGATCCGGATGATCACGCCACAGGCGATGATCAGTTGGAAGGCGAGAAACATCGAGAAAGATTTAGAGCAGACGCTCGAAGCGGCCGCGGAGACGACAGAAGAGGCGATGGCGCAAGGGATCCGCCACTACATTCAACTGATGCAACGATATCCGCTCGTCGGGGCGCCGTCTGACCTCGTGTTCAGCACACGTCGAGTCGAACTCGGGTTTGACTACTCGTTCAAGCGGACGATTCGCAAGATGGTGCTCGGAATGATTCCTGGTGTCCACTTCATCTATTGGGCGTTCAAACGACGAACGGCGGAGCGGGGGATTAAAAAGGCAGTCGATCAGCAATACGAATTGGTCAAACAGACGATTGAGTTGGACGTCCGCCGCGGTTTCGAGGAAGAGATGCGCCGACTTGGCCGGACGCTCAGTCAATGAGGAGGGACTCGTATGGAGAAGAACAAACCGTTCAACTTAGACACGTATGATTTAAAAGAAGAATTAGACCGGCTACGCGGAAAAGTGAAAAAGCCGAACATTTTAATCGCCGGGGCCACCGGGTCGGGAAAAAGTTCGGTCGTCAACCACGTGTTCGGACGGGATTTGACGAAAGTCGCGGCCGGTGAACCGGTCACACGTGGAATTCATCAGTTTATGAGTGACGATGTCGCCATCGTCTTGTACGACAGCGAAGGCTATGAGATCGGGAGTGCGCGGCAAGAGGCGTATGCGGATGAAGTCATCGGGTTTGTGGAGCGGGCACAGTCGAAAGGCGCTGCCGAACAAATCCATCTCGTCTGGTACGCCATTAACGCGTCGATGAAACGCGTCACCCCGCTCGATCGAGCACTGATCAAACGATTGAATGCCGTGACCGCGGTCGCGGTGTTGTTCACGCAAATCGACCAAGTCGACGTCGATGAGTTGACGGCGTTACGGGAGGAACTGACGGACATCGTCCCTGACGAAGCGGTGTTCCAACTCAGTGTCGCCGAAGAGCTGTTGCACGACGAGGAACTTCGCGCACATCTCGACTGGGAGCGTCTTGTCACATGGTCCGTCGACCAACTCGACCAGTCGCTTCAAGAAGGACTGCTCATGGAAATTCACGCCGAGAGCGAAGCGATGCTCAAGTTGAAGCGGAAAAAAGCGAACCGGATCATTTCGGGCTACGTTGCCAGTGCGGGGACAGCGGCCGCCGTGCCGCTCCCGTTCGCGGACGCGATCGCATTGACACCGATTCAAGTGACGATGAGCGTCCATCTGTTCCGATATTGGGGGGTGAAAGCGAACGACGACATGTTGAAGACGTTGATCGGGAGCACGATCATCCCTCAAATCGGACGGGCGCTATCGAAGACGATCTTACTGAACGTGATGAAGTTCTTCCCAGGAGCGAACGCGGCGGCGAGTGTCATCAATGCGACGGTCGCTTCCGGGATCACATGGGCGATCGGTCTCGCCATCAACGAGATCGCTTTCCGGAATGCGATGGATTCATCGAAGACGATCGAACAGTTGCTCAACAGTGATTTCGGTTCGCTATTTGAACAGTTCATGGAACAGAATCCGGTGACGAAAAAGAAAGATTGAATAATATAGAGACGAGGAGCGATTGGATGAGAAAACGAATTTATATTACGAGACGCTTACCTGAAGAAGCGGTGGCCCCGCTACGAGAGGATTATGACGTACGGATGTGGGAAGAAGAAGCGGTGAGTGTGCCGCGTGACGTCTTGCTCGAAGAGGCAGCAACGGCCCACGGGCTGTGGACGATGCTGAGCGATACGGTCGATCGTGAATTGATCGAGCAAGCCCCGCACCTCGAGGTCATCTCAAACTTGGCGGTCGGCTATAACAATATCGACGTAGATGCGGCGAAAGAGCGGGGAATCATCGTCACGAACACACCGGACGTTTTGAGCGAGACGACAGCGGACCTCGCCTTCGGACTGATGATGATGACGGCACGTCGTCTCGGTGAGGCCGAACGTGATTTACGGGCCGGAGAATGGAAGTCGTGGACGCCGATGGGGTACGTCGGGATGGATGTATATCGTGCCAAGCTCGGGATCATCGGAATGGGACGAATCGGCGAAGCTGTCGCGCGACGGGCCCGTGGTTTTGATATGGACGTGCTGTATCATAACCGGACGAGGCGGCATGAGTCAGAATCGATGTACGGTTTCGTTTATGCTGAACTCGATGAACTCCTCGCCGAGTCCGACTTTGTCATCGTGCTCGCGCCGCTCACGGAAGAGACGCGTGGCATGATCGGTGCCGCCGAATTCGGCAAGATGAAAGAGACGGCTGTGTTCATCAACGTCGCCCGCGGTGAAATCGTTGACGAAGAAGCGCTATACGACGCGTTGAACGAGAAACGAATCTGGGCAGCCGGCCTCGATGTGTTCGCGAAAGAGCCGATCGAGATGGAGCATCCGCTGTTGACGCTTCCGAACGTCACGACGCTCCCCCATATCGGCAGCGCCTCGATTCGAACACGTCTCGCCATGATGGCACTTAACCGAGAGGCGATCATGAATGTGTTGGCAGGGATAGAGCCGAAAAATCGACTAACATGAAAAAAAGGAGTCTGACAGTTGTCAGGCTCCTTGCTTTGTTAGAAGCGACGGATGTTATCCGGGTCTTCATAGTCGTTACGAAGCGCCCGGTCGTCGAGACCACGGAGCTTCGCTTCTTTGTCGTTCAATTTCGCTTTTTCATCCAATTTGTCTTGTTCAGGATCAACGGCTCGGTTCGGATTGTCTCCGACCGATTCGTTGAACGGTTTCGAATCGATCTCGAGTCCGTCCGCCGTGTGATGCCCTTGATGACTCGTGTCATGCTTTGAGTCATTGTATGGCGTCGAGTCGACCGTCAGTCCTTCATTGTGGCGACGTTCAAAGTCTTCATCGACATAAATCAGAATCTTTCCGTCTTCGACGTCGCGATAGTGGCGTTTGACTTCTTCTTCGCTGAATCCCATGTTGCGAAGGCCGCTATGGACATCCTCATGGCCGCTTAGGAAGGCGCGGACTTTGTCGAACCAGCCCGTCTCATGCGACGCTTCTGTGTGGACGTCGGTTTGTCGACGCAAAATCGAGACGTTATCCTCATGCTTGGCGACGACGTAAATGTCTGAATCCTTATATCCTTTGGCACGCAGTTCCTCGACTTTGCCGAGGGCTGACTGTTGGGTGTCGAACATGCTGATAAATCGTTTCTCACTCATGTGTAGATCCTCCTTATAATCGGCGATGGTCTTCTAGCCCGGAATGCCCGCGGACAATCGGGTCGTCTTTCGTACCGCGTGGTTCTTCATCGTGGTCGTTAAACGGTTTGGCGTCAAATGCGATGCCGTCTGCTTCTTCCCCTTTTTCATGGTCGAGCTCACTATCTTTTTTATACATATTCGGATAGCGATCGTAGGAATGCTTGTCGACGTAGAGCAGCAGTTTGCCGGCGTCGATCGCGGTATAGTACTCTTCTGCCTCGGCGTCGCTCAACCCCATATTGCGTAACTCGTCGCGAATCCGGTCGCTGCCATGAAGGAACGACTTGACGCGGTCAAGCCAGTTCACGTCGCGAATCCCTGCTTCGGCGTTGACGTCGGTATGGTAGCGCAATGCGGAAATTTCCCCGTCCCGCTTGGCAACGACGTGCATGTTCTTCTCGGCTTCCCCAGCCGTTCGAAGCTCATCTACTTTGTCCATTACTTCTTGCTCGCTTGCAAACAGCCCGATGATTTTACGGTCAGACATATTGTGCCTCCTTCGTTATGTTGTCGTATTTTACAAATTGGCGTCACGCTATTAGTAATTTCCGTTCTTCGCTAGATTCAAACAAAAAACGCCTTCTCGTGAGAGAAAGCGCGACGTTTTAATAGTAGATGATGATGTCGTCATTGCCGAGCTGGCAACGGGTATTTCGCCAGACGAACTCGATGAGGGTCCATGACGCCATGAATCCGCTAATGCCGAGCAGGACGAGCGCGTAGATTGGGGTCAATTGGATCAAAAACGACCATTCGAGCGCCATGAGCAACGGTTGGGTCAAAATAACGAAGCCGATATAGACGAGCACGATGAAGAGCGCGAACAAGACGCGTCGCCCGAGCGTTTGAAACTGGTGACGGAAGCGGGTCAACATACCGAAGACGGCCCCGGTCAACAGAACCGGAAGCACGAACCCGAAGTAGTCGATCGCATACATAGCGGTCGGGGCGGTAAAGAGACGCAAGCTGAACAAATCGTCCATGACAAGCAACAGGTTCGCATAGGCGAAGGCGAGAATCATGCCGAGCAGCCATCCGAACTGATTCCAGGCACGGCGCGATGATTTCATCGCCTCGATTTTCGTGTAAGCGAGGAATGAGACGTCGCGCATCTCGATATCTTGCAACTTTAATTTCATCTCGTTCAAGCGGTCGATCGCCCAATCGAACTCGCGGGTGACTTGTGTCTTTTCGTAAGGTTTGAGTTCATCGGATTGTTCGACGATCGTATGGTATCGCCGTCTGAACTCCTCATTTGTGGATGGTTTTTCGACCAGAAATGCCGCGTATTCGCTCGGGTGCTGTTTTAATAGCCCCTCAAGTGATTGACCGTTCTTCTCGGCTTGATGGATGTATCCGGCCAAGCTATCGAGTAACCGCTCTGCTTCTGCCTCGTCATCGACGAGCTCCAACAAATGAGTTCGGACTTGATCATAATAGGCTTGGAGGGCCGGATCGTTAAATACTGGTTGCTTCAGAATGATCCCTCTCTTCTTCTCATTATATGTTTCATAGAGGCGGTTCGTCGTTATGGTGGAGCTGGCGCGCCTCGAAATCACCTTGTTCAATGCTGCGAATCAAAATCTCGCTTCCTCCCATGTTCGTGGCGAGAGGGATTGAATAGACGTCGCAAAGCCGCATGAGCGCACTCACGTCAGGTTCATGCGGTTGGGCCGTCAACGGGTCGCGGAAGAAGAGAATCATGTCCATCTCTCCACGCGCGACGGCAGCCCCGATTTCTTGGTCACCCCCGAGTGGTCCTGACTTAAAACAATGAACCGAAAGGCCGGTCGCCTCAGCGACACGTGCTCCTGTCGTGCCGGTCGCGAACAGTTGATGGTGCTCCAAAATATGGCTGTATGTTTTCACGAGTTGAATCAAATCATCTTTCTTCTTGTCATGGGCAATCAAGGCGATGTTCATTTTGACTCCTCCTAAAAAAGATTTTCCTACTCATTCGTACCACATTTGATTAGGAAAGACACGTCTTCTTTCTAATGAAAACAAAATCGATCATTCTTGAATCTTTATCGCGCTATATGAAACAGGAAAGGTTTAGGCGTCTGGAAATGTTGGTATTAATACAGAGAGTCAATGTTAACCAAAATTTGAAAAAAAGATAGGAGGAAGATGTTGGATGGATAATACAACATACAATTTCAACACGTTCATGTCATGGTTACCAGATCTTTTACTTGCACTTCTAGTCCTCGTTGTCGGTTTTATCTTAGCGAAAGTTCTGGAAAACGTGACACGTAAGGCGCTCCGTAAAGCTCGCCTTGACGAACGCGTTGGTGTCAAAAAAGAAGGAGAGCCAGGTAAACCTGGAAGAGAGGAGAAGCGGTGGACGCCTGAACGGATTATCGGCAAAGTCGTCTTCTTTGGGGTATTGCTCCTCGCCTTCTTAATCATCTTTGAATTTATGAACGTACCTGCAGTGACACAACCGTTCAGCCAAATCTATGCTGGACTCTCTGGTTTGATCACAGGAGTCGTTAAAGCGGGTCTTATTCTGCTCGTAGCCTGGATTATCGCGACATTGTTGAAAAAAGCGATTCAAATGGCAGGTCATCGTCTCAACTTGAACAAATTGATGGAAAAGACCGGACAAGAGTCGACGAGCGTCAATCAGACGAAATGGGTCGATACGGTCGCGAACATCGTCTTCTACCTCGTCTTGCTGTTAGCGCTCCCGGCTGTCCTTGACGCCCTCGGATTACGCGGAATCAGCGGACCGTTCGAAGACTTGTTGAACAGCTTCCTTGCTTTCATTCCTAAACTCGTTGCGGCTGCTCTCATCTTTGCCATCGGTTACGTCGTGGCGAAGATCGTACGTGACATTTTGACGAAGTTCTTGGAGGCGGCAGGGTTAAACAAGTTTGCCGAGAAGCTCCACTTATCGGATTACGTCAAAGGGTCGAGCCTTGCGAAAGCAGTCGGCACGATCGTGTTCATCTTGATCATGATCCCGGTCACGATTTCAGCGCTTGAAGCGTTGAACATCCGCGGGATTTCAGATCCAGCGATTTCGATGCTTAACAACATTTTGGCGATGATTCCAAACATCATCGTTGCCATCGTCTTGATTCTCGTCGGTGTCTTCGTCGCCAAGTGGCTCAAAGGTGTTGTCGTTTCACTCCTTGAGAACTTAGGCGTCAACTCGCTCGCTGAGAAGATGGGCTTCGGTGGACGTTCTACGTCATCGACGTCGGTCGCCCAAGTGATTGGGACGATCGTTCAAATTATCGTAATCTTGTTGTTCGTCTCTGAGGCGCTCCAAGTCGCTAACCTCGACTTCATGGCGTCACTTGCGACAGCAATCTTCGCTTACTTGCCAATGGTCATCGCGGCCATCATTATCTTGGCCGTCGGTTTCTGGCTCGCCAATATGGCAGAACGTCTCGTCGGCAGTGTGCTCGTCGATGGAGCAGGTCAACCGAGCGTTCTCCGTCACGTGGCAAAATATGCGATTCTCGGAATTGCCTTCTTCATGGCAATTAGCCAACTCGGCATCGCGCCGATGATTGTCAACACAGCATTCTTGCTCATCCTCGGTGCAGTCGCGCTTGCGTTCGGCCTTGCCTTCGGTCTCGGTGGACGTGAAACAGCGGCCCGTTACTTGAAGAAAGCTGAGAAGAGCATCGATGAGACAGAAGTCTCGAAAGAAGGGCTCGAGCAAGAAAAAGCACAAATGAATCAAGAAGCCGAAGCTGCAAAACGTGAGGCGAAACAAGGTTTGGATCAATCGAAACGTGAAGCGAATCAAACGAAACAAGAGTTGAAGCGTGAAGCGGATCGGACGAATATGCCGAACCAAACGAACGTAGACGGTCCAGAACCGAACCCGTTCCATGACAATATCACGCCGGATGAAAACAACCGGTCATTAGACGATAATGAAGGACCACTCCGTCCGTAATCAATCGTTGAACAGGTCTCTCACTGAGAGGCCTGTTTTTTTTCGTGATGGCATCAATAGTGAGGGGCGACCGGTCGATAGTATAGGTAATCAGTCGACAGAGGTAGGAGAGGGTTTCGTGTTTAAAACGTTTCAACGAACATTGCTATTGAATTATGTATTAGGGTCAGGCATCGCTGTTTTTGGGGTTGGTGGTTTGTTCATCTTTCAGACGCTCGAGTTGTCCCCGTCTGAAATGATGATTTTATTTTCCATCATGGTCGTGTCAGGGTCAATCATGGCGGCACTGGAGTTGTCCATGTATCGGAGACATGTGGCGCCGGTCCGTGCGGCCTGTTTAAACGAGGTCCCGAGTCGAGCGATGCTTCAGCAGGCGTTTGATCAGACGAGTCGTTTTCCGGTGCTCACGGTCAAGCGGATTATGGGTCCCCACTTGTTCGGGCTATCGATTCCGGCGATGACATTGTCCGTAGTTGCCATTCAACGAGGTTGGGTCGACTTGCCGTATCGGATGATCGGACTTGCTGCCCTCGGTGCCGTATTGATCGCGATTCTTCATGCCCTGATCGAATTGTTTTTAACGTATCGTTCCGTTGAACCGATGCTTCTTCATTTACAGAAACAGAATGAACAGTTGAATGAGCAGCCGCTGCACACGACGTATCATTCGCTCAGTGTCCGAACGAAATTGCTATTCAGTATGCTCGTCATCGGAACGTTCCCCATCATGTTGTTCATGCTCGCCTCAGGCGTGCAGTTATCGAACATCGACCAGGTTGATGCGTACTGGGTGTGGGCCGCCCTCATCCTAGTCGTCATCGTCTGTGTGGCCACATTCAGCAGCGTTTTGCTGTATGACAGTATTAAGCGTCCGCTCGGCGCATTGACCGAAGGGGTCACCGCCATCGATGCCGGCACGCTCCAGCCAATCGCGAACCCATATTCCGACGAATTCGGTCGGCTCGTGACCGGGTTCAATCACATGGTCGAGAACGTGACCCGCCGAGAGGCCGAGAACGAACAATTGCTGAATAGCCTATTCGTCTTATTTGCTGCGACGTTAGACGCTCGTGACTCTTACACAGCCGGACATTCGGAACGCGTTGCCGCGTACTCGGTCGAGTTGGCGAAGGCGCTCGGATTGCCTTCCCATCAAATTGAGTTGCTTCGTAAGTCGGCGCTCCTTCACGACATCGGAAAAATCGGTGTCCGCGATGACGTTTTATTGAAGGAAGACAGATTGACGGACGAGGAGTTCGCACAAATTCAACAACATCCGACAATCGGCATTCACATCTTGAATCAAATCACGTTGCCGGACTCGCTGCAACCGATTTTGGCAGGTGTGCGTTCGCACCATGAACGCATCGATGGGCGCGGGTATCCGGACGGCTTGGCGGGAGAAATGATTCCGCTCTTCGGTCGCATCATGGCCATCGCCGACGCCTATGACGCGATGACATCAGACCGTCCATATCGACAAGGCATGCCGCCTGACAAGGCGTTATCGATTTTAGAAAGCGGACGGGGAACACAATGGGACGCGGCGTTCGTCGACATGTTCGTTCAATTGCGACGTGAAGCGATTTCCGCGTGAAAAAACAGGCCTGCCCCCGATTCAATCGGGAGCGGGCCTGTTCGTCAAAGAAATGCTTCCATGACGTACACACCGGCAATTCCGCCGAGAACGACGAGAACGAGGTTCATACGCAATAAGGCGAGGGTGACCGCGACGACACCGCCGGCGACGGCCGAAGTCGTGTTGCTCGTTGCATGCAATATTCCCGGGAAAATAAGGCTTGCAAGCACCGCGTAAGGCGTGAACAATAAGAAACGCTTCAAGAGCGGGGGAAGCTTCAATTCTTTAAGCCATAGGAGCGGGACGAGCCTCGGAATATAGGTCACGACCGCCATCGCCAAGACGAGTAGCAATAAGCTGATCACGTTGTCCCCTCCTCACGATATAGAAGTGCTCCGGCGCCTGCCGCGACGAACGTCGCGATGATGATGCTCAACCCGGAAGAAAGTGGGAGGATGGGCATCACAACCCAATGTAGAAACCCTTGTGTCCATGCGGCGAGGAGAGCCACGACAACGACGGGTTTTCGTGTGAGTGACGGAACGAGCAGACCGATGAACATGGCGTATAAGGCGATGCCCATGCTCGCCTGAATCGTCGCCGGTAAACCGAAAGCGAGGAACACGCCGATCCACGTCCCGACGTTCCAAGCGAGAAACGCGATCATATTCAGTCCAAGGACGAAATGGCCGCGTGTTGCCTCGTTTCGTGTCGAGGCGACACTGAACGTCTCGTCTGTTACCCCGAAGGCAAGCGCCGCGAGGAAGCGATTCGATGTCGTCTCGAGACGTTGGGATAGCGAGGCGGACATGAGAAAATGTCGCAAGTTCAAAATGAACGTCGTCAATACGATTTCCCAATACATCGAGCCGGCCATGATCAATTGCACGCCGATGAATTGACTGGCTCCTGCGAAAATGAAGAGTGACATCGCGAGCGTGATTGCGTTCGGCATCTCGAACGACTTTGCCAAAAGACCAAAGGCAATCGCAATCGGAATATAGCCGACCGCGACGGGAATCCCGGCACGCATGCCAGAACGAAAAGCCTCTTTGTTGGATAAGCGTACCGTCTCATAGATTGAAGTCGCCATCGACTTTCCTCCTTTCAGAAGTTGGGATGTTCATTCATTCGATGTAAGGAGGTGTTATCCTGCTCGAATGGAGAAAAAAGCGGGTATAGAAAGGCGATAAGGAGAGTGAGCTTATGAGCAGAGCCGAAGAATTCATCGCTTCGTATCATCGGATTGAAGACTATTTGAGCCGGGAGCTCGGGGACGGGAAACATTTCAGTTTCAGCAACATGGTCAACCGTCTCGCCAAGAACAACCCGGTGATCGAGCGCTATAAAGAAGATTTGCATCAGATGAGCCAGTTGCGTAATGCCATCGTCCACGAGCGGCGCGAACCCGATTTCATCATCGCCGAGCCCCATGACTCAATCGTCGACTTGATCCTAGAAGTTGAGCGGGAACTGTTACACCCTCGGCAAGTCGTCCCGCTATTTCGAAAACGCGTGACGACGTTTCGGGCCGACGATCCGCTTCAAGACGTACTAAAAGAAATCCGTAATAAAAATTATTCACAATTTCCGATTTACAGCATCGACGGATCGTGGCTCGGGTTGTTGACGAAAAAAGGCGTGACGAGTTGGCTCGCCGAATCAGCACACGACTCCCTTGTCTCGCTCGACGGGGTACTCGTTAGCCACGTGCTACACCACGACCCGCACATTCATCGCTATCGCTTCATCGCCGCACATACGTCGGTCATCGAAGCGCATCACCATTTCGTGAACATGAAAGAAGGAGCGCGCCTCGACGCCCTCCTCATCACAAAAACCGGCGAAGAGAATGAGCCGCTTCTCGGCATCATTCGACCGCAAGACATCTTATACGTGATTGGTTGAGGCGCCGTGTTCGATGGCGACCTCGTATTGACTGACCGTATTCCCGAGGACGATCGGCTTCACGTCAGACGTGCCGTCGTCCCGTTTTTTATGGGCGTGTTTATACGCGCCGCTGTCACGCCAGTTCTCAAAGCTCGCAGCGTCACGCCAAGTCGTCATGATGACGACTTGATCTTTCGTCTCGTCCGAGGTGTCGGTCAGCACTTGCATACGGATGAACCCGTCCATCGACTCGATTCCTTTCGTGGTCTCGAATCGAGATTTGACCGCTTCGACTTTTCCTTTTTCTACGTCCAACTTGTTCATCACAATCCACATATCGCGTTCCTCCTTCACAAGTATCGTACATCTTCTAGTATAGCGTGAAGTCGGCTCCGATTTATCGCTTCCTGCTCGGTGTCAACGCTTCGTCCACCACTCTTCAAACGTCCAATTGTTCTGTTTCATCGTCGTTGCCTCATTGACGCCGACGTAGCGCAAGTGCCACGGTTCATAGTTGTAGCCGGTGATTTTCTCTTTGCCTTTCGGATAGCGGATGATGAAGCCGTAACGGTGAGCGTTCGCTAGCATCCATCTTCCTTCCGGGGTCTGCTCGAACGAGGCGGCGAGCCCCAGTTGCATGCGCTGGCTCGTCATATCGACGGCGAGTCCGGTCTGATGCTCGCTATGACCTGGCCGGGCGACGTACATCGAGGCGTAAGCCGTCCCTCGAGCATTGACCCAATAATTGTAGAGCGATTTTTGGGTCGTGTAAGAACGATAGGCGCTGAGCGCGTAGAGCGTATGCCCTTGTTTCCGGCCATCATAATAGAGGCGGGCGAGTGCGTGGGCGGCCTCGGCGGCCATGAGCGTCCGTTCGCTTCCTTTCGCGTAGACGGTCGGGATTGTGAGGGTGACGAGTTGGGTGGACCGATAAGTGGATGCGAGTCCATGCTGCTTGTTGACGAGGCGAAGCCGTTCGGTCGAGGAAAGTTTCGGGATACCGGCTTTGAGGTTCGTGGATGGGGTGAAGTAGCGGGTGCTGCCGATGTAGACGTTCGACCAACTTCGGTTATAGACGGAATACTGTACCGGTGTGTTCTTTGGGAGCGTTTTTAAAACCGGTGACGTTTGCATGGCACGTCCATACAGTTTCGTCGATTGGATCGTATAGCCGGCGGTCGTTTTCGTTGCGGCTTCGGTGACATGCGTGCTGAACATCAGGCAGACGATGAGGAACGCGGCGATGAATTTCATGACGGTCATCCTCCTTCTCAATCGATAGTTCTGTTTTCCCTTTTTTACAAATGTTGAAAAGAGAAACTTTTAGGGAATAGAGTACGAGCGTATCCGCCTCATGACCACATCTGGATACGGCCGCAGCCCGATGCGCCGTATCCATGCAAGCGGTACACTTGAACTAACAAGAACGGTCGGGACGAGAAAGGAGTGATCGTATGGAACTCATCTTCGGCTTACCGCTTTTATTGCTCATTTTGTTCTTCGCCTTTTTGTATTTCAACATCAAAGGGTTATCGGACATGTGGAAAGATTACAATCGTACGAAGTCGATGATTCCGCTTGGATTCTTCGTCGTCGGGATTCTCGGGATCTTTACCGGGATTTGGACGTGGCTCGTCATCCTGATTTATTACGCGATTCGTCCGAAGTCGTGACCGAACACCGTATGCGGAGGCATACGGTGTTTTGTTATACTGAGGGCGAGGTGAAATCATGGAAAAGTTAATCAAGGCGTGGTTCATCATCACGCTGATCACATTCATTCTATTCAAACTCGGAGAGACGATGACGGCATCGTACACGGAGCCGGCTGGTGAAGGGAACCCATACGTACTCGTCTTGCTCATCGGCTGGCCGTTCGCGCTATTGTTCGTTTGGATCACCATTCGGCTCGCGCGTCGAACGGTGCAAACGGTCCATCCGTTCGGCCGGGTCGGGCTCATCATCGGCGGCATCGCCATGGCGGCGTTCGCGCTGACGGTCAATGCCGATCAAGCGAGCGCACTCCGTGATGGGATTCAGGAGTCGACGAACGCGGCATATGCGACAGGCTGGAATCAATTCACGAACATCATTTACGTGAACCAACTGACATTTTTCATATTGACCGTCAGTTGCATGGTCGTCGGCATCATGTTGACGTTCATCGCCTCCCCGAAACAAAAAAACGAGGATCAGCCCGAGCGCTGATCCTCGTTTTCAATTAGCGGAGCTTCGCTTGATACAAGCGGGCGTACCGATCGGCCGCGATGATGGCGTCCGCCACGTCTTCCGGTGTAACGTCAAAACCGCTATGAATCGTTTCCCCATCGGCGGTTGCGGCTTGTCCGACTTTTAGGATGTCTTCTCGTGAGGCGTCTTTCAATTTCACGTCTTCGAGCGTGACCGGCAAATCAAGCGCCATATATAAGGCGACGTAACGCTCGAACTCTTCTTGGGTCCGTCCTTCGAGCGCGAGTTGCACGAGCGTGCCGAACGCGACTTTCTCACCGTGGGTCAAGTGATGGATGTCCCCATCGAGCGCCGTGAACCCGTTGTGGATGGCATGGGCCGCGGCCAGACCGCCGCTCTCGAAACCGAGACCGCTGAGTAAGGTGTTCGCCTCGACGACCGCCTCGAGCGCCGGTGTGACGACTTTTGCCTGCACCGACTCGTACGCAGGGATCCCATAGTCAAACAGCACTTCCTCACAACGTTTCGCAATCGCTTCAGCGGCGATGGTCGGGACGCCGCCTGCCATCGTCTTCCCACCGAAGGCGAGGACGCTGCGCACCTCGACCCATGTCGCGAGGGCATCCGCAATGCCTGAGGCGAGGAAGCGGGCCGGCGCTTCGGCAATCAGCTTCGTGTCAACGAGCACGAGGTCCGGGTTTTTCTTATAGAAGCGATAGCTCTCAAAGTTTCCTTCATCGGTATAGATGACGGATAAAGCACTCGTCGGGGCATCCGTCGAGGCGATAGTCGGAACGATGACAATGCGGGCCTCAAGTTCGTCGGCAACCGCTTTGGCGGTATCGAGCGTCTTCCCGCCACCCATGCCGATTACGAACGAGACATGGTTCTCTTTCGCGGCAGCAGCGATTCGCTCAATCTCGTGGCGAGATGCCTCGCCGACAAAATCTGCTTTCTCCGTTTCGACATCGCTTGAGGAAAGAGCGGCGGTCACGCGGTCCCCGATGATGCGCCAAACGATATCGTCGGCAATCAACAGGGCCTTCGAACCGAAATGACTCACATGTTTTCCGAGCTGGTCGATCGTATTCTTACCTTGCACATACTTGGCTGGACTGATGAAAACGCGTTCTGACATAATCAACATCCTTTCGAAGTGAGCTGGCGATGGACAACAGTAAAGTTGTTCCCGGTTTCTGGTGTACGGTAAACGGATATTCGCGTGACAGCTCCGTGAACGAGTGTCACAACGGACATAATGTACTTCCAATGACGATGAGCATCACAATCAAAGCGGCGACGGCGAGAAATCCCCATTCTAGTATCGATTTCGTCACGACAATCCCTCCTGCTGGCTAATGAGACCAGTATACTCGCACAATGGACAACGTCCGTTTTCAAAAAAAGACCAGGTCAAAAAAAGTTTGTCGTTAAGGTCGGGGGAGCATTAAAGGGTTTGAAGGTGAGAAGAGCGGGAACAACTATGTCGTATGCTCATTTCAGAAGGAGGAATTGATGATGTCAAAACATGTATTGATCGTCTCGACGTCTGCCGATAAACTAGAGAATGGCCATGATACAGGACTTTGGCTCGAAGAGTTCGCGGCGCCGTATCTCCAATTCGAGAAGCAAGGATACAAAGTGACCGTCGCAAGTATCGAAGGCGGAGACGTGCCAATCGATGCGAACAGTCTCGAGGACGGCTTGTCACAAGACGTTCTGAACACACAAGATTTGTTAAAAAATACGGCTCGTCTCGACCAGGTTGCAGACGACACGTATGATGCCGTCTTCCTACCAGGTGGACATGGGACGGTCGTCGACTTCCCGAACAGCGAAACATTACAACGCGTCGTACGCGACGTCTATGAGAACGGGAACGTTGTGGCAGCGGTTTGTCACGGACCAATCGGACTCGTGAACGTCAAGTTGAGCAACGGTGAACCGCTCGTGAAAGACAAACAAGTGACGGGCTTCACGGATGCCGAAGAGCGCGAGATGCAGCTCGACTCAGCTGTACCGTTCTTGCTTGAAACGGCGCTTCGCGAGAAAGGCGGCAACTTCGATGGGGCCGACAACTGGGCGGTCAACGTCGCTGTTGACGAGCGTCTCGTCACAGGTCAAAATCCGCAATCGTCTGAGCGGGTCGCCGAAGAAATCGTCAAGTTACTCAAATAACGCCATGGACAATCTAGGCATTGCCTAGATTGTCTTTTTTCGGACATATGTCCTTTTCAAACGATTCATTCTCCCGTACAGTCAGACGAAGAGACAGGGGGAGAAAGAATGGGAATCATCTTTGCGTTGCTCTCGGGCACGTTTATCGCCTTACAAGGCATCTTCAACGCCAAACTCGGCTATGCGGTCGGGGCGTGGTTGTCGGTCACCGTCGTCCACCTCGTCGGATTGGCGTTGGCGCTATTCATCTACGCGTTCAAGCGTGACGGGGATATCACCGCGTTCCGACGCGTCCCTTGGTATTACAGTCTGGGCGGACTGTTCGGTGTGTTCGTCGTCTTCGGTGAGTTGACGGCGATTCAACAGCTCGGCGTGACGTGGGCGATTTGTGTATTGCTCGTCGCACAGTTGATTGGGGCATTTTTAATCGATTCGAACGGCTGGTTCGGTGTCGCAAAGAAACCGGTCACCGGAGGACAGGTCATCGGACTCAGCCTGATGGTGATTGGGATTGGCGTCTATACGTTCACATGAGGAGGACACGAAGATGAAAGTAGAGGCTGCGTTAATACGGCTTGGTTGGCGTCACTTGTTTTCGGAACAGACGCTCGCCCACTCCTCGATTGTGACGTATCCATCCGGGGCGATGCTCTGTGCGAACGATCAAGTAATCGATGCGTTGTTCGTTGTCCTAGAGGGGCGTGTCAAAATCTATACGCTCAGTGAAGAAGGAAAGTTGCGCTTGCTCCGCTTGAAAGCGGCCCCGACATTGATCGGAGACATCGAATACGCGAGCGGACGCCACGTGCTCCATACGGTCGAGGCGGTCGGGCCGGTCGTTTGTTTACGAATCCCGTTCGAGGTGTTGCGAGCGCATAACCGGACCATCGAGTTCACGGAACATCTGTTGCGCGGTGTGTCGGAGAAATTGTTCATCGAGGCGAACGCGTCGTCGAATCATTTGATGTCAACGCTTGAAGAGCGTCTCGCCGGCTACCTCGTCTCGCTCAGTGAGTCCGGAAATGATTTGTTTCAGACAGAGATGAGTCAATTGAAACGAAAAGAAGTGGCCGAGTGGCTCGGGACGAGCTATCGTCACTTGAATCGGACGTTGCAGGCGTTCGCGGATGAGGGACTCGTCGAACGGACGCGGAAACAAGTCAAGATTTTGGATATGGAACGATTAAAGCAGCGTGCCAATGGCATGCTCTACGAGTAAGGAGAATCATCATGATTATCGGAATCATCTGTTCGGCCGTCGCGGGTGCGTTCATCAGCGTCCAAGCGGCCGTCAATGCGAAAATGAACGTCCATCTCGGGGCGTGGGCGACGACGGTGCTCGTATTTGTCGTCGGTCTTCTCGGTTCGCTCATCCCGCTCGCTTTGTTTGGCGGGAACATTCGAGGTGTATTTGACATCTCGCCAATTTATGCGCTCGGCGGGCTGCTCGGGGTGGGCGTCGTCTTTTGCGTCATGCGCAGCATCCAGTTGCTCGGTCCGACGTTGTCGGTGTCGGTCATCCTCGTGTCGCAGTTAGTTTGGGCACTCGGCGTCGACTTGTTCGGTGCGTTCGGCATGCCGCAACTCGCGTTGTCACCCGGGCAAGTCATCGGCTTGATGATATTGTTGCTCGGTGTCGTCATCTTCAAACAGTCACAAGCTGTGGCGCTACAACATGAATCCATGAAGGAAGCCGCTTGAAGGAGTGGCTTTTTTCGTGCATAAAACGGGTACAGAGACGTATGATGGATAAAGTGAACTGAAATAACTATAGAGGTGATGAATACGGTGGGCTCTTCCATATGGATCGACTTAATGATCGTCTTGTTTTTGATCGTGTTGAACGGGATTTTCGCGATGACGGAAATCGCGCTCATCTCATCGAAGCCATCGAAGCTCGAAGTCGAGGCGAATCGGGGGAAGCGGAGCGCGCAAATCGCATTGAAGTATTCAAAAGATCCGACCGACCTATTGTCGACCGTTCAAGTCGGGATCACGTTGATCGGTATCATCAACGGGGCCTACGGGGGCGCCAGGTTCTCGACACCGGTTGGGAATGTGTTCGAGCAGCTCGGTATGAGCGCGCAATCGGCGTCGACAGTCGGGTATGTGCTCGTCGTCACCGTGATCACGTATCTCTCCCTCATCATCGGCGAGCTCGTCCCGAAGCGAATCGCACTCGTCGCGCCGGAACGGGTGACGATGGCAATCATCCCGGCGCTCGACTTATTCAGTAAAGTGATGCGGCCGTTCATTTGGATCTTATCGAAGTCGACGCTGTTCTTGTTCAAACTGCTCGGATTGAAGGCAGAGCGAACGGACGGGGAGACGGAACTTGAAATCAAACAACTGCTGTTCGAAGGGGCACAGCAAGGACAGTTTGCCCATGAAGAGGTGCAGCAAGTCGAGCGCGTGTTTGCGTTTCACGATCAATTGATTTACGAGTTGATGCAGCCGCGGACGACACTCGAATGGGTCGATTTAGAAGATCCGGTGGAAGACATCGAAGCCGCTGTTTATGAGAGCAAGCATAGTAAACTGCCAGTCGGACGGGGGACGCTCGATGATTTCGTCGGCTACGTCGATGTTCGTGACGTGTTGATGCTGCCCGAGTTATCAACCCCTTCGGACATCCTCAAAAAAATTAAACAACCGCTTATCGTGCCAAAACAACGAGAGGCGAGCCAAGTGCTCCAAATGATGCAACAGACCGGGTCACCGATTGCGTTCGTCTTAGACGAGTACGGCGGTTTTCTCGGACTCGTCACGCTATTTGACATCCTTGAAGAGATTGTCGGCGAGGTGATGATTGAAGAAGAACCGCCGGACGTCGTGCGCCGAGAAGACGGTACGTATTTAGCCGATGGGCTGCTCAGCATCGAAGACTTGAAACGGACGCTCGGTATTCGTGACGCCCGATTTGATGAGGGACGGAACGCTTATCATACACTCGCCGGTCTCGTCATCTACACGCTCGGTGACTTCCCGAAACGCGGGGACGTCGTCGAGGCGTATGGTCTACGCTTTGAAGTCGTCGATATGGACGGGAAGCGAGTCGACCAAGTGCTTATTTCCGTGTTACCGGAAGAAACAAAAGAGGCGTGACGCGATTTGCGTCACGCCTCTTTTGTGCTTGTCCACGTCTCGACTGCGGCATTCATCAAGATGCGCGCCATGTGGAGCATCGCCCGTTCATCGACGTCAAAGCGAGGGTGATGGTGTGGGAAGATGGCGCCTCGTTCCGGGTTGCCGGCACCGGCAAAGAAGAAGCTACCCGGGACGTGCTGCAAGTAATAGGCGAAATCCTCACCGACCATGAGCGGGGACATCTCGACAATCCCGGCATCTCCGATTACGTTTGCGGCCGAGCGACGCACGTGCTCCGTTTCGATTGGATGATTGATGACCGCGGGATAGCCTTGGATGTAGGTCAAATCATAGTCCGCGCCAGCACCGGCACATGTCGAAGCGATGATGCGCTCCATATCCTCCATGATGCGTGTTTGCGTGTCTGGATTAAACGTCCGGACGGTTCCGGACAAACGGGCTTCGTCTGCGATGACGTTGAACGCCTGTCCCGACTCGAACGTTCCAATCGTCAAGACGGCCGGTTCGAGCGGATCGACGCGGCGACTCAAAATTTGTTGCAGTTGGCTCGCGACGTTCACCCCGACCATGAGCGAATCGATTGTATGGTGCGGGATGGCGCCGTGTCCCCCTTTTCCTTTGATCGTCAGTTCGAAACGGTCAGCTGCCGCCATGATGGGACCGGTTTTCAAGCCGATGGTCCCGAACGGAAGCGGTGTCCAAATATGAACGCCATATATATAGTCGATCCCGTCGAGACAGCCATCTTCAATCATCGGTTTGGCGCCACCGGGTGCGAGTTCTTCGGCGAACTGGTGAATCAAGACGACGTCTCCGGGCAAATCGGCCTCGGCGAGCACTTTGGCGAGCACGAGCAGCGACGCCGTATGGGCGTCATGCCCGCACGCATGCATCGCCCCGTTCACTTTCGATCGATACGGGACGTCTTTCAAATCTTGAATCGGCAACGCGTCGAAGTCGGCCCGGAACGCAATCGTCGGCCCGTTCCCGCCTTTGATGCGCCCGACGACACCATTGCCGCCGACGTCTTCGCGGACATCAAGGCCGAGGTCGCGTAAATAATGCGCGATGAAACGAGGTGTCTCTTGTTCCTCGAACGAGAGTTCAGGATGTTGGTGGAAGTGACGGCGTAGCGTCACCATCTCTTCATATAAATCAGTCAGTCGGGCATCAAGCGTTGTGACAAACATCGAGAACACTCCAATCTTATATATAATGGTCGGTCAAATGTGCTGCCAAACAGCATGGGCGGTCAAATCATCCACGATCCGTGGGTGCAAGCGTTCCTTCGCCTCGAACGGTGTCACCCAAGCAGCATCACTATGTTCGAATGACAAGGCGACTGTCGTCGAAGCAGGACGACACAAGTACGTCAAAATCACCACTTGCCGGCTCGGGTCGGTCAAAAATGTCGTCGCATATAACAGTTGGGTGACAGTGACACGTAACCCGACTTCTTCCTCGACTTCACGTTCAAGCGCTATCTCGAGCCTCTCGCTGAAATCGACTTTGCCGCCGACGAGTTCCCACATGCCGGGATCGATATCGTCTTCGATCGAACGTTTTGCAATCAACAGCTTTCCTTCGTGGACGATGACCGCTTTCACGGCAACGACGATCGTTCCTGGCATATCATCTTTCCTTTCTGATGACGATTTGTTGACATGATTCAGCCTAGACTGTGTTTTTTCCTTATTTTTGTAAAAGATAAGCTTATCGTATACGATGAAAGGGAATTAGAACAGCAGTGAATTCAAGAAACGAGGTGCAGGAATATGTTATGGATTGGATTAGGCGTCATCATCTTGCTGGCGGTCATTTATTTCTCGGCTTACAACGGTCTAGTGAAGTATCGAAATTGGGTCGATGAGGCGTGGGCCCAAATCGATGTACAGCTGAGACGTCGCTACGACTTGATTCCGAACTTGGTCGAGACGGTGAAAGGGTACGCGAAACATGAAGAAGAGACGCTTGCGAAAGTCGTCGAGCTTCGCAATCAGATGGGAGTAAGATCGACGCGGCAAGAACAGATTGACATAAACGATCAGTTGAGCGGCGCACTGAAAAATCTGTTCGCGCTTCGCGAGGCGTATCCTGATTTGAAGGCGAACGAGAATTTTAAGATGCTCCAAGAAGAGTTGACGCAAACGGAAAACAAAGTCGCGTACTCAAGACAGCTCTATAACAACACAGTCATGAAATATAATACAAAAATCGAATCGGTGCCGACGAACGTCATCGCCTCGCTCCATCATTTTGAGAAGCGTGACATGCTCGAGGCGCGAGAGGAAGAACGCGAGAACGTTCGCGTCTCGTTCTAATGCGAGGTGCCAGCGATGCTCCTTTATGAACAGATTCGTAAAAACAAAGTGAAGACAGTGTTCATCGTCGCCGGCTTCGTCTTGTTCGTCTTGCTCGTCGGGGCGGCGATTTCGTATATCAATTACGGGGACGCGTTGCCAGGTCTCATTTTCACACCGGTCTTTTCGTTGTTTTATGTCGGTATCGTCATCATGTCGAGCACGGGCATCGTTATGCGGATGAACCATGCGAAAGAAATCACCTCGGTCGAGCAGCATCGCTTCTTATGGCATACGGTCGAGAACATGGCGATGGTCGCCCGGGTGCCGATGCCGCGCGTCTTCATCATCAACGACCCGTCCCCGAACGCGTTCGCGACCGGACTCAAGCCGGAGAAGGCGGCCGTCGCGGTCACGACCGGGCTACTGGACCGCCTGACACGTGAAGAGGTCGAGGGGGTCATCGCCCACGAAGTCGCGCACATCAAAAACTACGACGTCCGATTGTCGACGGTCACGCTCGCCCTCGTCTCGGTCATCGCCATCATGAGTGACATCGGGTCGCGGATGCTGTTCTTTCGAAGTGTCGGCGGACGGCGTGATAACAATCAAAACCCGATTTTCTTAATCGTCGGGCTCGTCCTGCTCGTCCTCGCACCGATTATCGCGACGCTCATCAACTTGGCGATTTCAAGAAATCGTGAATTTTTGGCGGACGCGAGCGGGGCCGAGCTGACGCGTAACCCAGAAGCGCTCGCTTCGGCGCTCGAGAAAATCGCGAACGTCGAGACGCCGGTGAAAGAGGCGTCGAACGCGTCGGCACCGCTCTATTTCTCGGACCCGATGAAGAAAAAGATGAGCGGACTATTGTCCACACACCCGAATCCGGTCGAACGGATCAATCGGTTGCGCCAGATGTAACGTTGATTGTCTCACTTGATTCAGCAGCCATAGGAAAAGCCACCTCGCATGCGAGGTGGCTTTCATCGTTTATCCGGCGCGGTGGCTCCGGAGTTTCTCAATCTCTTCGAGGACGAACTGTACGTTCGTGCCGACGATGACTTGAATGTGGTTCGGGCTGACGACTTTAATTCCTGGGATGCCCGCTTTCTTGATTTGCGTTTGGTCGACCGTGTCCATGTCTTTCACATCGACACGGAGACGTGTGACGCATGACTCGATTCCTGTGACGTTTTGGTCGCCACCGAGTCCGTCGTAAATCATCGCTGCCATGGCCGAGTATTGTCCGCCAGCTGCGGCTGGAGCTGTTTTTGCTTCTCCTTCAGGCGCTGTCTCGGTTGTAACGGCATCGACCGCCTCATCTGATTCGCGACCTGGTGTCGCCAAGTTGAATTTGACGATCATGAAGCGGAAGACGAAATAGTAGATGACCGCGAACACGAGACCTTGAACAATCAACATGTACGGTTGATTCGCAAGTGGCAAGCGTGAACTTAAGAAGAAGTCTACGAAGCCGGCACTGAACGCAAACCCGGCCGTCCATTGGAACGTTGCTGCGATGAATAGAGAAAGTCCTGTCAACACCGCGTGGACGAGATAAAGGACTGGTGCGAGGAACATGAACGAAAACTCGAGCGGCTCTGTCACTCCTGTAAAGAATGCAGCAAATCCGGCTGCGAGCAAGAGCGAGGCCGCTTGCTTTTTCCGTTTTGTTTTCGCTGTATGGTACATGGCGAGTGCTGCTGCCGGGAGGCCGAACATCATAATTGGGAAGAATCCGGCTTGGTAACGTCCCGTGATTCCTTTCTCGCCTTCACCCGACCAGAAGTTTCCGATATCGTTGATGCCGGCTACGTCGAACCAGAACACCGAGTTCAAGGCGTGATGGAGACCGGTCGGAATCAACAGACGGTTGAAGAAGCCGTAAAGGCCGGCACCGAATGCGCCGAGGCGTGAAATCGATTCACCAAAGCCAACGAGTCCTGTATAGACGACTGGCCAGATGAAGTAAAGTGCAACGGATACGATAATCATCGCGAACGCGGTCATGATCGGCACGAGACGCTTGCCGCTGAAGAAGGCAAGGGCGTCTGGCAGTTTGACATGACTGAAACGATTGTACATTTGTGCAGCGACGATACCTGACAAAATCCCGATAAACGCGTTTTCGATTCGATCGAATGCCGGGTTAACGGCCTCTACATCAATGCTTTGGAAAAGGGAGACCGATCCTGCTGATAGCAATGTCGTAATCGTAAGATAAGCGACGAGACCACTGAGTGCAGCTGATCCGTCACGGTTTTTCGCCATCCCAAGACCGACACCGACAGCGAAAAGAATCGGAATGTTGTCGATGATGGCCGCTCCGGCTTTAATGAGGAATGCGGCGGCGACATTTCCTTCTCCCCAACCTGATGGGTCAATCCAATATCCAATCCCCATGAGGATGGCCGCTGCAGGAAGTACCGCAACCGGCAACATGAGGGAACGTCCGAGACGTTGTAAAAAGTTCATCATTGTGAATGTCCTCCTTTTTGATGGTGTTGATCTTGCAGGCGTTGAATGTGGAGCGTAATATAACCAAGCTCTGACTCGGGCAAGACGATACCGTATAAGTCTTCCATTTCGTTTGCGACATCAGACGCGCATGTGTATGCCGACGAGAATTTTGTTTGGATCATCTGTAACATATCCTCGTCAATCGTATGATGATCATAATGGTTGACCCGATCCATGACGAATCGTAAATGAGTTAATAAGCGTTGATAGGATAAGTCATCTTCTTCAATGGATAGGTCGAGCCGTCTCGAAATCGATTGAATCATGTCTCGTACGATCGTCGTCTGTTTGAGCGTCTTACGCAAATCACCCCCTTTCACTTTAAGTGTATGGATATGGAGCGCGATGAAGGCGGCTTCATCTTTCGGCATCTTCACCCCGAGCGTATTCTCGATATGCTGAATCGCCCATAGCCCGATTTCATATTCATTGCGATATAGAATTTTGATCTCGTTCAACAGTTTGTTCCGGAGCGAGATCCCTTCTTGCTCCCGTTCGATGGCAAACGAGATATGGTCGGTCAAGACGACGTGGATGTGTTCGTTGAACGTCGTCTCGAGCCGCTTCTCCGCGTGACTAATGATCTCTTCAGAAATCGTGAAGTGTTCGACCGGGATGCGGCTCAAGAGTTGTTGAAACTTGTCGCCTTCAGACATGACGAACAGTTTCTCGATTTTATGCGGATTGACGACGTCGTTGCGCGCCTTCTTAAATGCGACGCCCGGCCCGATGGCAATCTTCTCTTCACCATCGTCTGAGACGATGACCGCATTGTTGTTCAAGATCTTTTTGATTTTTAACATGGTTCCTCCTATCGAGGAGTCATTGTTCCGCTTGGGCGACGACCGTCTTGCCAGAGAGGGCAGGACCGCCTGTATGGAAGACGTAAGGCTCTTTCAGCTCGCCACCGTTCGTGACGACCATCGGCGTGACCGTGTCTTTGCCGGCTTGATGAATCTGTTCGAGGTTCGCTGTGAGCAGCGGTTGTCCGGCGTCGACATGATCGCCTACTATGACATGTACCTTGAACGGTGCGCCTGCGAGCTCGACCGTGTCGAGCCCGACATGGATTAAAATTTCGGCGCCGTCCTCGGTACGAATCCCGATCGCGTGCTTCGTCGGCGCGACTTGGACGATGGTCCCTTTGGCCGGTGCGACGACAGTCCCGTCAGTAGGCATGATGGCAATCCCATCGCCCATCATCTTCTCACTGAAAACGGGGTCGCTCACTTCTTCAAGTGGAATAATGTCTCCTTCCATGGGTGCATAAAGTGTCAGTGTATGTCTCTTCATCCACTTATTCAATAACATATTCACGTCATCCTCTCGATAAAAAAATGATTGTGGAAAAACAAAACAGGCATGGAGTATAGACGGGTGGCGTGAGCCTTTCGTCTTACCCCATGCCTGATCGAATCAGTCACATGTGATCATTATTCGTTTCGTCATCATCAACATAGCACGCCACTGCAGAGAAGACAAGTCCTAATTTGAAAGCGCTCTCTAAAAATTTTACTTCTTCAGGATTCTGTTGTATAGTAAGGGCGAAACTGAATGAGAAAGGTGTTGCATGTTAATGAGTGAGGTCGTATCTGCCTAACGAACTGAAAAATGTTGGATGACACGCGTTTTTGTCATGCCTTCATGTTCTGTTACAGATACCGCCCTTCATAAACTGCCAGACACCGGTCTGTCTTTTTGCGTTGGTCGTCATCGGCCGACGCTTTTTGTTTGCGCGGTATCTCCATCACATTTCAAGGAGAGATTCCCATGAACGAACAAACATTAGATAAATTGCAATACAACGAACTCATCCAACGCGTCGAACGCTACTGCATTAGCGGATTCGGGCGAAATCTGTTACGAAAGCAACGACCGACGAACCATTTGCAAACAGTGAGAAAACGGCTGCAAGAGACGTCAGAGGCGCGCGCGATTCTCGATGCGACCTCTCACATCCCGTTCATCGGCGTATCCGACATGGAACCGCTCATCGGGAAAATCAGCCGGGGCATCCAACTCGAGGCGAGCGAACTTGAAGCTGTCGCCGAATTTTTCCGCGGTGCTCGGAAGCTGAAGCGGTTCATGGCCGAGCAAACATTCTTTGCGCCGCTGTTATCGGCGTATGCGGGGGAAATGAGCGAGTGGCGCCACATCGAGGAAGACATCACGGCGGCGATTCGAGCCGGACGTGTGCTCGATGAAGCATCAAAAGAACTAAAACGAATTCGCAAACAAATCGACATTCTCGAAGGTCGGATCGAGGAGCGATTGAACAAGTTTTTAAAAAGTGCCGCCAACCGGGAAGTGATTCAAGACGGATTCGTGACGAAGAAACACGACCGATTCACGATTCCGATCAAAGCGTCGTATAAGCACAAAATCGCCGGAACGATCGTCGATACGTCGAACCGGGGCACGACCGTTTTCATCGAGCCGGAAGCAATCAGTAAACTCAATGCGGTGCTCGTCGTCAAACGGACGGAAGAAGCGGTCGAAGTCTATCAAGTGCTCGCGACGCTCACTGGCATGGTGGCGGAAGCGTTGCCGACGATTGAAGCGACACTCGACGTCATCGCCCAATACGACATGGTGTTCGCGAAAGGGAAGTATAGCCAGGCCATTGACGGCATCGCCCCGCGCGTGAACGCTGTCGGGAAAATCCGTTTGAAACAAGTGCGTCATCCGTTGCTCGAAGGGGCGGTCCCGCTCGACTTCTCGCTCGGCGAGACGTATCGCGGACTCATCATCACCGGGCCGAACGCCGGCGGGAAAACAGTCGTCTTGAAGACGATCGGTCTGCTTAGTTTGATGACGATGAGCGGGCTCCATATCCCGGCCCATCCAGACACGGACATCTCGACGTTTGACGACGTGTTCGTCGACATCGGCGACAATCAAGACATGGGGTCGGCGCTCAGTACGTTCTCGGCCCATATGCACAACGTGGCGAACATCATGCAGAAAGCGGGGAAACGTTCGCTGCTCCTATTTGATGAGATCGGGAGCGGGACCGAGCCGAACGAAGGTGCGGCCCTCGCCATCGCGATTTTAGAAGAGGCGTACAAACGCGGCTGTCTCGTCGTCGCCTCGACCCATTACGGGGAAATCAAAGCGTACTCGGAGACGCATCCGGACTTCATGAATGCGGCGATGCAGTTCGACCCGGACACGCTCGAGCCGAAGTACCGGTTGTTGATCGGTCAGTCCGGCGACAGTAACGCTCTGTTCATCGCGCGGAAAATGAAACTGCCCGCGAGCATTTTGCAGCAGGCGGAACGCTATATGCATGACAAGACGTATGATCAGTCGCTCGTCGATTCGTCACGACTCACACAAGAAGTCATCCGACCGGTCGTCGAACCGGACGAACGCTTCGAGAAAGGCGACCGGGTCCGCCTGCTCGAGACGAATCAAGTCGGCCTCGTGTACGCGATGGATGAATCGTTGCGTCGCGTCACCGTATATGTCGACGGCGTGTCCGGCGATTATCCGCTCCGCCGCGTCCGACTTGAGGCGAAGGCGATCGACCTTTACCCGGCAGGTTATGACCTTGAGACGTTATTTATCGACTATCGGGACCGCAAGGAAGCCCATGACTTTGCCCGCGGTTCGAAAAAAGCGCTCCGTCGCGTCGAGAAAGAGATTCGGGCACGGCAACGGGCTGAACGGGGCGAATGAGAGTATTAGACAAGGCACTCGGGTAAGGAACAAGGACCGGGAGTCGTCCAATCGTTCGGCTGACGGGTAAGTGTCGGAGGTGGATGAAATTGTTTTGGTTAAGCTTGTTGTTTGCTATCGGATTTGCCTTGATTCATTATTTCTCAGGAAATTTGATTCACGTGCGCGAGACGCCACGCAGTCGTTTTTTGTCTCTCGCTGGCGGTGTCGCGGTGTCGTATGTCTTTTTGCACCTCTTACCAGAGTTGAATGAATATCAAGAACAGTTAGAAGGTCATTTAGGAGACGGGCTTTTCGCGTCGATCGAGAATCATATTCTCGTCGTCAGCATGATCGGCTTGGCCGCATTTTACGGTCTCGAGCGATTGGCCACACAGATGAGCCGGCGCGGGAGCAACAACGTGTTCTGGATTCATATGGCGCTGTTCGTTTTCTATAACTTCAGCATCGGCTACGTGCTCGCCGAGAGTACGTTCGATAACGCGTGGACGATGACGCTTTACTTCTTTGCGCTAGGGATTCATTTCATCACAGTCGATCAAGGTCTGAGGCATCACCACAAAGCGATGTACGATCGGGAAGGACGGCTCTTATTGTCCTTTTCGGTGCTCGTCGGGTGGGGCGTTGGCGCGTTCTCGGCGCTCGATGAATTGACGTTGTCTATCATCGTCGCTTTTTTGGCCGGGGGTATCATCTTGAACGTCATGAAAGAAGAGCTGCCCGAAGAACGGGACAGCAGTTTTCGAGCTTTTGCCGTCGGGCTCGTCGGTTATTCGCTCTTATTGTTGGCCATATGAAAAGGCAACCGCGCGAGGTTGCCTTTTTGCTTACAGTGAATTCGTGCTTTGGTCGTCTACGTTGTCGTCGCTTGAAGGTGTATCCTCATCTGTGTTCGACCCGCCGAATGGACCACCGTGATGTGGCCCGTGTCCGCCTCTATGACGTCCGCCGCCAAAGCCGCGCATCCCGTCTAGGTCGTCATAACTCGTGACGTCAGCGAACCGTTCCTCGTGATCGGTGAGAATCGCGTCCGCCTCATCTTGCGTCAAATCACCGGACTCGACCGCTGCGTCGAGTTTGGCTTCATGAGACGCGATCATCGCTTTGATGAACTGTTCGATGGTGATTCCTTTTGATTCGGCCAACTCAGGAAGTGACTGTCCTTCTTCGCGTGCTGCTGCCACTTCGTCCTCGGTCAAACCGAGCGCCTCGAGTAAGGCGGCTTGTCCGGCTGCCCGGTCACCGAACATCCCACGCTCCCCGCGTTCACCACGCTCACATTGGGTCGTCGTTTCCGTTCCATCAGTCGTTGTCGTATCGTTCGTGGCGGCATAGACGCCTGTGCCTGAGACGGCAAGCAGGCCGGCCAGTGCGATTGCTAATTTATTCATGTCAATTTCCTCCTTTACTACCTCAAGTGTAGGACACGACCGTTCAAAAGTTGTGAGGGAGTTGCAAGGTTTTTGCAAATTGTCTTTGGGAAACGATGGGGTCTGTTTCCCGATACGATATAATGAAAGTGGAGGCGATAGAGATGAACGTACTCGTGGTCGAAGATGAACCGAAATTAGCGGACGGACTCGCCCGCTTTCTGACGTATGCTGGTTTTCACGTTCGTGTGGCCGGCACGCTTACCGAGGCAAAGCGACAGCTCGAGCAACCGTTCGATGCGGTCCTTCTCGACGTGCGCTTGCCCGACGGGGAAGGGTGGACGCTCATCCCGAAACTGAAGGCGTTGAAGCCTGCTCCTGTCATTATCTTGGCGACGGCACGGGGCGAGGCGGATGACCGCGTGTTCGGACTCGAACTCGGGGCTGACGATTATTTGGTCAAACCGATCGTATTGAAAGAGCTCGAAATCCGCCTGAAGCGTCTCGTCAAACAGACGGACGAAATCTCGTTCGGCGACATGACGGTGGACGCTCGCTCCCGGACAGTGACCGATGACGGGCGTGCGATTCGCATGACGAATAAAGAGTACGAGTTGTTGCTCTACTTCTTGAATCATAGCGGAGAAGCGCTTGACCGGAATCGTCTGCTCGATGACGTGTGGGACTACACGTTCGCCGGGGACACCCGGACGGTCGACACACACGTCAAACAGTTGCGCGACAAGTTGCCGACGATGAAACGGCAATTAAAGACGGTGCACCGCGTCGGCTATCGATTGGAGGATATCCGATGAATCGATTGATGAAGAAGTTACTCGTCATGGCGATTTTGCCGCTTACGGTCATGGCCGTGCTCACGTTCGGGCTAACGTCGCTGCTGATTGGTCGCTTTGCCGAGACCGAAAGCTATACTCAACTCGGGCGGGAAGCTGACATTGTATACGATGCGCTCATGGACGGTCGGGGCATCCCTGGACAGTTCGATGTCGTCGTCTTCCGAGACGGGGAACGGCTCGACCTTGAGCGGGGCGGCCGGATGCATCGCCATATGACACCGTTTCTGAACCCGGACGTATTAAGTGAACGAGACCAAATTCGTATGAACGGAACAAGCCTGCTCACGTTCAAACTTGAGGAAGGTGATTTGCAAATTGTAACGTATACGACCGCACCGCTGGCAAATCCGCAGTTTCGCCAAATTTACGTCATTCTTGGGAGCGGTTTTTTGTTCGCGCTTCTCGTTGCCATCGGCATGACGTATTGGATGAGCAAGCGTTTGACGATCCCGCTCGTCAAATTGAAACAAGCGACCGCCTCCATCATGTCGGGCCGGCACGATCTCACGCTACCGCCGGTTACCGACGATGAGATTGGTGATTTGACGGAAGCGGTCCGGCAGATGAACATGTCGCTCGAAGAAAAAGAGCGGCTACAGAACACGTTCATCTCCGGGGTCACGCATGACGTTCGCACCCCGCTCGCCATCGTGCGAAACGAGGCGGAGATGCTTGAACTCGGAGTCGTCAAACAAGAAGACGTGGCCGCGACCGGACGGAGCATGACCGAGGAGGTCGACCGCATCGACCGGCTCGTCACCGAGATGCTCGAGTATTCAAAATTATCTGCGAACAAGTTGACGCTTACGATCGAGTCTATTTATATGGACGAATTGATGGAAGAGACCGTTTCACGGATGAAAGAATGGTTCAGTGAAAAGAAAGTGACGGTCGCGCTCGACCTTGAAAGGGTGGCTGCTCAAGTTGACCGAGTGGCGATGGAGCGGATTTTGTCGAACTTTCTTCAAAACGCCTATCACGCCAGCCCGGTCGGCGGCGTGATCACAGTCCGGCTCACAGAGCGACGGCTCGAAATCGAGGACGAGGGGCCGGGCATTCCAGAATCGATGCGGAACAACATATGGGATATGTATGTGAAAGGTGACCGCTCGAACGGGCATGGGCTCGGTCTTGCTATCAACAAGTTGTTGCTCGAGGCGCAAGGGTTGTCGTACGGGGTTGAATCACGAGAGGGGGCGGTCTTTTGGATCGAATGGAATTGAATCTGTTTTTACGAGGCGTAAGATTAGAACGGGACCGAGTCGAGTCCCCGGGCTATCCGTTCTCACTGCCGATCTTTCAAAGGTTCAACGAGTTGACGCTGACCCAGCCGGTCACGTTTCTCGTCGGGGAGAACGGGAGCGGAAAATCGACGTTGATTGAAGGGATAGCCATCGCCGCCGGGTTCAACCCGGAAGGCGGAGCGACCTCGTTTCGGTTTGAGACCGATTCGACACATAGTTCGTTGTTTGAAGCGCTTCGGCCAATCCGGGGCGCGTATCGGCCGGAAGACGGCTTTTTTCTTCGTGCCGAGACGGCGTATCAATTGTCGAGCTACGTTGATGAGATTGCGCGCTCGAGTCCGGACCCGGAACGGTTTTACGCATCGTACGGAGGTCGGTCACTTCATGAACAGTCACATGGGGAAGCGTTCCTTTCGCTCATGTTGCATCGCTTCCGGGGGCATGGTCTCTATATTTTAGATGAGCCCGAGGCCGCGCTGTCGCCGATGCGACAATTGACGATGCTCGCCCGGATGCATGAACTTGTGCAGTCGGGGAGCCAGTTCATCATCGCCACCCATTCGCCGATCCTCATGTCTTATCCTGACGCTGACATCCTTCAAGTCGAGACGGGACTCGAACCGACGTCGTTCGATGAGCTCGAACACGTTCGGGTCATGCGAGACTTTTTGGCGGCCCCGGAACGGATGCAACGTATCTTATTCGAATGAAACGGTCATCGTGTAAGCGTTTTATTTTTCTGTTGACGTCAAGATATCAACGGAGTATGCTAAGGACGAGAAGAAGAAAATCCACTTTGGGATTGTTACTGGTCATGCAGGCAAAACCTAAATTGATGCCGATCATCCAAATTTGGGGACCGGTGTGAATTTAGGTTTTTTTCTTTTCAATCGACCCTGAGCGGAGGTGAATTGATTCCATGCACATTTCAAAAGTGTTCAACAACAACGTCGTGGCTATTCAAGCGAACGGTCAAGAACAAGTCGTCATGGGACGAGGGATTGCGTTTCAAAAGCGGCCAGGTGACGCGATTGACCAAGCACGAATCGAAAAAATCTTTACGCTCGAGAGTAAAGAGAGCCACGAACGGTTCGTCCATTTTTTAAATGAGATGCCGGCTACAGAGATGGATATGGTCAAAGAAATTGTCAAGCTGGCCGAGACGAGACTCGAAAAGACGGTGCACGACTCGCTTTACGTGACGCTCGCCGACCATATTCATTTCGCCCTCAGTCGTTATCGCGATGGAATCGTCATCCGAAACCCGCTCGTTTGGGAAGGAGGGCACTGAAAAACCTCCGCTCTATCCGAGCGTGAAAAGAAAAAAGGGGGATTGAACCGACTCACGTCGGGACAATCCCTCTTTTTTCCTTGCCCTCATCCTGTATTTTCTTTTCGAAGGGCGATGATTCGCTTCAGG
>WPCK01320762.1_pt1 | contig 45367 bp, 51 predicted proteins | sample 5399851 | NCBI WGS metagenome assembly WPCK01 (sample SAMN12869471, study PRJNA574797) | sludge metagenome | isolation source: wastewater treatment of pH11 | place: China:Beijing | collected 2019-05-20
TGAATTGGCATGGCATTTCAATAATCTATAGATCTTTAACATTATCCATGTACTCCCTTCATTTGTAGTATATAATAGAACTAACACTATTAAATTGATGGAATGAGCAGACCTAGTTAAGTGGCACCAAATAAAAAAATAGATTTTATACAAGAGAGGTTAAGCTAAAAGCAGTTGAAATGAAGCTTGCCGGAATTCCTATTAAAGAGATCATGAAGGACTTTAATGTTAAAAGTGAGTTACAAGTGTATATTTGGTATTACTGGCATAGGGATGGTGAATTTTATCGTTTCAACCAACCAATCGGTAAAAAATATATTTATGGGCATGACCCTGATGAGGTTCAAAATACAAGTGATAAAGATAGAATAAAACAGTTGGAGATGCAAAATGAAATACTAAAAAAGTATCGGGAGTTAGAAAGGAAGTGGAACCGGAAGTAGTCATTCAATTAGTTAATTTTTTTATAAAGGTAAGTTAACTCAAAAGATAGTATTAGAAACACTAAATGTTTCAAGAACTACATACAACAGATGGACAAACATTCACAAGAAGATATAGAAGATTCAGATCTCGTAAAACTAGTAAAGAAAATATGTAAGGAAAACAAGTATAGATACGGTTATAGAAAAATAACATATTTAGTGAATAAGATAATGAAGGCTAATAAGAATACAATTCAAAGGATAATGCAAAAGCATGATTTGAACTGTAAAGTTCGACCTAAACGAAGAAGTTCTACGGGCCTACCACTTAAGATTGCTGAGAACCTCATTAATGTTGACTTTAAGGCTATGCGCCCACTAGAGAAGTTGGTTACAGATATTACATACTTACCATTTGGAAAATCAATGCTTTATCTATCAATCATCATGGATTTATATAATCGAGAGATCATTGCATATACGATTGGTGATAAGCAAAATCTAGAATGTGTACTAGATACTCTAAATAAACTTCCAAATATGAGTGAACACTGTATACTTCATAGTGACCAAGGTGCGGTGTATACTTCACACAGTTATCAAATGAAGGTAAAAGAAAAAAGCATTGTCATGAGTATGTCCCGACCAGGAAAACCATCTGATAATGCCCCAATAGAAACATTCCATGGCTATTTAAAGCATGAAACATTTCATTTAGAACCTCAACTAAAAAGTTCTAATGAAATTGTATCACAAACAGTGATACAATATATAAAGTATAACAATGAAGATAGAATACAAGAAAAGCTGGTCTGAAAATCACCGAATGAATTCCGCGAACACCATACCAGCTCATAACTTTTTTTATTTGGTACCAAAACTATAGGTCAGTACCAAAGTCAATTTTTGTATTAGAAAAGGATGATTTAAATGAAACATAAAGCCTGTATCAATTTAGTTCCCATGTTTAAACGCCTCAGTGATTCAGAAAAAGAAGCCATTGCGGCCATTTCAAAATCCAAATATTTAAATAAAGGAGATCTCTTATTTACACAAGATTCAAAATCACAGGATTTGATGATTGTGCATGAAGGGGTGGTTAAGTTAAGTCGATATTCTAAAGACGGTAAAGAACAAATTATTCGTACTTTAAAACCGGGTTCTTTTACAGGAGAACTGTCATTATTTCTAGATGAGACCCACCAAAACTTTGGGGCCGCTTTAATGAATTGTGAGATTTGTGTAATAGAAGGCGATGCTTTTAAAACCTTACTTTTAAAGCATCCAGATATGGCAATAAAGCTCTTAGAAGCTGTTTCCTTAAGACTTTATGAAACAGAAGATTCACTCGAGAATTTGGGAACTTTAGACATTGAAAGTCGCATCGCAAAGAAACTTTTGGAATTGGCCGATGGTAAAAGTAAATTTGTGTTACCCTACTCAAAAAAAGACTTGGCTTCCTTATTGGGAACAACCTCAGAAACCCTAAGTCGGCGTCTTTCGACCTTACAAAATGATGGTATTATTAAAATGGAAGGTCAAAGAAAAATAGAAATTCTTAATAAAATTGAATTGGAACTTCTAATATAAGTAAAAGCACAAAGCTAGTGAAGGCTTTGTGCTTTATTTTTAGGAGTCACAACAAACATATCATTTTCGACATCAACATCGATATAATGGGTATCATCCATTACATCTTCTAAAATCAAAGTCGCAATGGCAGTTTCGATTTCATTTTGAATGAAACGTTTCATGGGTCGTGCCCCATAGACTGGATCAGATCCTTTTTCAACAATCTGATGGATGGCTTCGTCAGATACTTTCAACTCAAAACCACGGTTTGAAACTCTTTCAATGAGTTCATTGATGAATTTTTGGGCAACTTCTATTAAGATAGTGTGATCCAAAGCATTGAATACAATGATTTCATCAATTCTATTTATAAACTCAGGTTTGAAGTGTGCTTTAACAGCCATTTCATAATGATCATTACGTTTACTTAAATCTTGTTCAAAAGCGTATTGGCTTCCCAAATTTGAAGTCATAATGATGATTGTATTTTTAAAGTCGACTGTAACGCCTTTAGAGTCGGTGAGTTGCCCTTCATCAAGGATCTGTAAAAGTACATTAAAGACTTCCACATGAGCTTTTTCAATCTCATCTAATAAGACGATACTATAGGGGTGTCTTCGTACCATTTCGGTGAGTTGACCGCCTTGGTCATACCCCACATATCCTGGAGGTGCCCCAATCAAACGTGACACAGAGTGTTTTTCCATATACTCACTCATATCCAGTCTGATGATATGGGATTCATCATCGAAGAGTTGTTCAGCCAAAGCCTTGGCCACTTCAGTTTTACCCACACCTGTGGGACCCAAGAACATAAAAGATCCCAAGGGTCGATTCTCATCTTGAATTTGAGCTTTCGCTCTTAATATAGTATTTCCAACTTTTTCTAAAGCCGCATCTTGACCTTTGACTCTTGTTTGTAAAATGGATTTAAGGTTTAAGATTTTACTGCGTTCACTGTCTACCAATTTGGAAACATCGATGTGCGTCCACTTGGATACAATTTGGGCAATCATCTCCTCATTAACCACCTCTTGAATCATGGTTGTATCGGATACATCATTTTTGATAATTTTTTCTAAATGAGGAATGGTCTCGTATTGGAGTCGTGCAGCTTCTTCGTAGCGTGCGTCATTTTGAGCACGTTCAAAATCAAGTCTTGCTTTTTCCAAATTTTCTTTAGCACTTTTGACTTCGTCTAGTTTTTGTTTTTCTTTTTCCCAAATCGCATATTTATCTTGATAAATGGTGCGAAGGCTTACCAACTCTTCAACAATTTCATCCAAACGTTCTAATGTTTTTATGTCGGTTTCTTTTTTGAGGGCCATTTCTTCGATCTCAAGTTGTTTGATCTTTCGATTCAATTCATCCAGCTCTTCAGGCATCGATTCCATTTCAACGCGAATGGATGCACAGGCCTCATCAATGAGGTCGATGGCTTTATCGGGTAAGAATCGATCGGTTATATAACGACTGGATAGTTTGGCAGAAGCAACAATGGCTTCATCCAAAATCTTCACCCCATGATGACTCTCAAAACGATCTTTTAGACCTCTGAGGATGGAAATGGTATCATCAATCGTCGGTTCATCCACATTGACTCTTTGGAATCGTCGTTCCAAAGCAGCATCTTTTTCAATATGTTGACGGTATTCACTGAAGGTTGTTGCTCCGATGAGATGTAATTCTCCTCTTGCTAGCATGGGTTTGAGTAAATTGGCCGCGTCCATGGATCCTTCAGTTTTACCGGCTCCAACTAAATTATGAAGCTCATCTATAAAAAGGATAATTTGGCCTTCCTTCTCTTTGACTTCATTTAAAACCGCTTTGAGTCTTTCCTCAAATTCACCGCGGTATTTGGCACCGGCAATTAATGCGCCCATATCAAGTTCTATCAATTGTTTATTGCGAAGACTGAAAGGAACGTCATTACGCATAATACGCCAAGCCAAGCCTTCTACAATTGCAGTTTTACCAACCCCTGGTTCACCGATTAAGACAGGGTTGTTTTTGGTTTTTCTGGATAAAATTTGGACGACACGTCGAATTTCATCGTCGCGCCCAATAATGGGGTCTACTTTTCCATCCTTAACATCTTTCACCATATCCCGACCATACTTTAATAACGCATTGAGTTGGTTTTCAGCGGTTTCAGAGTCAAAGACTTTATCACCCCGAATGGATTCAATGTTTTTCATAATCGTTTTGCGTGTTTGTTTATCAAGAAACTCAAACTCACCTTCAACAATACCTTGAACCAAAGCATAGACAGTTAAGACTGCGTCTTTATGTTTGGTGGCATACGTAACCCCACGTTGGAGTGCACTTTGGGCTTCTTGCGCCATCGAAATTTGGGCACCACTAACATTGGGTAGATTGTTTAAATAGTTATCAAGCTTTGAATCAAGATCCTCGACCCCTTCAAAAACATCTTTAAAATTATTGTCTTGCATGATGGCAGACAATATATGGGCTGAAGTTAAGGTGGCATGACGCATGGTCAAAGCTTTTTGATAGGCTTGATTGAGCAGTTCATTGAGTTTGTCAGTATAGTTCATAGTATCCCTCCTTTTTGGCACTTTAACATACTGAGTGCTAATTTATTCTTTTAAGAAAAGTGACATAATTGTCACTTAAATGCTTTTTTAAATCGTTGAAATGGGGATTCACTTTTATCTTGTTTTCTTAAAGATTCATATAAATCCTTTTCTGATTTGTTTAATTTTTTTGGAATTTCAATCTTGATTTCCACATACTGGTCACCATAACGTGAAGATCTGAGGTCTTTAACCCCTTTTCCTCGCATTCTAAATTTGGTGTTGGGCTGTGTTCCTGATGGAATATTCAATGAAACATCTCCCGATACAGTCGGTACATCGATTGCAGTTCCCAGCGTTGCATCCACGACTGAGATTGGGATTTCAATATGGATATCATTGCCACTGCGTTTAAAGTAGGCATGGGGCATCACATTGATTTCAACATAGAGGTCACCATGGGGTCCACCTTTATCGCCGCGTTCGCCTTTACCGTTAACGCGTAGTTGTTGACCTGAGGTAATGCCTTCTGGAATCTTAATTTCTACATCGACAACTTTTGAATTGTAACCTTTTCCATGACATACTTCACAGTATTTAGAAATGGTTTTACCAGTCCCTTGACAGGTTGAACAGGTTGTTGAAGACTCAAACACACCAAAAGGGGTTCTTTGTTGGGTCTTTACATGCCCTGAACCATGACAGGTAGTACAAGTTTGAATATTTTTTGATGAATGGGCGCCACTGCCATGACAGGCGTGGCACTCTTCATCAACATTGAGTTTAATTGTTTTTACAGTTCCAAAAATGGCTTCCATAAAATCAATTTTCATGGTCATGAAACGATCACGACCCCTTCTTGGTTGATTTTGGGATTGACGAGATCCGCCCCCAAAGCCACCGAAGAATTGACTGAATATGTCATCCATGGAACCAAAGCCTCCAAAGCCACCTGCCCCGCCATTTTGGTCGAAGGCAGCATGGCCGAATTGATCATATTGGCTGCGCTTTTGTGCATTTCCCAATACGTCATAGGCTTCTTGGACTTCTTTAAACTTGCTTTCTGCATCTGTATCCTTGTTTACATCTGGATGATACTTTTTAGCAAGTTTACGGTATGCTTTTTTGATGTCCGCATCACTTGCGGACTTGCTGATTTCTAATATTTCATAGTAATCCCTTTTTTGAGCCATATGATCACCTCCGCAAGTTATTTAATCTGTTTAATTCTTTTCTTCAAAGTCTGCATCCACAACATCATCATCCGCATTTGTTCCAGCACTTGCACCCTCTTGTTGTTGGTACATTTGTTGTGCCATGGCTTGTGAAGCTTGTTCAAGCGCGTCTAATTTTTCTTTTAATACATCTGTATCATTGTTGTCTAAAGCAGTTTGTAGCTCATCACGAAGGGCTTCAACTTCTTTACGTTGTTCATCCGTGATGTTTGCATCTTTTTCATTTAAGGTTGTATTCACTTGGTGAATAAATTGCTCTGCACGGTTTCTAAGTTCTGCTGCTTCTTTAAATTTAGCATCTTCTTCTGCGTGCTCTTCAGCTTCCTTAACCATTCTTTCAATTTCTGCCTCACTCAATCCTGAGGAGTTTTGAATGGTAATGGATTGTTTCTTATTGGTTCCTTTATCAAGGGCCGATACGTTTACAATTCCGTTTACGTCAATATCAAAGGTTACTTCAATTTGAGGGATACCACGTGGCGCTGGTGCAATACCATCGAGTTTAAATACACCCAATTGTTTGTTGTCTTTTGCCATTGGACGTTCCCCTTGTAATACATTAATATCTACAGCAGGTTGGTTATCTGCAGCTGTTGAAAATACTTGTGATTTAGAGGTTGGAATGGTTGTGTTTCTATCGATTAGAACTGTCATCACACCACCCATGGTCTCAATACCTAAGGATAAAGGTGTTACATCTAAGAGTAATACATCTTTAACATCCCCAGCAATAACGCCACCTTGAATGGCAGCACCCATGGCAACCACTTCATCAGGGTTGACCGATTTATTGGGTTCTTTGCCCAATTCGTTTTTAACTGCATCTACAACAGCAGGGATACGGGTTGATCCACCCACAAGTAATACTTGGTGAATATCATTTCTAGTTAAGCCTGCATCTTTTAATGCTTGACGCACTGGAACTAAGGTACGTTCTACCAATTTTTTAGTCATTTCGTCAAATTTAGCACGGGTCAAGGTTGTTTCTAAGTGAAGTGGACCTGATTCTCCTGCTGAAATAAATGGCAAGCTGATTTGTGTATTAATGGTTGAAGAAAGTTCTTTCTTCGCTTTTTCTGCCGATTCTTTTAAACGCTGCATTGCCATTTTATCTTTTGATAAATCAATGCCGTTTTCTTTCTTAAAGATATCCACAAGATGGTTCACTATGAGATCATCGAAGTCATCCCCACCCAAGGTGTTATCACCAGCGGTGGCCAATACTTCAAAGGTTCCTTCCGCAAGCTCTAGGATTGAAACGTCAAAGGTTCCACCCCCCAAGTCAAAGACCAATACTTTTTGTTCTTGATCAGTCTTATCAATTCCATAAGCCAAAGCAGCTGCTGTAGGCTCATTAATAATACGTTCTACTTCAAGTCCTGCGATACGTCCCGCATCTTTTGTCGCCTGACGTTGTGCGTCACTGAAGTATGCAGGTACAGTAATAACCGCTTTGGTTACTTTTTCTCCCAAGTAGTCTTCTGCATAGCTCTTGATGTATCCAAGAATCATGGCAGAAATTTCTTCTGGGGTGTATTTTTTTCCTTCCAATTCAATTTTCTGATTGGTACCAATTAATCTTTTAACTGATAACACTGAGTTAGGGTTGGTTACAACTTGTCTTTTCGCTGCATCCCCTACAATTCTCTCTCCGTTTTTAAAACTTACAACTGAAGGGGTTGTACGGTTCCCTTCTGGGTTGGTGATAACCTTTGCTTCACCACCCTCAATAACAGCTACAGCTGAGTTGGTTGTTCCTAAGTCAATTCCTATTACTTTACTCATATAAATGTCCTCCTTACTGACTTACTTTTACCAAGGATGCACGTAATACGCGGTCCTTGATCATATATCCTTTTTGTAATTCTTCTAATACAATATTGGGTTCAACACCTTCAACCACTTCAGTCATTAATGCCTGATGTATCATGGGGTCAAAGGGTTTGTTGATTGCTTCAATGGGGGTAACCCCTTCTTTTTCTAAGGCTGCAATAATTTGTTCATAAATCATCACAACACCATCGCGATAAGACTTTACTGTATCACTTTCATCCAAAAGTGCGCGTTCTAAGTTATCAATTGCGGGTAAAATAGATTCCGCAAAGGATTGAATACGATACTTCATTGAAAGTTCAAAATCTCTTTGTTGGCGTTTGCGAATATTTTCCGCATCCGCATAGGCCTTATAGTAATCATTTTGAAGTTTCTTTACTTCTTCTTTTAAATCAAGATTTTCTTGTTCAATTTCACTGAGAACCTCAGTTTCTGAAGTCACTTCTTCATTTTTTACTTTATCTTCTTTTTTCTTTTTACTCATCATTCCCACCTTTTCCATAAACTGATTCAATCATCGTACTCACATACTCTACCAAAGATAAAACGCGGCCATATTCCATTCTTGATGGACCCATAACCATGAGCTTATGTTCTTCATCGTCCCCCAAGTCAATGGAAGATTGAATAAATGCCAGGTCATCGACCCAAACCAATTCTGCATGTTCACCCTTTTTAAGGCGTAAATTAGAATGGCTTGCACTCATTTCTTTCCAAACTTGCGAGTTTTCAAGCATGTCTGTGAGTTGTCTTAATTTATCGATATTCGCAAACTCTGGTTGATAAAGCATGTTGTCTTTACCACTGAGATAGACTTCGTCTTGGGCAAATTTCATGAAGGCATTCACAAACGCCTCAAATAAAACTTCATATTGCACCATACGCTGCGATAAAATGGGTCGAATTAACTCCATCTTATCAATCACTTCGTTAAGTGGTGTGCCTTCTAAACGATCATTTAGAATTTGTGTACAAGCTTCCAACTCTTCAATTGAAATTTCTCCTTCAAAATTAAAAATTCGATGTTCTGCATGTCCCGCTTGGGTCACAAAGACCACCATTGCATTTGATTTTGAAACAGGAATCATTTGAACACTCTTGAGAGCATCCGTTTTAGAAGTCGGTCCCAGTACCATGGATGTTAAGTTGGTCATTTGTGTCAGAATATCAACACTTTGACGAATGGCTTCATCCAATCCCAATTTACGATTCATAAAAATCTGAGAAATCACATTCTCAATCCCTTCATGAATTTCATCTTCCATTAAATGTTCAACATAAAAGCGATATCCCTTAGATGATGGAATTCGACCACTAGAGGTATGGGTCTTTTCAATCAACCCTTGCTTTTCTAAATCAGACATTTCATTTCGAATGGTCGCCGAAGAATAATCAATATTGTACTTTTCAATTAAAAGTCTTGATCCCACTGGTTCAGCAGTTTCAATAAACTCTTTTACAATTGCCTTGAAAATAATAATTTTTCTTGGTGTTAGCAAAGCATTCGCCTCCATCTCTTTTGATATCCTAGTATATTCTACAACATCGTTTTAGCACTGTCAAGTATTGAGTGCCAAAAATTAAAAAAATGCCTCATGGCATTTCATAAAAGTTTAATTTAGCAAGACCATAAACACGTTCATCTACGAGTTTGAGGTCTATATTTAGCACAGTATTTTTTTCGGTTTCAATTATAAATTGACCAGATACATTTAAGTAAGGGATCAATGAATCGACAATTTCTTTCAAATCCTGCATATGATAAGGCGGATCCATAAAGATAATATCATATTTTCCCTTAAGTTTCATTGAAACGTGATAAATATCACCTCGAATCAATTCAGTTTGTGAAGAAACATCCAAGGTTTTAATATTATTTATAATAGCCTTTTGGGCTTGGGCATCTTTTTCAACAAAAGTAACCCGATCCATCCCCCGACTCAACGCTTCAAGGCCCACTGCCCCACTCCCCGCAAAAACATCCAAGAAATGGCCACCATGAAAGTACGGCCCAATGCGATTAAACAAAGCTTCTTTGAGTCTATCAGAAGAAGGTCTTGTGGTATCACCCTTTAAGGTTTTTAATGTACGTGATTTATAGGTCCCTGCAATAATACGCATCAGTGAATGCCTCGCTTGTGTCTTGAAATGACATTTTGACATAAACCAATGGCCAACATAATCGCAAGACGGGATGAACCCCCTGCTGAAATAAACAATAAAGGCACTCCCGTTAGTGGGATAAAGGCTGTGACGCCGCCTACATTAAAAAGAAAATGCACAAAAATATATGAAATCGTACCCAACAAAATGGCTTTATCTTTCTCAGTCTCAACTGCGAAAGTATATTTCATGAGTTGATAAACGATGATGCCATAGAATACAACAATGGGCAAAAAGCCAAAGATAAATCCAAGCTCTTCGACTATAATCGCTAAAATCGAATCCGATTCAGAAGCAAATATAAAACTAAACTTAAGAAATCCTTTATTATAACCTACCCCAAATAAGCCTCCATTCACAAATGCGGCCAAACCATTGAAAACTTGTGCACTCGCATTGTGTCTGTCAAAAAAAGGATCGGCACTTACTTTAAAACGATTGACCATATATTCTGGAACGCCCATTGATTCCAAAAAGTTTATAAAAGAAGGATTGGCAGCCAAGAGTAAACCAAATAAACCAACCACAAATAAAAGTAATAAAATTCCTTGAGAACGTTTTAAAACTTGATTCCCAAAAGTCATATAACTTAGAAGCGCGATGGTGAGTATAATGGCGGCTGTGCCCAAATCACTTTGAAGAATGAGCACAATAAACGCAATGGCCAAGATCATGACCAAGGGATGGGTTATTAAATCACTTAATTTATGTCTTGGATTCTTTTTGTCTCCCAAAGAATAGGCCAAAATCAAAATAACCATCACTTTCGCAAACTCACTGGGTTGAATGGAGACGGGTCCCAATTGAATCCATGCTTTTGCGCCCCCAATGGCTGGAAATGCAAGTGTAGCCAATAAACTAACAAAGGTGAGGATTAACAAAGGAAAGTAAAATTTATTAAGTCTTGATAATGAGAAATTTCGTGCCACAAAGACCATTAAAAAATAGGAAATCACAATGAAGCCAAATTCCTTAAGTATTATTCGTAGCAAGATGGTCCATTCTAATGCATTAATGGTGGCATTGGCCGAAACAATCATCACCACGCCAAAAAGCGTCAAAATAAGGACGGTTGCGTGAATAATTTTTGAAAACCCTTTCGGCATCGACAGTGAGAACATGTTTTTTATCATAGGTATATATTAGCACAGATTACGGGTGTTTAAAATCATGAAATTCGTTGAACTGTTGTTCTAAACACTTTAAAAATGCGTGAATTTCATGTATTATATAGGAAGAAGTTAATTAGAGGTAATACAATGACAAAGAAAATTAATAAGGATACGATTATTATTGATCCAAATCCTGTTTTACGTGCGAAAGCAAAGCCCGTGTCTTTCCCTATGTCTGATGCGGATAAAAAAACACTATTAAAAATGTTGCAGTATGTAAGAGACTCTCAAGATGATGAAGTGGCTCTAGCCAACAATCTTCAACCAGCGGTTGGTATTGCAGCACCCCAAATCGGTATTTCAAAAAGTATGTTTGCGGTGTCTGTTTATTTACCTGTGGGTGAAGATGATTTTGTTTTACATGAATATGCGCTGGTCAACCCAAAAATGATTTCACACTCTGAAAAGAAAGCTGCACTGGCAAGTGGTGAAGGTTGTTTGTCGATAAAAGATGAATATGAAGGATTGATCCCCCGTTATCAACGTATTAAAATTAAGGCTTATGATTTACTTCAAGATAAAGAAGTTGTCCTTCAGTTTTCCAATTATTTGGGCATTGTGGTTCAACATGAAATGGATCATTTAAAAGGCGTTCTTTTTTATGATTATATTGATAAGGATAATCCTTGGAATGAAACTGATATTAAAATTATAGAATAGGAGAAATTATGAAAATTCAAAAAAATGATACCCTTGTCTATGCCTTAGGTGGTTTGGGCGAAGTGGGTAAAAATATGTATGTTATTGAACATGAAAATGAACTCATTATTATTGATGCTGGCGTCATGTTCCCTGAAGAAAATTTATTGGGGGTGGATTATGTCATCCCAGATTATACGCATTTAATCAAACGCCAAAAGAAAATTAAGGCACTCATCATCACCCATGGCCATGAGGACCATATTGGAGGGATTCCTTTCTTATTACAGAAAGTGAACATTCCTGTCATCTATGCAACCAGATTTGCTAAGGCACTCATCAACCGTAAATTAGAGGAAAGACGCATACGTAATCGTGCGAAAATTATTGAAATTGATGGGACATCTAAAGTTAACACAAAACACTTTAGTATTGGTTTCTTCAATGTGATTCACTCAATCCCCGATGCTTTGGGTGTGTTGGTAAATTCCCCTAACGGACGTATTGTCTCAACTGGAGACTTTAAGTTTGACTTAACCCCTGTCGGTGCAAGTTCAGATTACCAAATCATGTCTTATATGGGTGAAATTGGAATTGACTTACTTTTAAGTGATTCAACCAATGCTGAAGTTGAAGGATTCTCTAAATCTGAATCCGATGTTTCAAGATCTATTTTGGATATTTTTAGAAAAACTGAGGGTCGTATTATATTGGCCACCTTTGCATCAAACGTCTATCGTGTACAACAGATTATAGAGTCTGCCATCGCATGTAATCGTAAGATTGCAGTCTTTGGTCGCTCCATGGAAAACGTCGTCACAATCGCACGTAACCTGGGCCATATCAATGCAAAAGACAATAATTTCATCAATGCAAGAGAATTAAACAGACTCCCTGCCAATGAAGTTTGTATTATCTGTACCGGTAGTCAAGGTGAACCTATGGCAGCCTTAAGCCGTATCGCAAATGGTACGCACCGTCAAATTAGCATCATTCCTGGTGATACTGTGGTATTCTCATCCAGTCCCATTCCAGGAAATGCACAATCCGTTGATGGTGTGGTAAACCAATTAACACGTGCGGGTGCCAATGTCCTCACAAACTCACCTCTTACATCTATTCATACGACAGGACATGCTTCTCGCGAAGAACAGAAGTTGATGTTACAACTTGTAAAACCGAAATACTTCATGCCCATGCATGGTGAATATCGTATGTTAGTGACCCATAAGAAAACAGCAATGGAACTTGGCATTCCTGAAGAAAATATCTTTATCTGTGCCAATGGAGACCAATTGATTTTGCGTGACCATGAAGTTTTCCAAGCTGACACCCGTGTTCCTGCAGATGATATTTACGTAGATGGTAAAGACTCCAGTGGTTTATCCACGGCTGTCATTAAAGATCGAAAAATCTTAGCCGATAATGGAATGGTTTCTGTCATTGTTACCATTGATTCTCGCTATAACAAAATCATTACCAAACCTTCAATCGTAACACGTGGTTTTGTGTTTATTAAAGAAAACCAACCGCTCTTACGTGAAGCTGAAAATGTGGTCTATGAAGCGCTTAAAAAGCGTATGCAACAAAAGACAACTTTTGGAGAACTCAAAAACACCATTCGTGGTTCATTAGAGCCTTTCTTGTTTAAGCATACCCAACGTAACCCATTGGTCATCCCTGTTATCTTGAATCAAAAGGCTGCCATGCGTCCTCAAGTAACAAGAGAAAAATAATCGTGATTAAAAAATTAAAATTGTTACTCATTTTTATTGTGATACTATCTCTTGGATTTTTATACTTAGAAGTCACATATTTCAGTATCAATAGGCTCAAGGTTCGCAATATAGAAATTATAGACGCCAAAATCCCCTATGACTTTGAGGGTGCTAAAATTCTTGTCTTTTCTGACAGTTATGGAAACGAATCACAATTAAAAAAAGTACAAGAACTGGTTCTCAATGAAAATCCTGACTTTATTATTTTTTTAGGGAATTTACTGGATGAAGAAACAGTAGAAACAGAAATCATTGAAAATACTTTAAAATCAATGGAAGCCCCTTTGGGAAAATACGCAATATTGGGAAATGATGACACCCATTATGATCTAGAAAAACTGAAAACAATCTATAATAATGCAGGCTTTAGATTTATCGATAACCAAATCTTGCCCATGCATCGTTATACAGATAGTTATATCAACTTTGCTTTATTTGACAACAAGAGTGCATCCTTTGATGAAATGTTTTCATTCTTATCAACCGATACATTTACATTAATCTTCAATCACAGTCCTGAAATTATTAATAGTTTAGAGGATGCTTATTCTGTCTTTTCAGGAGAAACACTTAAGGGGCAAGTAAACCTCCCCTTACTGGGTTCATTATTCTATAAAGATAATATAACCACAGATATAATCACTCAAAATGCAGCAAAGCTTTACTTAAGCGGGGGTATAGGGACACCCAAACCAAGAATTCGTTTCAAGGCCAACCCTGATATACTGCTCATTACCTTAAAGTCTTCCTAATCGAAGACTTTTTTAAAAGAAAGGACACGCTATGAATATTTTAAAGAAATCGCACCAATGGATTTTAGATAACACTGATAATTTTGAGTGCGCCATTGATATGACCACCGGGAATGGTCATGATACCGAGTTTTTAGCCTCACACTTCAAAGAAGTGGTTGCACTTGACATCCAATCAACAGCAATCCAAACGACCCAAGAAAGGCTTCAATCCTTCTCAAACATCAAGTATCATAATATGGATCACAGCCAATATGTATTCAATCAAAAATTCAGTGGTGCCATCTATAATCTGGGTTATCTTCCAGGTAGTGATAAATCCATTCAAACAAATAAAACATCGACCATCACCTCTTTAAACAACCTCTATCCAAATCTAACTGATTTTCTAGTAGTGGTTTGTTATGTCGGACACCCAGGTGGACAAATAGAAGCAGATGCAGTTTTGGAATGGATCGAATCAAAATCACTCAATCCGACCATTTATAAATATGAAGGCAAAGAAAAAAGCCCCATCGCTTATTGTATAAAGCTTTGATAGGCTTTTAAAACTTCGTATTCCCTTTGATGCACCAAACGATCAACCTTATTTTCACCCTCACTTAAAATTTTTAACCAAGATTCAATCGACTTAAACTCAATATCATGCATTAATAGAGATTCCACATCCGTACGATGTGGATTTTTTTTATTTGTAACCCGACAAACATAGTATCTCGAAATTGAAATCATCGAGATTAAATTGTAGCGATTGATACTCATTCCTAGATAGTCCAATACATCACATTCATATCCAGATTCTTCCAAGACTTCACGCTTAACGGCTGTAATCGCATCCTCACCCAACTCAATTTTACCCCCACAAGACTCATAATGATTTCTCTCACCAAAATCATCTTCCCCTTTAATATAAATATAACCCAGTTCACCTGCATCATTGATTAAAATAGCACGCGCTGTATTTCTAATTTTACTGAATCCATTAAAATCATACTCATGATCATAAAGTTCGGCTATCATTTCTTATCACCTATATCTTCTTTAAAAAAAGACGCAAATCAATGCGTCTTCACCGGTCCAGTTCCAGACGTCTTGTATGGGGGGAAACGCCTGAAACAGTCTATTTCTAGACTAAGTAAATTATAAGAGGTTTTAAAATCGTTGTCAATCACCTAACCCAATATTAATCACTTTAAAAATAGCTTAGTTGGGTTATAACACAGTATATTTTTTCAGTTGTCAAATAAATATTAAAATGGAGGGTGTAGAAATGGTGCGGGTATAAAATAAGCGTAAATTTCTTTATAATATAGGAAGTAATCTTACTATATTATATTTTATCAAACAATTTACTAGCCATACAGCGCAGACTTTAAGATGTAACATTTGGAATTTCTCATAACTTAGCAGGAGTTTATACCAGTCGCCGAAAGCTTATAAAATAGATAATTCAGAAACTTACATATACTAAAGAGACTTTAATCAAAATCTACATAAGATCAATCATCAACTCCTAATTGGCTTGGGGTATTTAACGTTACGACTTTATTTAGCTCAGTATATTTAACCATCCTTTTTAAAACAAAAAAGCCGACCCTTAGAGGATCGACTCATTTCAAATTATGATTTAGTTGAAGAACGCTTTGTGAAGAGATAACTTAATTCAATTTCACGGTCATCAATTTCTTCGTCATGTAGCATCTTGGTTAAGACACGCATTGCAACTGCACCCAAATCATAGGATGGAATCGCAAAGCTGGATAGTCTTGGTCTCACCATATTGTTGTATTTACTGTCAATGAGACATACTATTTCGACATCTTCTGGGATGGATAGACCATTTTCGTTTGCAGCATTTAATGCAGCAATGGCTTGAGAATCACGGTTAGCGATTAAGAAGTTATATGGTAAATCTTTGATTGAATCATTGAAATAGTCATAAGATCTTCTGTATTCAGCGGGGATTTCAATATATCCATCTTCTTCGATGCCCATTTCTTTATAGGCTTTTTGGACACCGCGAATCATTTCGCGTGTGGTGAAGTCATTCACTCTATCTTGAATAACACCCACACGACAGTTTTCGTTTTCTTGAAGCTTGCCGAGTGCCAATTCGTAGACTGCATTTTCAATGTCAACGAAGACTGATGCGATATTATCATCTGAAATTCTATTACCGATAATTACAATTGGGAAGTCATATTTACTGAATTCAGCCATTTCTTTTTCAAGTAGTTTGTCATTATAAATGATAACACCATCTACTCTTGATTTGATGATTTCATCCACAATATCTTTAATCTCAACAATACCTTCACTCATTGTGTGTAGAATAATATTGTATTTATAGATTTTTGCGACATCGATAAGGCCATTTATAATTTGACCTGTATAACCAAAACTTGCTTCAGGTACAACAAGTGCAATATTGGTTGACTTTGATAAGGCCAATCCTTGGGCAATTGCATTGGGTTTATATCCGAGTTTATCGATTGCGGCTTCTACTTTTAAGCGTGTTTCTTCACGCACAATTTCTAAACCATTAATAACTCTAGAAACTGTTGCTAAGGAAACCCCTGCTTCTTTAGCTACATCATAAATTGTTACTCTCTTCATACGTCTTCATTCTCCAAGTTTTCTAATTGTTTGCGGGCAGCTTCTAAAAAGTCTTCACCTTCTTCAGCTACATCTTCTTTAACATCTTCATAGGTATCTTTTAAGTTATCGATACCTTCTTTAACTTCATCAACAAGGTTTGTTGTTTTATGTTCTGTTTCATCTTTGACGTCTTCATAAACGTCTTTTGCATCGTCAACTACATCCTCTACTACATCTTTGGCAGCTTCGAACTTGTCTTCTACATCATCTTTGACATCTTCATATACATCTTTTGCATCGTCAACTACATCTTCGACTGCATCTTTGGCAGCTTCAAACTTGTCCTCTGCTTTATCTTTGACATCTTCATATACATCTTCAACGTCATCTACAACGTTTTCAGCATTACTTTTGGCGTCATGAACCCAGTCTTTGATTTTATCAACACCTTCACCGACGACTTTTTCGCCTTTGTGATAGAGGTCTATTGATTTATCTTTGACAGTTTTAATGCCATCCTTGACACGTTCATCTTCTGAGACATCTTTTACCTTATCTCTGAGACGTTCATATCCCTTTACAGTTCCTTCTTTAATGTTATGATAAGTTTCGCTATTACGTACACCACTGACAAGGTCTGAGGCTTTACCCAACATTTGAGAAGCAGCAACTTTAACCTCGTGCATCAAATCACCACGAGAAGGAGCCGTTTCAATCACGTTAAGCGCTGAATTTAAAATTTCTTCATTACGTTGAATTAATAAATTAGCACGTTCTTCAACCAACTCTTTCTTTCGAACATCGGCAATGATTTCCAAGGATCGAACATTCATGTCATTGATGGTTTCAATCGTTTTGTCACGGTACTCAAATAATTTTTCTTGGTTGCGTTTTTTTGAAATTAATTCATTACTTTTTTGATAAAAATCATAAATTACATCATCAATTTCATAAACAACATCTGTTAAATAGGCGTCATATTTACTCATAAATACCAAAATCCTCCTCTTTTAGTTCTGTTTCTTCTGTTTCTTTATTATCTGATTTTTTAAAGATACCCTTTGCCCACCCCATTATGGCATCTGAATTTTGCATTGTATAACTGGCAATAGAACTCACAACACCTGTAGCAGATTTATTAATCACATCCACCGTATTAGAAATACCGACAATTGTTTCCAAAGGGGCTTCCAATTTTTGAATGGATGCTTGCGCGGTATCAATGGTATCATTGACTTTACCCATGGTGACTGGAATTGCATTCACTACTTTAATTATTTTAAAGATTAAAATCGCCAATGCGATAAGTACAACCACCCCCGCAATTGGTAGCAATAATTTTGCAACATCATATAATGTAATCAATAAATTGTCTAACATATTGTCACCTCTTCCTAAATATTATACAATTTTATGAAAGTGTTTTCAATCAAAGCAATTCTTCAAGTGAAGATTCCAAATCATAGATATTTTTAGAACTCATAAATACATAAACACAAGGAGCGAAACTTGCAAGATGTTTGATGTCCGCCTCATTTTCTTCAACGATAAAGGATCCATCAATCATATCTTGTAAATAAGTGATATCAATATCAATCCCCTCTTCTTGGTCATCAATGCTGGTAAATGGACACAAACCCACAGCATCTGCCAATTCTAAAGCTTCTTTAAATTCATTCGCAAAATAATAAACACGTCCCACACGATGGGGTTTAAAGATTGCCACGATTTTTTTATCAGGATAACGTGTTCTTGTTGCTTGAAGTGTTACTTTAATTTCAGTAGGATGGTGTGCATAATCATCAATAATTACAGAATCTTTAACTTCTTTTACAACATAACGTCTGAGTGCGCCTTTGAAATTCTGCAGCCCTTTTTCAATTTGATCCAGGGGCGTTTTTTCATAAAGACCCACACCAATAACAGCCAAGGCGTTCAAGACCATATGGTCCCCAACTAGCGGTAAATTAAAGCGTTTAATAAATTCATTTTTAAAATAAACATCAAATTCAGTATAATCTCTACCCTTTTCAACATTACGAACCGTGATATCGTTTTTATCATCAAAACCATAGGTCCACATTTTCTTTAAAGGCAGTTTCATTTGCGCAATATGGGGATCATCACCCCAAACAATTAAGCGCTCCTTTACATTTTGAGCAAAGGATTCAAATGCTTTTAAGTAATCAGATTCACTTTTAAAATAATCAACATGATCAATCTCAAAATTTGTCATAATGGCGATATCAGGATAATAACTCAAGAAATGATGGCGATATTCACAGGCTTCAACCGCAAAATATTGATCACTATTCTCAAGATTACCGCGACCATCCCCAATGAGATAACCCGTATCATACGAAACATCCAGCATATCTTTGAGTAATGTCGTGGTCGTAGTCTTTCCATGAGATCCACTGACCGCAACCGTTCTAAATCCCTCCATGACTTTTCCTAAGAAGTCATGATAACGATAAAAATCAACCCCAGGATTTGCTTTGGCTGTCATGATTTCTTCATGGTCATCTAAAAAAGCATTTCCAGCCACGACAATCATACCCTCTTTAATATTCTTTGGATCAAAATCCAAGATGGGTATGTTGCGGGCTCTTAAAGGATCTTCCGTAAAGAAATGGGTAGGAATATCTGAACCCAAAACATCATAACCCAAGTTATCACAAATTAAGGCTAAAGATGCCATTCCTGTTCCTTTAATCCCTATAAAATATATGGTCTTAAGCATCATCGTCAGACTCCGTCATAAAATCAAATAAAGAAGCCTGAACCTCTTCTTGGACAGGTTCTGATGATAACATGTCTTTTAAATCCAAGTTAAGATCCACATATCCATCCTCTTCACCCTCTTGTTTAACAGAACCATACATCGGAGATAAAACATGCATCTTTTGTTTGGTTTTGGGAAGTGCATAAGCATTGCCATGATCTACGACAGCTTCTTTTTCAGGGCCACCGTGAATGGGCGAGATTACATTGCGACGACGGTATTCAGATAAACTCGCCTGAACTTCTTGGACAGGTTCACGTTTGGTTGGGTTTGGTTTTTCTTCCAAGTCAATCATAACGGACTTCTTAACCAATTTCTCTTCTTCAACAGGCTTTGGCTCAATAGTAACAGGATTGGGCAAAGATTTGTCCTCCTCTAAAATTGAAGCAGCCCTTTTTCTAAGTGGCTTTTCCACCAGGGGCTCAAGTGGCTTGATGCTTACTGGCTCAACTGCATGCTCCGCCTCTTCTATAATAATTTCTTCTTCTTTAAACAGAAAAGATGTTAGTTTCTTAATCATATAATCACACTTTCTATTCTTGATTATCGGGGTTTATACGATCGTACATTTCTTTTAAAGTCCCCGTTTCAGGTGGTACTTGTTCAAAAAACTCTGAGTAAGTTCCCCTATTTTCATTTATCTCTTTATTTGAATAAGCTGTTACAACTTTATCATCATCCACTTCGGTTGATTTTAAGATAATAATCATGGTTTCAAGATTCAGATTCAAGTTAGCCTTATTGACTACTGAAATCATCTCTATACGATCATTATCAGCAAAAATCGCAAACTCTCCCGTGTCTAACTCATAAACCCTAACATGTAATGACTTCATCATGTTATTCACATCTATATATGAAGCACTTGCTTCAAAGTAAGGTTCTTTTTTAATATCTTTTTCTTGTTGTTCGTATTCAAATTGAGTACCGACAATATAATCAACTTTTAAATTCATTAAGATTTCAGAACCCGAAACTGTAAAAATGGAACTGATCTCATCCTGAACCATAACACCCGCATGAGGTGGTAAATAGAATCGATAATAAGGTTTCTTATGATTGGTAGAAATCGGTAAAGCCTGAGCCAAACCCGATTTATAAGCTGCCTCGATGGATTGATTATTGCCACAACCAACCAGTAAAAATAAGATACTTCCCACTATAATTAGGCGCTTCATTTCAAATCATTCCTTTTTTCGAGCAATTTAAGAATGGCTTTTTTAGCATTTACATAATCACGGGTATCCAATATTGAACTTGAAGTGTGGATATTTCTAGCCACGATACAGCAGGTCAGTGTTTTCACACCATCATGGACCTTATGAACAATACCGGCATCCGTACCCCCATTTGAATAGTAGAATTGGTGTGGAATATCATTTTCATCACAAATATCCACCAATTCATATACCAAATCTTTATTCGCAATCATGGAACCATCCATCATGCGAATGAGCACCCCTTGACCTAAAAATCCCAAAGCCTTGGAATCCAAAGCATCATTTGCAGGAGAACAGTCAAGCACAATGGCATAATCAGGATTGATCATTTGGGTCATGGTTTGGGCACCACGTAGGCCCACTTCCTCCTGAACCGAAGCCCCCACATAAAGGTTAAAATCCAGTTCAACATCTCTTAAGCTATCCAGTAAATCAAGTCCCATGACACAGCCATAACGATTATCGAAGGCTTTAGCCAAAAGACGGTTTTCATTCAATACTTCAAAAGATCCCTCAAGCACAATCATATCCCCGATTTGGACCCCTTTGGATAACACATCTTCTTTATCAGTTGCCCCAATATCTACAATCATTTGCGGAATATTCATGGGCTTTGATTTGTCTTCAGGTTTTAACATATGGGGTGGGATACTACCAATCGCACCCTTATACACATCACCTTTACGCGTATGGACATTCACACGGTGTGCCAATAAGGTTTGGTCAAACCAACCACCAACAGGATGCATTTTTAAGACACCCGTTTCTGTAATATCTTTGACTAAAAATCCAATCTCATCCATATGCCCCAAAATAAGCACCGTTTCAGCATGCTCTTTTTTAGTTGGTTTATAGGCCGCAATACTGCCCAAGTTATCATAAACCACATCATAGCCCATGCGTTTATACTCTTGGCTTAAATAAGCAGCCACCTTTTCTTCATGGCCTGAAATTCCATCTATTTGCGTTAAATCCTCAAACCACTTTAATTGTTGTTTACTTAGCATCTTTTTTCCTCCAAACTGCACGATAGATAACCTGCCCTTTATCGACAAACTTTCTTTCATATTCTGTAAAAGGATCTTCCTGAGGTTCACTTCTAAAATCCAAATAAACTTCCTCAAGTTCAAATCCATTTTGTGCAACCGAAACCAAGGAATATTCAAATAAACCCCTGTTATCGGTCTTCATAATCAAGGAACCCTTATCATTTAAGAGACGATGATATAAGTCACATTTTGTTTTATAGGTTAAGCGACGCTTCTCATGTTTTTTCTTTGGCCAAGGATCCGAGAAGTTCAAATAAATCGCATCCAACTCCTTAGAATCAAAATATATATCCAAATCTTTTGCATCACCATAAATCATACGCTTGTTTGTTTTTTCATCAATTTTTTTAAGGGCAATTGAAGCAGCGGTAAAATCACGTTCCATGGCGATCACACCTGAATCTTCAAACTGAGCAGCCAGCCCATGCCAATAATTACCGCGACCTGCGCCAATTTCAAGTTTTAAATCATCAACAGCCAACGCGGTTTTCCATTTTCCTTTTAAAGTATTGGTTTCATCTATTAATATATCTGCATGCAGTTCAAACATATCCTTACTCCATGCTTTTTTACGAAGTCTCATTTTATCATCCTTTTTCTTCTATAATTGTACCATAATATATAATTTATTTAACGCTTATGGGACTTAATTTTTCATAATTTTCATAATTTGTTTCAGAAATATGTTAAAATAACACCATGAACACAAAATTACACATAACTGGGATTGTTGTAGAGTACAATCCACTGCATTATGGACACATTCATCACATTTTAGAAACCAGAAAAATTACCCAATGTAATGTTTTAATTGCGGTTATGTCCCCTCATTTTGTCCAACGCGGCGAACCCGCTATTGTTGATAAATGGATACGCACAGAAGCCGCTTTAAAACACGGCGTTGACTTGGTTATTGAACTTCCCACTTATTATGCCCTACAATCCGCTGAACATTTTGCGAAATCGGCCCTTGATTTATTGCATATGGCACAAGTCGATTCTATTGTTTATGGTTCAGAAACATTAGAAAAACCAGAACTTGGCGTAATTGATAAAGACGCACTCAAAGCGGGTCACGCTTATGCCTATGCAAAAAACAGCCAACATTTAAAGTCTAACCAGATCCTGGGCGCCTATTATGAAAAGTTTGCTTCAAACCATAATATTAAGACACATCGCATTTTACGAACCATTGATTATCACGATTTATCAATGAATCATAAAATTGCATCTGCATCCGGTATTCGACATGCCTATTTTAAAGGCATCAATACCCAGAATAATACCCCCCTCATTTTAGATGCACATAGCATCTACAAACTCGAAGATTACTATCCCCTCATTCGTTACCAAATATTGACTGAACAAGCACAGCTTAATCAATATCTATTGGTTGATGAAGGGATTGAAAATCACTTTATCAAACTGGCTTTAAAACATGATAATTTAGATGATTTTATAAAAGACGCCACTTCTAAAAGATATACACAATCCAAGATTCAACGCACGCTATGTCATATTTTACTAAAACACCCAAGAAACCCAATCAATATAGAGGGTATAAGAGTCTTGGGCATGAACAAAACAGGTCAAGCTTACCTGAATCAAATTAAGAAGGAAACAAAAATTTACACCCAATTTAAGGACTATCCTTTCAAAGACTTGGAATTAAAAGCCGCCTTCATTTATGGGCTTCCCTATAAAAAAGAGGATGCACTACTCCAAAGAGAAATGCAACCTCCCATTATTATTTAAGAATTCTAATATCTTCCCAAGGGAATCCATCACGACCAAAGTGACCAAAGTTTACCGTTTTACGATAAATGGGTCGCAACAAGTCCAATTCATCAATCATCTGGTTTGCAGAGAAGTCAAAGTTACGATCAATCACTGCCAAGATCTCAGCTTTGTCTTTTTTTTCTGTACCAAAGGTTTCAATATGGATAGATAATGGTTTATTTTTTCCAATCGCATACGACAACTGGATTTCCATACGATCACATAAACCCGCAGCTACAACTGATTTTGCGACATGTCTTAGATAATAAGCAGCCGTCCGATCGACTTTGGATGGATCTTTCGAACTGAAAGCACCCCCACCAATTCGCGCCATGCCACCATAACTGTCAACCACCAATTTACGACCCGTAGTCCCTGAATCCCCAAAAGAACCTGCAATTGTAAAAGAACCACTTGGATTGATAACATACTGCGTATCGTCTCTCAACCATTTTTCATCCACAACGGGTTTGATTACTTTATCCATCAATGTTGCTTCAATTAAATCATGGTCAATCCCTGCTTCATGAGATGCACTGATTAAAATGGTATGCACGTATAAAGGTTTTCCATCTTCATAACAAACCGTAACTTGCGTTTTTCCATCTGGTTTTAACCACGCTACTTCTTGTTTTAAATCTGATAATTGTTTGGATAACTTATGTGCCAAATCAATGGCCAAAGGCATATAACTGTCTGTTTCATTGGTTGCGTACCCAAACATAATGCCTTGATCCCCGGCAGCTATGGTATCACTCTCAGTCACTGCTTTATTAATTTCACTGGATTGTTGGCTGACTTTAACCAACACTTCATAGGTTTCAGGATATCCAATATCACGAATAACCGTTTTGGCAATTTTTTCGTAATCTATTTTTGCCTTTGTGTTGGCTTCACCATAAACCAATACAAAATCGTCTTTAATGGTGGCTTCAACTGCCATTTTTGAGTGTTTGTCCTCACTTAAAGCGGCATCTAATATCGCATCTGCGATTTGATCACAAATCTTATCGGGGTGTCCGTCCGTAACACTTTCCGATGTAAAATATATTAAACTCATATCTCTTCCTCTTTTCTAATAAAAAAATCCCTACGTTAACGAAAAGGGATTGTTTATATCTTTATAAATAGGACCTTATCGTTGTTAGCTGTACCACCTTACCCAATGGGTAGGTTGGCATGAGGTCTTTGATCTAACTCTCTACCTCAATTCTTGATAATTGCTTGTACATCATAGCAAATAAACCCATAATACGCAAACCTTTTTTAATTAAAAAAGGGATTCTTCCCTTTTGCTTAGTCAATCGGTTTTTGTCTAAAATTGCCTTCAATACGATACACATTTGAAATCTCGATAAAGGCCGTTGGATCTGCATTTTTTACGGCATCTAAAACATCATTAATCTCAAAAGAGTTGACCACCATATAAAGCATATAACGACTTTGTCGGTGATACACACCCATCCCCTCAAAACGGGTTATACCATGTCTTACAACCTTCAGAATGGCTTCAGAGACCGGTTCTGGTTGTACGGTAATGATTCTAAGACTTGATAACTTATACCGATCATGATAATTTGACAATATTTCTGTAGACACAAATTGATAAATAATGGAATAAAACGATAAAGTCCAATCAAAACGATAGCCATTATAAATCAATAGCGCGATATTAAACATTAAGACTTTATCCCACATCGGCTTATTCTTGACCGTTGAATAGTAAATTGAAATAAAATCAATTCCCCCGGAACTGCCACCCATCTTTAAAGCCAAGGTGACACCCAATCCATTTAAAATCCCACCAAAAATTGCGAGTAAAATAATATCATTGGTTAGCGTAAATTCTGGAATGATAGAAACAAATATTGACGTAAAGATAATATGAACAAAAGAAAGGGCCATAAACTTTTTACCAATATGTTTCGCTACAAGTAGAAAGATCAATACATTCAAAACCAAGTACAGGGGGCCAAAGGGAATCGACCATCCAAACATTACATCCAATTCTCTTTGAATCAATGTTGTAACACCCGTCACACCCGAAGGCAATAAACTAGCATTACGAACAAATATCTTCAAAGCAATTGAAGATAAAAACGCACCCACTATAACCCCAAAAACACGCATGGGTCTATCTTTTAATCTTGACACCCTGATCCTCCACAATCATCCTCCAGGATTTTTCTTTTCGCATCACATTTACGCGTATCATAAGCAACCAAATCTACCATTACTTCAATATTTTCACCCAAATCTCGGACAGCAATAATGCTTCGTGTAGGATAGGGTGCACTGAGATAGAGCGCTGAAACCTGGTTGATAATCTTGGTATTGGACATGTCTTTGACATAAATAGTAAGTGATACAATATTTTCTAAACTAAGATTTGAAACTGATAAAACATCCTCAATATTTTCAAATGTTTGAATCAATTGCGCCTTAAACTCGGTGGATTTTAATGCTTGAGACTTTAAATCAATACCAACCATCCCGTTGATAAAAGCAGCATCCCCTACTTGAATCCCATAAGAATAAGGACCTTTTGGTTTCTGTTCTGTTGGATTTAATTGCTGACGAAATAACATTAGAGAATCTCCCTAAAGAAGTCTTCAGAATCGTCCTTCTTATTCGACATAAAAAAGACGCGCACCGCTACAGTTAACGTTACTATAAAGATACCTGCGATTGCCGCCAAACTAATAAAGTCATCAAAATTTTCAATCATATTGCCACCTCTTTTTGCATTATAGTCCAATTGTTTTTTTTATTCAACCAAAGGTATTCTTATCTTTGTGGGAAAACGTGGTAAACATCATAAAAAAGTTAAAACCAACCATAATTGTGGCGATAACGATCATGCCCAAACCCAGATAATGCATCCTCAAAAGTCCCTCTTGATAATTTGCACTTCTTAAAATCAACAAGACCAAGAGCACAAAAATCATGGTAAACATATACGTCAATGTCATCATCTTTCGTTTCCCAACCGCATAAAACAAAATTAATAAAATAAGTGTTCCCAACGACAAATCACGAAAACACAAAGAAACAAATTCCATCCAACCCTTGGTGGTTGCGAGATAATTTTGAATCACATTAATGATATATAGGTTTGAGTTTTGAACGATGCTCAATCCATCTGATAAATCCTTCATAATATAAAGAGATTTCCCCAGCAACACCATTTGAAGCCAAAAGAACACAAAATAAACATCATGGGCAACTGACATCGCATAACGTATAAACTTAGAACTTTTCAATGTGATCACTTCCTTTAAAAACTTCTACTTTACTTAAATTCGGATAATCCAATTGTCGCATCACTTCATATCCACAAATCGCAACAGCATTGGATAAATTCAAACTACGTGCATGCGCACTCATTGGAATCCTAAAAGTTTGTTCACGATGTCTACTTAAAACAGGCATCGGAATCCCTTTACTTTCAGAACCAAAAATCAAATATATATCCCCTTTACTTTGAGTATAATCAATCTCACTGTGTGTTTTTTGACCATAGCGACTTAGAAAATAAAACGTACCTTGCGCATTTTCTATAAAATCATTAATATTTTTATGAACAGTGTAATCCAAGATATCAATGTAGTCCATAACAGACCGTCTCACTCTTTTTTCATCCAACACAAAGCCCAAAGGTTCAATCAAATGAAGCTTGGCATTCAGGGCAGCACACGTACGCATAATATTTCCCGTATTTTGAGGAATTTCAGGTTCGTATAATACAATGTGGATCACGCACGATCCCTCTTTTCTAAGTACTTTGACACTCCAAATAGAGAACCAAATACAATTACAAATCCAAGTATAACACGCATAACCAAACGATTAAAGAATATTTCTGGAAATAAATTAATCATACGATCTGTGGCAGGATTTAAAAGCCATAAATCATTGGTAAATAACAGTTTATGAAATAAAATCCAAAAATTACTGAAATCAATCAAGGCATAAAAGCCAATGGTTCCAAACACAATTAAATAAATCACAATTGCTTTCTTCATGGCTTCGTAATAAGTCGTTTTATAGATACCCGTCAACAATAAAACACCCACCCCTATCACACTCACCCATTTCAATGTATCAACCGTTAGAAAGAGATTCTTAACATCAACCATATGATCAATTTCTCTTTGGTTAAACATCGAAACAAGTTCATCATCCACCGACACCATCACATCAATATCATCCCGTTCATCTTTAATATAATCCAATAAGACATGGGTTGATTTCATTAAGTCATCATGAGACATCGCCATATTTTGAGCAGTGTTTAGCTTTTGGTACTGCGTATCATAGAAACTTTCATTGAAAACGATCAATTCAAAAACAGACACCAATAAAAAGAAAATCAAGAAAACAAACCCCAATGGTTGTAGTATCTTACTTTTCATTGAGAAACTCCGTTAGCTTAACCAAAGCCTTGGCGCGATGCGAAACCTTGTTTTTAACATCAGCACCTAATATTGAAAAAGTATCTTGATAACCCATTGGGATGAATATGGGGTCATACCCAAAGCCATCAGATCCTTGAATTGAGGTCGCAATCTGACCCTCACATCTGCCTTCAAAAACTTCATCCACATTCTTGCCATAATAAGCAATGACCGCAAAGAAAGTCGCTTCTCTATTTTTATTTTCAAGCATCTTTAAGATGCGTTCATGCTTTAATTTGTAATCCGTGTCTTCACCCATAAAACGGGCTGTTTTAACACCCAAGATATCAGGAAGACTATGAATGATCAATCCTGAATCATCCGCAATCACATCGACACCCAATTGGTCGTGAATAAATTTTGCTTTTAAGCGTGCATTTTCTTCAAATGTGGCACCCGTTTCTTCAAATCCATCTAAGGAAGCACCACTTTCTTTTAAAGTTAAAACCTCATAACCCTGCGGTTCTAAGATCAATCTGAATTCTTTTAATTTCCCTGGATTGTGGGTTGCTATGAGTATTTTCATAAAATTTCTCCTTTATGCTATAATAGTCTCATGAAAAAAGAAACAATTGTCCAAAATATCTTCCATGAAGAACCCCAAAACTTTGTCTATATTGAATCAGGTCTCACCAACGATAATTATATTGTGACCTTAAATCAAAGAAAAGTTGTCTTACGTATACCCCGCAAGGAAAATGAGGGTCTTTTTGACTATGCTTTGGAATCAGAAATCCTAAATAAAATCAAAGATTTAGATCTAGAACCAAAGCTCTTATATTATAACAAAATTACAGGGGTTAAATGTAGTGAATATATTCAAAATGCAAAGACTTTTGAACCCATGTATATGAAACGCGCTGCAACACTGATTAAAAGACTTCATGAATCACAAATATCCAGTGGCAAAACCTTTGATATAAAAGAAAAATTCAATCAATTTAAAAACAAAATAATCAATCCCATCTTTGATACCACCTTTGCACATGGTTATATTGATAGTTTAGAGCTAGAAAACATCAGACTTTGTCACAATGACTTGGTGGAGGGCAATCTCATCTTCACCGATTCAAAAGATTATTTAATTGATTATGAATACGCTGCAGACAATGACCCACTTTTTGATGTGATGAGCTTTATTACTGAAAATGATATTGTAGATATTGACTTACGCCAAGAATTTTACCTTGAGTACTTCGGATCCTTACCCGATGCGACTACACAAAAACGACTCGACCATTTTGAAATCGTCCACCATGTCTTATGGTGTGAATGGGCCATGATGATGTATGAGTTGTACCAAAAGCCCATTTATCATGAAATCGCAGCACTTAAATACCAACGCTTGGTGGCCTGTATGAAAAAAAAGTAGCCGAAGCTACTTTTCTAATAAGGTATTAAAATATAGATTTAACTGTGACAAGGAGTCCGCAAGGACTTCTTTTTCTTGTGTCGATAATTTGGATATCAATTGATCCACCATCTCACGATGGAAGAAGTCATGAATTTGTAAAATAGAATGTGTCTTATCCGTAAGTTTTAAACGATAAATGCGTCGGTCTTTTTTATCTTGGACACGATAAACATACCCTTTATTGGTAAGCCGATTAACATTAACAGTCAGTGTCCCCTGGGTAATGCGCAAACGCTTCGCAACATCACTCATGGTCTTACCTTCGCTTTTATCAATGGCCTCTAAAGTATGGACCTCACTCATGGAGAGTGTTATTCCCCGTTCCTTTAGAAAATACTCTTCAAGGGTCAGTATCTGATTGAACATATCAACCAACAAATTATTTAAAACATCACGAATGTTTCTATCCATATTACTTTTCTAAAGCTTTTTGGGCTTTTCCTACAAGGTTTGTAAAACCTTTTGGATCATGAATTGCAATTTCAGACAACATTTTACGGTTGATCTCAATATTTGCAAGTTTTAAGCCATACATTAATTGGCTGTATGAAATATCATTCAAACGTGCAGCCGCATTGATACGTGTAATCCATAATTTACGCATTTCACGTTTAAGATTTTTACGGTCACGGTAAGCATAACGTTGTGAACGCATCACTTGTTCGTTTGCTGTACGGTATAGAATGTGTTTTGAGCCAAAATAACCTTTGGCTAATTTTAATACTTTTTTACGGCGAGCACGGCTCGCAACTGAATTTTTAACTCTAGGCATGTTTCATTACTCCTCTTAATCCACTAATAGATGCTTAATGCGTTTAAAGTCACTTGGGTGGACCAAGGTGGACTTACGTAAATTACGTTTTTGTTTTTGTGATTTATGTCTTGCAAAGTGAGATACATATGCATGTTTACGTTTCAATTTTCCTGTACCAGTACGTTTTACACGCTTCGCAAGGGTACGTTTAGTTTTCATTTTAGGCATTATTTGCCCCTCCTTCTTGTTATTTTTTAGCTGGTGAGATCACAACCGACATTGTATTTCCTTCCAATTTCGGGTTCTTTTCAGCAGATCCAAGATCCTGAGTCTCTTCTAAGAATCGATTCATGGTCTTCTTACCAACTTCAACTCTGGTAATCAGACGCCCTCTAAAGCGCATATCGACCTTAACTTTGTTACCGTCTTCTAACCACTTACGTGCATGACGTAACTTCGTATTAAAATCATGTTCTTCAATTACAGGTGAAAGACGCACTGATTTAATTTGGGTTAGATGTTGGTTCTTCTTCGCTTCTCTTGTTTTCTTTTGTTGTTCATAACGATATCTTCCATAATCCAATATTTTACATACCGGTGGATTTGCGTTAGGCGACACACAAAATAAGTCAAGTGAATACTCTGCAGCTTTCTCTAAAGCTTCATTTCTTGTTAAGATTCCCAATTGTTCCCCTTCAGGACCAATGACTAAAACCTCTTTAAAGCGAATACGATCGTTGACCAAGTCTCCTTGATTTTTCTTATTACTGATAAAGTTCACCTCCTACGTGAATTACAATAAAAAAGTGTACTCTACAAATATAGAACACACCGCTTATTTACTAAAAAATAAAGTTTCAAGCTTGAACCCATGACTTAAGCCATCAGGTGAGAAGTGTGCTTCTACTTTCTTATTGCTTAGATATATTACCATAACTTTTACGGATAGTCAAATTAATAACTAGATTAACGAATGATAATCAAAGGTTATTTTAAGTTCATACTGCTTACCCAAAACATCGGCCAGTTGTTCTTGAATTTCCGTATCTGTGTACTGGCAATCTTCTACCATTTTAATATCAAAACTAACCACATCAAAAACGACACGCAAATCATGAAAACTTAATTCAGTATCTATAGACTTTAGTACCGATTTAATTTGGTGGTGTATCTTCTTGATCTTTTGGCTGGTCACATCAATGGGATCCAGATGCATCGTCAAATCAACTTTGGCTTCATTTAACACTCTTTTTTCAAGCGCATCAACGATACGATGGGCTTCATTGAGGTTTGTGTTTTCATCCAATTCAATATGAACTGAACCATAGACTGTTTCTTCACCATATTCATGAATTAATAAATCATGATATCCGAAAATATCGTGGTTGGCATCTAAAATATTGGTAATGCTTTCGATGGTCTCTTTGGAAGGTCTTGAACCAACCAAGTTTCTGACAAAGCCACGAATCATTTGAGATGAAGATACAATAATGACAAGCGAAATTAAAACGCCCAAGGCAGCATCTAAATTAAGGTCCATCGCATAAGAAATCGCAAAACCCACCAGTAATGAAAGTGAGATTAGGACATCAAAAAGCGAATCCTGGCTAACCGCATAAAGGACATCAGATCCCACTTTCTTATTCTTATAACGATAATAAAAATATAGGAAAGTTTTCAAGGTAATAGACAGGATGAGAATGATAACCATCCATATTGAGTATTGAATGGGTTTGGGATGTATCCAAACACTGATCGCGTTTCTTAGCGTATCAATCCCAATGTAAATCATGATAATTGAAATTAGAAAACCTGAAATATACTCGAATCTCTCATATCCAAAGGGATAGGTTTTATCTTTAGGTTTCTGGCTGATTTTAAAACCTATAAAGGTAATAAAAGATGATAAAAAGTCTGATAAGTTATTAAAAGCATCAGAGATAATCGAAATAGACCCTGTAAAGGTTCCAATAGTATATTTAGCTATAAAAAGACAAGCATTCACAAAAATCCCCATCAGCCCCGCCCTTGCAGCTATTTTTTTAGTCTTCATTTATTTTTACAATAATTCCAAATGGATCGGTTAAGGTTTGGGCTGGCAGTTCAGGCAACAAAAGCGTATAAGAAATAATGCCTGTGTAATTATTTGGAAGTAAACCTTTCGCATGATGCCAATTATTCATCGCGATATGATGATGATACCCATCTTTAGACATGAATAGTGAAGGACCGGTTTCTATTTTAACCTCAAATCCCAAAGTATCAATATAGAAAGGTCTTCCTTTCTCGATATCATCGACTTCCAAATGCACATGACCCCAAATGGTTTCTTTGGGAAGTTTGGTAAACTGAGCGTCGCTTAAATCGCGAATGGCTTTCATATCCAAGCGCTGGGTCACAAACCGTATTTTATTGTTGTCTGCCATGGGCCATACGGATGGATCCATATCAACATAAACTTCAATCGCATTGTGTTCAGGATCTCTGAAGTAGATGGCCTTTGAAAAACCATGGTCACTGCTACCAATCCAAGTTACTTCGAAATTCTTGAGATGAATAAGAAAAGTTCCCAAATCTTTCAAACTGGGTAACAAATAAGCATGATGATATAAACCATTATAAGCCTCTTTATTCACCACATCAGCACCCTTAACCAATGTCAGTTTTGGATTATCAAAGGTTACAGATTCTTCATGCTCATGAATTACGTCCATGCCCATTACGGTTTCATAGAAGTTTTTCATCACGTTCAAATCTTTAACGCGCAGTACAATATGATCAATTCTTTTCATAACAGTTTCTCTCTTAGTAATTATTTAAAGATGTCAATAATGCAACCAAAACTTCATAGGTTCGCTCAAATGAAGCAATGTCCAAACGCTCTTTTGGGGTATGAATATCCCACATAATGGGTCCCAATCCAATAATGTCTAATTGTGGCATTTTTCCTTTCCAAATACCCAATTCTACGCCCCCATGCGTCGCAACTTCTTTCATCGTATCCCCTCTTAAGTCTTCATAAACTTCAAAGAGACGTTTTCTGAATTTTGAATCCTTTTCGTAATTCCATCCTGGATATTTTGACGAATAGGTGACTTCAAATCCTGTTTTATCAGCGATCCAAGCCACAGTACTCATGGTAGTTTCAATCACAAATTCTTGGGTCGCACGTAAAGATACATTGATAAGCATATGATCATCATATAAATTCGCAGTCCCGATATTGGCAGAAGCTGTAGTCAAACCTTCAATTGCCAAGCTGACCTGAAGCACACCATATGGAAGCATGAAGAGTGTATCTACAATTGCTTTTGAGTCTTCAGAAACCAAGACAGAATCAACACTTACATCTTGTAATGTAAAGTCAAGATTCGCATCTGAAATTTCATACTGAACTTTCAGCGCTTCTTTAATAGATTCAAACCATTTTTTAAATGATGCGACATTGTCGACGGTAAAAATAACATCTGCTTCTCTACAAATCGCATTAATTTTAAGCCCACCTTGAATATCAGAAATAAGGATTTCAAATTTATCCATGGCTTTTTTTAGAATGATACCGGCAAGTTTTAAGGCATTACCACGTTCTAAATGAATGTCGCCACCCGAGTGACCCCCATGAAGACCTCTAATTTCAAGTTTTAATCCGCTTTGAGTTTGATAGTTTCTCTTTATATCTTTTCTTAAAGTTCCCCTTGCGCCCCCTGATGAAGAGACGTAGACTTCACTTTCACCTGAACTATCCAATCCAACACAAAGTTGTGCTTTAAGATCTTTTGTATCAAATTTGGTCGCACCCACAAGTCCGACTTCTTCTTCAACGGTGAATACCATTTCAAGTGCAGGGTGTTGCAGATTTTGATCTTGTAAAATCGCCATCATATAAACCACACCTACCCCATCATCTGCACCCAAGGTCGTTTCATTGGCACGCAAAATGCCATCTTCAATAATGAGTTCCAAAGGATCCGTATCAAAATTATGCGTAGAACCCATATTCTTTTCTGCAACCATATCTAAATGCGATTGCAGCATCACAACGGGTGCATCCTCATATCCAGAAGTGGCAGGTTTTTTTACCAAAAGGTTTAAGTATTCATCTTGAAATACTTCATACCCCAAGTTCATGGCGAACTGTTTTATATAATCACTCAATGCCTTTTCTTGGTAAGATGCATGAGGAATGTCAGCAATATCTTTAAATAGTTTCAGTAATGCTTGTTGCATAATAATATCTCTCCGTTTCTTATTACTTATTTTAACGAGTTCTGATTGATTAAACAAGTAAAAAAAATAACACCGTTATATTATCAAGTGTTATTTTTTCATAGGTTTCCCTATTTCTTCAACCAATCCACCTTCATCTAAGGTTCATCACGCCTTAGACAACAATATTATACCAAATAAAACTATGATACACAAGGTTAGTCAAATCATTAATAATAGTGTACAATATTAACTGTAATGGAGGTAAATGTTATGAACAATATTGGTGTGATGGGCCTTGCAGTCATGGGCTCAAATTTAGCGTTAAATATGGCTGATACCGGTTATAAAGTGGCCCTTTTTAATCGTACTTACAGCGTCGGAGAAAAGGTTATGGCTGAAAATCCACATGACAATCTTACACTATATAAAGAAATGGAAGACTTCGTTAATTCATTAGAAAAACCCAGAAAAATTATCATCATGGTTAAAGCAGGTAAACCTGTTGACTTGGTGATTGATTCTTTATTACCCTTATTGGAACAAGGTGACATCATCATGGACGGGGGTAACTCTTATTTCAAAGATACCATCAGACGTCACAGCTATATCAATGAGAAAGGTTTCCGCTATTTGGGTGTGGGTATTTCAGGCGGTGAAGAAGGCGCACGTTTTGGTCCTTCAATTATGCCTGGCGGGGATGCTGAAGCATATTCACATGTTGAAGATATTTTAGTTGATATTTCTGCCAAAGCTTATGGTGACCCTTGTGTAACTTATATTGGTGATGACGGTGCCGGCCATTTTGTGAAAATGGTTCATAATGGTATTGAATATGCAGATATGCAATTGATTGCAGAGAGCTACTCACTGCTAAAGCATGTGGGTGGATTAAGCAATAAAGAATTGGCAGAAACCTTTACCCAATGGAATGAGGGAGAGCTTGATTCTTATTTAATCGAAATTACTTCTGAAATTTTTAAAGTCATCGATGAAGAAACCGATAAACATTTGGTTGACTTAATCTTAGATAAAGCCGAACAAAAAGGAACTGGAAAATGGACAGCTGAAGAAGCGCTAGAAACTGGAACGGACGCTTCCCTTTTGACTTCAGCAGTCTTTGCAAGATTTATGTCTGCGCATAAAGAAGAACGTGTCCATGCCAGTGTGAAACTCCATTTTAATGGCGAAACCACTGAAATTGACAATACACAAACATTTATTGAAGAAGTGCGACAAGCACTCTATGCTTCGAAGATTATTGCGTATGCACAAGGTTTTGATTTGATGAAACGTGCAGCTAAGGCTTATAACTGGCGCTTAGATTATGGTGAAATTGCTAAAATTTTTAGAGAAGGATGTATTATTCGTGCTAAATTCTTAGACAGAATTACAGACGCTTATGAACTGGATAAAGACTTACCAAACTTGCTGTTGGATCACGCTTTCAGTCAAATTATTGAAGCCTATCAACCAACCTTAAGAAAAGTTGCAGCTATGGCAATCATGAATGGAGTTTCAATTCCTGCCTTTACTTCAGCAATAAGCTACTTTGATGCATATCGTACCGCAAACTCTAGTGCAAACTTAATTCAAGCCCAACGGGATTTCTTTGGTGCACATACATTTGAAAGAATTGATAAAGAAGGCGCATTCCATCACCAATGGAGTGAAGATAATGAAGCCTGATAATTATATTGTAACCTTGTTTGGGGGTACGGGAGATTTAACTTACCGCAAACTCCTACCTGCTTTCTATAACTTATTCTATCGGAACAGCCTTCCCGATTCATTTCATATCGTCGTGATTGGTCGCCGTGATTTTACCACAGAAACCTATCAAGAGAATCTCATTGAATGGTTAAAAGATCATGCACGTTTTGAAGTTAATGAAGCAAGTTTTAAAGCCTTCTCCAAACACATTCAATATTTTAAAATGACTTTTACTGAAGCTGAGGGTTATCAAAGATTGTATGATTTCTATCAATCTTTGGACCAAAATACAGTTCATAAGAAATTGTATTACTTGGCCGTGGATCCCAGTTACTTCTTAACCATTGGCCAACACTTATTTGACCATAATCTACACCAAGAAGGCGCAATCATCATTGAAAAACCTTTTGGTAAAGATTTAAAAAGCGCTAAGGAGATTTCAACAAAACTTGAAGCTTTATTTGGGCCATCAAACATCTATCGTATTGACCACTATATTGCTAAAGAGATGGTACAAAATATACATACCATTCGATATGGGAATGCTTTGATCGAACAAAATTGGAATCGTAATATGGTGGAAGCCATCACGGTTTCAGCAACCGAAACCGTTGGGGTTGAGGATCGCGCAAACTTTTACGATGTAACTGGGGCCCTAAAAGATATGGTTCAAAGTCATTTACTACAGATTCTATCAATCGTATTAATGGATGAACCCATCGACAATAGCGCTGAAGTAGTCCATGAGAAACAAGAAGAAATCTTGAACAACCTATTTGTAAAAAACTATGAAACGGATGTTATTTTTGGACAATATGCTTCCTATCGCAATGAAAAAGATGTCAATCCAAAATCAAATACAGAAACCTATGTTGCCCTAAGACTTGAAGTCAATCATCCCCGTTGGGAAGGTGTTCCTGTTTTTGTTCAAACAGGGAAAAAAATGCCAAAACGTTCTACTGAGGTGACCTTACAATTTAAATCGACCCACGGTATGGAACCCAACTTATTGGTTATTAAGGTTCAACCAGATGAAGGGGTTTACTTAAAACTCAACATCAAGACACCTGGCTATACTGATAAAGTGGAAGCGGTATATATGGATTTCTGTCAGTCATGTAATCTAGAGTATCGAATAAATACTCAGGAAGCTTATGAAAGACTCTTGGATGCTGCCATGCATCATGACCATACACTCTTTGCGAGTTCAAACCAAGTCATGACTTCATGGAAGTTTATTGAGGATATCTTGGAAAATACGCCCAAAAGAGAACCCGTTATTTACCAAGATGATACTACTCTAAATCAAGCAGATCAACTTTTGGAAAAAGACAATGCGTCTTGGTTCAAGGATGAAGTGTATGGAGAAATCTACGACAAAAAAGGCGATTAATCGCCTTTTTCTTCTGCATTTTCTAAATAAATATATAAGCTTTCAAGTTCCCTTTCCAATTGCCCAATTTCAACATGGATGCGATCAATTTCATCATTGAGCTTATCCATTTTAATGGGTTCATGGTAATACTCTGGTTCATAGCGCAATTCTCGATGTAACTCCAATTGCTCTTGTAGGTCAATCAGTAAACCTTCCACTTTCTGAACTCTGTTTTGATTTTTTCTGAATTCTTGATAAAGTTCTTTTCGCGATTTCTTTTCAATATCATCTTCCACTTTTTCTTGTTCTAAAACATGCTCTAATGTTTTTTGAGTATGGATAATTTGGTGGTCCTTAATGATAAGAATATCGGTCGCAATCTTCTCAATGAAATAACGATCATGAGAGACAAAAATCATGGTTCCTGTATAATCCTTTAAAGCTTTCTCTAAAGCTTCTTTACCTGGTATATCCAAGTGGTTGGTAGGCTCATCTAAAATCAATAAGTTGTCTCTACTCAGCATAAGCTTGGCCAATGAAAGACGCACCCTTTCACCCCCACTTAAGACCGAGACTGATTTAAAAACATCTTCCCCACTAAACAAGAATCGTCCCAAAACGGATCTCACTTCTGTGTGGTCTAGATTGGGGAATTCGTCCCATAAAGCTTCAAGAACAGTATCACTTTGATTGAAATCTAAAAGTTGTTGGTCAAAATATCCCATTTCGATTTGGTGCCCCAACAACATCTCTCCCTTAAGCGGTTTAAGACGATTGGAAATGGTTTTAAGTAAAGTCGACTTACCTGTCCCATTGTCTCCCAATATCGCATAGCGACGCCCCTTTTCAAAGGTATGGGTCAATGACACCAAAGGTGCATCATAACCTACGGTTAAATTATCTGTAATTAAAACTTCCCGCCCACCTTGTAGTCTGGGTGAAAATGCAGCTTTAAACTCATGATTGGAAGATTTCTTTTCTTCAAGTTTATCCATTCTATCCAAATATTTTTCTTTAGACTTCGCAAAAGAAGCCATGTTCTTCTTATACCTGAATTTTTCGATTAAAGTTTCAAGACGTTTGATTTCCTTTTGTTGGATTTGATAACGCACGTTATGCTGTTTAATCATTTTCTCTTTGTATTCAATGTATTGAGAATACGTTCCCGAAAACCGCGTCGCTTCTTTATGATCAATCTCAATTAATACATTACAGATTCTTTCCAAAAATAAGCGGTCATGAGAAATCATAATCAAGGTACCTTCATAACTTTTAAGATACCCCTCTAACCACTCAATGGTAGAAATATCAAGGTGGTTGGTAGGCTCATCTAAGAAAAGGATATCCGGCTTTGACAACAACAATCGCACAAAAGCCAAGCGGGTCATTTGACCCCCAGAAAATTCATGGATATCTTTCTTTAAATCTGAAACTTCAAATCCAAACTTGGTTAAGAGGGTGTTGACTTCCGTATCCAAATTGTAACCACCCCGTCTTAAGAATTCAGTTTGAAGTCGGTCATACTTACTTAAAATTTGTTCAGAGTGATCTGTTTTAAGTTGTTTCTCAACCCGCTCAAGTTCCGCTTGAAGCTTAAAAACATCCTGGTAAACTTCAGAAATATAACTTTCCAAAGTTTTATGGGTTTCATCCACATGAATCTGACTTAAAAAACCCATGGTTGCATTTTTTTGAATGATGACTTCGCCTTTATCTAAGGATTCTTCACCCAAAATAACACGAAAAAGTGTTGTTTTACCAACACCATTGGCACCGATGAGTGCTATTTTTTCATTTTGTTTGATTTCAAAGTTTAAGTCCTCAAATAAATCTTGATGTCCAAAACCTTTGTAAGCATTTTTAATTCTCACAAGCATTGTTTATTCACCGCCGTTAAGTTCAAGTTGGATTAAAATCCCCTCTGCAGTCGCTTTCGCGATCGCATCAAAATTTTCAATCCAATGGTTGTAGTCTTCAGTATCTGTCATATATCCATATAAAATATCTACCCCATACATACCTTCTTTTACATCTTGATGCATTGCCATTAAATTTGAAAAGATATCATAATTTCCAGCACCGGTTGTATTCCCCCCCACTTCTCTAATCAAATCATTATAGTCATACATATTATCAATAAGACTTGTTTGGTATACACCGGCCATATTAATGCCATCCAGATAGGGTGATGTTTGAATTTGAGTTTGGTTGATCAGTTGTTTTGCGATATTGGTAGCAAATCGATTGGATGATTTATTAGAATAAAGGATGGATAAACCTTTATCAATAGATGAACCACTGGATTCAAATCGTAAGTGAACGTAGTATTTTGCGCCCGAATTATATGCGTTCACGATTCTACCTGTTTCACTATAATAATCTATGGGGTTTTCGTTATCTCGCGTAAGATAAACTCTTAAACCTTTCGCTTCTAAGTTCTCCTTTACGGCGACTGCCATTTTATAGGTTTCATCTGCCTCATAAATATCACCGTAGAAATGACCATAATTGGTCATGGCATTGTCATGGAAGTTAAGTGCTGCGGGATCTATGACAATATCATAAAGATCGTTAGATTCAAGCGTACTTACTTCAAGATAAAGCATATTTTCTATTAAAATGGGCGTTTCTTGGTCTTGATTGATTAAGTCTTTATTCGCAAAAATACGGACTTGTTTAATCACACCATCACGTTTAATAGCGGTAATGACTTCATCAAAATTAGCAGTTGATATTAAATAATGAAAATCAAAATCTTTTAAAATTTCTACTTCATAAAAGCCATCTTCTAATTTCGCAAACTGAATACCAATATCTGCCTCATGTGATAGTAAATAAGGGATTTTTTCATCTACAGATAACCCACATATATTATTAAGAAATACGGTATTTCCAATAAATATATCATGGTTTAAAAAATCAAAATCTTCATGATAAAGCTTTAAAGTTTCTCCATAAACATTATAATCTTTCATTTCAATAAATTTCGCTTCGTTATAGACTGTTTCTTGAAGATTGGAAAGACGTTGGGTGGTCTCTTTTGAACTGAGTTCGCAAATTTTAAACCCAAGATCTTCTTTATTCAAAGATTGTGTATAACGATAAAATATAAAAGTAGAAAGACCCAAAGCAAGTACAATTAAAAGAAGGACAACTTTATAATTGATTCTTCTTTCTTTAGGTACATAATTTGGGTCTATTTTCATCATATTCTCCTAGTAATCAAGATTTTTGGGTGTTCTTGCATAAGGAATAACATCACGAATATTGGTCATGGATGTGAGGTACATTAAGAATCTCTCAAAACCAATTCCAAATCCAGCATGCTTAACACCGCCATATTTTCTTAAGTCAAGATACCATTCTAATCCCTCAACTGGAACATTCATTTCATTCATTCTCTTTAGAAGATGATCATAACGTTCTTCACGTTGTGATCCACCGACAAGTTCACCAACATATGGCACCAATAAATCACAGGCAGCCACCGTTTTATTGTCATCATTTAATCGCATATAAAATGCTTTGATATCCTTTGGATAATCCGTAATAAATACAGGTCCCTTAACAATTTGTTCTGAAATATAGCGTTCATGTTCTGTTTGTAAGTCCATGCCCCACTCAACTTCAAATTCAAATTCCTCTTTAGATGCTTTAAGTACATCAACGGCTTCTGTATATGACATTTTCTTAAACTCTGAGTTTAATAATGCGCTCAGTCTATCAAGTAGTGTTTTATCAATTCTTTCATTAAAGAAATTCATTTCTTCAGGAGCATTTGCGAGCACATACTCAATACAGTATTTAATTAAATCTTCAATTAAGTCCATCATATCATCAAGATCCGCAAAAGCAATTTCTGGTTCCACCATCCAAAACTCAGACGCGTGTCTGGGTGTATGAGAGTTCTCTGCTCTAAAGGTAGGTCCAAAGGTATAAATATCTCTAAACGCTAACGCAAAAGCTTCTCCATGTAGTTGTCCTGAAACGGTCAAACTCGCTTGTTTACCAAAAAAATCTTTTTCATATTGACCATCACTACGTGTTGTAACGGTAAAGGCTTCCCCTGCACCTTCAGCATCATTGCCTGTAATAATGGGTGTGTGCACATAAACAAACCCTTGGTTTTGAAAGAACTCATGAATCGCCATAGAGAGAACAGAACGTACTCTAAATATCGCTAAAAATGAATTTGTTCGTGGACGTAGGTGTGAAATTTCTCTTAGAAATTCATAACTATGACGTTTCTTTTGTAAAGGATAGTCTGGATCACTTGCACCTTCTAGCTTAACCTCTTTAACCACAATCTCAAAGGGTTGTCTCCCATCTGGTGTTAAAACAAATTTACCAGTAATGGATAAAGCGGTCCCAATACCATATTTTCCAATGGTATCAAATTCAGGATTTTCACCTTCATACACAAGTTGTGCGTTTTTAAAATAGGTTCCATCATTGAGTTCAATAAACCCAACGTTCTTACTCTTACGGTTGGTACGAATCCAACCTTGAAGTTGAACATATTCTATAGAATCTATTTCAATATCAGATCCCTGTGTTACCAGTTCATAACACTCTCTAATGGTCATAAATGTTATCATAATCTTCTCCTTATTACTCAATACTGTTTGCTTGAAAAATTAATTCTTGTAAAGTAGAAACAACGTCTACTGTTTTAATGGTCACATGTTTTGGTACCTGAATGTGCTCACTAGAAAAGTCAACAATACCGACAATTCCCAAATCAACCAAATGATCTACGGTTTCTTGGATGTTATGAGATACGGTTAGTATCGCAATTCTACAGCCTTTAGGAATTTTCTCTTCCAATTCACTCATATGATAAATGGGAATATCAGAAGCAACGCCTTGTTTTTTAGGATCAACATCAAAGGCACAAACAATTTCACCCACTACGTGATTCCATCGGTTATAATTTAAAATGGCGCGGCCCAGGTTACCTGCCCCAACTAAAACAATTTTTTCATCAAAATTAACACCTAAAAGTTCATCAAAAGTTTCTATCAAATTGGCAACATCGTACCCATAACCTTGTTTACCCAAAGAGCCCACAAAGGAGAAATCTCTTCGTATCGTTGTGGATTCAATATCCACGAAAAGGGACAATTCTCGACTTAAAATACGATCGACACCCATTGACTGTAGCTTACGCAAAGCCTTTAGATAAATAGGATATCGTTGCATTGTTGCCTTTGGTACACTTAATTTGTTTGACATAATATCACCACCTAATTAATCATATCACAAAGTCATCTTTTAATAAATGTGAAATAATTAATAAGTTTCGATAGGTTTGTTAGAAACAGCAGATATTTCACAATCTCCGAAGATATTATGCTCAATATAGTGCGTTGCTGCCAAACCAATCATGGCTGCTTGGTCCATACAGGCCCAAATGGGTGGCACTAGAATATTCAAATCAGGATATTCATCGTTCAAATGATTCACTTTTTCTCTCAATCGTGAGTTGGCTGCCACCCCACCCGCAAGGGCCAAAGTTTTAACGCCATAGGTATTCAATGCTATCTTGGTTTTTTCAATCAACTGATCCGTTGCACTTTCTTGAAAAGCATAGGCCAGGTTTTCAATAATCAAAGGACGTTCATTTCGCTCCTCCCGCAAAATCAACTGTCTAACAGCAGACTTTAATCCAGAAAAGCTAAAGTCTAAAGGATTCTCTAATTTCACTTTCGGAAGTATGTATCCTTTTTCACCCAGTTTGGCCAGGCGATCGATGACAGGACCACCTGGATAAGAAAGACCCATCTGTCTTGCTACTTTATCATAAGCTTCTCCAACAGCATCATCTTGAGTTTGACCCAATACTTCAAATTCAAAATCATCTTTCATCAAAACAAGTTCAGTATGCCCCCCTGAAACTACCAAGCTTAATAATGGATAAGTTAGGGTTCCTGATAACTCATTGGCATATATGTGTCCAATAATATGATGCACCGGAACCAAAGGAATATCCAAACTAAAAGCAAGTGCTTTGGCTGCCATCATGCCAATATGAAGCGATCCAATCAAACCTGGACCTTGTGTAACCGCAATATAATCCAAATCATCGAAACCTTTATCGGCTTTATCCAAGGCTTCCTTAATCACAAAGTTGATGTTTTCTACATGGAGTCTTGAAGCAACTTCAGGAAAGACCCCACCATATTCTTTATGAATTTCGATTTGTGAGGCTACCACATTGGATAAAACCTTACCATTTTCAATCAAAGACACCGATGTTTCATCGCAGCTTGATTCAATTGCACAAATAATCATCAATCATTCACCCTCATTCTCATCACCAGCGCATCTTTGCGCATACCATAATAGTTTTTTCTTTTATAAATTGTTTTAAACCCAAAATTTTTATAAAATGAAACAGCAGCTTCATTTTTTTCCTTAACTTCTAAAATCATTTCTTCGACACCTTCTGATTTTAAAAGTTCCCATACATATGTCAAAAGTTTGTATCCAATTTTTTGACCTTGTTTGGATTCTTTAACTGCGATTTGGAGTAAATCGGAAGTTTCACCAATATACTTCGCAATCACATAGCCATCAATGACATCATTTACCTTATAAACAAAGGCTCTTGTGTTTAGATCCAACAATTCGTGTTTATAAAGTAAGAGTCCCCAATTCGAGTCTAAAACTTCCTTATTGATTTTAAAGACATGGGGTACATCATCTATTCTCATTTGTGAAATCATTTTAGATACCTTGGAGACAATGTATCAACGTTATCAACCTTAATCCATTCTCTTTTCAAATCTAAAATATTTTGAGCAATATTTAGAAAATGGTCGCTTTTACCCAATAAACTACCATCCCCGTATAAAGGAACATCCAGTGTTAATTCGGATATAGGATAAATGGATTCCTGCGTAATCTTCCCATCTTCAACAAAACCACCGAAAACACGTTTACTTCTTGCATCCAGTAAAGAAAATCCATTTAAATTACCAGCAAGTGATAAAAGTGTATTGATTGTGTATACTTGAATATTTTGTGTTAACGCAAAAACTTTTGTGAATGTCATCGCAATTCTGAGTCCAGTATAACTACCGGGTCCATCAGTTAAAACGATGGTATCGATGCTTTTTTTATGGATATCAGCTTCTTTTAAAACTGCTTCAATAAAGTTAATTAAATATTCAGACTGTTTTTGTTTCATTTCAGATTGCTTATATGCAATCAATTTATCTTCTTTTGCGACACCCACAACCAAAAACTTATGAGAGGTATCTAAAATTAATGTGGCCATATTACTCTCCTTGTTGGATGATAATACGACGTTTACTATCATCAAGATGTTCAATTTTTATATGGTAATCCGGATCTAAATACTCAGATACAAAATTACTCCATTCAATAACAACCACCGCATCTTCATCCATGAGATCATACAGACCCAATGTATCTGAATCCATATTTTCTAAGCGGTAGGCATCAATATGATTTAAGTTAAGACGACCTTTGTATTGTCTTAATAATGTAAAAGTAGGTGAAACAATGGGTTCATCAATTTCTAAAGATTGTCCAATTCCTTTAGTAAAAGTAGTTTTTCCAACACCCAAGTCCCCTTCTAAAGTAATGACACAGCCCCTTTGTATGTCATCCATAAATTTTTTTGCGATTTCGATTGTTTCTTTGTCGTTATTTGAAATATATTCTTTCTTCATGTCTTTCACCCTTACCATTATACCAAAGCGAAGGTCTTTCTTCATCATTTAAGATTTAAAAAAGGACCCATAAGGGTCCAATTAACTGGCAATGCGCTTGGTTCACTAGGGCAAGCCTAGCTATCTCTGCCGCTAAAGTGCTTAACTTCTGTGTTCGGTATGGGAACAGGTGTGACCACTTTGCTATTATCACCAGATCTTGAGAGTATTC
>WPCK01298900.1_pt1 | contig 45174 bp, 34 predicted proteins | sample 5399851 | NCBI WGS metagenome assembly WPCK01 (sample SAMN12869471, study PRJNA574797) | sludge metagenome | isolation source: wastewater treatment of pH11 | place: China:Beijing | collected 2019-05-20
CAAAATGCCGGATTCAGTCAGTTCCTCTGGGGAATGCTGGCGATAATCCTGTTCTCCGTGATAGTCAACGCAAGTACCTAAAAACAGATGCCAATGATCTTTGAGCGCAGGCAGGCCGGTGGCGTAATCGGTTGGACCGGCGCTATTGCTGCCTTCGGCCCCTTCCTGTTCGGCGTCGGCCTGTCGCTGATTGGAGCGGTACCGTTCTATATGATCGGAGCTGTCTGGGCCGTCATGTGCATCGGCATCACCTGGTGGCGATATGCCCGACCCGGTGCACCGAAGAAGAGTTGACGTCTACCATGCTGTTGGCCCGATAGACCTCATGTTCGATTAGCCGCCTCCAGGAGATGACCATATATGCCAGGGCAGAGACTCTCTGACCATCAGCTAGAGCGCTATGCCCGCAACATATCCATAGAAGGATTCGGTGAGCCTGCGCAGCGGAAGCTGCTTGAGTCTTCCGTTCTGGTCATTGGAGCAGGAGGCCTCGGGTCTGCTGCGCTTCCCTACCTTGCTGGGGTTGGTGTGGGACACATCGGGATAGTCGACGGAGATGCAGTGGAGTTGACGAACATGCAGCGTCAGGTTCTGCATGTGGATTTGGGCCGGAACAAAGCAGAATCGGCCGCAGAACGGATCAGTGCCATAAACCCCGGCGTGAGCGTCGATGTCTTTCCCGAGTTCCTTTCGTCCGAGAGGGCCGGGGAACTCTTCTGTAATTACGACCTGGTTCTCGACTGCACTGACACCTACGGGGCAAAGTACCTTCTGTCCGACGCCTCGCAGACAGTGGACGTACCCCTCGTGTGGGCTTCTGCCGTGGGGATGCAGGGGCAGTGCTCAGTCTTCGGCGTGCCTGATGAAAACGGTGACAAGCTCTATCTCAGAGACCTATTTCCCGAGGAACCCAACCGAGAGATGTACGGAATGGCAACCGAGATCGGTGTACTTGGTGCGGTAGTTGGACAAATCGGTTCCCTACAGGCAACCGAAGCAGTGAAGCTCTTGACAGGAATCGGTCGCCCGCTGATTGGTCGCGTTGTTGTGTACGACGGACTGAATGCTCGTTGGTCCATCCTGCCATTGCGGCGCGCGGAAAGAGCTGTCTAGTGCTGTCCGTAGAGGAATACCTCGACAAAGTCGTGAACCTTGCTCGCCTGCTTCCAAGCGAGCAGTGTCCCATAAGCTCGGGCTTTGGTCGCACACTGGCAACCAAGCTGATCGCTCGTTATCCGGTACCGCCGTTCTCAAACTCGGCAATGGATGGCTTCGCAGTCTCTGCTGCTGACCTAACGGCGTCGGCGGTTGGCCTAACGGTATCGACCGGTCGCGAGACTGCGCCGTCGGCCCCGGACAACACCGTCAGGTTGCATGTCGTTGGCGATATTCCGGCGGGGTGCACGGAGCCGGTCGGTATCTGTCCCGGGCAGGCAGCCCGGATAATGACGGGAGCTCCAATGCCGAAAGGTGCCGATACCGTTGTCCCGGTCGAGTTGACGGATCAACCGTGGGGTGATGTTCCACTTCCGGAGTACGTGGAGGTCCAACACCTGCCAGCGGGGGCAAACGTTCGTCTGGCCGGAGAGGCGATACAGACCGGTGAAACACTAATGGATTCCGGCATCCGCTGGACCGCGGCTGCAGCGGCCGCAGCGGCCTCCGTTGGCTATTCCACGGTAGAACTCGTTCGTCGCCCAAAGGTTGCTGTGCTTGCAACGGGGTCCGAGCTGGTTGCTCCCGGAGACAAACTCAGAATCGGGCAGATCCCGGATTCCAATTCGGCCCTGGTCTGCGGATTGGCACAACAGTTTGGGGCTGAGGTGACTATCTCCCACCGAGTTCCCGACTCAATAGCGGATTTCAAACGGGTTCTAGAGGACGCCGCGAGCGCTGACATTATCGTCACGACCGGTGCGGTATCGGTTGGGGCACACGAGGTCGTGCGTCAAGTTCTTGGGGAATCACTGGACTTCGTCAAAGTGGCGATGCAGCCGGGCAAGCCTCAGGCAAGTGGGTTCCTACGCGGATACGGACACGGAAGTGAACACAAACCTGTCGGAGCAATGGGTGACACGGATCCTGTTGTGCTTGCCCTTCCCGGGAATCCGGTAAGTGTCTTTGTCTCTGCTTGGGCCTTCCTACGTCCGCTGATCGACGCATTCCAAGGACTAGAAAGCACCTGGTCCTCGTTCACTTCTATAGCTCTCTCGGCATGGAAGACACCGCCGGGACGACAGCAGTTCATGCCGGTTGTGATAAGCGCTGATGGCGTGACGCCGGCGCACCGACTTGGTTCGGGCTCACACCTGATTAGTTCACTGCACCAAGCTGATGGGCTGGCAGTCATCCCCTCGGAGGTGCAGTCCGTAGACTTCGGAGATGCAGTAGAAGTGTTCCCCCTTAGGCAATGGACTGGATGCTGACTTTCACACTCGCGTGGTTGGCCTCATTACCCAGGTTGGCCCGACACCAACCTTGAAAGGACACATTCGTGGAGTTCACTCACCTTGACTCCCGCGGCCATGCGCGAATGGTCGACGTGACAGCCAAGAAACCGACCATTCGAACCGCTAGAGCAGAATGCCGCGTCGCTTGTTCTTCTGAGGTGGTACAGGCACTTCGTGACGGCACAGTTCCAAAGGGCGATGTTCTCGCAGTTGCCCGCATTGCTGGAATAGCCGCGGCAAAAAGGGTCCCGGATTTGCTGCCCTTAGCTCACGTGATCGGAGTTCACGGTGTAGTTCTAGACCTCGAGATCAGCAAGGGTGGTATCGAAATCTCGGCAGAGGTGACCACCGCTGATCGCACCGGCGTGGAGATGGAGGCACTCACAGCCGTAACTGTCGCCGCCCTTGCGGTGGTGGACATGGTCAAGGGGGTTGATCGCAGCGCTGAGATCCTCAATGCTCGAATCGTTTCCAAGTCGGGTGGTAGAAGCGGAGACTGGGTGCGCCCCTAGTCGCTATCGGCCAGAATCGGGCTTGCTCAAATCGTGATCATCCGTATCCAGCAATGCAACGAGATGATCAAGGAGAGGCCCCACCACTGCCAGTGTGTCGCGAACTCCGCCTCTTGACCCTGGCGCATTCACGACCAGAGCGGGTTCGGCTCCGGGCAGACGCATAATTCCTGCTGCTCCGCGCGACAGGAGTGCCAACCGGGTCTTTTCACTGCCAACCCGCCTGACCTCTTCCATCAACCCCGGGAGTTCTACGGCAAGAAGCGGACGTGTGGCCTCGACCGTGACATCGCGTTCTAGTACCCCGGTTCCACCGGTAGTGAAGACAATGCGGGCACCGGCGCGAATCGATCCCACAATTGAGGCGGCAATCTGCTCTCTATCGAGCGCCACCACTACTGGTGGAACGACTGTGAAACCGAGTTCTGTCAGGCTCTGGCGCATGGCGGCACCGGCTCGGTCCTCGGAAGTATCTTCTAGAGCCCTGTCGGAACAGGTGACAACCGCAATTTGAATCATGCCGACCCCGTCCACTCGCGCTTCCCATCCGAGAACTCCTGACACTTCCACACGGGGAGCCTCATCTTCACCTGCTCAACAACTTCTTGGACTACGCGGAAGGCTTCCTTCCGGTGTGGAGACGATACGGCCACGCCCAGCGCTATATCACCGACTTCCAGGTGTCCCTCACGGTGAACCACGGAAATTCGTCGGGCCCCGCTGGCAGCCGCCACCTCCGTGGCAATAGTGCGAACCACCGCGCTGGCATCGGGATGTGCCTGATAGTCAATCGAGACCACGGACCGTCCGTCGTCATGGTTTCTGACCTGCCCACAGAATGTGGCGACGGCCCCTACCGACGGGTCTTCGACCTCCCTCACCAAGTCATCCATGCTGATGGGTTCGGTACTCACACCCGCACGGACCACCAGCGCATCAGTCCCGTCATTTGACCCGCGATTCTGAATTGCCTTCGTGACAAGTTGATGGGGGGTTCGCACGTCGGGTACTGCCGATAGCGTGCCCGATTGGTAGGTCTCCAGCGGATGGTCCTCGTCTCGCATCTGAGACACGATGTGGCGAATAAGCGGGCCTACGGCGCGGGCAGCGTCTCGCACGCCGCCCTGGGATCCGGGGGCGTTGAGAACGAAGACTGCTCGGTTGCCCTCTCGCACGACTCCAGCAACCCCTCGTGACAGTGCCGAACGAGGAACATTGGGATTTGAGCGAATCAAGTCCTCAATCCCGTGCAATCTCTGATCCAGAAGGTCCAGCGTTGCTTCCGGTGTCAGATCGCGTCCAGCAACCCCGGTGCCTCCAGTAGTAAAGACAACGTCCACTCCACGAGCGACTGCGTCGAGAACGGCTGCTCGCACAGACTCGATCCCATCCGGAACTACAGCCCGCCAGGTAACGTCACCGAACTCGCTGAGTAGCTCAGCAGCAAGAGGTCCCGATAGGTCCTCGCGCACGCCCCTGGAAACACGATCTGAAACTGTGATCACTGCGATCTGCACCATGTTGGCAGTCTAGCGATCTGGTTACCGGTTCCCCCACCCGTCGCAGGGAGCTTACCTTTGGCTTCATAAGGCCTTATCCTTAGCGTTGGCATAGGGGACATACACACGGTAGTGGGAGCGCATGGAGCAGTCGGCAAATCAGGACAGCGCCCGGCGTCCGGAAACCGATCCAAGGTATTTGCGTGTTCGCAGGAAACTGGTGCACTCCGTCTTGGAACTTGCCTCTGTGAAACCTGCGGAGCAAATCCCGGTATCAGAACTGACCAGTGCGGCTGGAGTATCGCGCACCACCTTCTACAAACATGCCGACTCACCATCGGCGCTGCTTGCCGACTACCTGATTGGACAGCTAAAACCCCGGATTGATCCTCTAGCAAATCTGCTCGATGATGATCGGCCCAACTACCTGCTGCGGTGGCGCATGATTCACATCGGACTTCTGGAGCACGTGCAAGACAATGAGGATATCTACTCGCATGTCTTTGCTTCCGACGGTCAATCGGTGGTGCTGTCGATGCTGTCCTCCTACTTTGAACGGCTCTTTGAGCAGTACGTGCATAAGTTTGCAGACCATATAGAGGGTCCTCCCCCATCAGATCTATGGCTGGCAATGGCTACCTCGCAGCAGGTGCACAACACGATCGCAATGATCAGCTCGTGGCTGCGTACCGGCATGCAGGAGAGCCCCAGCGAGGTGGTAGGCACATATGTCAGCCTGGTTCCACCGTGGCAGTTGGCCCGATTCTCCGAGACCGGACGTGTCTCGCTTCGAAAGGCTCGCGGTGTTGCCCGCGTGCAGCAGCGTGAGGCAGATGAATCCGACAGGATTCCAAGGACCGGGTTCGTCGAACTCGATACCCGCAACCTGCGCGGCATCAATGACTGATGGCGGGGTCACCCACGAACGCTGGGCCCAGCCACGAATGCAAACCCCGCCACAAGCGCTAGGCCCGGCTAGATTTCATAGACCGTTACGGCTGCGGCCTTAAGTGCGTATATGACCGAACGACCGGGATACAGATCCAGTTCTGCAACCGATTGAACTGTGACGTCGGCCGATAGGTCTATCCCGTTCTTCGCGGTTCCACGTATGCGCACCAGGTCCTGGCGGGGCTCAATCTCCTTTATCACCACTTCGATTCCATTGCGGGGACTTCCACCCGGATGTTGCAGGAATATCGAGACCGATGAAGGTGCGAAGACCGCCGCAACTGCGCTTCCGTCAGGGGGCGGTGGCATCGAACCCATACTCCCCCGAATGCTCATTCCCATACCGGCATCAACATGGCCCTTGGAGAAGAGCCCACGTATGAGGTTCAGGCCAGCCAGTCCAGCCGTGAACTTAGTTCGGGGACGCTGAAGCACTTCCCGTGTTGGTCCAGATTCTGCAAGTTCCCCGTCTTCCAGAACAATTGCCCGCTCCGAAAACAACATCGCATCCAGAAGGTCGTGCGTAACCATCAGCGTCGAACGCCCCTCCAACACCCGTCTGAGCAGTCGGCGCAGAACCGGGGCCACAGCAACATCCAGGGCCGCCATGGGTTCATCCAGAAGCAGCAGGTCCGGTTCAGCCGCAAGTGCTCGGGCAATCGCAACGCGCTGTGCCTGACCACCCGAGAGTTGACTGGGTTTGCGCTCAGCAAACTCAGAGACGTCCACCTCATCCATCCACCGCGCGGCAATAGCGCGTGATTGGCTGCGCCCTTTGCCTCGGTTCTGGGGTCCAAACATCACGTTGTGCTGAACGGTCATGTGCGGAAACAGGAGTGGATCCTGCGCCAGAAGGGAGACGCCCCGTGCATGAGGAGCGGTCCAGTAGCGCTTTTTCGACGAAAGATCGAAGAGGACCCTGCCGTTGTAGCTCGCGTAACCGGCATCCGGCCTTATGGTCCCTGCCAGAATGCCGAGGAATGTGCTCTTGCCCGACCCGTTGTGTCCTAGGACCGCAACGCGTTCCCCATCCCCGATTTCGACTTGAAGGTCAAAGCCGCGTCCTTCCAGGGAGGCACTGAACACCAGGCTCATTGCTGCGCTCGCTCAGAGAATCGGGCGGTGAATACAGTCACCACGATCGCGACTGCAACGAGCACGAACGACAGGGCTATCGCCGCTTCCGGATCATTGGTTCGCTGCAGATAGATTTCGAGGGGCAGGGTCCTCGTCACTCCCTCCATGCTTCCCGCAAAGGTGATAGTCGCCCCGAACTCACCCAGCGCGCGGGCAAAAGCCAACAGTGCGGAAGAGATCAACCCCGGCAGAACTAGCGGAACCGTTACGCGCGCGAGCACGGTTGACGGCTTCGCCCCAAGGGTCGCCGCAACCATCTCGTACTTCTGACCGAACGTGCGAAGCGTTCCTTCAAGGGACACAACCAGGAATGGGAGCGCCACAAACGTCTGGGCCAGAACCACCGCTGTTGTGGAGAAGGCGATCTGAATCCCAAAGGCCTCAAGGTGCGAACCGATCAGCCCGCGGCGTCCAAAGGTGTATAGCAGCGCTATACCGCCAACAACTGGGGGCAGAACCATTGGCAACATGACCAATGATCGCAACATCCGCTGTCCCGGGAACTGTTCCCGGGACAGAACCAGAGCCATCGGGACACCAAGAACGATGCAAAAAAACGTCGATGCGGTGGCGGTCTTCAGGCTTAGGAGCAGCGCGGCCCTGGACGACTCTGTAGCTATTAGCGCACCGAAGTTCGTCCAATCGATGCGCGTGCCCATTGCCACAAGCGGAAGCACAACAAAGAGCGCTCCCAGTGCCGCTGGGACAATAATCCAGCGAGGCAGACCAGAGTAAATGCGCGCCCTGTGCTCTTTGGACATTTCTCAGTGTGGTCAGCTTCGTTCGGACGCCATCAACTCACTGAGCCGGACCGAATCCCGCACTCTCAAGAAACTGCTGGACTGCGGGACTCAGGATGTAGTCAACCCACGCCTGACCCAGTTCAGCTTGACTTCCGCCCGTCAGTGCCACAATCGGATTCCTGTTGATTGCCTCAGAAGACTCAGGGAAAGGAATCGCCTCAACCGTGTCACCGGCAGCGATGGCATCGGTCTTGTAGACCAGTCCAGCATCGGCCTCGTCCGCCTGAACCTTGGCCAGGACCTCCGTAACTGACTGTTCCTCGGAGACCGGCTTGATCTCCAACCCTGTTGCCTCGATGATCTTCTGGGTTGCGGAGCCACAGGGAACCTCCGGAGCACAGATCACAAGTTGCAGGTCGGGCCTTGCGAGGTCCTGCAGGGATTCAACCGCAGCGGGATTGCCCGGAGGGGTAACTATCTCAAGTTCGTTTGTCGCATAGATGATCGGCTCGGCAGCATTGAGCCCAGCGTCGACAACCGGCTGCATCTGCTTCTCATTTGCTGACGCGAACACGTCGGCGGGAGCACCTTCGACGATCTGCTCCTGCAGGGTCTGCGAACCGGCAAAGTTGAAGACGACCGTCACACCGGGATTCGCATCTTCAAAGTCCGCAGCCAAAGCCGTAAACGTTGGCTCCATCGACGCTGCGGCAAAGACTGTTAACGTGCGTTCTTCGACCTCTACCACGGCCGCATCATCCGGACCGGATTCGGGCTCTGGTTTCGGATCCGTCGCAGTGGAGCAACCGGCCAACGCGACGGTGGCTATTGATGCGATTGCAGCGTAAATGAACTTGTTTTTGCGCATTAGTGACCTCTCTGGGTGTGTTCTATTTGGGATGCTTCCTGACTGTTGCTAGGAGGGAACCTCGACTATCACGGTCGTCGCCTTCACCACTGCAACCGCCACTTCGCCCGGTTCCAATCCGAGATCCCTGACCGCCTCGGTGCTCATCAGGGATACGACTCGAAATGGGCCACACTGCAGCTCTACTTGCGACATCACAGGATCGGAAGTCATCTTTGTTACCAGGCCGACAAAACGATTCCGGGCCGAGGTTGATACATCAGATGGGTCAGGCGGCGGTGTGGCGTGAATCTGAGCGAACTCGGCTAATTTTCGTCCGTCAATGACTTTCCGATTGCTGCTGTCAACTTCCGCAACCAACACTCCTGAGTCGATCCACCGTCGAACGGTGTCGTCTGAGACATTCAGGAATTGCGCGGCATCACGAATACGAATTTGAGTCACGACACAGAGCATAGCTGCGCATCTAAGGAGTGAAAACAACTTTGGATCCGCATCTGCGGACAATCCTTCATGCCTAGGTCGACAAAGACTTAAGTCCCCTCAACCTAACCCTTGAATAATCACCGAAATGTGGCCAGCGAAGCCTTGGGCGATCACCGAATCGAGCCGGACTAAGCCCATCGATTGCCATGCGCATACAACCGACACCTTTACGCAAGGGTCTCGTACCTTTATGCCCCTGTGCAAGATTTCGACGACACCTGTTAGATAGGCGAAATGGTGCGGATCGCGCACAAGATGCCACATTTCGTTATTCAATGGAACCACTTGTCATGGAACCGGCGATGGGGGCGGCACGATGCCTGCGAAGCAGAAATCAGAGCTCCGCCGCTTGACGCGCTCATCGGAAGCAGTCCATGGCCAATCACCTACCAGTGCATTGAACGAGGAAACCCATGGTTGACGCATCGCCGTTTACACTTCCAGACTCTGTTGCCCGGCTCGGAACTCTGCTTCGACCGAAGGCCAACGATTCCAATGCTCGACAAATCTTCATGGAGGGCGGTCGAGAAGCCGATCAGTTCTATCGCCAACGGTGGACACATGATCGCAAGGTGCGCTCCACTCACGGCGTGAACTGCACGGGGTCGTGTTCATGGTGGGTGTATGTGAAAGACGGGATCATCACCTGGGAGACCCAGGCTGTCGACTACCCGTCGACAGGACCGGACTTCCCGGAGTACGAACCCCGCGGGTGTCCACGCGGTGCGGCCTTTTCCTGGTACACGTACTCCCCCACTCGGATCCGCTATCCGTATGTTCGCGGCACCCTTCTTGACTACTATCGCGAAGCCAAGGAGCGGCTCAAAGATCCGGTCCTAGCATGGCGCGACGTGGTCGAGGACCCCGTGAAGTCAGCCGAATACAAGAAGTCGCGCGGTAAAGGCGGCCTCGTACGCTGCAGCTGGGACGAAGCGATGGAAATTGCCTCTGCGGCCCACGTCTACACGACCAAGCGCTACGGTCCGGACCGCATGTTCGGGTTCTCTGTCATCCCCGCTATGTCGCAGATTTCGTACGGAGCAGGATCGCGCTTCTACGAGCTTATGGGCGGTTCGATGCTGTCGTTCTACGACTGGTACGCGGACCTTCCCCCTGCGTCACCAGCAGTGTTTGGGGACCAGACTGACGTCCCAGAATCCGGTGACTGGTACAACGCCGAATACCTCATCATGTGGGGTTCGAACGTTCCGCAGACTAGGACTCCCGACGCCCACTTCATGACCGAGGCTCGCTACCACGGCCAGAAAGTAGTGGCCGTCTCCCCCGACTACGCAGCCAACACGAAGTTCGCTGACGAATGGCTGCGAGTGGCTCCCGGCGCCGACGGCGCTCTGGCAATGGCCATGGGGCACGTGATCCTCAAAGAGTTCCATGTGGAGCGCAAGGAACCGTTCTTCCTCGACTACATGAAGAAGTTCACTGACTCGCCCTTCCTCGTGAAACTTGAGGAGAAGGACGGAGCGTATGTGCCGGGCAAATTCCTGAATGCGGCCGACGGTGTGGCGGGCGAGGAACTGGCGAACTCCGAACACGCTGCTTTCCGAACGCTTGTTTGGGACCGGGCAAACGGAATCGTTGACCCTGGTGGAACCTCCGCCGACCACTTCGGCGAAGCGGGTCTGGGCAAGTGGAACCTGGAGATGAGGGGAGTTGACCCCTATCTGTCAGCCGAGGACATCGATGGGTCCGAAGGCGTTGAGATCTTGCTCCCTCGTTTCGACCTTGACGCAACTCCTGAACAAGAATCTCCAGGTGCGGGGGTCTTCTCCCGCGGTGTGCCCGCTGTGCGGGTTGGAGGCCATCTGGTCACGACCGTCTACGATATCCTCCTGGCCCAGTACGGCGTGGAAAGGGCCGGGTTGCCCGGGCAGTGGCCCACGGGCTACGACGACGCCGAAGCCTCACCCACCCCCGCATGGCAAGAGGTGCATTCCGGGGTTCCCGCCGCGGCTGCCGAAAGGATTGGACGGGAGTTCGCCCAGACCGCCATCGACTCAAAGGGTCGCTGCATGATCATCATGGGCGCGGGCGTCAACCACTATTACCACGCGGACACCATATATAGGACATTCCTCGCGCTTACCTCAATGTGCGGAACTCAGGGTGTGAATGGCGGCGGATGGGCCCACTACGTTGGACAGGAGAAGGTCCGCCCGATCACCGGATGGGCACAGTACGCTTTTGCTCTGGACTGGGTACGTCCAGCGCGCCAGATGATCACCACGGGCTTCTTCTATCTGATCACAGACCAGTGGCGCTATGACGGGACACCAGTCGATAAGCTGCGTTCCCCCCTAGCGGGCCTGGACTGGAAGGGCAAGACCACCGCGGACACCCTGGTGGAGTCGATGAAGAGGGGATGGATGCCCTCATTCCCGACATTCAACAAGTCAACGCTGCTGCTGGGGCAGGAGGCTCGCGAGGCCGGCATGTCGGGGCCCGCCTACATCGTTGACCAGCTCGAAAAGGGCGAGTTGTCCTTCGCTTGCGAGGATCCGGACAATCCGGAGAACTTCCCCCGGATTCTGACTTCGTGGCGCACGAATCTGCTGGGCAATACCGCGAAGGGTGCCGAGTTCTTCTATCGCCACATGGTTGGCACTGACGACGCGGTCAGCGCACAGGAGGTGCCCGAGGACCGTCGTCCGGAGACCATGGTGTGGCGTGAGGCCGCGGGAAGCGGCAAGGTCGACCTCCTGATGACAATCGACTTTCGCAACACGACCACCACCCTTATGTCCGACCTGGTCTTGCCAGCAGCGACCTGGTACGAGAAGGATGACCTGTCGTCGACAGACATGCACCCATTTGTGCATGCCTTCGATGCGGCCATCGCACCCCCGTGGGAGGCGCGCACAGACTTCGAGATCTTCCAAGAACTGGCCGCGCGGGTGTCAACGATGGCACAAACGCATCTTGGCAAGCAGGAAGACATCATTCCGGTGCCGATGGGACACGACTCCCCTGATGAGTATGCGAATCCGGCAGGCATTGTCGAGGATCTAGACAAGCTTCCTTTGATCCCCGGTAAGACGATGCCGAAGCTGATTCCCGCCGAGCGTGACTACACAACGTTGATTCACCGCTTCAACACGATGGGGCCACTCCCTGAAAAGGTGGGTCTGGTGACGAAAGGTGTCGTCTATGACCCAACCCCCGAAGTGGAAAAACTCGGAGAACGACACGGAACCGATCCGACTACGGGACGTCCGCTGCTGAACACTCCGCACGCGGCCTGCGACATGATCCTCTACATGTCCGGGACGACCAACGGACGCATGGCTGTCACAGGATTCGAGAACCTGCAGAAGCGAACCGGTACAGAGCTGGTGGACTTGGCACAGGGTTCGGAGGACAAGAGGATCAGCCTTCAGTCTCTTCAGGAAAAGGGACCGGAGACCGTGGTTACCTCGCCCGAATGGTCCGGCTCGGAACACGGGGGGCGCAGATATTCCGCATTTGTCCAGAACATTGAACGCGGACGCCCCTTCCATACACTGACAGGTCGCCAGCACTACTACCTGGACCACGATTGGATCCGGGATCTGGGTGAGGCACTGCCAATCTTCAAGGCTCCCCTTGCACTGAATCATCTATATGGAGAACCAACAGTTGGTGAAAAGTCTACGGAACGCGGTGAAGCTGCAGTGGCCGTGCGGTACCTGACACCGCACCACAAGTGGGCTATCCACTCCCAGTACTACGACAACGAGCACATGCTCACGCTCGGCCGCGGCGGACAGACCGTTTGGATCAGTCCCCAGGATGCGGAGGAAATCGGAGTGCAAGACAACGATTGGGTGGAGGCCTGGAACAGAAACGGCGTAGTCGTTGCCAGGGCGATTGTCTCTCACCGCCTGCCTCAGGGAACCGTGTACATGTACCACGCGCAGGAACGAACGATGAACACTCCGATCGCCGAGAAGACCGGACGCCGCGGAGGCATACACAACTCCTTGACCCGAATCCTGATCAAGCCGACGCACCTGATCGGCGGATATGCCCAGTTCTCCTACGCGTTCAACTACGTGGGACCAACCGGCTGTCAAAGAGACGAAGTCACCTACATCCGCAAGCGCAGCCAGGAGGTTACGTTCTGATGAAAGTCATGGCTCAAGTCGCAATGGTGATGAACCTGGACAAGTGCATCGGCTGCCATACATGTTCGGTCACGTGCAAGCAGACCTGGACCAATCGTTCGGGTACCGAGTACATGTGGTTCAACAATGTGGAGACCCGACCTGGCGGAGGCTATCCGAAGCAGTGGGAGGATCAGGACCGTTGGCGGGGCGGCTGGAAACGTAACAAGTCCGGGAAGATAGTGCCGCGCTCGGGTGGGCGACTGAACGTCCTGACGCAGATCTTCGCCAGCCCGCGAATGCCGATGCTTGATGACTACTACGAACCGTGGACATATGAGTACGACAAGCTACTGTCGGCACCCAAGGGTTCTAGGAATCTGCCTGTAGCACGGGCAGTCAGCCAGATCACGGGTCGTCACATGGACAAGATCGAGTGGGGACCAAACTGGGATGACGATCTGGGCGGAGGCGCCGCAGCACTGGCCGGAGACCCCATTCTTCAGCAGATCAGCACGCAGGTGAAGGCGGATATAGAGAGCAGCTTCATGTTCTACCTTCCTCGCATCTGCGAGCACTGTCTGAACCCCACCTGCATGGCGGCATGCCCGTCGGGAGCCATCTATAAGCGCACCGAGGACGGGATTGTCCTGGTGGATCAGGACGCATGCCGCGGATGGCGCATGTGTGTCTCCGCGTGTCCGTACAAGAAGATCTTCTTCAACCACGAAACCGGGAAATCAGAGAAGTGCACTCTTTGCTACCCGCGCATCGAACTGGGCGAACCGACTATCTGTTCGGAAACCTGCGTTGGCCGCCTGCGTTATTTGGGAGTGATGCTTTATGACGCGGACAGAGTCGGTGAAGCAGCCTCGGTCGAGGACCCCCAGGATCTCTACGAGGCACAGCTTGAGATCCTTCTTGACCCAAATGATCCCGAAGTGATCGCTGCGGCAAAGCGCGACGGGGTCAGTGACCGTTGGATCATTGCGGCCCAGGAATCGCCGATCTGGGCGTTGATCAAGGAGTACAAGATCGCCCTGCCGCTCCACCCGGAGTATCGGACGATGCCGATGGTCTGGTACGTGCCGCCGCTAGCGCCCGTCGTGGACGCGGTGACCGCCTCCGGTGCGGACGGAGAGGACCACCGAATCCTTCTGACGACTCTTTCGAAGATGAGGATTCCTCTGGATTACCTCGCGGAACTGTTCACTGCTGGTGACCCGCGCCCAGTCGAGTTGGCATTGCGGCGCATTGCCGCGATGCGCTCTTACATGCGCAACATAAACCTGGAGATGGAACCGGACGAGGAAGCTGCCCAAGCTGTTGGCATGACCGGCGACCAGCTTAGGGCGATGTACCGCCTGCTAGCGATCGCCAAGTACGACGAGCGCTATGTAATCCCCGCCTCCAGTAGCGCGGCACCTTCGCGAATGGAAGAACTGGGGATCAGCACCGAAGGGATCGGTGATGCGGGTTACCTGGGAATGGGTGCCCCATCGGCATGTACGACATCTGCTTCCTGCGGGGTGAGCGAAGGAAAGAGAGAGCCTGTTTTCGTCGACCTCAAACGCTGGTCTGATGATCGCGAAGCTGGGGGTGTTCAGTGAAGAAACCCGTCAGGTTCCTCACCCCGACACCGGTAGAACCAGTTGATCCGGTCGAATGCACACCGGCACAACTACGGACGGTTCACATGCTGGTCGCGGCGCTGCTCGAATATCCTGCAGAGCGATTCGAACCGGCACTGGCTACCTATGCAGAGGTGCGGGAAACCCTTCCCGCACCATTGTCCGAACACCTGGATGCATTCGTTGGCTGGGTGCGCTCCCATTCCGAACGCGAGATTTCCTCGCACTACGTGAACACATTCGATCAGCAGCGTCGAACTGCCCTCTATCTCAGCTACTACGTCGCTGGCGACACTCGCTTGCGCGGTTCAGCGATCTTAGGATTCCGCGATTTCATCGAGGCGCTGGGATACGAGACAGCCACGGATGAGCTTGACGACTACCTTCCGGTGATCCTTGAGCTCTCTGCAGCTTCAGGTGATCCCCTTGTATGGGAGCTCCTGGCCTCTCACCGCGACGGGATCGAAGTCATGCGTTCTGCGTTGCACTCGGCAAAGTCCCCCTATGCGCACCTGCTAGATGCGCTCGCGTGCACGCTGCCCGAAGTCTCAGACGATGTGCTGGAACGTTTCCAGCGTCTGGTCACTCAAGGACCCCCCACAGAAATGGTCGGGATCCACCAACCTCTCAGTTGGAGCAAATCATGAGTTTTTGGAACACCTTCCTCTGGGTCATCTTTCCGTACATCGCATTGGGTTCCATGATTATCGGAATTATCTGGCGTTGGCGAACAGACAAGTTCGGATGGACCACGCGATCATCGGAGACGTACGAGCGCACGTGGCTTCGTATCTCTTCGCCCCTGTTCCACTACGGAATCCTGCTAGTGATCCTCGGCCACATAGTCGGCCTAGTAGTCCCCCAATCGTGGACTCAAGCCGTGGGAATAAGTGAAGGCATGTACCACATCATGGCGGTTGGGCTGGGGTCGGTGGCAGCGATTATGACGATCGTCGGCCTAGTCGGCCTGCTGGTTCGCAGATTCGTTGTGAAGTCGGTACGCCTTGCAACATCCCGATCAGACATGGTGATGTACGTTCTGCTGCTTGCCGCAGTCGCATTGGGAACGTTGGCCACCGTATCCAAGCAAATCTTCGGCGGAGGTCACGGATACAACTACAGGGAGACCATCAGCCCCTGGTTCCGGTCCATTTTCTACTTTCACCCACAGGCGGAACTCATGGTTGGTGCTCCGTGGCAGTTCCAGGCACACATCGTTGCTGGGTTGATCTTGTTCGCGGTCTGGCCTTACACACGTCTTGTCCATGCAGTTGCGCTCCCCGTCAACTACCCAGCCCGTCCCTACATGGTGTATCGATCGCGCGACACAGAGACCGGAGCTCCCGGAAACTGGCAGGGTGGAAAGTCCACACCAACCTATAGCCAGAAGAAACGAGACGGTAAGTACCGCACCGCCTTCGAGACCACCCGTGGGCCACAGAAATAGGACTGTGTATGACCCCTCCACGCAGAGCGCAACGGTTATCAATACCCGCACATAGTCGACTACCCTTGTGCCGTGGCTAAGACAGAAGAATCGCAGATTTCAGACGACGCCTCCAAGACTCCTCCGGGGAAGAAGGACCGCCCCACGCGCACACGCAAGGAGGCCGAGGCAGCTCGTCAGCGCCCGATCGTCGGTGGAGACCGCAAGCAGGCGCGCAAAGTTGATCGCCAAAAGCGTGACGAGGCCATGGCACGTCAGCAAGAGGCGCTAAGGACTGGGGACGAACGCTACCTGCCACCACGTGACAAAGGAAAGATTCGCAGGTACGTGCGGAACTGGATTGACGCCAGATGGTCGCTGTCGGAGTTTCTGCTCCCCGCCATGGTCCTCTTCCTGGTGGCGATGTTCTCGATATCCTTGTTCCCGGTCTCGGGGACCCTGCTTGCACGACTGACCTACGGCATGGTGATCTTCTTCTATTCACTGCTCGGAGTATCGGTGGCTGAAGGCGCTGTGGTCTGGATGCGACTGAAGCGTCGCATCCACGAAGCGTTCCCGGGCGAACCCATTCCCAAGGGAACATGGTTCTATTGCTACTCGCGGATGATCATGTTCCGTCGCTGGCGCTCTCCCCGTCCGCAGGTGGCTCGTGGAGACTTCCCGAAAAGTAAGTGATCAGCAGCGTGGTCCCACGAGTCGTGTGATCACCCCGACGGTGTCCTGCCAGTCCTCCACGGCGTACGTGAGCCAGCCGGCAGCCCTTACGGGGTAATCATTCCCCGCGGGGTCCAGTCGGTCTCCAATGAACAACATGTCCTCTTTGCTGATTCCGGTTACTTCGACCAGCTTCTTCATTCCAAAGGCTTTGTCGATCCCCTTTGCAGTGATGTCCACCGAGGTTGAGCCTCCTGATCGAACCTCCAGTCCAGGCAACTGGCGAGCGACGGAGGCCGCAAGACGATTCTTCTTCTCACCCTCTGGATCCCATGCACGCTTGGCGTCCAGCGGAGCATCTTGTCCAAGCGCAGAAAATGTGATCTGCGAACCACGGTCCTCGATAATTGGCCCCCAGGTCTCTTCTTCCCATACACCCTGGTACTTGGCAGTCTCTGCTAGGACCTTGATGGCCTCACGGCGCTCTTCGGGATCAAGTTCGTGGGAATAGATCTCTACAAGCTCGCCGGTGTCGAAACGAAGGTAACGGGTGCCGCAAGTTGGCATCAGGTGCAGCCGTGATAGCTGTGGTGGCGATGCGCTCAGCCCATTCAACAGTTGCATTTCAAACTGCGGCAGCGCCCCGCCGGAGATCACAGCCACTTGGACAATGTCGAGCAGTTCGCGCAGTACCTCCGCCATCCGCGTAGGCAAAGGAGACTTGGACGGGGCCAATGTGTCATCCAAATCGAAAGCGACTAGCTGCCACTTCCGTTCTAGCAGTCGCAACTGCTCGGCGGGCTGGGATTCTTTAGGGTTCTTGCCATGATTCACGCCGCAAGACTACCTGCTTGCAGCCCGGCATCGAAGTTCGATCCTTCCCACTAGAGTTCTACCTACATCTAAAGAATGGAGATCAATATGCCAACTCCCCACATCCGCGCGGAAAAGGGCGATTTTGCGCCCGCTGTACTAATGCCTGGAGATCCTCGTCGTGCTGAGAGAATCGCGAATCAGCTATTCAGCGAGCCACGTCTGGTCACTGATGTTCGAGGAATGTTGGGTTTCACGGGCGAGGTCGGAGGCAGGCCGCTTTCCGTAATGGGATCAGGAATGGGACAGCCCTCAATCGGTATCTACGCAACAGAGCTCTTTCAGTTTTACGATGTGGAACGCATCATCCGAGTCGGTACATGCGGCGGAATCGCCCAACATGTCAGAGTTGGGGACACGGTGGTTGCCATCGGAGCGCACACTGATTCAAACTTCAATCAAAACCGCATTCCAGGGGTCATCTACGCTCCAACTGCCTCATACCAACTACTGAAGGCCGCAGTAGATGCAGCACCAGAAGACTCCACTGTCCACGTTGGCCCGATCATCTCGAAGGACCATTTCTACCTGAAGGTTCCCGGTCAGGTTGAAGCCCTGGCCAAATACGGGGTGCTCGGGGTTGAGATGGAAGCGGCCTCGCTCTACGCGACCGCAGCTGAGTACGACAAGCAGGCACTTAGCGTTCTGACTGTGTCAGATCACTTTTTGGATGTCTCATCTGATATGAGTGCCGAGGATCGCGAAAACAAGTTCCAGACCGCATTGACCCTGGCGGTTGCCGCAGCATTCAGCTAGAGAGAATAAGGACCCCTGGATTGCTTTCCTGTCTCCGGTCCGGGACCCCCGGTTAGTTGGGGATCGGTTGTACCAGGTGCTCTTCGAGATCCTCAATCGCCTGCTGCGGGAGTCCGTTTTCCCTCAGGAATGTTTCGACCCCTCCGTAATCGGTGTCAACGGTATCGAGGACGCTTTCGATGGCTTCCGGCGGGCTACCCGCTATCAGGGACTTGAGTGCCTCCATATTCACGTCAGCCAGCTGTGGGTAGATCGCTGTAAGTTCCTGAATCATCTCCATCTTCTGTTGCAACCAGACGCCAGAGAGATTTGCCGAAGTAGCGCAATAGTTTGCAACGACATCTGCCCTGGATGCCCCTAGCAGAGATTGGATCAGTGCTATCACTATGCCCGTACGGTCTTTGCCTGCAGTGCAGTGGACCAGAGCCGCTCCCGTTTTCACTCCCGTGGCAACATCCTCAACGGCACCCGCCAATGCTGTAGCTGAGTCATCAAGCATCCCTGCGTAGAGCTGTTCTAGTGTTGGGATTTCCAGCATCATGGAGCTGGCCGATCCGGCGAAGATCGGATTCCTGACCACGTTGAATCCAGCACGTTCGAAGAAATCTGGGGACATCTGTGCTTCCTCGGCGTCCCGCAGATCAACAACCACGGACAGTGGCAATCCTAGAAAGAACTTTATATCGGCTTGGTCGAAGCTTTCCGGAAAGCCTGAGCGGAGCAGCTTCTTGGTGCGTAGCTTCCCACCCCTAACATGGATCCCACCGGCTTCACGCAAATTGTAGAAACCGCTCAGATCGTACTTCATCACCATGGGCTGTACCCTTCCAAGATTTCCACAACGAAAAGCGGAGTCTTCTTTGGCTCCACTTCCAGATTATCGATAAATTTAGCTTCCACCGGTTAGCTCTGCGTCATCAGACGGTTCGCCACCCAGATCCTCACTGCGGCTCGCTGAAAGAATCCATCCGCAAATGCCCATCACTACCGCCCATCCCACCAGAGAAAGCCACGAGGATAAGGAACCTTCCCCTGAGTTCAGATCAAACAGAGTAAAGACGAACAGGAGGAACGCCATTCCAAGCATCGTCCAAGTGAGTGCCTTGCGGATGATAGGGTCCATTTCGTAGTCCTTCCAGCTGGACACAAATTCAGGTTGTTGCCGAACCCAGCATATAGGCCCTACTACAAAGGCATTGGGATCCGGCTTCTGCGACAGTCACTTTCCACCCGTGGCAAGACGCATTAGGTCCGAATCGAAGTTCAAGCCATCCTCGGGGCCCCCGGAATCATCGCCACCTCCAGATCCTGAAGTGCGCGCAAACGTGCGTCTGTAGGAGTCTCCCGATGTCCCACGAATTGATTGTCTGATTCCTGAACGCACCAGGGCCGACAGTTCTTTGGCAGCTCTGGCAGTCCTCTCGGAGATCGCCGGAGTAGACCAGTCTTCCGTCGCTGCAAACACCGAAGTGGGCGTCACAATAGCATTGAAGTAAGCAAACAGGGGACGCATGGCCTGGTCGGGTATCAGTGAGTGTCTGGGCGTCCCCGCTGTCGCCGCTAGAGTAACGGGGGTGCCCAACAGTGCATCATCGTCGACCAGATCAAAGAATGCCTTGAACAGGCCCGCATATCCGGCCTTATAAACCGGGGTGGCAGCGATGACCGCTTCGGCGGAAGACACTTTATCGATGGCATTTTGAAGCTTTGGACTGACCATTCCCGTTGCGACTCCAGAAGCGATATCCGCCGCGAGATCGCGTAACTCGATGATATCGAGCGTTGCGCCACCGGGTTCCTCATCAACGGTTGCCCGGCCAATCCGAGAAGCAAGCATGGTCGTCGAAGATTGCTCGCTGGCTCCCCCACTGATAATCAGGATCTTTCGGCCACTCATCGCTCCTCCGCTCTTCTGGCATTCTCACCATCTCCGTGGTCTATACCGACGGCTTTACTCGGTTCAGAACAGATGTCGTCGCACAGCGCCTTCATCTGTCGCATCTGACCTGCATCAAGCAGTTGATGCAGTACCCGTGCAATGTGCTTTCCGTGCAACCTACCGATGCGACGTTGCAGTTCCAGGCCCTGCCCTGTTATCTGAACTCTCGTGGACCGGGCATCCTCTGCTGACGGGATCCTAAGTATGAGTCCCCTGTCCTCCATGCGCATGAGCATTCGTGACACGGCAGGCTGGCTCAGGGCGACTGCGCTCAGCAATTCTCGTTGAGTCATTCCTCGTCCAGTTCTCGCCAGAGAATAGAGGATGTCGTATTCACGCATGGTCGTTTCGCCCCAGTGCTCCTCTTGAAGGAACGCTCTGTTCAGCTTCGTGTAGGCACGCAACAGTGCCTCCCACGCATCAGAGGCAAGCGCCACCTGCTGCTTAGTCAGATCAGCATCCCGGCCGATAGCACTTTCGATTGGCATTTGAACCTCCTGATCCCCCAATCGGCAGTCTCGCTGCCTCATCCAAACGGGAGAATGGCTGGTTTCGTCGGGTCGGAATCCTGATACGGAGATGTTCCCGTAACGTTGTCTCCTCGATTCGGGTTCGGTCTGGGCTGGCGGGCGGGTTCATCCCCGTACTTTGCAAGAACCATGCTGGCATGCGTGGGTGCTTCAGGGGTTCCCACCGCTGCGCGTTGCGGAACTTCCTTGCGCAGCACCGGCAGCACTTCCTCACCAAGCAAATCAAGTTGTTCGAGGACCGTCTTTTCTGGAAGTCCTCCGTGGTCGACCAGAAACATCTGACGCTGATAATCACCAAAGTAATCACGCAGTTCGAGGGTTCTGTCAATAACCTGCTGCGGACTTCCCACCAGTAGCGGGGTGCGGGCTGCAACATCCTCTAGAGGGGCACCACCGCGATACACCGGCGAGTTGTCGAAGTACGGACGAAAACGCGCCATGGCATCCTGCGAGTTCTTCGCCATGAAAACCTGTGCGCCGACGCCCACGATTGCATCTTCGGGACGCCCGTGGCCGTGGTGTGCCCATCGAGAGCGATACAGCGCGATAAGGCGCTGGAAATGCGACATGGGCCAGAAGATCCCATTGGCGAAGAATCCATCGCCATAGAAGGCTGCCTGCTCTGCGATTTCTGGCGTGCGGATCGATCCGTGCCAGACAAAGGGTGCTACGTCGTCAAGCGGCCGCGGGATCGAAGTGAACCCCTGCAGTCCCGTTCGATGACGGCCGTCCCAGTCAACTACATCCTCATTCCATAAGCGGTGAAGCAGGTTGTAGTTTTCCAGCGCCAGGGGCAGGGACTGTCGAATATCCTGACCAAACCATGGGTAAACCGGAGCGGTGTTGCCCCTTCCCAGCATGATGTCCATACGACCATCGACCAGGTGCTGCAGCAGGGCGTATTCCTCTGCAATTCGTACCGGATCATTCGTCGTTATCAGCGTCGTGGCGGTGGACAGCAGAAGCGTGTCTGTCTGCGCGCCCACGCTGGCCAGCAGCGTGGGCGGTGAGGAGATTGCGAATGGCGGATTGTGGTGCTCACCGATTGCGAACACATCGAGACCGACCTCCTCGGCCTTCTTTGCGATCCTGACAATTGACCTGATCCGCTGCGCCTCGCTAGGTGTTTTACGGCTGACCGGATCTGTCGTTACATCTCCCACGGAGAAGATTCCGAACTGCACGTCGGTACCTCACTTCTGGTGTCGACTTCCGCAAGCTCACCGTGAGCTTGCCTATCCACCATTATATGCAAATGCATCTAAATGTCCATGCGTTTGCATATTTTGAGGTATCTATATCAGAGTTACCTGGCAGCCAACCGTAGCTTCAATACTCTCGCCAGGGACTCATCGATCTGCCTCTCCGACAACTCACCACCGTTCACAGCATCAACCACACTGGCAATCACCTGATGCGAAGAATCGACGGGATCGTCACTTCCAAACACATACAAGACCAGATCAGATCCCGACTTCAGCGCCCGAACCACATTCGTTCCCGGATTCTGGAACTCCTCTAAGCCCGAGTCAACCAGCATCCTCATGTCATCGGTGACGATGACGCCATCAAAACCCAGATCATCTCGCAAGATCTGGTGCCACTCAGGAGACAGGGATGCTGGCTCGGCAGAGACCTGATCGAACACCAAGTGCCCCATCATCACCAAATCCGCCCCGGCATCTATCCCGGAGGAGAAAGGTGGAGCAACGTCTACGGCCCAAACGTCTGCAGGCAAGTCAGTTTGAGGGAGCATATGGTGAGAGTCCCCAGGGGCAGCACCATGTCCCGGGAAGTGCTTGAGGGTCGAATAGATTCCTCCATCGTTCCCCCCACGAACCGACGCCGCAACATTGCCCGAAGCAGCCTCCGGTGACTCACCCAAAACCCGTGGATAGATGAATGAGTTGGGATCATCAGTAATGTCAGCGACGATCCCGAAGTTCGTGTTAAACCCAGCCTCCTTCAGGAACTGTGCACGGAGTTTTTGCTGCGCCTCAACCTCAGCCGTCGACATTGTACGAAGTTCCATGGGGCCAGCGGCTGGATCGGCGTCAAATCGGCTCACTACTCCGCCCTCTTGATCCACGGATACCAGCAGCGGCAACTCGGAGCGGTCTTGTGCCGCCCGTATAATCTCGCTCGCTATCTCCGGACCAGTCTGCGTGTTGTCACTCATGAGGATTATTCCGGCAGGTTGAAGGTTGTCCGTCCACGTCGCGAATGCTTGCGCATCTGTTCCTGGAAAGTGAACCATCAGCAGCCCCGCAACCTTCTGCTCCAGAGTCATCGAATCGATGATCTGAGAGATTCGTGCTGATTCCGTATCGAGGGTATCCCCTGCGGAGACTCCTGATTGCCACGACGAGGACCCGGGTGCTGCCGATGACTGCACAAGTCGGGAATTCGACTGTGACTCTCCGGGGGACTCATCACTACAAGCGCCGAGGCTAAGAACACCGAAGACCACCAGGGAGCCGATTACGTATGCGGCGACGGATGGATGCGCCCCCGCGACACCACGCCCGCGCGCACCAGAGACATGGCCTGAAAGTCGAATCACCCGAACTACAATACGTTGCCGTTCGGGTGCTAGACACCAGTGAAACAGAGCAGTGCACGTTGGTAAAGTTGCCGCGACCACCAACACGTGAGAGGAACCCCCATGCTGTTCCGAGGATCTGCCCCCGCGCTAGTCACCCCCTTCAAAGACGGGCAAGTCGACTGGGACGCCTACAAGCAGATCCTCGACTTTCAATTAGAAGAGGGTAGCGACGCCTTTGTGGTCTGCGGCACCACTGGTGAACCGTCAACGCTCACCAAAGAAGAGCGGCTTGCACTGATTGAGGTCACTGTTGATCATGTACGGGGCGCAATTCCCGTAATTGCTGGATGCGGCGGCAACAATACAGCCAGTGTGATCGAAATGGCGGCGTCAATCGAGGCACTGAACGCCGACGCGCTGCTCACTGTCACTCCGTACTACAACAAGACAACGCAAGAGGGACTGTTCCAGCACTACAGAGCACTTGATGAAGCGGTTGAAACCCCCATAATCGTATACAACGTTCCCGCGCGAACGGCACTGAACATTGATCCACATACCATGTCGAAGATCGCTGATCTGGACCATGTCGTTGCAATCAAGGAAGCATCCGGAAGCATCAGCCAGATCATGGAGGTATTCCGACTCTGCCGCGACAAAGTCGCGATCTACTCGGGCAACGACGACCACGTTTACCCCATGCTCGCACTCGGTGGTGCGGGCGTGATCTCGGTGGCTGCTAACGTCGTCCCACGCGCAATGCACGATATGGTTGCGCTATTTGCTGACGGGGACCAGGACTCCAGCTTGAACATTCAGTTGGAACTCCTCCCCCTGATATCAGCTCTGTTCTGCGAGGTCAGCCCGATTCCGGTGAAAGCAGCTGTCGCCATGCTTGGGCTCGCTGAAAATGAACTGAGATTGCCATTAGTCCCAATGTCCGCACCCGCAAAAGAGCGCCTGCGGGTGACAATGAGTGATCTCGCGCTGATCTGACCAATATGGCGCGCTGACTCAAGGAGCCAGGTATGAGCAGATGGGCCGACTTTGCACCAAAGCAGAGTCTTTTCACCGAGTCCGCGCAGTCACAACGTGCCAGAGGCAAACTGGCCCGCCAGGCAGTGCCTCGCGCAAGTCTTGGAGACTACACCGCCGTTGACCGGGATGCCGTAAACCTCGTTACCAGCCGTAACGAGGGACGGCTTAGCTGGCTGGTCCCTCTTCGTCACTCCCGAATGGCGGAAAGCCCATTCACGTTTTATCGCGGTACGGCTGGACTAATGGCTTTCGATCTCGCCCATCAACGTCAAACTGATGTTCAACTGGTGATCTGCGGCGATGCTCACATTTCAAACTTCGGGCTGTATGCATCTCCCGAAAGACGACTGATCTTTGATCTGAATGATTTTGACGAGGCCGCACCGGGACCATGGGAATGGGATGTGCGCCGTCTGCTGACATCGGCAGTACTTGCGGGACGTGAGAACAACCTAGATGAAAACCGCATCGAGAAACTGGTGTTGCGTGCAGCATTCACGTATAAGAACTCGCTCAGACGTCTCTTGAAATCACCGTCGTTGGAGCGCTCCTACTACTCCGTTGACAGCACTTTCCTGGCGCGGACGGTATCCGCGCGCGGGCAACAAAAGCTTGCTGAGACCACAACCAAAGCCCGCAAACGCGACTCGGATCGCGCTATCGCCCATCTGATGGCTCCTGATTCCATGGGGTATATGCGATTCAAGGATTTACCTCCGATTCTGCAGCACATGGATTCCGCTGACGAGGAGGCCGTCGCCCAACTCACCTTCCAGTACATGGAGTCGACCCTTCCTGAGATCTCCTATCTGCTCAGTCGGTTCACCGTTACAGACTTCGCTAGACGTGTGGTCGGTGTTGGCTCTGTAGGAACACGCTGCTTTGTGATCGCACTGTCCGGACCCGAGGGGCGGGGCATAATCCTTCAACCGAAGGAAGCCACAGAGTCGGTAGTGTCCATGTTTGCGACACCCAACGCGACGACTCCCCCAACTCTTCGCGCAGACATGAATCAGGGAGAGCGAGTTACAAACCATCAGCGAATTCTGCAGAGCTATTCGGACCCATTCCTCGGCCACCTTACCGACGGTCAGCACCACTACTATGTGCGCCAATTCCGTGATTCGAAAGGTAGCTTCGATACATCCACGATGAGCGCGAAGTCACTGGACGATTATGTAGCATTGTGCGCCCTCATATTGGCAAGGGCGCATTCTCAAAGCCCGCTTGCCCACTGGGTGTCTGGCTACATTGGGAAGTCATATGAGTTCGATGAAGCGATGACCAAGTGGTCCTTCGCCTATGCGGATCAGTCGACCAAAGACTACGAGGCGTTCCTTGGCGCCATTGAAGCTGGGGAGATCGAGTCAGTCTCAGAGGCCGACTACAAGTAGCGATAGATCGCCTCTGCAGCCTCGCTGATGGCATCCCAGGAGAGATCCTCCGTCATTATCACGACAGTAAATCTTCCCTTGTCTGTGTCGATGATCGCCGCATCATGAAGGTATCCGTCCAGGAAGCCGACTTTATTGGCCACCGTCCCACCGTGGGGCTCAATTGCAGCAGGGATTCCCTCGCGGAACTCTTGTTTCTTGAGTGCCTTCAGCAATCGTATTCTGGACTTGCCGCTGATCTTGTCTGGACCGGTGAGGTTGCGCAAGGAGGCGGACAAGTCGCTAGCCGTTGTATGAAAACCAGATGGGCTGAAGACGGTGTTCTTGGCGCCGAGCAGTTTCGCACTTTGCTCAGCGTCGCGATAACCATGTTGATGAAGCCACTCTTCAGGGCAGTCGTTATCAGAGTAGACAATCATCCGGTCAAAGCACTCTGCAAGAGTCGTACCTCCGAAGTAGTCCGACCACAATATTGACTTAGCCTCTACAGCTCTGATCATCGAATAAGCGATGAAGATCTTGTATGTGCTCGCCGCTATGAACTCTTCATCTTGTCGGTAGGACACCAGGGACTGCCCGCTCCGGGTGTTGACCGCCGAAACCGATCCGCGTCCACGCTCGAAGATGTCCGCAAGCTCATCCAGCAGTTCCTGATATCTGCCCCTCTGATCATCAAACTCATCACTAGCTTGCTCAAGCCAGCTGAAGGCTGAGTTGCCCGCAGAAATTGTTGCTCTCATGTCCTCAGCGGTCCGCTGCGCGTAGAGAGTTGCGCTCGATAGGTTGCGTCCCTGGATCGTGGCTTGTACTTCTGGCGGTGCCTCTTCATATGTTTGTTTCGCCAGGGCCATTTCGCGTTCCAGATCAGAGCGCTGAAAGCTGCTCATTGACGTCAGCCGCAGCCTACTAAGATTCTCGAATGATTCGGCGGTGATGGTGCGATAGGGAGGCAACGCTCCCGCAAAAATGTGCGGCACAGCCGTTGCTCGATCTGCCCACGCTGCGGCAACTGGTGGAACTGCAGCGGCCGAAACTAAGAGGATGACAGACAGGAGTGATCCGAGGAAGATCGATAAAGCTCTGACCACTCGTCTCCCGACATTCACTCCGTCCATTCACCGATTATCAACCCGCCGCCTGGCATGACGAAACTCGGGTTGTCAGTCCTGCTGTCTTAGGCTGTTACCATGCCAACAGCAGATACGGTGCCACGAACAACGATCTTGTCATTGTGGGGCTGGGTCCTGGCGACTGCAATCGGTGCCTGGATCACCTATGGCTTTCGCATCCAACTGTTTGAATCATTCTCTGTGGGGGCAACGAGGACACCAATCTGGTTGCAGTCGGCAGTCTCCTGGTATACGACCGCAGGAATCGTCCTCATGCTGATGGTTATCGTTGGACTGTGGGCCTGGGTGATCTTGCGCTCCAAGAATCTTGTCCCGAGGGCGATGATCGCGACCATTGCCGCATTTATCGCCTACGGTACCGGGCTTGTTCTCAAAGAGTTCTTCCACGAACCGCGTCCGTGCGCAGTTCTGCCGGGAGAAACGGTCAGTGGGTGCGTGACCATGGACGTGTGGTCCTTCCCGTCGAATCACTCGGTGTTCGCAAGCGCGTGGATGGTCGCGTGCATTCTGATTGTGCCGAGGCTCTGGAGCCTGTTTTGGACGATGTCGATCCTCCTAGCAGCTTCCAGAGTATTCGTGGGGGTTCACTATGTTCACGACGTACTGGCCGGTCTCTCGATCGGAGCAGCCGTAACGTTGTCCATCTATCTGATAGTTACCAGGCTCGCGGCAAAGGCTGCAGACAAGGACTCCCTTGCGCCTTGAATAGATCCCAGATGCTGGGCTTCTGCGACGGATTTAAGCCTTTCCAGGTGATCCGCGGGGGTCAATTTCCGCACTTCTTCGCTGTCCAACAGATCGGTAACCATCTGTGCGTCCTGCGCCATTCCTAGTTTGCCTGCAACGGCTTTCCATGCTTCCGCAAACCCGTAGACCTCCGGCATAACTGGCACCAGGGCCTCGGAACAGTACCTGACCTGCTTCACGGTCTTTCGAAGCTCATGCCATCTGGCAGCATCCTGTGGCTCTTCCAAGCACTGAATGTAGTGTCTGAATACCTTTCCCGCAGCCTTTGCCAGTGCGCCGGGCAAGAGTTCGGAGACTTGGTAGCCCGCCAGCGAAGTGAAGGGGGGATCCACTAGGAAATTCGTGGCCATGTCGTTCAGGACTTCAAATCGAGGCAGTTCCATGGCCTGGTGCAGTTCAGACAGGGCTTCCTCATGCAGCTCATTCAGGTGCGATACCAGGTGCCGTTGCGGGTCCCGAGCCTTTGTTTCTTCGAAGTACGCCTGCAGAACTTCCGTGTCACGCGCGCCACCAAGCTTCTGAGCGAACCAGCGCAGTTCCTCGCTTAGGTCTCGCACGACATCCTCTTCAAAGAGGAATGAGAAGACGCGCAGAGCGCTTCGAAGCCTGCGGATCGCAACTCTTGACTGATGAACTGTGTCAAACGCGTTAACCCGAACCCGCGATTCCAACGCCTGGATCACGCCCAGTTGCTTACCGATGTATTGAAGAACGACCAGCCCGCCCGTCAGCGCTGCAGCACCGGATTGATCTGGGAAACCCTCCAGACGGCGACCAGCGGTTTCCAATGCTCTTGCGAGCTTTGATTCATATACAGCTGTACCAACCCCTGCCGTCACCAGCAGGCGTCGAACCTGGTCCAGCAATCTGGGAGCATCGGCAACCAACTCAACTTCCAACTCGCGCCAGGATGGCTCGCCTTCAATTTGTCCCGGGTCGTGCGGATCGGCGGGCACCGACGCCCACACACTATCCATACACAGCAACGCCAACACCCGACCATCAGGGTCGTACATCTCCATTTCCTCGCGCTCAGTCACCAATCGAGCAATCGGGACAAGAGGCGACATCTGCAAGTCAAGGGGCAGGATCTCGCGCAAAGCTCTCGGTGGTCGAGACCCGGTAACTGGGCCTTGGAACTCCGAACGAACGCCCGGCGTTGATGACTTCAGTTTCAGGTGCCATCCCGCATCCGTACCGCCAGACCTACGTCGAAGTGTTCCCCCCACCCGCGCAATATCAAGTCCAGGGGTATCAAAATAGAGTGCATTCAGGTGATGAAACCGAGCTTCACCAAGTCTGCACACCGTTGCGATCACATCGATAAGCTGGTCATGCGTCGGCACATCCACACCGCTGAGATCAAGTTTCAACTCAACCTCGTTGTGCAGGGCAGCATTGGGCACGAGGCAGGAGCCCCCCGGTTCTGGCAGATCGTCCACGGCGTCAGGAGGCTGCTTCACCGGTCGAGGACTCCGTGGCATGAACCGCACGCAGTCGTTCAAGCTCGGTTTGCAACTGAGCGATTCGAGCTTCGCGCTCAGCCAGGCGTTCCTCGCTTCCACGATCCATTTCCTCAAGAGCCGCGCGCAGTTCGGAACGGACAAAGCTTCGGGTTGCCACTTCGCCAATCGCATTGCGAAGACCCGCAACCTGCCGGGTCAAGTACTCAGTGTCCGCGAGGCTTCTCTCCGAACGCTGGCGGTCCTGCTCAGCTGTCACTCGGTCCCGATCATCCTGACGGTTCTGCGCCAGCAAAATGAGCGGAGCCGAGTAGGACGCTTGAGTTGAAAAGGCCAAATTCAGCAAGATGAACGGATACGGATCCCATGCGAACTTGGGACCGAAGGACAGCAAAATCACGTTTGCAGAAATCCACATGATCACGAACACGGTCATGTAGAGGATGAAACGTGGACTTCCCATGAAACGCGCTGTTGACTCCGCGAAGCGCCCGAAAGCATCTCTGTCCTGGTACCTGCGCCGACGACGACGTACTCGCGACGGCTTCGTCAAGGGCTTATCGAAGCTAGACATTAGGGACCCCCGGTTCTTCATCCTGCTGGTCCTCATCGGCATCGCGCCAGTCGTCAGGAAGCAAGTGGTCCAGGACATCATCCACCGATACAGCACCGACCAGGTGCCCATCGAGCACAACCGGCAGAGCTGTCAGGTTATACGTAGCCAAAGTCCTGGTGATCTGGCCTATTCCATCGGTCGGTTCAACCGAACCGATGGCGGTGTCGATGATCGTTCCCAGTGGCAGCGAGGGCGGCTCGCGCAAGGCGCGCTGCAGGTGTACAGCGCCGAGGAATTGTCCAGTAGGGGTCTCCAGAGGCGGGCGGCACACGAATACCAGAGATGAAAGAGCCGGAGCAATGTCCTTCCTGCTCGCAGAAGCCAGGGCTTGTGCGACACTGGCCTCCGGGGGAAGAATAATCGGCTCCGTGGTCATCAGGCCACCTGCTGTCCGGACTTCGTATGTGAGGAGTCGCCGGACGTCCTCAGCCTCATCTGGATCCATTCTCTCCAAAAGGCGCGCAGCCTGCGCAGTGGGGAGCCCACCGACCAGGTCAGCCGCATCGTCAGGTTGCATCACATCCAAAACGTCTGCTGCCCTATCGATGTCCAGGCCACTGAGGATATCGGCACCATCGGCCTCGTCAAGCTCTTCAAGGACATCGGCAAGTCGCTCGTCGGTCATGGCCGCTGCAACGGCCCGCTGGCGATCGGTTGGCAATTCACGCAACACATCCGCGATGTCAGCCGGCTTCATGCCGCCGAACTGGATCAGGAGTTCTGCGGCGTCCTGACGCAGTTCTGACTCGTGAAGGCCCGACACCTGGTTCACAGCAACGGTGAGCGCCGACGGTTCCCCGCGCACCGTCCGTTTAGGATGCACGTATAGGGTCGTGAGTGCCCACTCTCGTTCACTGACACGCTCAATGGCCGCATCGATGACGGTAGAGACAACGCCAGTTTCCTTGATAGTAACTTCGCGGTCAAGGATCTCTGCGACCACAGGCGTCTCCACCGAACGCTGCACGAACCGGCGCATATTCAGCAGTCCGGTGGTAATCACCTGACCGTTCGCGATGGAGGTAACGCGCGTGATCGGCAGGAATACGCGCCGCCTCCCAGCGACCTCGACCACTAGACCCACAGCCCGCGGATTGCCTTTCAGTCGGAAAACGACCAGGACGTCGTGAACGAACCCCACGCGGTCACCGATGGGATCAAAGACCGGGGTCCCGGCCAAACGCGCACAGTAGATGCGCGCCGAATCGCGACTGGCACTCATGACCGCCTCCGCCTGTCAGACACCGCATGGACGGCAACAGCAACTCCGATGCAGAGCGCCGCCAGCACCAGATACACCCCGATATAGATCAATGCGGATGAGTTGTAAACGGTAAACACGCTGATCAGTGCAGCGGCAGTGAACACGACAAGTGTGAGCAGGACTTTCCAGCCGTAACGGAACCACGACCGGACGGTGCCGACCATGTAGACCAACGGGTTTACAACCACCAACTGCACCAAGGCCCATTTCGTGCCGTGGGTGCCATAACTGTCCAGCAGAGCGAACAACAATGGACCCAGCAGGATCACTGCTGCTCCAATTAGGGTGGTGCGCCACGGCATACCGGGCTTTAGCTGCATCTGGGTCTCTAGGCTCACCTGGTCATTCTACGGTTGTTGCCGGGCCCAGATGCACGGCCGGACCGAGAAGGTACGGAAAGTGTTCGGGCCCGGAGAAGCGCCCACAATCGCTTCTCCGGGCCCGTTCCCACATAAGGGTCTTTGGGTCAGAGTCCTAGGTCGGAATCATGGTGTCCTGTTAGGGACACCTGGTTAGTCTACCCACGTTGTCTGACAGCGCCTTCTGTCCTCCTACCAAGTGAATCTTCTGCAAGTGGACATAGGACTTGATGGCGTCAACTGCCTTACCCGGCATGCAAGCCTGCTTCGCCAGAACCAACCTGGCGGACGGGTCACCGGCGGGTGCCGCAGCGGATAGTGCGTCCGGGAATGCATAGCCGGTAGCGACGTAGACCTCGCCCACCAGCGTAGTGTCAGACCTCAGGTCCAGCCACACACCGATCGCCGTAGCGGTTTCGAAGCGGTTTGTGCCGGATAGGCGCTCAACGTTGTCTGCGCCCATCTTTGCCTTTAGCGAAGACTCGATCCCCAAACTGACGGCACCCTTACCACCGGCAACCGCCACGTGCTTGATTTTAGGCAACAGCGCAGCGACATCGGCGGGAACCGCTGTCTTTTTACCGTCAACCAGAATCACGGGAGAACCGAGTGCCCCTGCCGCTGCCGAAGCCACCAGCGCGTCGGGGTAAGCCCGCCCAGTAGCAATGAACGCCGTATCAACGCCGTTGCTGAAGAACTCCTTGTAGATCTTCAGCGAAGTATCGTAGCGTGACGTTCCTGAGATGCGCTTACTCGGAGCCACGGCTTTGGCCTGGTTGAACACCGCCTTGGAGACCGCGTTCTCGCCGCCTATAACATATATCTGCGATGGACCAAGCTCGTTCAGGCGGCTCAGCAACTCGGGACTCATCTTTGCCTTCTGCGTCAAGACCACGCGTCCACCGACAGATGCGGCGGCCGGAGCCGCGGACAACGCGTCTGCGAATCCTGATCCCGTTGCCAGGAAGATCGGCTTCCCGGGCACCGCCGACTTGAGCAGTTCCAGCGAAGTCTCATACCGGTTTGCCCCCGAAATACGGTCAAAGTCCGGCACCACAGCCGAAGGTGTGATCGTGAAGTCCGCTTCTACCTCTCCCTGGTAGCCAGCACCTTCCTTGGCGGTCACCGTGACGGTGTATGTGCCCACCTTGATCCGGTCTCCGCTCCACGAGATCGTGTACGCGTCCTCGGAAACAACCGCACCATTGGCGTCAACTACTCGCACGTCAGGCGCATGAACCTTTCCGGTAAACTCCCCTGTCGCGGGGGTCAGTTCAACTTTGTCAAGGTCGATAACTGTCGCAATCTTTACGGAAGATCTGGACTCTGCACTAAGCGTGCCCGGCAACCATCCCGTGGCGGCAACCGAAATGGTGCGGCCTGCATCTGACGCAGTCAGCATGTATGTGCGCTCATTCGCGCCCAGGATCGCCACACCGTCGCGGTACCACTGGTAACTGGTGCGAGCGCTGGCAATGCTCAGGCCGTCAGAGGCTTGCACGCCCGCAGGCAGCGCCCAGCGGACCGTGCTGGCCGTGAGTTTCTGACCTGGCACTGGCTTCCCGTCCGCTGCGATCTCCACTCCAGAATCAGCCGCGACCTGTAGCAGAGGCTGCGAACCGTCGGACGCAATCGCATAGATCGCCAGACGCTCATCCGCTGCAATGCTGATCTTCACAATGCCGTCACGGCCCTGCGGAACCAAGTAGATGTCCGAAGCCGTTACGTTACAGTTCAGGTCTTGCACCGAACGGTTGGGACCGCCACGGAACGACGGAGCAGCCACAACTGTCTCGAGGGACCCGGGGGTGCTACACCAGTCAGTGAACACCAGCGAAGTATTGGAAGTCCGGCCGTTTCCGTATTCGATCGTCATGTTTGCGGTACGAGGACCGTGCGGAGCAGATCCGATTATCGCGAGTTGCGTAGCATCCTTCAGAGAGTCGCCAACTGGGATGGTGATCGCAAAGTTGTTCACGGAGTCCTTGTCCTCAAAGCGCAACGGATCCGCCGGAATCATGGAGTACGTGATGTCTTTGCCTGGGACCTTCAACGTGCGGCCCTGCACCAGGCCCACCGAGCCAAGTGCTTCCTGCAGGTGGAAGAATCCCGAGCTGTCCATGGTTATCCCGGAGTTCGCCTCGTGGCTCTTACCGATCGTCTTCTTGTTGAGTTTCGAGGAAAGGATGTTGTCCGCAACCCGGGAGAACCCGACAGTGTTGCTGGACATTTCAGTACGCGTCGCCCCCTCCACCGAGGCGACTACGTCGATCTCGCCGTAGGGAACGGGAACTGAGTTGGCCAATTCGATAGGAACCGACACTACGATCTGCTGTGTGCCGCCGTTCGGTTCGGCGGTCCACTCGACGGTGCTGGGTTTCACCAGCGCATCGCCGCTGAGTGTCACGTCGCCAGAGACGGTGCCCAGCCCGGTCACCATCAGGGTCACCTGCGCGAAGTCATTGCCCGCGTAGACAACCTCAGTGTCAGGCACCTGCACTTCGCGAGGGACTTCCCCTGCAAACAGTGAGGGCGGCATGGCGTCGTCGGATGTCGCCCAATCGGAGGGTTCCGAGCCCACGGTGTAGTCGATGAGTAGATCAGGGACACGCAAGTCGGCGCCCGTAATCCACGCCCGGTCGGTGTCCACTCCGTTGACCTTAACCGACTGCACGTAGCGGTTCTCCTCGCTAAGACCATCGGCGCGGATTACGCCGGTATGGCTTGTGCCGGTGACGGGGTCGGGAATCGTGACGACGACCCTGTCGAACACAGGCGAGGTGATCGCCCAGGTGTCCGAGCCCGGAGTCGTTGGGTACAAACCGATCGAGTTCAACGCCGCCCACGAAGACATCTGGCCCAGGTCATCGTTGCCGGTTACACCGGTAGGTCCATTGGTGAACAAGGTCAACGCCGCACGGACGACGTCCGCCGTCTTCCAGGGCTGGCCTACAAGAGAGTACGAGTACGGGGCCGCAAGGTTCGGTTCGTTGTTCGGGTTATACCTGTCCTGGTTGTAGTAATCATACGCCCCAGTCACCCACACGTTGCGCGCGGTTCCCTCGGGGTCCTCCAGCAACTTGTCGTAGGCGAAGAAGTGGTCTAGGCGCTCAATGACCCTCTCTTTGCCGCCCAGCAAGTCCACTAGACCACGGGGGTCTTGCGGAACCAGCCACTCGTATTGTATTGCGGTTCCCTCGTGGAAACCACGCACTGCAGCCGGTTGGTCGAGCGGATAGAACACTCCGGACGGGACGCGAGGCTGGAACGCCTCTACGTCCGTGTTGAAGGACACACGGAAGTTCTGGCCGCGAGCAGCGTAGCGAGCAGCGTCCTCGTCATAACCCAGATCGTTAGCCAACTCGGCCATTGCCGCGTCCGCCAGCGCATACTCAATAGAAGCTGACCCCGCGTGCATCGGGTCCTGGTCGCCAGGAAGCTTGTGCTCCCAGCTGGGGAAGTAAGGAATGTAGCCCTTCACCAGGTAGTCGGGGTTGCCTAGGCGTCCATTCGCATTTGGCGCGCGGTCCTGATCAACCACCAATCCGGTGTTTGGTAGGTCAGTGATGTCGCTGCCCACATCCACGTTGTCTTTCAGCATCGCGTAGGCACGCTCGGCAAGATTGTCGTCAATCAGACCCTGCTTGTACCCGGTGACAAGGAATGGCGTTACCGGGTCACCTGTCATGATGTTGGTCTCCACCGGGCCGTAGCTCCAGCGCGGAGCCCAATACTGTTCGCCCTGGAGGACCAGTGAACGCATCATGTCCTTCGAACGCATCGGCTCGAACAGACCCAGTGTCTGCTGCTGGGACCTGTATGTGTCCCAAAGCGAATAGTTCTGGTAGTAGATGAATCCTGGAGCGTCGGTCTCCTCAGCCGTATCGTGGATCTGGGTGTCCCAGCCGCGGTAGCGACCGTCAACGTCCGACGCGATGTTCGGCCCGAGTGCGGTGCGGTACCAGGCAGAGTAGAACGGTGTGTAGAAGTCCGGGTCACCACCCTCTACGCGGATCCTGGCGAGCCAGTCTACCCACTGGTTCTCTGCCTTTGCCAAGGCGCTGTCAAACGATTCTTTCTCCGCCTCCAGGTTGGCATAGGCGCCGTCCAGGTCGACATAAGAGATAGCCGTCTGCGCCTCGATTGGTGTTCCCGCGGCGAACTTCAATGCGGCACCCGTGCGCTGCGTGGAGTCCTGAGTCGCGGACGTGCTGAGGGTGTTTCCCAGCCAAGTGCGGAATTCTGTGATTGGCTGGTTGAACTTCGTCACCGAGTAGACGGTGAAGGGATTGGTGTCGCGGCAGAAACCCCTGACCGTGGTGACGGCCTCCACGATTCCCTCAGCCTGGTTCACCTTGACCTTGGAGGAAGTCACCTGCGACATCGCCTGTCCGGGGTTAATCGTGACCGTCGGGTCGATGCCTGCTTTAAAGGTGTACTTCTGGACGGAGGTGCGCTCGGTCGCGGTGAGTTCCGCGCTTATGGCCTTCTGGTCTCCAGCTGTTTCTAGAGCTACCTGGTAGTAGCCGGGATACGCGTACTCGAAGCCGTCGTTCACTTCCATGGCACCGTGGCGGAAACGCATCGAGAAGCCACTGTTGCCCCGGTCAGTACTGGCGGGGTACCCGTTAGTCGGAAGCACTGAAATCATGCCACCGATGGGACATCCTGCGCCCGAGATGTGCACCTGAGAGAAACCCTGGATGCGCTCGTGGTTAAATGCGTAGCCCGTGGTGTGGCCGGTGTCGGGCGACACCTGGACCATGCCGAAGGGAACTGCGACACCGGGGTACGTGTTCCCTTCGTCTTGGGTACCGATGAAAGGATTGACGTACTGCAGGTAGTCGTGCGGATCAACAGGTGCTGCTGCGACAAGCGGCGCGGCTATCGCGGTGAGAGACATCGATGCAACTAACGCGCCCGCAGCGAGCGCTGCAGCAGCACTGCGCGAACGTCTGACTCTGTTTTTCTCAAGAGGCTTCATATCAAGTCTTCCGTAGAATCGACACTGATCTACCCTTGAGTCGGCAGCGCACCTCCAAATATCGCGCCTTGTCTCAGGGCACAATGCAACCCTATGGGCGGTAGCCACTGTTTTCAAGCATTGTGCGTCGATAATCATCCAGTATTGAACGTATATCGGATTCTGCGCGACCAACCGTCTAGTCATTGGCCATTCGTCCTAGGCTAGGGATGTCCTAGAAAAATGGGGGAACAGTCTTGGCTCTGGGACAATAGTCCATGAATATCTAAGTCGAGTCCAAAAACTGTTGTATTTCACCCATAGTCTTGACTATTTACTCCCAGTCGGCGTTAGGCTGGAAGCGCGCAATTTGGCGGCCTCACAACGAGTGCTGCTGATCAATTCATGTCAGCCGACCACGTTTCTCAACGGTGAAGACGTTCTGCGCAGAGAATGAATCGGCAAGGCGGAAGGGACACATCGAAGTGGCAATGGGAACAACTCATGTCCCTGGAGATGGACGAAGAGTGAAAAGTCGCATCTCAAGGAAATTCGGTAGGGGAAGACCGGGTGCTGTGGGCGCCAGCGCTCTGGCGGTAACGGCATTGGCCTTCGGCACGCTGGTGGCACCCGTCGTGGCATATGCCGACGAGGTCGAGTTCGTGACAGAGCCGGCGCAGTACGTCAACCCGTTCATTGGAACCGCCAGAAGCAAGACGGCAGTGACGGTCGCGGAGATCAACAACAACCCTGGGCCGGCAACGCCGTTCGGGATGATCCAGAGTTCTCCGGACACCCAGGACAGCTACTCCGGGTACATGTTCACGAACGACACGATCACCGGCTTTAGCCTGACCCACATGGCTGCGGGATGCTACGCCATGGGCGACGTGCCGATGCTCCCGACCACGAAGGTCCCTTCTAGCAAGGATAGCCCCCAGCAGATCAACGAAAAGTTCTCCCACGACGACGAGACCGCCGAGGCGGGATACTACCAGGTCCGGCTCAAGGACTCGGATGTGAACGTGGAGATGACAGCCACCAATCGCGTGGCTGCCAACAAGTACGATTTCCCGAACGACGGCAAGACCGGCTACCTCTACGTGAACTTGGGTGATTCCAAGACCCCCAACTTCGCCACGCAGATCAACATCGACCCAGCGACAAACACAATCACCGGATCGACCAAGACCGGCGAATTCTGCGGCAAGGGGAACCGCTACACCATCTACTTCGCGGCCAAATTCGACACGCCTTTCGAAAGCTACGGTACCTACAACGGCAACGACCGCTACCCGGGCCAGTCATCTATCACGGGTACCAGCAGCGGCGGCGGCTGGGTCACGTTCCCGGCTGGGGCCAATGTTGAGTCGCGAGTCGCCGCGTCATTCGTCAGCACCGCGAATGCCCTGGAAAACCTAGAGGCAGAAGCTCCCCTGAGCAAGCCGTTCGACACCATTCGCGATGATTCGTGGGATCGGTGGAACGAAGTGCTGGGCGAAGTCCGTGTCGCAGGGCGCAACCAGACGGACTTGACCAAGTTCTACACTCTGCTATACCACTCGATGATCCACCCTTCGACGTTCAACGACGTCAACGGGCAGTACATCGGCTATGACGGCAAGATTCACTCATTGAAGCCAGGCCAAGAGGCTCAGTATGCGAACTTCTCGGACTGGGACACATATCGAGCACTCACTCCGCTACAGGCGATGCTGTTCCCCAAAGAGTCCTCTGACATGGCTCAAACCCTGGTGAATGCAGGAGACCAGATGGGTACGCTCCCCCGCTGGCCCGTCATGAACTCGGCCACCGGGCAGATGACGGGTGATAACGTCACCCCGCTGATCGTCAACTGGTACAAGTTCGGCGCCCAGGACTTCGATGCGGAGCACGCGCTGGACTTCATGGTCGAGGCTGCCGAGACCGCTGGACCGGCCAACGAGCAGTCAACGAAGCAGGGCTTCAATCAGCGTCCCGGCGCTCCCATCTATAACGAACTGGGCTTCGCCCCGCAAATTGAGATATTCCGCGGTGACCACGCGATCGTTGGCGCATCTATCACTTTGGAGTACTCGCTGGATGACTTCACGATCTCACGGCTGGCAAAGGACCTGGGTAAGGATGACATAGCCCAGGACTTCCAGGTGCGGTCGCAGAGGTGGCAGAACTTGTTCAACCCCATCACCGCGCGCATCGCACCCAGGAACCTGACGGGTGAGTTCGTCGTGGATAACAGCGCGGGCTTCGGCGAGGACGGGTTCGATGAGGGCAACGCAGAGCAGTACACCTGGATGATCCCCCACAATACAGCCACCCTGATCAACATGATGGGCGGGCGTGAAGATGCTGAACTGCGTCTTGACCAGTTCACCCGGAAGATCAACGCCGGATCTACCGAACCGTACCTATGGGCAGGCAACGAGCCCGGGTTCGGTGTTCCGTGGATCTACAACTACCTGGGCGTACCAACGAAGACGCAGGCATTGGTCCAGCGGATCATGAACGAGTTGTACGGCCCAATTCCTCAAGGCAAGCCTGGCAACGACGACCTCGGCGGCCTCTCGTCGTGGTACGTGTGGGCCGCAATGGGCCTGTATCCCATCACATCCGGCACCGCCACCCTAGTGCTCAACACGCCGATCTTCGACAAGATCGAGTTCACGACTTCCAGCGGAGAGCTTATTTCGATCAACGCTCCCGGAGCTTCACGTTCGATGGACGATTCTCCGGCCAAGTACATCAAAGAAGCCAAACTGAACGGCCAGCCGTGGAACAAGACGTACTTGCCTGAGGATGTTGCGCTCAATGGTGGAACCATCGAGTACGTCCTAGTGGACGACCCGGCCGCGGCCGGCGGCTGGGGAACAGGGCCGGACGCTACTCCCCCATCGTATCCCGAGGGCAGCAGGACGGCTCTTGCATCGACTACAGACTCCACACTGGCAGTCAGGCCGGGGGAAACTAGTACCACCTCTGTGATGGTCCAGATCCTCGACGGCGTGGACCGTCCGTTCACTGTGGACCTGGCTGATGGTGCCAGCAACCACGGTCTCACTGTCACGCCTGCTGAGGGGCAGACTGTGGGTGGGTTCAAGAAGGTGGACATATCCGTGTCCGCCCCCGGCGACATGAGCTGGGGTCACTACCCGCTGGCCCTGGCAGTGAAGTTCCAGGACGGATCAGAAATTTCTGTTCCGGTCCTGGTCAGGGTTGCCGAAGCCAACTCACTGTTTGAAACCTACGAGTTCGTCGCCCAGGCACCTCGCGGTTCTTCCGTCGGCACTCCGAACTTCGACGGTGGCGGCAACGGCTACATCGTCGAAGAACTCGAGAAGTTGGGTATCACGCCCGGTGCAGTACTGACTCTTCCAAGGCATTCGGACCCGAGTGTTCCTTTCGATCCGGATCTCAAGTTCACATGGCCGAATGTCCCGCAGGGTATGCCCAATGCGATGATGCCTCGAGGGCAGACTGTGAACTTCCCCGCCGGTGTCACGAAGTTCTCGCTAGTCGGTGCGGGTATCGAGGGCGGTACAAACGGCAACTTCCGCGTTAACTTCACCGACGGCACCAGCCAGACCATCTCCATGGGTATGGGCGATTGGGTTCTGCCGGCAAGTAATGACGTGAGCCACAAATGGCCGTGGATGCCAGAGCGCATCGCGGTCACCCAGGAACCGGGCGCCTACCTGCTTGCAACCAAGGCTCACACTGTCCCTGAAGGCAAGTTCGTCAAGAGCCTGGTGTTTCCCGATTTCGGATCCAATCAGAAAACCAACAAGCTGCGCGTCATCGCTATTGCGATGAACTCCGTTGAGGTCTCCAAGGAGGCCCTTGCTTCCGTGACGGTTACGCCGGCAGAGGCCGTGTACACGGGTTCCGCCCACAGCCCGGCCATCACGGTCAAGGCTGCTAGCGGGCAAACTGTTCCTTCAAGCGCTTACACCGTTGCTTGGGACGGCAACCTGACTGCCGTCGGAACCCACAGGGCGACAATCACCGCGAAGGCTGATTCGGCCTACACAGGCTCTGTCACCGGGCAGTACAAGATCACCCCGGTGCCAATTGCACTGGGCACCGTGGAACTGAACCCCGCGTCCGGCGACTACAACGGCCAGCCGCATAACCCGACTGTCACAGTGAAAGACGTGGAAGGCAACACCGTACCGACCAGCGCCTACACCGTGACCTGGACCGGGGATCTGACCGCTGTTGGAACCCACAAGGTCACCGTGGCCGCCAAGCCCGATTCGGGTTACAAGGGCAGCGCGACAGCTGAATACGTGGTTGAGCGTGTATCTGCGGATCCGAAGAACGTGGAGCGTATCTCCGGAGCCAACCGCTATGCCACATCCAGGGCAGTCTTCGAGAAGTTCGCACTTGGCACCGGGCGCCCGATGTATGTCGCCACCGGCCAAGGCTTCGCTGACGCCCTGTCGGCTGGCCCGGCCGTCGCCAAAGAGAAGGGAACCCTAGTCCTGATCAATGGCAGAAGTCCTCGTCTGGACAAGGAAACGCAGGATCTGGTGCGGGCTGCGAAGCCCAGCAAGGTCACTATCATCGGCGGCACATCGGTCATCCCGAATGACCTTATGCTGGCCTTCAGGCAGTTGGTCCCCAGCGGTACGGCGATCAGTCGAATCGCTGAGCGAACCCGCTACGCCACGTCTCTCAAGGTTGCAGAGTCGTCGTTCCCCGCAGGGATGGGCGTTGATACCGTCTACGTCGCGACTGGGCGCGCCTACCCCGATGCTCTTAGCGCCGGGCCGGCTGCGGCAGCAAACGACGCTCCCGTGATCCTTGTGGATGGAAAGCGCACCTTGGATCCGGCTGTTGTGACGTACCTGACCAAAGCGAAGACGAAGAAGGTCGTCATCGTCGGCGGAACCAACGCAGTCAACAGTGGCATCGAGGATGCGCTGAACAAAATTGCTGGATTGGACGTGACTCGGGCCAAGGGCGGATCTCGTTACGACACGGCCGTCGCGGTAAACGAGACCTTTGCGGGCCGCGCGGTTTCCGAAGCGTTCTTGGCGACCGGGTCCAGCTTCGCCGATGCTCTCTCTGGGGCCGCCTACGCGGGTCAGAGGAATGCGCCGTTGTATCTGTCCCAGCGGAACTGTGTCCCGTTGAGCGCGCTGAACGACATTCGGTCACATGGTGTCGACAAGCTGTGGCTTCTAGGAGGCAAGAGCGCGTTGAGCGAAGCGGTAAAAGCTCTCACACCCTGCCCCAAGTAGGTGTGCCCGTGGGCTAGAGTCCCATAGGTAGCGAGCCTCAGTGCGGGCTGCAGTTGACCTCAAGGTCAGCTGCAGCCCGCACTCTCGTTTCCAGACGGTTGTCTTGGGCGAGATTTCCGCAAGTGGATCGTGAAAAACCAGTTCCGGTTGGGAGCGGCAGCCGATTTTGTCCATCTGCAAGGACCAACGCACTGAGAGAGACCCAAACGTGCCACATTTTCTACAATTTTATTGTGTGTCACCTGTAGTATTGAAACCGTTACCACGGCAGCCTAGGTCGCCGAGACATCATCGGACCATGCCGACAACGTTCCTCGACGGAGAAGACGTTTGACCCCATCACGGATGCGGTCGGCACTTGGAAGGGAAAATAACGAAGTGAGAGCACAAGGTAGGCCCCACTCAAAAATACGAAGCAGGCTGGGAGCACTGACCGCATGTAGCCTGGCGGTCTCGGCACTAGCATTGGGAACTCTGGTGGCACCAGTCTCCGCATATGCTGAAGAACCCGAGTTCGTCGCTAACCCAGCAGACTACGTCGACCCGATGATCGGAACTGGGAAGAGCGCCACCACGACATCGGTTGCAGAGATCAACAACTTCCCCGGACCTGCAACGCCATTTGGTATGGTGCAAAGTTCACCGGACACCACGAATAGCTACTCGGGCTATGCTTACGACTCCAGCTACATCACTGGATTCAGTCTCACTCATATGGCGGCGGGCTGTCACTCGTTGGGAGATATTCCCTTCTTACCGACAACCAAGGCGCCAGGCTCTGGTGGCGATCCCCGCAACTTCACGGAACGTTACGATCACAACGATGAGTCCGCCGAAGCCGGTTACTATCAGGTCCGCCTTCAGGATTCGAATGTAAACGTGGAGATGACGTCTACCAACCGGGTAGCTGTCAACAAGTACACGTTCCCCGATGACGGCAAGGCCGCACAGGTCTTCATGCGGTCAGCGGGCTCCAAGACTTCCATTTACGGTGCGTCAATCAACATTGATCCCGCCACGAACTCAGCTAGCGGTTCCGTAAGCACTGGCAATTTCTGTTCCAAAGGCAACCGCTACACCCTCTATTTCGCAGCAGAATTCTCGCAGCCGTTCACGTCGTATGGTGTACATGCCGGCAGCACCCTCTACCAGGGCCAGGCTTCTCGCACGGGCTCTAACGTGGGTGGATGGGTGACGTTCCCTGCCGGATCGGTCGTCGAGTCCCGAGTCGCGATTTCGTATGTCAGTGTTGAAAACGCCATGGCCAACCTCGCCGCTGAAGCTGCACTTTCCAACAAGTCCTTCGACACTGTCCGCACTGAATCGAAAGCAAAGTGGAATGAAGTTCTGAGCGAAATCAAAGTTGCAGGTCGCAACACTGATGACTTGAAGACTTTCTACACCTTCCTGTACCACACGATGATTCACCCGAACACGTTCAGCGACGTGGATGGGCGCTACATCGGATATGACAACAAGATCTACACCGTTCAGGACGGCCAGGACGCTCAATACGCGAATTACTCTGACTGGGACACTTACCGCACGCACGCTCCACTGCAGGCCATGTTGTTCCCCAAGGAGTCCAGTGACATGGCCCAAACCTTGGTCAATGCCGGGAACCAAATGGGCACCCTGCCCCGCTGGCCGGTCGCGAACTCGGCAACAGGTCAGATGACCGGGGACAATGTCACACCTTTGATCGTCAACTGGTACAAGTACGGTGCAAAAGACTTCGATGCGGAAAGTGCACTGGAGTTCATGAAGACCGCCGCATACACGGGTGGTCCTTCGGGCCCCAACTCCAACAAGACCGGCTTCAACCAGCGTCCCGGAGCAAGCACCTACAATCGCCTGGGATACGCTCCGCAGACTAGTGAGTTCCGCGGTGATCATGCCATTGTCGGGGCGTCGGTAACGCTTGAGTATTCAATTGACGATTTCACCATCTCTCGACTTGCAGAGGAACTGGGCAACACGGATGTGGCCGAGGAATTCCAAGTTCGCTCTCAACGTTGGCAGAACATGTTCAACCCGGAGACCAAGTCGATCAACGCCCGAAACAGCAATGGCGACTTCATTACTAACAGCAGCGCTGGATTCGGTCAGGATGGTTTCGACGAAGGCAACTCCGAGCAGTACACGTGGATGATTCCCCACAACACTGCGACTCTGGTTGCCTTGATGGGCGGACGCCCAGCTGCAGAGGCACGCTTGGACAAGTTCACCTCCGGCAAAATCAATGCGGGTCCCAGCGAGCCCTACCTGTGGGCTGGGAACGAACCGAACTTTGGTGTTCCGTGGATCTACAACTATCTGGGCGTACCAGCAAAGACTCAGGCATTGGTACAACGTGTCATGAACGAACTGTTCTCCCCGACGCCGCAGGGCAAGCCGGGTAACGATGATCTAGGAGCGCAAGCTTCCTGGTACGTCTGGGCTGCAATTGGCCTGTATCCGATTACGTCAGGTACCAGTTACTTGACGATCAACACTCCGATCTTCGACAAGATCGAATTCACCACTGCAAGTGGGCAACCGATTTCTATTACTGCTCCAGGTGCATCACGCGCGCAGAATGATGCGCCTGCCCGATACATCAAGAGTATGAAGCTCAATGGACAGTCTTGGAACAAGACCTATCTACCCGAGGACGTTGCTATAGACGGTGGAACCATTGAGTATGTTCTCACGGACGACATCAACGACACTGACGGCTGGGGCACCGAGGTGTCCGCAGCTCCGCCATCGTTCGCCACTGGTAGTTCACTTGTAACGGCAGTGGCAGAGAAGGCACTCTTGTCGATTGCTCCCGGCGCTTCCGACTCCACCGCTATCACCCTGGTATCCCTTGATGGTCAAGACCGTGATTTCACAGTTGAACTCGCTGAGGGAGCTACCAGTCATGGACTCTCATTTACTCCGGCTTCTGGCCAGACAGTAGGCGGCCACGGCTCGGCAACCGTCACCGTCGCGGTCCCGTCGTCCCAACCCACGGGTTACTATCCACTGAATCTGGTGGTCTCGTCGGAGGATCTGAGCCTTCCGGTTGAGGTTGTCGTCAAGGTTGCAGGAGAGAATTCTCTGCTAAGCGCGTACGAAATTGTTTCCTCAGCTCCGCGTGGCTCTGCTGCAGGCACCGGTAACTTTGACGGGGGAGGCAACTCTTATGCGATTGACGAGTTGGCGAAGATCGGATTTGTCCCAGGTGCCGAACTCACTGTTCCCGGGCACGATGATCTTAGATTCACCTGGCCCAACGTTCCCGTCGGCACACCCGATACTGTGATGCCGAAGGGACAGACGATCAAACTGGCGGATGGCGTAACAAGGTTCTCTCTGATCGGCGCAGGAATCGAAGGCGGCGGAAACGGTACGTTTACGGTCAAGTTCACCGATGGAACTACCGAACAGGTTTCGCGAGGGCTCGGCGACTGGGTGATTCCAGGAACTTCCGACGCAATCAAGTGGCCCCAAATGCCGTACCGCAACGCTGCTACCGATGTTCCCGGTGCCTACATTATGGCAACGCAACCTTACACAGCGCCGTCTGGCAAGACGATCGAAAGCATCACTTTCCCCGACCTGGGTACGGTACCGCGCACCAACAAGCTGCGAATCATCGAGATTGCTACTAATGCACCAGACACAGTGGACGTGGCGCTGGGCTCGGTTTCTGTTGATCCGCATGAAGGCGTGTTCACCGGGACTAAGCACTCCCCAACGATCACGGTCAAGGACGCTAACGGCACCACGGTCGCACCAAGTGCTTACACCGCTACATGGGATGGAGACCTAACCAAGGTCGGTACCCACAAGGTAACCGTGAACGCCAA
>WPCK01359584.1_pt1 | contig 45109 bp, 45 predicted proteins | sample 5399851 | NCBI WGS metagenome assembly WPCK01 (sample SAMN12869471, study PRJNA574797) | sludge metagenome | isolation source: wastewater treatment of pH11 | place: China:Beijing | collected 2019-05-20
AGTAAAATCTCTTGCTTATTGATCAAATCAATCACCACTTTCATCTCCCCACATGATTTGGAAATTAATCCTGTGGGTTTATTATATCAGTGGGGGAATTTTCAGTTGCGTTTGTGGCCCAGTTTTAGATTACTATATACACCTATCCGTAAAGCATTGTTTCAACAATGGCTACAAACCATTCCAAGTACAATCTACCGAATGAAGGGTTTCATTGAGTTTACTGAATTTCCTGGTCAAACGATTAACTATCAATATACATTCGGTGGGGCAACGTATGTACCCATCAATTTGGATCTTCCTAAGACGATCGTCATTATAGGAAACAAATTAGACAAAAAGAAAATATATTCTGAGCTTGAAGAAATAGATGTATATCACCCTGAATTAGGATAACAAGTACGCAGAGAAGTCTAAATGAAGATGGTTTCGGATGTCATTGAGTGTGGAAAAATTTTCCTCACTCATTTTATATTTTGGTTAAAGTTCCAAAAATGGTATAGTATTACATTCGGTTTCGTGATATATTGTAAATCGTAATCGTTACGAAATTCCGAAAGAAACTAAGATTAGTATTCAAAACGGATGAATGCTCAAGTATTTGTGGCTCTATAGAAAAGCCGTGATTAATTTAATGTGGAGGAGGTGAATGAAATGAGTAAGCAATTAAAGGGAAATGCGAATGGACTAGTAATAGAGTTCGCTATATTCTCCAAAGATCTTGTCAGAAGCGCTTACTAACAATGACAGTAAAACATGACTTTATGAAGAAAGTAAGTCGTTTAGCTGGAGAGAAGCAGCAGTAACAGTTTAATAGTATAGGAGGAAAAGATTGTGAAAAAAAATATTTGTCTAATTTTTTTAATGATTGTCATCTATTCATTGTTGCTACTCGTAGGTTGCAGCACGAAAGAAGCAAAAATAGACTCAAAAGATAAAGAATTAGTTTTTGCCACAACGAAAGATATTAACGATATGAATCCACATCTCTATGCTGGATCAATGCATGCTCAAGGAATGATATATGAATCCTTAATCGAAAATACAGAAGAAGGACTAAAGCCTATGCTTGCTGAGAAATGGGATATTTCAGAGGATGGAAAGGTATATACGTTTTATTTAAGAAAAGATGTAAAGTTTCATGATGGTGAGCCGTTTGACGCAGAAGCGGTAAAGCAAAATATAGAGGCTATTTTAGATAATGCGGAAAGACATTCTTGGATTAAATTAACGAATCATATTGAAAGGTGTCATGTGGTAGATGAATATACAGTTGAATTAGTGTTATCTGCACCGTATTATCCAACGTTACGAGAATTGTCTATGACTAGACCTTATGTATTTATATCACCAAAGGATTTTCAAAATGGTGGGACGAAAGATGGTGTAAAAGGTTTCAACGGTACAGGACCATATATTCTAACTGATCATAAAACAGACGAATATGCTATCTTTGAGGCAAATGATAATTACTGGGGCGGTGCACCTAAAATTAAAAAAATATCTTCTAAAGTCCTCCCAGCAGGTGGTACGACATTTTTAGCTTTACAAAAAGGGGAAGTTAACTTTGTTTTTACAGATGACCGTGGTACTGACAGTATTGATGTCGAAGCGATAAATCAATTAGTACAATCAGAAGATTATCAACTGATTAGAAGTGAACCAATGAATACAAAAATGATTATCGCGAATAGTAGTAACTTGAATAGTCCCGTAAGTGAAACAAAAGTCCGTGAAGCTATTTGGTACGCTATCGATCGAGAAACGATTAGTAAAGATATTTTTAATGGGACAGAAGCAGTAGCTAATACATTATTTTCATCTAATGTCAATTATGCAGATGTTGACCTAAAGAAACGAGATTTTGATTTAGATAGATCAAAGGCGATTTTAGAAGAAGCAGGATGGATTTTAGAGAATGGTACTTCAACAAGAACGAAGGCCGGAAGTGAATTAGCGTTGAAGTTATATTATGATAGCAACTCACACTCGCAAAAAACACAGGCTGAGTTTATTCAAAGCTTATTAACAGGAGTAGGTATTTATTTGGAAATCTTTGGAGAGGAGTCTACATCAATCTCTGAGAGAAGAGCAAGTGGTGACTATGATTTATTATTCAACCAAACATGGGGATTAGCTTATGATCCGCAAAGTACAATTGCTGCTTTTACTACACCTTCTTCTTATTTACATACTACAAGCGGTATTGAAAATGCAGAAGAACTTTACAAGAAAATTGAAGAAGTCACCGTATCGATGGATGAGGAAACACGAAAGGCATTATATGCAGATATTTTAACAATCGTTCATGAGGAAGCAGTTTTTATTCCAATTACAAATGGTGGAATGACAATCATCGCTTCAAAAGATTTGAACGGGATCTCATTTAAGCAAACACAATTTGAGTTACCATTCGAGAAAATGTATTTTAAATAACCATTTAAATATAAGGGGGCTCTTCTTTATCAGTAATAAAAAGATATCAGCCTAACGTTAGCATGGTCTAGCTATGGCTGCTAGCCCCTCAAGTCAAATAACCTGCCGAAGTAAAAGAGCAGTTCACCTTGCACTGTCAGGTCGTACTACTAGACAATTATGCACTTTATAAAGGAAGTAAAGTTTACCGGTAAAAGGAGTTTTCAATGGCGAATTATATTATGAAAAGACTATTAATAACCATACCATTACTTTTAATCATATCTTTTCTAACGTTTGCATTAATTAGTCTTTCTCCACTGGATCCGGCTAAAGCGATATTACAGGCACAAGGTATACCTCAGATTACAGATGAATTAGTAGCACAAACAAAAGCAGAAATGGGTTTAGATAAATCGTTTCCTGTACGGTATTTTGATTGGTTACTATCTTGTTTACAGTTGGACTTTGGGAATTCATATGTAACAGGAAAACCAGTTTGGTCACTAATAGGTCCAGCTTTTTTAAATACGCTAAAGCTAACCTTAGTTTCTTCGGTTGTCATTATCAGTTTATCAATTTTATTAGGTGCTATTTGCGCAATTAATGAAGGAACGATGGTTGATAAATCAGTAAGAGGTGTATCTTTCATCGCTACATCAATGCCATCATACTGGTTTGCGTTCATTCTTATATGGTATTTCTCAGTTAAATTAGATTTATTACCAACAAGTGGAATGAATTCGTATGAAAATTATATTTTACCAGTTGCGGTGATTACGGTGACATATGCCGGGAATTATTTTAGAGTTGTTCGAAGTTCCATGCTAAGTAATTTACATGAAGATTATGTGCTATATGGAAGAGCTTCGGGTTTAAAAGAAAAGAAAATAAACATGCATATTTTAAGAAACTCATTGCAAGTGGCTATCTCAGTATTTTGTATGGCTATACCTACTATATTAGGAGGAACAGTAGTCATTGAAAATGTTTTTGCGTGGCCGGGCTTAGGAAGTTTAAGCGTTAGGTCTATTCTTAGCAGAGATCTTCCGATGATACAAGCTTATGTTTTGATTTTGGCAGTCTCTTTTGTGTTGTTTAACATGATTTCAGACATTATCAATGCTTTCATGAATCCTAAAATAAGGAACGATATTTAATATGAACATAGTAAGGATTATAAGGAAAGATAGTTTGGGTACGATATCGTTGATCATCATAGTTATAACGATTTGTGTTGGTATTTTTGCACCATTATTCGCACCACATGATCCATTTGAGGTAAATATGAATCTGAGATATGCGTCGCCAGGGTGGGACTATTTACTGGGAAACGATCATTTAGGAAGATGTATATTATCTAGGTTATTGTATGGTATTCGCCCAAGTGTCTTATGGGTTTTAGTGGCTTTAGTCATATCGGTATTGATCGGGGCAATACTGGGTTTTATTGCAGGATTTTTTCGAGGAAAGATTGATGCGCTCATCATGAGGATATGTGATATTATGCTTTCATTCCCAGCATATGTTATGGCTTTAGCGGTTGTAGGAATATTTGGTGTTGGGCTAGAAAACATCTTACTTGCGTTTATCTTCATGAAATGGGCATGGTTTGCAAGAGTAATTCGTACGTCTGTGATGCAGTATTCTGAATTGGATTATGTTAAATTTTCTAAAGCTGCGGGCATTAGTAATCTACAAATTATTTTAAAACATCTTGTTCCTGTGACCTTTGCAGATATTGCGGTCATTTCTAGTAGTTCTATTGGTTCTATGATTTTACAAATCTCAGGTTTTTCATATCTAGGATTAGGAATTCAAGCTCCAAATCCCGAATGGGGAATGATGTTAAATGAGACAAAAGAAGTGATGTTCTCAAGGCCTGAGCTAATGATAGCCCCTGGGTTAGCTATTATTATTGTTGTTTGTGCGTTTAACTTCTTTTCTGATGCACTTCAAGTAGCATTAGATCCTAAATTAACAACCTCGAAACGAATAGTTCAAGTTCAGAATAAAGAGGTGGCACAATAAATGGCAAATATACTAGAGATTGAAAAATTAAAGGTATGGGAAGGTAACACAGGAAAAGTTATTGTTCATAATAGTTCATTTTATGTGAAGCAAGGAAGCTGTCTTGGAATAATAGGGGAAAGTGGGAGCGGGAAATCAATTACTTGTAGAGCAATTATGAGGGTAAATAAACCTTCGATTCAAGAATCGGGTACTATCTATTTTAAGGGGGAAAACCTTTCTGCCCTTCCTGAGAAAGAGATGAGAAAAAGAAGAGGGAAACAGCTATGTATGATTCTGCAAAATGGGATGAGAGCCTTTGATCCGTCATGTGTCATCGGTGTTCATTTGAAAGAGACACTTGTTGAACACTATGGCTGGAGTAAGCACATAGTAGAACAAAAAATGAATCAAGCGATGGAATGTGTACTGTTAAAAAATCCATCAGAAATTATGAATAAGTATCCTCATCAGTTATCAGGTGGAATGTTACAGCGTATTATGATTGCATTGTCATTAGTATTAGAGCCTGACGTTATCTTTGCTGATGAACCGACAACAGCGCTAGACACGATTTCACAATTCGAAGTGGTTGAACAATTTATACGATTAAGAGAAAGACTAGGGTGTTCAATGATTTTTGTTTCTCATGACTTAGGTGTGGTAAAAAAAATTGCTGATGATGTTATGGTTATGAAGGATGGGAATATTGTTGAAAGAGGAGCAGTTCAAACGATTTTTTTAGACCCAAAACATGAATACACCAAGTATTTAGTATCTACTAGATTAGCATTAAGTTCTCACTTTAAGAGATTGATGGAGGAGGAGTGTTTCATTGCTAGTCGTAGATAGTATCGACAAGTTTTATCGAAAAGGTGGATTGTTCTCTAAAGAAAAACAACAAATTCTGAACAATATTAGTTTTACATGTCGAGATGGTGAATGTCTTGGTATTATTGGAGAAAGTGGAAGCGGAAAATCAACTTTAGGTCGTTTGATACTGGGGATTGAAAAGCCTGATCGTGGAGAAGTTTTATTTAACGGTAAGAATGTTGTCGAAAGACGAATTCGACTAGGGAATATTAGTGCGGTATTTCAAGATTATACGGCTTCAATTAACCCATTTTTTACAGTTGAAAAAGCAATCATGGAACCATTAAAAATAAAAAGAATGAGTCAAACAGAGATTTATAATAAGGTAGATAAATTATTAGAGCTTGTTGGTTTAAATTCATCGTATCGGAAACGGTATCCACATGAGTTATCCGGAGGAGAGGCTCAGAGAGTTTGTATTGCAAGAGCGATTTCTATAGAACCAAAGTGGATATTATTAGATGAAGCGATTAGTTCTTTAGATGTTTCCATTCAAATACAAGTCCTTGAACTATTAAAAGAATTAAAAAAATTTTCTAATATCGGTTATATATTTATCACTCACGACATACAAGCTGCTGCTTATATTTGTGATAGAGTAATTATCTTTCGAGATGGTCAAATCGAAGAAACAATTAACATTGAGCACTTAAAAAATGTTCAATCAGAATATGCAAGAAAATTATTAAATTCTTTACTTACTTTTTGAGATTGTTCCATGAGTTACAACGTGTTTATTTATAGCATTAGTAGGAGGGAAGACTTTGAGAGGAGCTTTGTCATGGCCCTTTGTTCGCTTATATATTCTAGTTGTTCTTTATTTTAGTGCTAATGCAATACTTAATGTGATCATTCCATTACAGGGGAATAGTTTAGGAGCGAATAATTCAACGATTGGTATGATTATGGGGGCTTATTTGTTCACAACCATGTTTTTTCGCCCGTGGGCAGGTCACATCATACAGAAGCACGGACCGATAAAAGTGCTACGAATTATTTTGATTATCAATGGTTTTGCTTTGCTATTATATACATTTACTGGATTAGGAGGGTATTTCGTAGCTCGTATATTACAAGGTGTCTCAACAGCCTTCTTTTCCATGGCATTACAGATAGGGATTATTGATGCCTTACCAGAAGAAGACCGTTCACAAGGGATTTCACTTTATTCGTTGTTTTCCTACATACCAGGTATTATAGGCCCGCTGTTAGCCTTAGGTATTTGGCAAGGGGGCATGGATTATTTTACATTTGTGATGATAGGAATTGCGGTTCTTACAGGCGTGGTTGGCTATAGTGCGAAAATAGAGAAAGGAAATGATCAAGAACACCCTACTGCACCTAGTCAGAAACAAGGTGTACGTATGTTTCGTTCTTTTAAGGAACTAGTGAGAAACCCATTTCTATTTAAATGTAGTGTCATCATGTTAGTTTCTTCTATGGTATTTGGAGCAGTGACGACCTTTATTCCTTTGTATGCCAAAGAACTAGATGGAGGAAATGCTGGGATTTATCTTATGCTTCAGGCAGGTATCGTTGTTTTTTCGCGTTTTACCTTGAGAAAAAGAATTCCTTCCGACGGGAAATGGCATTCATCTTTTCTCATGGCGACTATGTTTATATTGGCGCTAGCAGCCCAGTGTGTAAGCTATTCGATCATCGGTGGTCCAATCTTCTTTTATGTGGGTGCAATATTAATGGGCGTAGCTCAGGCACTAATCTATCCGACGTTAACAACATACTTGACTTTTGTGCTGCCAAAAGCAGATCGTAATGTATTACTCGGTCTATTTATTGCTACCGCCGATTTAGGTGTATCGCTTGGAGGTGTACTAATGGGACCATTAGCGGACTTATTCTCATTTTCTTATATGTATATGTTATGTGCGATCTTGGCGGGGATAATGATAGTGTTTAGTTATGAACGAAGAAAAATCTTTGTGGATAAGGTGAATTTATAACCCAAAAAGAGAGAGGGGACAGAGGGACGGCTTTCTTGTTCTATTAAAACTATTCTTTTAATGGAGCAGAAAGACAAGGGACCTGTCCACTTGTCTTTCAGAATAACAAATTACTAAACTATGATGTTTTAATAGATAATCGAAATCATTACTATTTATATTGACAGGATAATAAGTTATGGTATATAGTACATCTTGCAAACAGTAATTATTACGTTTCGTAGCTGTCTCTTATGGTATATCATGATGGGGAATGGAATAATCTAAACTATAAATCGTAATAATTCAGTTTATGTAGAAAAACTATGAGATTACTATTTTTGTTATTACTAAAGAAATGATATTGAGGAGAGAAAACAAATGTTTAAAAAAGTCGTATTGTTTATGATTTTCGCTGTATTTTTTGCTGTGGCTGTCGGCTGCAGTAGTGAAAGTGGAGCGAATACTTCAGGGGGAAATAAGGAAAAGTCCTTAACGTTGTTGTATAGCTTCGCTTCTAAAACGATTGATCCGCACCAGGATGCTATGGGGGTTCGGTCAGGTATTACCGAAACGCTAGTGAGAATTGATGGAGAGCTGAACATCCAACCATGGTTAGCGGAGAAATGGGAGCAAACGGATGAGAGAACGTGGAAATTTACACTAAGAGACGGGGTAACTTTCCATGATGGATCCTCCGTGAATGGGGAAACAGTAAAAGCATCCTTTGAAAGATTATTAGACGTTAATACGGCTATTGCTTCTAGTTTGAAAATAGAATCAATTGAAGCGAATGGACAAGAAATTACGTTTGTTACTTCAGAAGAGCATCCTGCTTTTATCTCGGAACTTGTACATACGCATACTTCTGTAATAAAGGTAGACGCTGAAAATATTAGTGAGAAACCAATTGGAACAGGACCTTTTAAGGTCGTCAACTTCACGACAGAAGCAGAAATCAACCTTGAAAGATACGAAGATTATTGGGACGGAGCGGCTAACTTAGATAAGGTGACAGTTAAATTTAACACCGACGGAAATGTTCGTGCTATGGCGCTTCAATCTGGAGAAGTGGATATTGCGTACCATTTACCACCGGAAGCGTTAAGTCCTATTGAAAATCATGCGAACCTTAGGGTAGAATCAGTTTCCAGCTTACGTGTTCACTTCCTTTTATATAATGCCCAAAGCCCTTTGTTACAAGATATAAAGGTACGAAAAGCATTGGATTTACTTGTAAATCGTCCTGTATCTGTATCAGAAATCATGAATGGTCACGCTACTGCGGCCCATGGACCATTCCATCCTGACTTTGCCTTTGCAGGGGAAAATCAACTGGAAGGTTATCATCCGGAAAAAGCTGAAGCGTTACTTAAAGAGGCAGGGTATGAGAGAAATGAAGCTGGTAAACTAGCAAAAGATGGAGAAACACTAACTCTTACATTAGCAACTTATCAGGGAAGACCAGAAATTCCCCTTATGGCCCAGTATTTTCAAGGAGAAGCTGCTAACTTAGGCATTGACGTGAACATCGTTACCATCGAGAGTATTGATAGTTATTTATGGGAGCAACAGGACAAGTGGGATATCGTTACCTATTCTAATTTGACTGCTCCTCGTGGTGACGGGGGATATTTCTTCAACGTTGCCTATCTACCAGAAGGATCATTGAACCCAGGACAAATAAACATTCCTGAACTAAATGAATTAACAAAAACGCTTAATGTGACATCGGATCCGGAACAACGTATAGCCCTTAAGAAGCAGGCTGTCAGCATCATTCAACAGGAAGTACCACAGTCGTTTATTTTACACCCTCATATCATTGTGGGAGTAAATGATCGAGTGAAGAACTGGAGTCCTGGTTCAGAAGAGTATTACTTTATTACGAATAAGATGGATGTAGAATAGGGAAAAGGTGAAAGTATCGTCTAGCGATGCTTTCACTTTTCCTGTGTTTTATAAAAGAAAGCAGGTGAAATGATGCAACGAGCCTTATCTATTATAGGGTCGAGACTCCTTCAATTACTCATTATGATATTGGTTCTCTCGTTTATTACTTTTTTATTAATGAAGCTAACACCGGGAGATCCCATCAGGGCCTTATTAAAGGTGGACGATGTGATTGCAACAACAGCAGATGAAGAAAGGTTAAAGAAAGAATATGGATTTGATCAACCCATCTGGGTGCAATATGGTCAGTGGCTTTGGAAGGTAGCTCACTTCGATCTTGGGGAATCGATTATTTCCAAAAGACCTGTTTTAGATATGATCTTGAGCAAATTGCCTGCTACGATCGCTTTAACCATTGGCGGGATGATTGCGCTCTTTCTTATTTCCGTCCCCCTTGGAATCCTAGGGGCAGTGTATGAGGGACGTTGGCCGGATTTCTTAAGCAGATGGATTGCCACGCTAGGTGCATCCATTCCAAGCTTCTGGCTTGGTTTACTGCTGATCTATGTATTCTCTGTCAAACTCAATTGGTTACCTGTGATGGGAAAAGGTACACTAGCTCATTATATTATGCCTTCTATTACTCTAGGAATTGCCATGGCACCCATGTACATTCGGTTGTTACGGGAACGTCTCATTGCTACTTTGCAAAGCTCTTATATTGAAGCTGCAAAGGCAAGAGGCTTGTCTAGCTCGAGGATCATCACTTTCCATGCATTGAGGGGAAGTCTCATTCCATTAGTGACCATGTTTGGACTAAGTATCGGAAGTCTTTTGGGGGGAGTAACGGTGATTGAAATTCTATTTTCTTGGCCAGGTATGGGGGAATTGATTGTTAACTCTGTTATGCAACGGGACTATCCTGTCATTCAAGGATATATTATCCTCGTAGGAGCCTTAGTCGTTTTCGCCAACCTATTGGTAGATTTATTATACTTAGTCATTAATCCTCAAATTAAACAAGGGAAGGAGGCAGGGTAAATGGAGACAGTAGTTAAGAGAAACACAACGATACTTAGCAACAATCCTAGTTTGTTTTTCGGAATCATCTTAGCGTTATTTCTTGCCTTGCTTACTTTTCTTGGAGGAGTAATCGTTACTCATGATCCCTTTCAATTAAACATGGCTAATAGACTTCAGGAAGCGAGTTCTGTTCACTGGCTTGGAACAGATCAATTAGGTCGTGACGTCTTCTCAAGAATTGTATTTGGTGCCAAGTTAACGATCGGTTTAGGGATGCTATCGATTTTCATGGCTGTTTGTATCGGTGTTCCCATTGGACTTATTTCTGGATATGTTGGCGGTCGAATTGATGCCTTTCTCATGAGAATTATCGATGGTATTTTGGCTTTTCCAGATTTTATCTTGGCCATTGCGATTGCGGGAATTCTCGGTCCAAGTTTAACGAATATTGTCATTGCGATCGTTTTAGTGAGATGGATTGTGTATGCTCGGGTGGTACGTGGTCTTGTTCTTGTGGAAAAGGAGAAGGAATATATTCTCGTTTCTAAGGTTGCTAATTCCAGTTCCTTTAGAACGATTCGCATGCACCTTCTTCCTCAAATAATGCCGGAGATCATTGTCATGGCGGCGATTGATGTGGGAAAAGTAATTCTCTTAATCTCGTCTTTATCCTATATCGGCTTAGGAGCACAACCTCCTATCCCAGAATGGGGCGCTATGCTTAATGACGCTACGGGCTACTTTCAAGTAGTTCCGTCGCTTATGATCTATCCCGGATTGGCAATTATGATCACGGTACTCTGCTGTAATTTACTTGGAGACGGATTTAAAAATCATTTTGATATTAGAAAAGGGAGGGACTCATGATGACGCAACCAATTATCTCCATTCAACACTTGCAGATTGTGAACGGATCAAAGGAAAATCCTTTGTTAAAAAACGTATCTATCGATGTAAGAAAAGGTGAGATCGTAGGATTAATAGGAGAAAGTGGAAGTGGGAAGAGTTTAACAGCAAAAGCTATCATGGGTCTCCTTCCTTCCCAAATGAAGGTGACGGGAAGGATTACATATAAGAATGATGACCTACTTACGTTACCTTCAAAGGTACATCGAAAGCTTCTTGGGAAAGAAATAGCGATGATTTTTCAGGATTACCGTGGAAGCTTTACCCCATTTATGAAAGTTGGGAAGCAAATCTTAGAAACTATTTGCACCCATCAAAGAGTGAGTAAAAAAGAAGGAAAGACGATCGTTCTAACCGTTTTAGAGAAAATGGGACTTGATGCCGAAAGGGTATACCGCAGTTACCCGTTCGAGCTTAGTGGTGGTCAAGTACAACGTGCTTCCATTGCTCTGGTACTGGCGCTAAAACCATCCGTACTCATTTGTGATGAAATAACCACGGCACTAGATGTGATGAACGGGGAGAGAGTCCTCGATTATATTGAAAAAGTACGTAACGAAACGGGATGCGCTGTACTTATGATTACGCATGACTTAACATTAGCGTACAAACGAACAGACCGGATCTATGTCATGCACCAAGGGGAAATCGTAGAAGAGGGCTTACCAGAGCAAATCCGTTGTCACCATCAGCACCCTTATACGAAGAAACTGTGCTCGTGCTTACTTTCCCTTCCTGAGAATCAATCATTACCACAAGCGAGGGTGAGTATGCTATGAGTCTCATTGTAGATGGCTTAACTAAGTCTTATTCCAAACAAGTGCAAGCATTAAACCATGTTTCTTTTTCGGTGTCTGAAAGAGAGTCCATAGGGATCGTTGGGGAAAGCGGAAGTGGCAAAAGCACATTGGCCAGGATCTTATTGGGATTAGAGACGTATAAAGAAGGTTCTATTACGTTTAATGGAGAACCTATTGCACCAAAAAAACGAGCTTTGTTGCGGCAATATCGCAAAAATGTCCAAATGATTTTTCAAGACTCTACCAGTACATTAAACCCAAAACTACCAATCTGGAGGAGCATCCTTGAGCCTCTTGATAATTATAAGGAGGTCACACCTTCTTTTATAGAGGCAGAAGGAAAATCGCGAAAAGAAGTGGCAGTACAATTACTTGAAATGGTAGGACTGAGTAGTGAGATGGCAGACCGTTACCCATGGGAGTTAAGTGGGGGCCAAAAGCAACGGGTAAGTATCGCAAGGGCGTTAAGTATTGAACCATCGCTGCTTGTTTGTGATGAACCAACCGCAAGCTTAGACGTTACCGTACAAATGCTCATTTTGAATTTGTTGAAGGAATGTAAAGAAACGTTTCACATGAGTATTATTTTTATCTCCCATGATATCCGGGCAGTTGCCTTTCTTTGTGAGAAAATTATTGTATTAAAAGATGGCTCGATCGTCGATGAATTTAGGATTGAGGACATTTATGACATGGAACGCCACCCTTATACGAAAGCATTGATTAGGGCGGCATCAATTGAATAGAAAAGAAAGAGGAATTTGAATGAAGGCTGCCTTATCAACTCACGAACTAAATAAAGGGGTTACCATCACCCATCGTCAATATTTGGTGCTAGCTCTACCGTTGATCATTTCTGGGATATCCACACCCATTTTAGGTGCAGTAGATACGGCCGTTATTGGGAGAATCTCAGACCCAGCAGCTATTGGAGGAGTGGCCGTAGGGGCGGTTATCTTTAATACGATGTACTGGCTCCTTGGATTTCTCCGTGTCAGTACCAGTGGTTTTACCGCCCAAGCGCAAGGGGCAAATAGTGAGAAAGAGATACTTTTATCCCTTTATCGACCAATGATTTTAGCAATTCTGTTTGGGTTTCTTTTTATCCTATTTCAGCAACCGATTTTACAGATTGCTTTAAGCTTAATAGGCGGAAGTGAAGCTGTATCTTCCTTCGCAGCCACTTATTTTTCGATTCGTATCTGGGGTGCGCCGTTCATACTACTAAGCTATGTTCTTATTGGTTGGCTTATCGGAATGGGGAAAGTTAAATTATCTCTTATGATGCAAATTACCATGAACCTATTAAATATCGTCTTAGACGTGTATTTTGTTTTAGGTTTAGGTATGGGTGTTGTCGGAGTTGCCTATGCCACACTCATCTCCGAGGTTGGAGTTGTTTTTGTAGGTATGGTAATTATTTTACGGAAAAATATTATGAAACTTTTACAAATAAAGCTTCCGATGTTACTAGAACCAGAGTCACTTTTGAAAATGTTAAAGGTGAATAGAGATTTGTTTTTCAGAACGGTTTGTTTACTGACGATGACAGTTCTCTTCACTGCAAAAGGGGCTAGTATGGGGGAGGTAACCTTAGCAGCAAATGCAATCTTACTACAGATACACTACATTATCGCTTACTTGTTTGGTGGATTTGCTAATGCGTCCAGTATATTAGTTGGAAGAGCCGTCGGTGGAAAGAAACAGGAACTTTATCATCAGGCTTATCGGTTATCGGCACAATGGGGGAGCGTTGCGGCAATTCTATCGGTAGTGACAATCCTTTTACTCGGAAGTCAACTCGGTAGCCTATTTACAACAATCGAAGAGGTAAAGTGGATGACAACTGAGTTTATGATTTGGATGGTTGTGTATTCTATTGTTGGATTTTGGGGTCTGCAATTAGAGGGAGTTTTCTCTGGTGCTACTGAGGCTAAATCCATCAGGAACTCCATAATGTGGGCACTCCTTGTATTTCTAATAGCTCTTTGGTGGTTCGTTCCTATCTACCAAAATCATGGTCTATGGCTAGCCTTTGTATTATTCAGCCTTTCAAGATCTGTCTTTCTATCACTCTATATCCCTAAACTCACCCGGACGGCATTCCCAAAGGTGATTAATGATAAAAAGGCTGAAATTATATGAAAATGATATCTTGGGAGAGCCAAAAGCGAAAGACAACATATCCGAGCAAACGAGTAACTATCGTTTGCTTTTTTGTTGTTTCTTTATGTATAAGCCATGGGACAGAGGTACCTTGGCCCTACCTTTGTCTTCTCAAAATTAGTCTAACTAGACGTAATAAATATAAATTCGACTATTTAGTCTAACTATGAATTGATTTGATTATATAATCGAATTTTTGTATAATTGTCACAAGGTAATTAATTACAATAATGAATTTTGAGAGGGAGAATTTCATGAATCACCCTGTTTCCATATTTATTATGGACGTTAGCAATTCGTCTTATGAAGATGAATTTGGGCAAGAGCTAACTTTGTATTTAAAAGAGATGGTTGAACGGATCAACATTTGGACAAATGGAATTGTTAAAACAAAAGTTAAACATCGCATGGGAGATGAAATATTTTTCATTAGTGAACATTATTCAACCGCCTACACGATTGCATTTTATATTAGTAGAATTTGGAAATATAAGAACCACAAACCGTATTTTGGCTTATCATTTGGAAACATAAGCAAGAAAATAGAGGATATTGATACAGATACTTGGATTCATCCATTAGTAAAGCAAGCTCGAATGGCAAATGACGATATTAAGAAAAAATCGAATCGACAACAATTTAGTTTTGAATTAGATAATGTCAGTAATGGGAAACTCGTAAATACATTTTTGCAAGTTGATGAAAATTATCGCTATGAATTTGAGACCCTGTTTAATTTACTATTAAGGTATCAACATACCTTTATCGAAAAGCAAACTGAACTGCAACACTTAATTTGTTCTTTGTTTCTGATACTCAATCAGCAGAAAAGGATTGCAGCTTTTTTAGGGAAATCACCAGCAACCATATCAAGTCACTATAAGAAAGGAAATTGCGAGGAGATCTTAGCTGCATGTAACGAAATCCAGACTGTACTTATTTCCTTACAAAATAAAATCTATAGTGAGAACAATAACGTAACCGTAGAAGCTAACAGAAATTTAAATGAAAAAATTAGAACTACTATTAATGAGGATCTGGATGCTTTTTTTAGATAGGTCCATGATTGAAGGGGATAAGCACATATGGTCTTGTTAATCTTAATTTTAGCTCATTTAACGGCGGATTTTTACCTTCAAACAGACAAAATGGTAAATGAAAAGTACAAATATCTTAAGCTGCACATATTTCATCATTTCATCTCATTGTTAATTCCTTTTTCTGTCATATGGTACCAGTTAAACTATGAAAATTTCATATTTTATGTATTAGCGCCTATGATTGTTATTTTATCCTCACATTTGCTAATTGATTATATAAAAATTAAAGTGATTGATAAAAATACATCCTCAAAACTAGCATTTTTTTTAATTGACCAATGCCTACATATTTTGGTGATAATCATTACATACCTTACTGTATTTAGTGTCGATTACCGTATGCTCATTTCTAGTTTACTAGAAATAGTGACAAGTGATGGAAACCTCCTGAACACAACGAATACGTTCTTATTTATCATCATTATTCTGATTTTGGCGACTACCGTTAGCGGCCATATTGTTAAATTTCTATTAGGTACAATTCCTAATCAGCTCGGAACCTTCGAAGGCAGCTATCTTTTTAAAAATGAAAAAAGAGAAGATGTGTTAAAAGGAAATGTAGTTAACCAAAATGGTGTGGTAGAGGAGTATAGTTACACGATCATTACGAAACATGACTTGTCTAGAGGTAAGTTAATTGGCTACATTGAGAGAATGTTAGTTTTAATCTTAACTTTCTACGGCGCATTCCCTGCAATAGGATTTATCGTTGCTGCAAAGTCAATAAGTAGGTTTAAGCAAATGGATGACCGCAACTGGGCAGAGTATTTTTTGCTAGGAACCTTAACATCTATGCTGCTAGGTATAGCATTAGGGTTACTTCTAAGACAAGTTTTAACATAATTGAAACCTTAGGTGTCAGACCCCCACGAAAGTTCACTTTCACCAACACGGATGTAAATATGATTGACACAAAACATCCAATCGAAGAAAGTGAACTTTCCTCTAGAAACTATAATTAACTTGCAATAAGACCTGTCTTCAACAATCGGTTCAAGATTGTTGAAGAACTCAGGTATTACATAAAAGACTTAATACATGTTAACGAACAAATACATTTTCTGTTTTTGTAATCGACGCACGTATGGAAAAGGTATTTAGTCAAATTTCAAAGCTCCCCAGTTGACTTCCTTTAGGTCAGGTGATAAGATCAATCATATTGCAGACATTAAGAGTCTTTAATGTCTGTAAGTCTAAGGAGGTTATGTTATGAGGTATTCAAACGCGACAAACTACGCTTTGCATACGATGGTACATTTAATGCTGCAGCCTAAGGGGAGTTCAGTGGGCGTGCAGGAATTAGCTGAAATGCAGCATCTTTCCCCGACGTACCTTTCTAAGGTATTAACCAAACTTGCGAAAGCGGGTTTAATTGAATCGACGCCTGGCGCGAAAGGAGGCTATAAAATCTCCAGAACAAAACATGAAATATCCTTTTTGGATGTTATCCATGCGATTGAAGGAGAGGCTAGCTTATTTGATTGCTCCATTCATCATGAAGGCTGCTTGATTGAGAACGTCATGAGACAGGTAGAGGAGAATATGAAAACTGAACTGGCATCAAAGCTTCTGAGCGATATTGCTAAAGAGGCAGAATTAACTAGAAATAAGTAAAAAATTATTGAGGGAGTGAACAAGATGATATTAGATTGCGCTGTGATTGGTGGAGGACCGGCTGGATTGAATGCTACTTTAGTACTTGGAAGATCAAGACGTAAAACGATCCTGTTTGATGACAACAAACCAAGAAATGCGGTGACTTCTGAGTCCCACGGGTTTATCACAAGGGATGGTATACATCCGCAAGAGTTTAAAAGGATTGCCCAAGAAGAATTGAGTAGGTACCCTGACGTGAGAATTGAGCGGCAAATGGTGCAGCGCATAAATAAAGAAAACAACTTGTTTCAAGTAGAGACAGAAACTGGGGAAGTATACACCGCGAAAAAGATCATACTCGCTACCGGTTTTAAGGAAGTCCTTCCTGATATTCCACGGGTAAAAGAGTTCTATGGCAAGAGCCTGTTCAGCTGTCCTTTCTGTGATGGCTGGGAATTAAGAGATCAGCCGCTGGCAGTGATCACTGAAGATCAAAAGGCGTTTCATATGGCGAAAGTGGTGTCCAACTGGACAAATGATTTAATTATTTTTACTAACGGCAGGAAAATCTTTTCACTCGAAGAACAAGAAATGCTCAAAAACAATGGCATTAGTATTAACGAAAAGAAGATTTCCTCACTCATTGGCAAAGAGGGGATGCTGGAAAAAATTCAGCTTGAAGATGGAACTTCAGTGCTCAGAAAAGGTGGGTTTATCACTGCGGAATGGAAACAGGCTGCTTCTTTTGATTCTCTCGACTATACATTAAACGAGCAGGGAGGAATTGTAACTGACAGCTGGCAACGCACGAACACAGAAGGGCTGTATGCTTGCGGTGATACGCGAATTCTCGGTCCTTCCCAGTTAATCATTGCGGCAGGCGAAGGTAGTATGGCTGCCATTGCTGTGAATGCAGCACTGATAGAAGAAAAATTTAGTCAAGAGAAATAGCAGTTACAAAAAGGAGGATTTATGATGCATCACTCGGATGGTAAGCATAGTAAAGGAAAAGTATCGTACTTAGAAAGTCCCCAACGAAGAAAGGAATTCTCTCCAGAACAACTGCTGAACATGATTCCTTTAAGAGAAACGGATAACATTTTGGACTTTGGCGCTGGAACTGGTTATTTTTCGATCCCTGTTGCGAAAAGAATTAAAGGCAACGTATACGCACTAGATATCGACGCTGCTATGCTGGAAATTATTAATGAGAAAGCTTTAGAGGAACAGGTAACAAATATTGTTTCAGTGGAGGGGAGTATGGAGGCACTTCCTTTAGCAGAAGGTTCTATCGATATCATTATTGCTTCTCTAGTCCTGCATGAAATTCAGCCCCTCGCACCGCTATTACAGCAAATGAAACACGTACTGAAAACAGAAGGTTATCTAATTTGTCTAGAACTTGAACCAAAGATAAGTTCCGGTAAAGCACCTAGAATTACATTGGAAGGAATGGAGAGGGAAATGAGAGAAGGAGGATTCCAGATAAGAGAGAAATTTTTCCCTGCGGAATCGCTATACATGCTAGTCGCGCAAAAGGGGGAGTAAGCAACTATTTTTTTGGTTTAATTAAGGACAATAGATATCTTTAATGTATTTAATTGGCTTTAAATAACACAAATGAAATTTTACTGATCAGTACAACAATAAGAGTAATGATTAAAAAATCTTAGAGACGATCACTCTTATGTGATATGCTCCCCTATAGGTAGACAGATAAAAAAATCTGACTACTAAAGGGGAGTATTTTACTTTATTCTGCAGCAAGTAATTAACCCTACTACTCATAAATTCGAGAAGTGAAACAATTGTTTTTATACTTAATTTGTTATTTTCTGGTATTATATATTTAGTAGAAATCAGTAGTTCGGGAACGTTTTCGCTTAAACGCTAAGCAGCTTAATTAAACAAGAAAAGTCAATATTCTTCTAAATTAATTCATTTTTTTTTATAACAACTTTTACATGTACTTCAGCTAATGTAAGCAGATTGTGGAAGAACTTTAAGATATGATTCACATTGAGTAAGCATAGATGAAAGAGTAGGTGCTTCTTTGTTTTTAAAAAAGTTCATGAAAGTATGGGTTTTATGGATATAAAAACATTATGGAATTTAAGGGCTCAGGAATTTTATAGAAAAATGTTCAGGTACTATTCAATAATTGGTACGAATGTTGTTTATTTTTTTCTAGTCATTGGTAGTATCTTTATTTATTATTTTCATTTATTTCTTCAGTGGGTACCTCCTCAGATATCTGTTGAAGTAATTTTTTCCCTATTTATAACTTTCTTTTTATTGAGAACGAACATTCGTACTTTTGTTAAAAGGGCAGATATAGTATTTTTGTTGGCATTAGAAATGAAATTAAAGTCGTATTTTATTAAATCACTTGTATATAGCTTTGTTATTGATGTTATTAAATTGCTTAGTTTAATTACCATTTTATTATCACTATTTTTAGACACAACTAATTTAAATCTTCCCATCTTTATTATAATAGGGGGAATTGTTTTTTATAATGTTTTAATGAAGTGGACTGAACAATGGTTAGAGAACCAGGTACAATTTGTTTTACATAGGTTAAATAGGGTTTTCTCAATATATTTAATGTGTTATTTTCTGTTTAAAAATGACTGGATTTTTGAGCTTGTTTTAATGAGTGTAAATTTCGCCTATTTAATTTATTTTATAGGAAAAAAAAGAAACCTGAATTGGGAGTGGCTAATAGTTGAAGAAGAAAGTGCCTTATTAAGAAACTTTAAATTTATTAATATTTTTATGGATGTTCCGAACCTTAAACGTTCTTTTGGGAATAGACGTTTGCTCACTATGATTGTGAAAAGGTGTATCCCATATAGTCAGAGTAGTACATTCGTATACTTATACTCACACTTGTTTGTAAGATATAATGATTACTTTTATCTTTTTCTAAGACTAACTGTAATTGGCATATTTGTTAATTATGCTTTGCCAACAAGTGGATGGATTTTTACTCTCCTAATTTTATTTGCTACTGGATTTCAAGTAATTCCTTTACAACATGAAATTAAAGAAAGTGTACTACTTTATCCTATTTCTAAAGCCCAGATGAATGAATCTTTCTTAAAGTTTGTCTTGGTAATATTATATGCACAATTTTTTATTCTATATTTCGCTCAGTTCATTCATACTTCTACTGCTGAAATATACTATCTTGTAATTGGGAGTTTATTTGTTTACCTATTTGTATACTTCTTTGTATCAAAGAGAGTCAATATCACAGGAAGTTCCTATTAAAGAATAACGTGATATTCAACGGATGCGATAGCACAAGAAGGCTGTCGCTTCTGTTGTTATTGAAACAGGTTACTTTTGAAAGGGATTAATCTTTGCAAAATTAAATCACTTTATAATGAAGGAGCGTCAGAGTGGAAATATTATCAAAGTTAATAACAGCATTTATTTCTGCAATTATAATTTCGCTAATCCTATCCTACATGAGCTATACCCCAATACCTCAACAGCAAGAAGGAATTGGTTATTGGTCATTTTTTGGATGGTTTCAAGTGTATTTAATATACTCTTTACCTGTATTTCTGTTTGGTGGAGTTATATATTCTATGTTTGCAGATTTCATATTTAACAAACTATCTATCAGAAATCCATTCATTAATTACCTTTTTACAGTTGTTTGCTATGCAACGGGGGGGTTAGTAATTATGGGCGTTTTAGTTCTGCCAGGGGGTTCTACTGCAGCGTTAGAACCTCTCCCTTATTTATTATTAGGGTTAATATCCGCGTTGTTGTTTTTACATGTAAATATAGGTACAGGAAAAGTTTTAGAGAAAATTGTTAACTGAACTATTAAACTAAAGGATGTTGTCTTATTGCATTAACGAAAGCGCATGTCGAAGAAGAAAAACGCAAATCAACATAGCCGTTTGATGCGTACAAAAATACTAATCAATAGACTAATGTGATGTCCTACAATCGGGCCTGATTGCGGAACATCGTAAGCCTAATTCTTTGCTAAAAATACGAAGGAATTACGTTCGTTACTTTTAATTGTCATAGTGCAATTCCTAAGTACCTTTAAGTGAAGTAGAAGAAATAAAAATGACTAGGTATTTTCCTATCTACAACTTAAACTAAAAAAAAGAGAATCCATTAACCTGAAATGGATTCTTCTTGTTTAGGAGGCACTGTCAGACAATTTTTATGGTGCCTTCCTTTTTATATTCAATTTTTTCAGTAACTTTTGGATACAAACGCTGAGTAATCGGGGTCTTCAGAAAGCAAATTACCTAATAAATCGAGCTGATAATCAATAGTGTAAAGCACGGTTGTACCAACCCAACTACTAGGTAAAAATTCAGGGGGGAGCATAGGATCCCTCTCTATTAATTCTTCTCTTAATTCTCTTAATGATAAATAATGAGCAAAAATAGATAAAGTATCTCTTTCAGGATCCTTAATTAAATTTGCCAAATCTGCTTTATATTTCTCCAGCCAAATCTGCTTTTCCTGATAGTAATGATTTAATTCCTCAATATCCCAGATTGCTCTAGCACTGTTTGGACCAGGTGATCCTTCAGGGCTTATTTTATTTAACAGAAACTCCTGACTAACTGTGATCGTTACATATTCTTCTATTTCAAGCAAATCAATAAAGTCTAATACCTTATCCGTTATATCCCAAGGATACACGTATACACTTTTATAGAGTTGTCCAAAGCCTAAACCAAGTAATTTATTCCTAAATGCATCTCTTTTTTTTCTTGATGTTTCGGGGATTTCCATAAATACCAAATACCATTTTCGATCCCATTGTTTATAATAAAAGTTTTCATTATTTAATGAAAGATTGTAAGCTGCTAAGCCGTTTGCAGTAAGGGAGTAGGAACCACGCTCTATTGATGTTATGTACGATTGTTTTTTTAACTTAGTTAATGCATTTCTAATAGATTGAGAAGTATAGTTCATTGCTTCAAATGTTCTTATTAAATTCTTTCCTTCAATTGATTTCTTTCTTGATAAGAGAAACATCACTTGTTTTTCTAAAGCCAACTTTTTCACCTCTATAAAGATAATAACTAATTTCAATAATAATTCAACCTTACCTAACAGACCACTGATTATTTAAGCAAATGAAAAAGTTGACAATTAACTAAGTAGATTATAATATAAAATTAAACGTTCGTTAAATAATATATTATAATTTATGTAGATCTAGTTTGTTTTTTGTATTAAAAGGAGAGGGAGTGAAGTAAGGTGAATAAATCACTAGAACAATCTAGTCAGTTTGAGACCATTCAGCTTATTAATGAAAAGGGAGAAGTTCTAAATGAAGCGTTAATGCCTGATTTAAGCAGTAGTCAGTTGCAACAGCTCATGGAAAGAATGGTTTATACTAGAACAATTGACCAACGGTGTATTTCCCTAAGCAGACAAGGAAGACTTGGTTTTTATGCTCCAGTTGCTGGGCAGGAAGCTAGTATGATTGGAACTCAGTTTGTATTAGAGAAGGATGACTGGATTTTACCGGGTTACCGTGATTTGCCACAGCTATTGTTTCATGGCGTTCCTTTATCTCAACTATTTTTATGGTCAAAAGGACATTACAAAGGTGGAAAAATGCCTGATGGTGTAAACGTTACTCCTCCGCAAATTATCATTGGAGCACAAATTGTTCAAGCGGCAGGTGTAGGACTAGGGTTAAAAAAGAGAAAGAAAAAGAATGCTGCGATAGCATATACTGGTGATGGAGGAACTTCTCAAGGGGATTTCTATGAAGGTATTAATTTTGCTGGAGCTTTTAATACCCCTACGATATTTGTTGTACAAAACAATCAATTCGCCATTTCTACCCCCTTTAGAAAACAAACCGCAGCAAAATCGATTGCTCACAAGTCAATAGCAGCAGGTATAAAAGGAGTTCGAGTAGATGGAATGGATGTTCTAGCAACTTATGTTGTGGCAAAAGAGGCAAGGGAGCGAGCGGTAAGTTCTAATGGACCAACATTAATTGAAACTGTTACCTATCGATTTGGTCCTCATTCAACCTCGGGAGATGATCCTAAAATTTATCGATCGGAACATTTAGATCAAGAATGGATAAAAAAAGACCCGATTACAAGGTTTAGATTGTTTTTAGAAAAACAAAATTTATGGACAAAAGATCACGAGACCCAGATTATTGAACAAGCCAAAGAAGATGTTAAATTAGCCATAAAGCAAGCTGAATCTGAAAAGAAGCAAACCGTATCTAACCTAATCGAAAATATGTTTGAGGAAATACCTAGGAGTTTAGTAGAGCAATTAAAAATAGAAACTAGTAAATAAATCTTAAGCAAACGTCATAGATTATTATTCTCTAGTGCTGGAAATAGAACAGCTGCCTTTTTAATGATTAGGAGTTTGCTAGCAGATATAAGGCAAATGAAATAAAGAGTTTAAAGGCATCTTTCATTTTCTAAATAAAAGTTGTAAAATAACTATGAACTGGAAAATTGTAGCTAGGGTTCCGCTATCTAAGTAGGTCTGTGACCGAGGGGAAGGGTTTAACGTATTTGCTATGCGTTGAAATCCTATTCCGCTCGGACTTTTTTTATTTAAAGGAGGATCACTAAATGAAAAGTATTGATGAATTAAAAGCAGGTGTGGCTGTCATTATTTTAAATGAGGAAAAGCAGGTTTTGTTACAGAAGAGAGCTGATGTAGAACTATGGGGTATTCCTTCAGGACATATTGAAATTGGAGAAACAGTTTCTGAAGCAGCTATCAGAGAAGTAAAAGAGGAAACCAATTTAGATATAAGAATTAAAAAGCTTATTGGTGTGTATTCTGAACCAGATTCACAGGTGTTTGCCTATCCCAATGGTAAAGTTGTACATTTCATAACAACTTGTTTCCTTGCAGAAATAACAGCTGGAGAACCTAGTTGTAATTCTGATGAATCTCTTGAAATAAAATTCTTTGATCCAGAAAATTTACCGAAAGACTTATTGAAAATGCATCCTAACTGGTTAAAGGATGCTTTTGAAAATAGGGATTTGGCGTTCATTCGTTAGTGAATTCTTACCGGATTTTCAGAAAGGCAACAGAACAATTTACTAAGTAGTACAACGATACTGGTTACAGAATAGCTCTTTATTGAAGCGATTGCGTTAATGACAATAGTCTTGGGCGAATGAAATACTAGAGGAACGTTGCGGATAAACGATTAACGAATATAGATAAGGCACAACTTCATGATATGCTCCGCTTATGATAGACAATTAAAAATTAAAATCTGTTTCCTTAAGGTGGGCTTTTTTAAAAAGTAGTTCTACTAGATAGTCCAAACCTACTAAAGACTAAGTTCATTCACTTTTTTTGTGGTCATTTTGCATATTTGAAGGGTCCGACTATGAAAGTGCTTATTTTCCATTAACTTATGATTACAGCACGAAAATCGAATGAGCTGTATTTCTTGAATATAATTACTTGAAACAATACAATTGAGCTAACAATTATTGGTGAATTAATTATATGTAGGAGGTTTAATAATGGAATTACAACAATGGTTCGAAAAAGGTTTTACTACAAATCAGTATATCGATGGTATGCAGGTACATAAAGAAAATCTACAAAAGGTATATCATTCATTCCAACTTTCAGAAGCAAACAAAGAGGCGCTTTTAACTATCCCGACCACTGGCGTGAAGGTCATTGTCTTAACGGAAGATTGGTGTGGAGATGCGATGGTTAACATTCCAGTCCTGCTACGAATTGTAGAGGAAACAAACATTGATGTTCGTTTCATTCTACGCGACAGCAATTTAGACTTGATGGATCAATATTTAACAAATGGTACGGCTCGTTCGATTCCGATTTTTATTTTTATTGATGAAGAAGGTAATGAATTAGCTGTTTGGGGACCACGAGCTGCTAAAGTTCAACAACATGTGGATGAATTAAGAGCGCAGTTACCAAGTAAAGACGCACCTGATTTTAAAGACAAGCAGTCAGCAATGATTAAAGAGCTTGTACATGAATTTACAGAAGACTATACTACATGGCAAACAATTGCGGATAGCATCATTGAAAAGCTAAAAGAACTTAAGTAGGGTAGTATTGGAATGAAACAATATTGGAAACGTATGAAATGTAGATAAAATTGTACTTATTGAATTGCTAATATATAAGGTCCGCGAAGACATCTTTTGCTTCGTGGACCTTTTTATACCGGAATACCATTCTCTTCAGTTCGTTTTACCATTAACCATTTTTAGATCGCCCATAAGTTTGGATTGTTCAAAACCCTCATAAGTTACCGCTTCTGTATCTTCCGAAAAGCTATTGAGTTATTTTGTCTTCATTGGTAGATAACCTCTTCTAAAATCTGATCCCGTAATTAAGGTTTTATGCTGTCCTTTGTTACTAAGTCCACAGGGATACCAAGCTTCTCTTCAAGATAATATTTAATATCCAAAAATTCTAACCCAATCGGCTGTTCTAACTCAATGAGAATATCTATATCATTTGTTTCTCGTTGTTTACCACGAGCATAGGACCCAAAAATTCCTATTTTTATAACTCCAAATTGTGCCCGTAAGTCTTTTTGGGTGCTTTTAATCGAGCTTCAATAGATTGCAGATTCAAAATTTACACCTACATTTCTAAAAAGAATTATAACCTAAAATCTTCCATTCATTATAGTATAATAAATTCCAATATCTTTACTAAAATCAGCAAAGGTTTTCAAAAAAAGGAATTTCCAAACTCTTGAACGAAGTATTACACATACTAAATTTAGGAAGCGAATTAAGGTATCAAAATAACTCGTAATAAGAAGACGAAACTGATGTTTGATTAGCCAATATAGAAAGGGGTAGGATTAGTTGAAATCTTGTCCAAAATGTCATAGTCAAGATATTAGACAAATGAGTTCAATTTTAACTAGATTATTAATAGCTGTTTACTTATTTTTGATTTTCTTGTTTTTTGGAGGTTCGGTGAGTCATTTACAAGCAATACTTGCTTTTATTCCTATTGTAATACCCTATAATAGTAAATGTTTTAACTGCAACCATTCATATTTCAAAGTAGTACCACAATGGAGTATTGCTAGCTTAATAGGGAATAATAGCAATTTGAATATATATCTAATCGGCTTCTTACCTTCAATGTTTACAATTACATTACTAATCACTTTTTTTCCTAATACAGGACTTGGAAGGATAGCTGCCCTTCCAATAATATTTATCATAAATACTGCATTAATCATTGTTGGAATAATGATTACTCGCAAGTTAAAATATGCTATAAAAAGTTTAATTTGGATTGTACTTTTACTCTTTACAGTATATATTTCTATTTACCTTTACCCTCAAGAGAATGGTTCATCTGTACTAAATCAAATACTTGAGATGATTTTTAAAGAAGTAAGAAAGTATTAGTTCAACAAGAGAAGTAGAGATGAGTAAACACTTCAATTCGTGCGTTGTATGTATTTATAATATTAATTCATTTGGAATTCATGCTACTTAACCTGTGAAATAAAGTTTTCTCTCCAATACTAATTCCGTTAATACTCATACTTTATAGCAGCAAAATTTAGAATTACAGCTTAAATCTGGATATTTATGTTAAAATAACTCTTATTATACCGTAACGAACAATTCAGAAGAGTTTAAGCTTTCATTTCTTATAAGAGTAAGAAATGGATGACCATTATTAGAAGATTGAGAGGGGAAAAATGAATATATCCATTCGAAACGCGAAGCAAAGTGATTACGAGTCATTATTGCCCTTATTTAGGCAGGTTCATGAATTTCATGTTTTAGTAAGACCAGATTTGTACAAAGAGAATCCCACGCCAGTTGAACAAGAGTTTTTTGAAAATCAATTAATTGACGGTAAACACCATATTTTTGTGGCTACTATAAGCAATGACATCGTCGGCGTTATTGTGACAAAGGAAGAAGAAGTTACTGAAAATACCTTTGTTAAAGAGCGGAAAGTATTATTTATCAAGAGTTTATGCGTTGCTGAAACACATAGAAAGAATGGGATCGGTAGAAAACTAACTGAATACGTGTTTGATTTTGGGAGAAGCCTCAAAGTTGAGAGTATTGAATTAGGAGTATCCGAGGAAAATACAGCTGCGATTGACTTTTATAGGTCCATTGGAATGAAAACGAAGAGTAGAAAAATGGAGATAATACTTGACTAACGAAATCAATGCTTTAAGATCGATTAATTTGGCAGCTTTTGCTGTGGGTAAGAAATGAGGGTTATTTAATTTGGGGGATAAATTAAGTAGAGTTATCGGACTATTTTGTCTGATATATTTTTCTTTCGTATTATTTTTTGATGTGAATATTGAAGCCTGGATTACAGCATTAGTAGGGTTTATGTCTTGGCTTTTGTATTTTTTGGTTAGGCACTTTGATAAACAAGGTGAATAAGTGCTTATGTATGAGTCAGAGATTTTCAAGGGTTTATGCATATTTATCAAAGACAGTAATTATTCAAGCCTGATGACCGTCGTTAGTAGGACAAGGTCCTGTTACGAAAGGAGAGCGATCAATGTTTAGAAATCTTTCAGAAAAAGAACTGCTAGAAAAAGAAGATGATTGCTGGGAGAGAGAGGATGAAGCGAACCTTGATTGGGTTATTGAAGGAGTAAATATTTTCCGTAATCTCTCAAGGCTTAACATAAAAGAAATTCGCTATAAAGAAACTCTGGGTTATTTACTACTTTTGCAAGGTGAGGATCTAAAGCTCCGGCAAGAATCTTACGAGAAAGCTACTTCGAGATTTAATCAAGTGGTAAAACTTGAACCAGACAATGCAAGAGCGTATTATCGTTTAGGTTTTTTGTATTATTATCAGGAAGAATGGGCGAAGTCAATTGACTCTTTTCAGCAATCTCTCAATTGTACCCCTAGAAAAAAACGCAATCGACTTTTGAAGGACCAACAGGTCAAAGCACATTATTACATATTAACGGGAACACAAATTATCTTAAAAGAGTACCTTAAAAAAGTTGACCAAATTCCAGCAGAAGACTTGATGATATATGGAGAAATCAAACACTTAGTAAAAGAGTTGAAAGAAAACCTGCAACAAGAAAAAAAGCCGTATCAGATGATTGTCAATGGAATTGAATTCAGAGGAATTAGTGAACGTGAATATGAGGAACTTTCAGATCCCTTTGAAAATAAGAATTGCATTATACTAAACTTTAAAACAACAAATGATGTAACACTGTCCTTAAATAATGAGGAAATACACATTCCAACGAAATTGGTACCTTTACTCGAATTGATTATGCGCTATCCAGAAGGAGTTAGTCATGAAGAAATTATTGAAAGAAAGTACGAACACTCCAAAGACCCTCATGCTATGTTAAGGCGCTACATCTCAAGGTTGAGAGATCGATTGGAAGGATTAAACCCACCACAAGACTTGATTATAACGGTTCCTGGCGGTTACCAATGGAGCCCTTTCTACGAGTTTCGGATATTTAAACATTATAGAGATGTCAGTACAGATCTTCTCCCGGATTAATCCAGGAGATTTTTTTTGTGACAAGACTGTCACAACCGATCCTGTAACTCTAGTTAGAGTGGAAGATCGAAGGATGACGACATCATTTTCTACCTTGGAAATGAGACAACATCTTGGTGTGACAACCTTGTCACAGCGACTTACGTATACTCATGGTGAGAAAGAAAGGAGATTGATAAGGATGATAAACAGAAACTACGTATTTGTATATGGAACGTTAAGAAAACATGAAGCAAACCACCAATTTTTAAAGGAAGCAAGATGCATAAGTCAGCAATGTTGGACACATGGTATTCTATATGACACAGGTAACGGCTATCCAGCAATGGTTTCAGGTGGACAAAGAGTATATGGAGAGTTGTATGAAGTAACTGCCGAGCAGCTTAAGAGACTTGATATATTAGAAGGCTATAAAGGGGTTGGGAGGGACAATCACTATGAGCGAAGTACGCAGGTCATTCATACAGATTTCGCTACAAGCGAGGCGTATGTCTATGTATACTCACAGCCAATTCGTGATTTCAAGGAAATAAGATTTGGAGATTGGAAGTGCCATCGTTATTTACAGCAAGGTGAATTCCTCTATTTTGCCTACGGGTCATGCATGGATACTGAGCGCTTTGAAGATGCAGGCGTGAAACATCAGTTTGACAGAGTCATAGGCTGTGGAGTTGCTGAAAGCTATTCTCTCGCTTATACTCGAAAATCTCGCGATGGTGGCAGAGCAGACCTGATTGAATCTAACGAGCAAGTAGAAGGAAAAGTGTATCAGATTACCAGTGAAACGTTACCATACTTGTACAGAAGAGAAGGCGTCACCGCCAACATTTATCGTCCGGCATTTATCGAAGTAAAGATCAATAATAAACTATACAAGAATGTACTGACATTTTTCGTTGTTGAAAAAGAGGATGAAGTAGCTCCACCGCCGCATTATGCAACAGAAATTTTACGAGGGGCCAAAGGGTTTGTAAGTGAAGCTTACTATCAAAAGCTAGTTGATGATTTGAATGTGAAATTTGGAAAGGGAGTGTGGTCTTGTGAAATTAGTATTAAAGTATGACAAGGAAATGGAAGCGATGCTCCAAGATATCATCCGATATTTTTGTGGTTCACACTTAGTAGATTGTCGTTATCTTTATTTTCACAACCATACATGTCCTAAGTGATGGATCCAAAACACAAAAGGGGAAAAGCAGCCAGTTCATTCAATGTTCTTCTTTCCAAATCATACACGACATGATCTAATCCCATACTCGCTTTATCAATCGTGCTTTAAAAAGGAGAAATGCGGTGGGACGACAATTCAGATCGACAAAAGTAAAAGGCTAGATAATTATATATTAGAGAAGATGAAAGTTATATAAAGATTTATGGATTCCATTCTATGTAATTTGTTTGAAAAACAAAATGGTTTATAATAAAGTAAGAAAAAAACTGAGAAAAAGGTGTGTGAATATGGCTATTCGTAAGGAAGATTTATATAAGATGGTGGAATCGTTAAACGATGAAGATAAAAAAGCAGCCTTTGACTTTATGGAATTTTTGGTTGAACGTTCTAAGAGCAGAAAGCCTAAATCATGGCAAAGGATTGATGACCTAGAAAGGGACAATGATCCATTGACAAAAGAAGAACGTGAGCAGTTAGAAAGTAAAGAAGGATATATTTCAGGGGAGGATGCTAAGCGTGAATTCGGACTACAAGTTGATTTACCATAAGTCCGCAGTTAAATTCATAGCTAAATTATAAAGACTCTCAAGAGAGAATTATAACTGGATTAAAAGGACTATTATCTATTCCTCCTGAAGGGGATATTAAGACTCTTAAAGGGTATAGTGGTTTGTATCGGTTGAGAATTGGTAGTTACCGTGTGATTTTTAATATTGATCATCAAGAGCAAGTTGTATATATTGAAGCAATTGGAAACCGTGGAGATATTTATAAATAGTATTAACATATATAGACTGGACAACACTAGGATTTAAAAATAAAAAAAGTGAAATTGAGCGCACTCGACTTCACTTTTTTTCTGCTTTTCTAAGCTATACACACTAAAAAAACGGAGGTATAACATGACATTTACAATAATTTTTAAATCTACTAAAAGGAATGCAGCATACCAACTTTGCTTTGAGCCAAATGCTATTTGGAGAAAGGATATGGATTGGTACTTAATTCCGACAAGAACGGTCCCATATTATCAATTAGGTTCATTAAAAGAGTTATTAATCAAAGAAAAGCTCTATCAACTGGAAGAAAAAGAATGTATGATTATCGTCCAAGAAGAGGGTATAGGGACGGAGGAAGATTTAGATACCCTAAAAAAAGACCTCGCAAATGAGGGATTTAGTTATAAAGTTGCTACACTTTAAGTTGGCCTAGGGTGAGTGAATGATGAAGAAATATACTCTGCGACGGGGGTAGCAATTACTCTTTATAAAAATCAACAAGGCTAGGAAGACTATGAAAAGTGCTAACTCTTTGGTTAGTACTTTTTATTAGTTAATAATGGTTAAAATTCGTCTTAACTTACATTTTATAATGAATTCTATTACAATAGTATTAGAAAAAAGGTAGAGTATTTACGAACAATCGCAATCAGGAGAGAATTCTCAAATTGATCATATCAATCAAACTATTTTTTCTGTATAAAAATTGAATTTTACTCAAAGTAAACTAGCATAAAGGGGATCCAATATGAGTGAACAAACGTATTTTTACCAATTTCTTGAACCGATCTCAAAAGAGTTGTCTCTAGTAGCCAGAGAATTGGAAAATAGTATATTTACAAGTCCTAGGACGATGCTAACACACGCTAGAGTTTTTGTTGAAAACATTCTTGAGAAGGTGATGCAAGAAGAAAGGTTAGTAGCAGATGCAAGAATGAATTTAAAAGATAAACTGGACCTTCTTAATGAGCAGGGGCTATTAACGGCAGAAGTTAGAGATGCCTTACATCACGTGCGTCAAATTGGTAACCAAGCGGCCCATGATGCGAGAATGTTTCGTTATTCGGAAGCTTTATTGTCGTGGGAGTCTCTGTATAATATAGTGAAATGGTACACTGAGGTATATGGATCATTGAACTTTACGATCCCTGATTACCAGGACCCCTCACCAAATCATGAACAATCGTATGATATTACTGAACTAGAAGTACGGTTAAAAGCATTAGAGGAGCTATTAACTGCTTCACTTAAAAAGGAAGTAGTAGAAGTGCAACAACCTGAAGTTGCCGCAACTGTTGCGGTGCCCGAGTTAAAAGCGGAACTACCTGGGTTCACATCTATTCGAACGATCCGATACAAGGATCAGCAGCTAGATGTTCCCTATTTCCTTCGCGATGCCTTTTTGTTACCGCAGCGTTTTGCAAAATCAGAAACCTTTCTAATTCGTTTAGGTGCAGAACAACAAGCTCGTATTATGAGTGAGTTACCTAATAACCTAGACGGTCTTCATAAGCTAGTAAAACGTTTTAATGAGAAGCATGACGAGAATTTCTTTAACGAATTAAGGACTTATATAGAAGAAGAGAAAGTTCGGAGACAAATTAGTCTCGGTCGGCCAGGAGAGTTGTTTTTCTTCTACAAGGACAATTACATTGTGGTCACAGAAGAGCCTTCGAAACTTAGACTTACGCCAAATGAATTTAGCGGAATTCCTAGTCTGCTTAGACAGTTAAACGAAAATCAAATTGAAACGGTAGGACAATTACCGAAAGAGCTCGTTATCCTCGCAAAATATGAAAATGTCGGGATTGGTACGGTTGAAAAACTGTTTGAGCAGTTGAAGGCGAGACAGTAGGTTTATAACGAAACATAGGAAACCAACTATATGGGGTATATAGTTGGTTTTTTAGATTCACCACAAGTGAATTTCATTCCTGTATGTTCTATTAAAATTATTTAACTTTTAGTAGCTAAATATATGCCAAACTGTCCCGAATAATAGCCAGGAGCAGACGGTTTAATTTGGTAGGTAGTATGAAAAGTAACGCAAGTGAGTGATGCGTGCCTTTTTGAGGGAGCAGGAAGTTTGAAAGGTAACGCAAGCGAGTGCTGCGTGCCTTTTTGAGAGAGTGTGTAGTGAGAAAGGTAACGTAAGCGAGTGCTGCGTGCCTTTTTGAGAGAGTGTGTAGTGAGAAAGGTAACGCAAGCGAGTGTTGCGTGCCTTTTTGAGGGAGCAGGTAGAGTGAAAGGTAACGCAAGCGAGTGTTGCGTTACCTTTTGAGAGAGCGTGTAGTGAGAAAGGTAACGCAAGCGAGTGCTGCGTGCCTTTTTGAGAGAGTGTGTAGTGAGAAAGGTAACGCAAGAGGTTCTAGCGTGCCCTTTTGAGAGAGCGTGTAGTGAGAAAGGTAACGCAAGAGAGTGTTGCGTGCCTTTTTGAGGGAGCAGGAAGTGTGAAAGGTAACGTAAGCGAGTGTTGCGTTACCTTTTGAGGGAGCAGGAAGTGTGAAAGGTAACGTAAGCGAGTCTCGCGTTACCTTTTGAGTGAGCAGGTAGAGTGAAAGGTAACGCAAGCGAGTCTCGCGTGCCCTTTTGAGAGAGCGTGTAGTGAGAAAGGTAACGCAAGCGAGTGCTGCGTGCCTTTTTGAGAGAGCGTGTAGTGAGAAAGGTAACGCAAGAGAGTGTTGCGTCCCCTTTTGAGGGAACGTGTAGAGTGAAAGGTAACGTAAGCGAGTCTCGCGTTACCTTTTGAGGGAGCAGGAAGTGAGAAAGGTAACGCAAGAGAGTGTTGCGTGCCTTTTTGAGTGAGCGTGTAGTGTGAAAGGTAACGCAAGCGAGTGTTGCGTGCCTTTTTGAGAGAGCGTGTAGTGAGAAAGGTAACGCAAGAGAGTGTTGCGTCCCCTTTTGAGAGAGCGTGTAGTGAGAAAGGTAACGTAAGCGAGTGTTGCGTTACCTTTTGAGGGAGCAGGAAGTATGAAAGGTAACGTAAGAGAGTCTCGCGTGCCCTTTTGAGAGAGCGCCTTTACTGTTGTATTCCTGTCCTTTTATTCACGACTCTAAAATGTTAAAATTAACTAAAAGTTGTCCGAGGTGATGGAAGTGGAGAAAGAAATTGAGGAGAACATCGTTACTATCTTAAACAATACAATATCACCATCAACTATTTATATATTTGGATCGTTTGTGAAAGGGAACATGAGAACTGATAGTGATATTGATATTGCCTATCTTTCAAATAAGAGTATTGATGATTATGAACGATTCATGATAGCTCAGGCTATAGCAGATAAGGTAGGAAGAAATGTTGATTTAATAGATGCAGGTACCGCTTCCACTGTCTTTCAGGCTCAAATAGTAGGAACGGGAAAAATTATTTACTGTAACAACCCACTTAAAAGAATGAATTTTGAAATGTTAGCATTTAAAATGTATGCGAAGTTAAATGAAGAACGTAAAGAGATCATTGAAAAAATTAAGGAAAGTGGGGAAGTTTATGAAACACGACATAATCCTTAACAAAATAAGTATTATTGAACGCTGCTTACAAAGAGTGAGTGATGTTTATGAGGGAAATCCTGAGAATTTAAATGATTTTACAAAACAAGATTCTATAATTCTTAATATCCAAAGAGCATGTGAAGCTTCTATAGACTTAAGTATGCATATCATTGCAGAGCAAAAGCTTGGAGTTCCCCAACACAGTCGTGATGCCTTTACAATATTGAATGAGAAGAAGATCATTTCCGATGAGATTGCAATGAGTATGAGAGCCATGGTTGGTTTCCGTAACATAGCAGTTCATGATTATCAAACAATTAACATGTCTATTCTGCAAAAAATTATTGAAATCCATCTAGATGACTTTTGCCAATATAATAAGAGTATATTGAAACTACTATCGAATTAATTGTTGATGGATTAAGATTTTATTTTTGTTATGTTTGAGGAGGATATCGTTGGAAAATAATAATCTTAATTTCGCTATTCAAATTTTAGAAGAACACTTTGAAAATTTAGAGTTTCTTAGGAATAAACAACGTGATGATTGTATTTTCATTGTTGAAGAAATAAGAAGAAATCCTTCAACAGAACTTACGTGGTATTATGAAACTGCAGAAAAGACCTCTAGTTTAAAAACAGCCTTGGAAATATTAAAAAAAGAAAGAGGTTTCTAGAAACTATAAAAATGTAAACAATGGTTAATCTTAACATTGGTCATTTCTCCCAAAAATGTTAAAGGAAATACTTACCGCTTATCAAGTCTGATAAATGAAAATATAATGAAATAAAGCTACACAAAGCAATAGTTCTAGTAGTATATCAGGATTACTTTCTTTCATTGTTTCATTATTTCTGGCATGCAGCTTGGTATAGGAGAGTAAGAATATGGCCTTAATTTTTCCATCATTAGACGAAATAAGTAAGTTAAAACAACAACCTACCAGAGGAGAGAAAGTACTACTTAATTTCTTGTCACAATTAAAAGATGAGTACTATGTGTATTTTCAACCATACTTAAATGGGAGTTTACCAGACGTTATCATTGTTCATAAGACGAAGGGTATTTTTGTTATTGAAGTAAAGGACTACCAGTTGCAACATTATCGAGTGGTTGACCAGAATTGGTATGTAAGCAAAAATAATTCGAAGGTACGTTCACCACTTAAGCAGGTGAAAGAGTATAAAGACCATATTTATTCGTATGTACGTGGCTTTGTGGAAGAAAGTATTATTCATTCTTCTAAATATGGTTACGTAAAAACAGCAGTATTTTTCAGCGAGAGTACGGAAGAAGAAGCTGTTAAGTTCTGCAAGGCTTGTGGAAGTCATAATAAATGGATCGAAATTTTAGGGAATGATTCGTTAACTTTTGATCGTTTTAGGAAACTGCCTTATTTTAAGAAGACAATAGAAGAGGAATTTACTAGCCGTTATTTTGATGAATTTCAATTATTGTTTGCCCCATCGATGCACTTATTAGAGCTAGGAAAAGAAATCGTTTATAGTAAGGAACAACTAAAATTAATTAAAAGTAGGAAAGAAAAAATAAAAATAAAAGGTGTTGCAGGATCAGGAAAAACATTGGTCTTAGCCAAAAGAGCAGTGAATGCTCATAAAAGAACAAAAGGCCGAGTGTTAATTTTAACGTATAACATTACACTGCGAAACTTTATTCGGGATAAATTAAATCAGGTCAGAGACGAATTCTCTTGGTCTATGTTTCATATAGACAATTATCATAATTTTATTAGTACAATGAAAAATGAATATGAAGTCGAAAGGGAAGGATATGACGACATTACTATGTTTGAAGGTGTTGACGTTCGTACCTTTGATTCAATCTTCATTGATGAAATACAAGATTACCCCTTACAATGGCAACAAATAATCAAAACCTATTTCCTTTCAAAAAATGGAGAGTTTGTTATCTTTGGTGATGAGAAACAAAACATTTATGGGAATGAACTTAAAGAAAGAGATATTCAAACCGTTATTGAAAACAAGGAATGGGAAGTGCTTAAAGAGTCTTATCGCCTCTCATCTATTATTACAGATTTATCATTGAATTATTTTGATTCGTACCTAAAGAATAGGTATCAACAGTTGCAATTTGCTATTCAACAAGAATTTAGCTTTAACTCTGGTCATATTGGAAATGTAGGTTCAGATGGTTTTCATACTCTTGAAGAGTATTGTGAGTTTATCTATGATTATATTCATTTCAAAAAAATACCTTATAACGATGTAATTATATTATCACGACATAATGCTTCTTTGCGGGAAATGGAATACATTTTCCGAACAAAATACGCCCTTAATATAACGAGGACCTTCGAGAAAAAAGAGACACATGAACGCCTTGTGGAATTATATGGAGAGGATAGTTGGCAGTATGATGAAAAGGTTAGTAAGGTTAGAAGAAGCGAAAGGCTAGCTTTCCAAATGAACCGTGGAACCATGAAGATGTCTACAATTTATAGTTTTAAAGGTTGGGAAGGAGAGAATATCTTCCTACTATTAGCCAATTCCAAAGCGATAGAAGAAGAAGCGAAAGATGACGAACTTATCTATACCGGTATCACACGCTCCAAGAATAGACTCTACTTCTTAAATCAAGATCAAACGAAATATAGACACTTCCTTGATGAAAATAAAGAGATGGTAGAAACAATAAATATATATGATTATATTTTGCCAGTGTGAATAAGGTAAGAAATCACAACCACTTAGCTCATAATCTCTGTTTGGGGCTAACCGATCCTTTTTTTCCTTTGTTTTATTGCTAAGTTCATGTAGTAGCATTGAAAGGCTAGAGGTGCACCAAGCTAGTAATGCGCTAGAAGGAAATGGTGGTGAAAATATTGAACTCGGTATCACTTGGTGGGGAGGATGGAAAGACATAATCGTACGTTACGTGTGATCGAACTTTATGAAGAAAAAAATCCTCATCTGAAAATTTTACCTGAGTACTTTGGGTATGAAGGATATTTTGAAAAATGGATGACAAATTTTTAGCAGGCAATGGGCAATGCACCAGATATTATTCAGTTTGGTGGTAATTTAAAACGATTATGTGAGTAGAAATATGGTCTTACCACTAGATATCGTGGAGTAGCAAAAAAAACGGTTCGGTCTTGAAGTTGAGCCGTTTTATTTTTGCAAATGAGGATTAGAAAGAGAGGTGTAGCTTGTTCTATCCTCTGCTTGTTAGAAAGGAAAAGAACCTAGTCACCCCAAAAAAACCGGGCAGTTTTTTCCAGGTAATCTTATCGAGACCATCTACTTGCATGATAGCTTTAGTTTAATCGATCAGCAGGGCCAAATAATTCAAAGTGTTTTTTTTCGGGTACAAATTCTTTTAACGTCAGAGAGAAAACCTTATAGAAGACTATCTAAATGTGGGATACAAAGAGAATTAGATATATTCGTTCAAAAAGTAGGTTTACAAGACAAAGTAAGTCCCCATGTTTTAAGACACATTTTTGCTACTTTAACCTAAATAATGGTGCTGAATTAGTTGCAATTCATGAGCTCTTAGGACATATTTCACCAGATACGACACTTAGATAAGGGTGTTTATAAGCTTGTTATCTATTTCAAATTAAACACAATTTGCCTTTTGGAATCTTATCTGTTACTATTAAGAAGAATTATTTTTGTTCGAATTTTAGGAATGAATAAGTGGTTAAACTTTTCGCCTTTGATAACTGAACATCTATAGTAATAAATGGTGGACGTAATCCACCGCAGGAGGAAACATACATGCAACAAGGTACAGTGAAATGGTTTAACGCAGAAAAAGGATTCGGTTTCATCGAAGTTGAAGGTGGAGATGATGTATTCGTACATTTCTCAGCTATCCAAGGCGAAGGATTTAAATCTTTAGATGAAGGCCAAAAAGTTACATTTGACACTGAGAAAGGTCAACGTGGACCTCAAGCTGTTAATGTAAACAAGGCATAGTGGAAAAGGGACTCTAGATTAGAGTCCTTTTTTTTATGCAAACAAACAATACAAAAAAAGGCTGACCAATGAATGCCTACCCTTTTAACAAATCCGATATATAAACCATATGGTAAAAGTCTATATTCTCGAATTGACGGATCTGGCATTTTATTTAGTCAACCTCGGGGCAAACATGATACAAGTAGTAAAATGGTTAGATGAAGCATAACACACATTACCTAAAATACCTAATTACAATTAATTAAAATTGCTGATAATCGTTACAATGACTCTCTCTTAAATTAAGGCGATGGTTCGTTAGCCATTCAAACCTAAAATGTAATGTAAATATTATCGTATAATGGCTGATTTGATGTTTCAGTAAAGATTGATATTTTGCTGAATGGGCATAAAGAAATAATGAAAATATCAATACATATCGATTTATATAAGTGAACTTTCGTGATAAACATAATGACTCCAACACCGAATGTTACGATTACGTTAATATCCATGGATTTACTGATTTCATCTGATCCCTAGAGATAAGGGTGGTATTTTATGTTTTACGATGACAAGAAGGAGTTATTGTTCGTCGGTAAAGCAAGGAAGTTAAGACAAAGAATAAAAAAACATTCTGAGGTTACTGTATCCCAATCAAAATGCATAGAGAGGAAGTTACTGAGATTGATGTTTGTGTGATCGAAGGCCCTGTACATAAAGAAATCTATGGGACGTTTATTATTAACGAACTCAATGGGAAGTACAATGTAGACAAAGTGTTTTTTAAGTGAAATCTGAATAATAAAAAGCAATAGGTATAGCCTAGTTAAACTGTACCTATTTAAGGTCTTCCCACGCATCACAGGTGCTTTACTTTCCTTCGCTGCCGCTGTCATTCCTCATCCATTTGATAGGATATTGGCAGTACCGATGGGATTAGCTTTTATTTGGTTGGGGTATGCTCTTTGGTCAGAACCTAGGAGAATTTTAAGCTAGTTTATCAGAAGTTGAAATAGAACGGACATTTTAACAGGACCCTACACCACCAAAAAATGAAAATACTCATTTTTATCTTTCTCCTTATTTGCCGTAAACTGTTGCAACAACAAAGAGCTTAAGCATTATAATAATCTATAGAATAGATATAATGTATAGGGTGTAACAAGTCCAATTGCTGTGTACAATCCAGGAGTATAAGTTTTCAAAATAAGAGTCTGTATAATATGAACAAGATTATGTAATAATACTAAACACAATAAACTCAAAAATAGGATTGCTATCAATCTACTGTCAATATATTGAACTTTCATGAAGACAATTGTAGAAATGACTAAAAATATTACAACATCTCTTTTTGCAAAAGAATGGGAATTAATGTTCCAGAAGTTCCAAATTAGCTTCTTTAAACGATTACTAGTATTTTCAGTTAGGTAAAACGTTTTTCGAGACCAATTTTCAACACTGATTATTTCTTCAAAATCATGCAACATAAATATAACTAAAAAAAGCCAAATAGCATTATGTATTTCAATTGATAACATCATGCTTAACCTCCAAAAATAGTATACTTTAAATTTTATTGTGCCATAAATTGTATTTGGGGTTACTTAGTTCGTATTCCGACGATACTGTTGAGTATTAAGAGACGATCACGTTATTTAAGTGATCGTCTTTCGTATTTGACTCTTACTATGGAGCAAGTAATTAACCACTCAACACTCATAAATTTGATTAGTTAAACAATTATTTTGACACCTAATTTGTTATTTTCTGGTATTATTTATTTATGAAAAAGTGCGGGTATGGAACAAAAAAATAGTTGTACTTTCTAGTTTTCCTTATATTAGATATGGTTTTTACTTAAAAACGGGTGGAATTATGAGTGCATGGTAGGAGGAGACGTAACCCTAGAAAGTCTCCTGCAATCTAGTTAAGACTTTTATGCAGCTGTTGATTGACAAAACTAGATATCTTGCCATTCTTTAAGTTGTCTAGTGAAAAAAGCTTTCCACTAATTGTAACTGCCGGTAGTGTAGTAACCCCGTATTCTGCTGTTTTCAATTCCATTATACTTTTGAAGTCTGTGTTGTTCGCATCATAAACGATAATGGAGCAACGTGAACAAGCGATATCTTTAACTTGGTTTTCGAGAGCGTTTGAAAAACGGCTGCTATCTGTAAAAATTTCAATGGTTTTACTCACGGTCAACGTCCTTTCTTATTTTTATTAACACGGGACAATCCTGTTTACGGTGTGGAAATGAATCAACTGGTCTTGAAGTTGCCTGTTCTAACAATGATTTGAAACTTTCCAACCGAGCAATTTTTTCGTTGATTTCATTGATTTTGGCAATAGCGAAGGCATTCATTTCATCCGTTGGAAAGTAGTGATCCTGTTTGATTAATTCTAATATTTGTTTGATTTCGTTTAGAGTGAATCCAATTTCTTGGGCTTTTTTGATAAGCATTAAGTCTTGGACTGCCGATTCTGAAAATTGTCTGTATCCTGAACCGTTTCTTTCCGGTTTAGGAAGAAGCCCTCGTTTTTCATAATATTTAATAGTTTCGATGTTCACGTTGGCAGATTTAGCTACCTGACCAATTGTGAGCTTTTTCATAGATTTATCTCCTCCCAAATTAATCGTAAACCCGATACTATAGTACCGAGTCAAGCAAATGTATAAAAAAAATCTTTTCTCAGGTTTTGGTTTGTTTTGGATTTGAGTAATCGCAATTTTAAAAAAATTGATGAAGTGTGGTTATACGAACATTATACTTTAAAAAATTACTAAAAGGTGGGTTTCAATTACATGCCTTCGAATGATGAATTTTAATTGAACTAATGGATGTGGTGCTTTAATAACGAAGGATCGCTTTTCTTTATTCAAGTAACGGAGAAGTAATATTAAAGAAGCTGAAGATAAATCATACTACACCTGCTTCTGGAAGAGAAATGGTAAAACGCAGTAACAAAATAAATACTTGGTAAGGTCTTTGTAACCTTTATCAAACAATGGGGGTTTTTAAAATGACAGGAAACAAGACGGTATGGGAGAAGCATTATTCTAAAGTAGAAGATAATTTATGGGGATTAAATCCAATAGACACATTAGTTGACTATACTAGTTTAGTATCAAAAGAAGGGAAAGTGTTAGATTTAGGGATGGGAGAAGGTAGAAATGCTCTCTATTTTGCAAGCAAAGGATATAGTACAGTAGGAATCGATATTTCTGAAACAGCAGTCAATCGCTGTCAAAGATATGCAACAGAAAGTGGATTTATAGTTGAAGCTAAAGTAGAGAATTTAATTGATTACCCTCTAGAGGAAAATGCTTACTCTCTAATCATTCTGGCAAACGTACTTAACTTTTTCAATGATGATGAGATTGAATTAATCATTAAAAAAGTAAAAAATGGCTTAATTAAAGGCGGATTAATCTACATAGATGTCTTTGATGTAAATGATCCTGGATATAAAAAGCACATAGTGAATTGCAAAATGATAAAAGAGTCTACTTTTTATCGTCCGAAATCAGACTCTTCCATACACTTCTTTACTAAGAATGAATTAGACTATTTCTTTGACGATTTTGAACCGATAAAGTTATCAAATACATACTTATTGGATTTGAGTCATGGAAAACCGCATTATCATAGTATTATTGAACTTTTATTAAAAAAATAAGAAGGTTAGTTGTTATGAACTAAATGAATATTCTACTTCTTTTTCACCTTATTAATGGGTTGCAATAATATTTATCTATGGAAAATTACCAAAGCTCTTCATACATTTGCTTGTTTATATTTTTTTTACTATGAGTATTCTTTACTGGGGAGTAGCTTTAACAAATTCTATGTTAGCCTAAACGAATGTGATAGTTCTAGTAGGCTTTTGGTGCTTTTGCTGTGTAACTGTTGAGCAGGTTAATGGATTAGCAAATGTAGATATTATGGTGAAAACAGATGATGGAAGTGGTGACCTAAAATAAAAATAGTTATTCAAGCATTTATTAGTTCAGTTGTAATTCACTTAGTCTATATAGTTGGTCAGATATTAGTTGGTTATTTAAAAACAAGAAACTACAAACCAGATATTGTGAATGCATGGAAAAAAGGAGATACACTTCAAAATGAGGTTGATTTTGGTAAAGCTTATTCTCCTTTTCTGTACTTATTAACATTTATTGGTGTAACGGTTATCTGCGGAATTATTTTATTTTTATATAAAAAGTTGTTGAACTAAAGAAGCATTTAGTTTAACAAAAGCTATGAATAAATGGTAATATTTTGCATGGTGAAGAAGGAGGGTCAAAGTGAAAAGAAATAAATTAATAACATTTGGGCTTACATTATCTATTATTCTTAATTTGTATTTGTTTCAACAATTAAATAACAGTAAAGAAGAGTCAAGATTAGCACAGTTTGAAAAAATACAAAATGGAGTTAATTACTCTTATAATTTTGGGGAAATATTACAAAGTAAATACAGCGATATTTCCTTAAAAGAAAAAGCGGAATATCTCACTGCTATGTCTTGGAGTTTGCAATTATCTACACATTTCCTTGAAATTATTGAGCCAGAAGATGAAAGATATAGAGAACTCGCTAAATTATTCGGTATTTATAGTCATATTCCATCATCAAATGATTTGGGAACTATGATAAGTAAGAATACTTTGTCAGATGAAGAAGTATTGGAATTACTTGATATATGGTTATCTGATATTAAGTTTCTTGATGAAAGGTTGGATTACGGACAGTTAGCTAAGATGAATTACGAACAATTAAGAGCATATTGGGAAACGCTACTACACAATTTGGAATATGATAATGAAGCGTTAAATAATTACAAGCAATCATTCTAAGGTATAAATAGACTTATTGAAGTAACGGGTGCTTACCTTTAAGTAGCCATCGGGCATGAAAGTAACGATGAGAATATGGAGTGAAGCTGAACATGTACGAATTGCTCTTAGAGATTAAAACATTTAGGAATTGGGCTATTACAGCAGATCAATCATTCGGAGAATGGGAAACTGAGTATTTACATTGGGACAAAATTTATCATTTTGCTAGCCAGTTAATAGAGAATGTAGCTGTTGAAAAATGGAGTTCAGAACTTCTAAATGAATTTTTGTATATTTTAGCCAGGGACAATGAATGTGAAATAATTATTGATACTTTAATAGAAAATCCGCACCAACTGTTATCAATAGCAGAACACTCGGTTTCCTTTCCAGACCATGATACAAGATGGCAAATAGCTTATGGGCTTGGAGAAATAAATGAAAACGGTCAAGAAATAAAAAAACTTCTAAAGAAATTTCTATATGATGAGGAGGAATATGTCAGAAGAAGAGCTACTTTTTCTTTAGGGAAAAAGGGATTATAATTGTAACTTTCTTTTTGCGTTAACGAATGCGGTAGTTTAGTAAGCTCTCGCCTTAATGATATATATATGTGGAGGACATATGATAAATAAAAATGTTATTTGTCGTGTTGTAGGAGTGTATTCAGGGGCTTTAACAAGAGGTAAGTCGTATGAAGTATTCGAAATCAACAATGATAAAGAAATGGTTAGAGTTAAAGGTGATAATGAAAAGCATAGGTGGTTCCCCTTTTATTGCTTTAATTTCGACGGCGAGAATATTAAAGATTTAGTAAGTTGGAAATTCGATGATGAAGTAACAAAAGAACCAAATGAAACAAATTGGATAGAAATAAGTATGAGAATGAGTGATGGAAGTGAAAGATGGTGTATTCTTTACACACCTGAACGGTTAAATAACTATTTCCAACAACCAAATATTTATCCAAACGGATTACACATAAAGCATATGATAGTAGTTAGGAGTTACGATAAGGAAGATGTTCAAAGTGTTTTAGATTACTTAAATCAAGAAGACGAATTGATTGGTGCAACGTTACCTCTAAATAGAAATCTTTGTTAAGCTAAACGAGAGCAATAGCCGAACAAGGAGTTGTCGTTTCGGCAATTCTTATTGTATAACCATGTTAATGTTTAATGTTGATAGTCAATATTTAATGACTCATTAAGATTAGCCAAATTTAACTCAATAGGTTTTATGGAGGTGGTTTTGTGTTTAAAGAACTTAGTAAAGGTAGGGTAGAAATTGAAAATGACCTTTCAGAAAAAGAGGTTAATGAACTCGCAAACAATAAAGGGTTAGAAGTGATTCAGTTTTCAGAGCCAATTGAAGACAGTACATTTGAAATATTAGATAACATACTCTTCTCAATCCGTGATGATGTTGTGCTTCGTGCATATGGCTTTTATAGTAAAGTTTGCGATTTGAAATTTCTCTTAAGGATGCCTAACCTTGCCCGATTCTACGTTGAATGTCATGGCGAAGTAGAGAATTTGGATTATATAGCTACACTAGAGCATTTAAAAGAGCTAAACTTGAGTATTTTTAGTCTTGATAACTTTACCATTCTGGCGAAAGTTCCTGATACTTTAGAAATACTAACATTAGGTCAAACCCGTTCAAAAAAGCCTGACTTAGAAGTTATTAAAAGATTTTCTCAGCTTAAAACTCTATTTATCGGCGGTCACACTAAGAATATAGAGGTCATTAAAGAGCTTAAAAACATTGAAGATTTAACTCTAAGTTCTATCACAACCAAAAACGTAAATTTTTTAGTACCGTTAGAAAGAATGTGGTCTTTAGATATTAAATTAGGCGGAATTAAAGATTTTTCTGCAATTGAAGGAATGGATAACATTAAATATTTAGAGCTATGGCAAATAAGAGGACTAAAAGATATTTCCTTTATTTCAACTTTAAAAGGGCTTCAAAACCTGTTCCTTCAATCGTTACCAAACATTGAAGCTATGCCATCTCTTAATGAGCTTGTGCAACTAAAAAAGGTTGCATTAGAAAACATGAAGGGGCTAAAGGATATTAGTAGTTTAGAACACGCCCCCTCCTTGGTAGAGTTTACACATTGGTCTGCTATGAATATGAGCGTTGAAGACTATACCCCATTACTTAAAAATTCATCATTAAAAAGAGTGTCTGTTGGATTTGGAAGCGATATCAGAAATAAACAGTTCAAAGAATTAGCAGCTAAATATAGAAAGAACGATGAAGGTTGGTGGGGGGAATTCCCATACGAGTAAAAGGTGACTATGTGAAATAATGCTCTTAAATAAACGGATGCAATAGTGCAAGAAGCAGTTGTTTCCGTTGTGGTGCTAACGAGCAGGTATAAATATTTTGGGAGTGATATTTTTGAATAAATTATTTCTATTATTTTTTTCCATTACATTCTTAGTAGGTTGTACTCAGGATAGTGTCCGCAGTCTCGAACATTGTCATATTAATTGCCAGTGGCAGTGGCATGGCGATTTATATACTGTCACATCCATTGCCACTGGCTATTGATATAGTCACATAACATGGCACAACCAAAACAGCTGAACCTAAGTCAGG
>WPCK01430654.1_pt1 | contig 44959 bp, 44 predicted proteins | sample 5399851 | NCBI WGS metagenome assembly WPCK01 (sample SAMN12869471, study PRJNA574797) | sludge metagenome | isolation source: wastewater treatment of pH11 | place: China:Beijing | collected 2019-05-20
GCCTTGCGTTCCTTCGCGGGACCGATGTCGTGGACATCGAGGGCGAGGCGCAGGGAGGCGCCGATGCTTCGCTTGGGATTGAGCGACGACAGCGGGTTCTGCTGGACGAGCTGGATCAGTCGGCGGTGGCTTCGATCGCGCCGCGCCGGCAGGGTTTCGCCATTGAATGCCACCTCGCCGGAACTCGGCGGGTAAATGCCGAGCACGACGTTGGCGAGCGTGCTCTTTCCGGACCCGGATTCGCCCACGATCGCAATGCATTGGCCGCGCGCCACGTCGAGCGAGACATCGGCCAGCGCCACCACCTCGTGGTCGCCGGTGCGAAATGTCTTGGTGACATTGCGGATGGACAGGAGGGGAGAGCTCAAGGCCGCGCCTCCCCGGCGTCGTGGTCGACCATCGGCGCGAGGAATGCGCCCGTCTCCTCCTCGATCTCGGGAACGCCGCCGCCGGTCAGCCGCGGAACCGCCGCCAAAAGGGCGCGCGTGTAGGGGTGTCGGGGATCGTCGAAGAGCGCGACCGTCGGCCCTTTTTCGACGATGCGTCCCTTGTAGATGACATAAACGCGGTCGGCGAACTCGCGCACCACGCCGAGATTGTGCGAGATGAAGAGCACTGCCGTATTGTGCTCCTCGACGAGGCGGCGCATCAGCGCCAGCGTTTGCGCCTGCACGGTCACATCCAGCGCGGTGCCCGGTTCGTCGGCGATCAGCAGCGCCGGTTCATTGGCCAGCGCCATGGCGATCATGACGCGCTGGTTCATGCCGCCGGAAAGCTGGAACGGGTAGGATTGCAGCACCCGTGCGCCTTCGCTGATCGAGACTTCGGCGAGGATTTCGGTGGCACGCGCCATTGACGCCTGAAAATCGATGTCCGGCGTCTCGCGCTTCAGGACTTCGTGGAACTGTGTGCCGATCCGGTAAACGGGATTGAGCGATGATGTCGGATCCTGGAAGATCATCGACATGCGCGTGCCGCGCAGGTGATGGCGCTCGGCAGGCGAGAGGGTCGCGAGATCGCGGCCCATGAATTCCACCGTCCCCGAAATGCGGGCCGACCGCAGGGATTGCAGCAGCCCGAGGATGATGCGGGCGGTGACCGACTTGCCCGAACCGGATTCTCCCACCAGCGCCACGCGCTCGCCCTGGTGGATTTCCAACGAAATGCCGTGCAGGACGCCGTTGTATCCCGTCCAGCCCTTGAAGCCGAGGCTGAGGTCGCGGATCGAGAGGGTAGGGTGGCTCATTGCTCCGCCCCCAGCAGGTCGCGCAGCGCGTCACCGATCAGATTGAAGCCGAATACGGCGACCAGAATGGCAAGGCCGGGAAACACGGTCAGCCACCAGGAGTCGGGCAGGTATTTCGCGCCGTCGGCAACCATCGAGCCGAGGTCCGGCGTCGGCGGCTGCACGCCGAGGCCGAGAAACGACAGCGACGAGGCGATCAGGATGACGAAGCCGAGGTCGAGCGTCATCTTGGTGACGATCGCCGGCATGCAATTGGGCAGGATTTCGCGCGCCATCACGTGCAGCGGCGAGGCGCCGATGACCTCCGCAGCCAGGACGTAGCCCTCTTCTCGCTCGGAACGGGTGATGTTGTAGACGAGCCGCGTGTACCAGGGCCACCACATCGCGGTGACCGCGAGCATGCCGTTGAGCAGCGTCGGCTGCAGCACGCCCATGATCGACATCGCCAGCACCAGCGGCGGGATCGACAGGAAGATGTCGGTCACGCGCATCAGCGCATATTCGGTCCAGCCGCCGACATAGCCGGCCACCAGCCCGGTCGCGACACCGATGGGAACCGCGATCGCCAGCACCACGATGCCGAGGCCGAGCGAGATGCGATAGGCGTAGAGGATGCGCGAAAAGATATCGCGGCCGACCAGATCGGTGCCCATGATGTAGGGCCATTCCGGCCCCTTGTTGAAATTGGCGAAGTCGACGACCGCGCCGCGGTGCTCGGGGAAGGGCGCGATGAAATCGGCGAAGATCGCCGACAGGACGACGACGGCAACCAGGACCAGGCCGAGCAGCGACAGCGGATTGGCGATCAGGATGGCGAGCGTTCGCTTCATGACGCCCTCTGCGACAACCGGATGCGCGGATTGATGAGGGCGATGAGCAGATCGACGATGATGTTGACGATCAGGAAGGTCGCCGAGACCAGCAGCACCGTTCCGACGATGGCGTTGAGGTCCTTGCGCAGGATCACCGCGACGCCATAGCGTGAAAGGCCGGGCCAGGCGAAAATCGCCTCCACCAGGAAGGCGTTGCCGAGCATCGCCGCGAAATCGAGCCCGATGATGGTCAGCGACGGGATTAGCGACGGCTTGAAGGCGTAGCGCGTGGCGATGCGCCGTTCGGGAATGCCGTAGGAGCGTGCCATCTCGATGAACGGCTTGTCATAGGTCTCGACCATGTTGGCCCGCGTCAGGCGTGCCGCCTGGCCGATCCCGGAAAGCGCGAGCGCGAAGGCCGGCAGAAGGATGTGGCGCAGCGCGTCGAGGAAGGCGTCCGGCCGGCCGGCCAGGAGCGTATCGACGAGCAGGAATCCCGTCTTCGGCACAATGGTGTAGACGTCGGAAATGCGCCCGGCGATGGGAAACAGCGGCAGATAGAAGGCAAAGAGCAGCATCAGGATGACGGCCCAGACGAAACTCGGGGCCGACACCCCGAGCAGCGAGACGAGGCGGATGGCGTTGTCGGTCAGGCCCCCGCGATAGCGCGCCGAAAGGATCCCGAGCGGAAGTCCGATCGCGACCATCATGATGCCCGCCATCACCACCAGTTCCAGCGTCGCCGGCAGGAACTGCATGATGTCGGTCGTCACCGGCCGGTTCGTGTAGAGCGACAGGCCGAGGTCGCCGTGGAACAGGTCCCGCAGGAAATAGCCGTACTGGACCCAGACCGGATCATCCAGATGCAGGGCGGCGCGCAGCGTCGCGACCTGATCCGCGGTCGCGTTCGGCCCGAGTGCGATGCGGGCGGGATCACCGGGAATGATCCTCGCGATGGCGAAGATCAGCATCGAGACCCCGATGAGGACAAGCAGCGAGGTTCCCAGCCGTTTCGCCAGGACGCGGACAATCGGCGACATCGTCTTGCTTCCGAGATGACGACCGGGGCGGCGGGTATCGCCGCCCCGGATCGAGGTTGCGCCTAGTTGGCGACTTCCATCAGGCGGAAGGAGAAGCCCATCCCGTCAAGGCCGAAGGCCTGGGCCGGATCGCTGAGCGCGGGCGCCTTGACACGCTTGCTCGCAGCGAAGACCGACTGGCGGTCATAGGCATAGATCGACGGTGCGATCTCCATCAGGCGCTTGTTGAGCGCGGCGTAGGCGGTTTGGCGCGCCGCCTCGTCGGCGCCGGTGCGCCCTTCATCCAGCAGCTTGTCGACCGTTTCGTCCTTCAGATACTCGGGCGACTGCCAGGTACCGGAAGCCGAGGAGTGATACATGCCGTAGAGCAACGTATCGGGATCGCCGGTGACCGCGTTGACGAAGAGCTGCGAGATGTTCGGGGTATTCTCCGGCTTGGAAACCTGCTCGGCGAACAGGGCCCACGGCATCTTCTTGATTTCAGACTTCAGGCCCAGTTCGGCGAAATTCGCCTGCATGAGAAGGGCCAGCCGCTCTTCGAGCGGCACTTCGGCGATCCAGGACAGTTCCAGATTGATGTCCTCGGGCTTGTATTTGCACTTGGCCAGGTGCGCCTTGGCGGCATCCATGTCGCGCTTGAGGATCTGGTCGGCCGGATTGGCTCCGAGCATGCCGACCGGAATCGCGCCCGTCGCCGCCGAACCCTGGGATACGCCATTGCCGACTTCGATCATCTTGATGGATGCGTCGTAGTCGAAGGCGTTGGCGAGCGCCAGGCGGCATTCGACGTCGTCGAGCGGAGCTTTGGCCGTGTTCATCTTCACATAGAAGGCACCGGTGCCGTTTTCGGTGAAGAGCTGGGCGCCTTCACCGGCCAGCGCCTTGATGACTTCCGGCGGCAGCCACTGCGAAGCGATGTCGTGCTCGCCCTGCGAGATCAGCGTGCGCACCGTCGCCGCCTCGAGCCCGTAACGCAGGCGGACCTGGTCGGGGGCGGCCTCGGCGATCGGCATGAAGTAGCCGCCGTTCTTTTCCATGACCGTCTCTTCCTGCGGATTGTGCGAGACGACCTTGTAGGCACCGGTGCCGGCGGTGTTGGACCCAAGCCAGGCCTCGCCCCAGTCTTTCATGTCGCCGTCGCCGGCGCCGAGATGTTCCATAACGGTCTTCTTGTCGACGATCGGCAGGCGGACCAGCGACGCGACAAAGGGGGCATAGGGGGTCTTCAAGGTGAACTTGACCGTCTGCGCGTCGACCGCCTCGGCCTTCTCGACATTGGCGAAGAGGTAGGAGAGGCCCTTGCCCATCGCCTTCATGCGGTCCAGCGAGAAGACGACGTCGTCCGCCGTCATCGGATTGCCGCTGACGAACTTGACGTCACCGCGAAGCTTGAAGGTGTAGGACGTGCCCGAACCTTCCCAGCTTTCGGCGAGGTGCGGCACGTGTCCCGGCGCGCCCTGCTTCGGCAGCACGAGCGTGTCGTAGAGATTGAACATGAGGATGGAGTCCGTATAGTCGGACGCCTTGGAGGGATCGATTTCGCCGACGGCGACTTCATCGAGGCGAAGGACGCCACCGGCCTGCGCCGCGTGCGGGGAAACGAGCGCCGTGGTCACCAACAGGGCAGCGGCGGCGGCTGTATTCGAAATCCATTTCATGGTCATTCTCCCGGTTGAACGATCGTGGTTACTTTGGGCTATTGCGCTTGCGATCAAGCGAGGAGACATGACCGGCGCGGTTGCCGGGCATGTCCGCCATTCGTCCCTCGTCCCCGAACACATCCATGGTGCAGACATGCAGGATGGTCGTCGGCGAGGTCGTGTGGTTCCAGGTGGAGTGCTTGCGCGTCGAGGCGAAATGGATGGAGTCGCCGGCGCTGAGGATCGTGCGCTTGCCATCCACCTCGACGGTCAGTGAGCCGTCCAGGACGAAGAACAGTTCCTCGCCTTCATGACGGATCGGCTCCGAGCGGTGTCCAGGGGGTTCGTGGATCAGCACGCTGTTGAGCATCGATCCGGGAAAGACAGCCGAGAGGCGCTCATAGGACAGCGCGCCGGCGTCGACCGCGTAGACCGCGCGCTGCGCCTTGCGCGTCAGCGCCTGGTCGCCCGGCGGCACCGCGAGGAAGCGGGACATGTGGATGCCGAGCACCTTGGAAATGCCGGCCAGCGAAGACAGGGACGGAGCGGCGAGGCCGCGCTCGAGCTGGGAGATGAAGCCGACGGACAATCCGGCGCCGTCGGCAACTTCCTTGAGAGTGAGACCGAGTTCCTTGCGACGGTCGCGCAAGCGCTCGCCTACGGTCGCGGTCGGAGCCTTCAGGGCACTTTCGGGCATCGGTGCTCCCTTTTAGTGTAGATAAAATTTTTAACTACGCTAAAATCGGGCGTCAAGCAGGATTTTAGGTACACTAAAATTTTCAACCGCCGCGTGACCCGCGTTAGGGGGTCGACGTCACGGTGGAATTGCGAGCAAAACGGGCGAGCGGGTCCCGTCCTCGAACTCCGGCGATCCGCAGTTCATCGGACCGGAACCCGGTGGCGGGAGAGGGGCGAAAAAGAATCCGCGCCTTTGCAACGATGTACGCGCCGCCGGTCGCGAGCCTGTTTCCCGTCGCTGCGCTTCGGGCGCGGTATCTCCCCGCCGTCTCAAGAGCGGATTGCGGGGGGGGCAGGCGACCGCGAAGGCCCGTGGTCCGGCGCCAAAGGCACTAACTAGAACGGGTAGTGGAGTTCGCCGTCCTGGATGGTGATCCAGCGCAGTTCGGTGAATTCGGCGACGCCCCAACTGCCCCCGAAGCGGCCATAGCCGGACGCCTTGACGCCACCGAACGGCATCTGCGCTTCATCGTGTACGGTCGGCCCGTTGATGTGGCAGTTGCCGGCCTCGATGCGGCGGGCGACCGACATCGCCCGCATGACGTCGCGTCCGAACACCGCCGACGACAGGCCGAACCCGCTCTCGTTTGCGATCCTGACGGCTTCATCGGCAGACCTGGCTCGGATGATGGCGACGACCGGGCCGAAGCTCTCTTCGCTGTAGAGCCGCATGTCGGTGGTGACATGATCCACAGCGGAAGCGTTGAGGATCGTGCCGCCGCCGCCGCCGCCGATCAGCTTGGCGCCCTTGGAGATGGCGTCGGCCACAAGGTCGCGGACACGATCCGCCGCCGCCTGGGTCACGAGAGAACCGAGCGGACTGCGCCCCTCACGCGGATCGCCGGCGGTAAGGCCGGCGACCTTGCGTGCGAACGCTTCGACGAACCGGTCGCCAATGTCGCCGACAGTGATGATCCGCTCGGTCGACATGCAGATCTGGCCCTGGTTCATGTAGGCGCCGAAACCGGCGGCATCGACAGCCGCGTCGATGTCGGCGTCGTCGAGCACGATCATCGGCGCCTTGCCGCCGAGTTCCAGCAACGCCGGCTTCAGGTGACGCCCGGCGAGTTCGCCGATCACGCGGCCGACACGCGTGGACCCGGTGAAATTGACGCGGCGCACGGCCGGGTTCGCCACGAGCGCCTCGACCAGCGCGGGCGCATCGTCCGGTGCATTGGAGATGGCGTTGAGCACGCCATCGGGAAATCCGGCGGCGGCAACCGCTTCGACCACCAGCGCATGGGTGCGCGGGCACAGTTCGGAAGCCTTCATCACCACGGTGTTTCCGCAGGCCAGCGGCGTGGCGATGGCCCGCACCCCGAGGATGACCGGCGCGTTCCACGGAGCCATCGCCGGCACGACGCCGCCGGGCCGATCGACCGCCATTTCGACGTTGATCGACGGGCTCGGCGTTGAACGCCAGGAGCCGCAGCCGGGCGTCGACATTGCGCAGGACCATTATCTCGCGCTGATCCTCATCCAGCTGTGGCGGCTGGTCCGGGCCGATCTGGTCGCGCACGGGCGCGCGCCGCAAGGCATGGCGGAACGGTTCGTGATCCTCGCCGGCCAGCATGCGCGCGACCACTGGACGGTGGCCGACTATGCCCGCGTCCTCAATGTCAGCCGCGATCGGCTTGGCTCGGCGGTTCGGCGTGCGACGGGGCTCTCGCCACAGGGATTTGTCCACCGCCTGCTCATCCGCGAGGCCCGCGAGTTGCTGCTTAACACCGGCATGCCCGTCAGTCAGGTGGCGTTCCGGCTTGGGTTTGCCGACGCGGCTTATTTCAACCGCTTCTTTACGCGGCATGCCAAGGTCAGTCCCGGCCGCTTTCGCCGCGACGCCCCGCAAAAGGCGGCGCGGGACAACCTGTCCTTTGCCGCGTGGCCGTAGGCGACGGATGGTCGTTACCGGACGCGCCTAGCGCGTCAGATTGGCGAAGAGGGCGGGCAGCTTCTCGGGCAGGCGCTTCACCTGGTCGATGACGGTGAAGCGGCCGGTACCGAAGATACGCTCGACATAGCGGTCGGCGTGCGGGTCGAGGGTCAGGCAATAGGAATGGACGCCGGTGCGGCGCAATTCCTCCACAGCCTTGCGCGCGTCCATGCGCAGATATTGCGGATCGCGCTCGTCGATGTCGGCCGGTTCGCCGTCGGTCAGCACGATCAGCAGCTTGTGCTTCTCGCCGCGCTGGACGAGGTGGCGGCCGGCATGGCGGATGGCCGTTCCCATGCGCGTCGACAGGCCGCCGCGCATGCCGGCAAGGCGCGAGCGCGCCTCGTCGTCGAGCTTCTGGCCGAAATCCTTGAAGCGGTAATACTGCACGTCGTGACGGCCGTCGGAGGCAAAGCCGTGGATGGCGTAAGGATCGCCGATCCCGTCGATGGCGGTGGCAATCAGCGCACTTGCTTCGCGGGTCAGTTCCAGAACCGTCTTCTCGGACCCGCGCACGAGGTCGTTGGTCGATTCCGACAGGTCGAGCAGGATGACGACGGCGAGGTCGCGCCGGTTGATGACGTTGCGCATGGTGATGCGCATGTCGGGCTGCAGGCCGGCGCGCGCCATCACCGCCGCTTCCACCGCCGCGTTGATGTCGAGTTCGTCGCCGTCCTCGAGCTTGCGCTGGCGGATCAGGCCCTGTGGGCGCAGCCGGTCGATGATCTGCTTGATGCGGCTGGCCACGCCCTTGTTGCGGGCGAGGATGTCACGCAATTCGGCCGGATCGCCGCGCCCCTGCCGGCGCTCATAGAGTGTCGCCCAGGCGGGGCGGACGAGCTGCGTCTGGTAGTCGAATTCGGGATAGGCATAGGGTTCGGAGACCGGCTCCCTGCCCTCCATCTCGTTGAAGGAGACGCCCTCGTCCTCATAGGGGTAAAGCTCGCTCGACAGCGTCCAGATTTCCTGCGCGTCGTCGCCGGCCGTTTCCACGTCGGTTTCGTTGATGAACTCCATGAGCGAGACGTGCCGGCGCACCTGCATCGGCGCGGAAGATCCCGCCATCGTCTCGAAATCGAACTCCTCCGGCGCCCAGAGGAAACGATTGTCGTCGCGCCACGGCATGTCGAGGCCCTGCAGGATTCGGAGGCTCGGGACGGCCTTGCGCCGCGCCAGGATGGAAAACAGCCGAAGCCCGAGGTCGAGCGACAGAGCGGGCGCACCCCCGCCGGCGTGGAATTCGGCCGCCAGCGCATCGAGTTCGCCATCGCCGGTCGTCGCCTTCGGATCGAGCAGGGCGAGCGCCATCGCCTGGACGAGCGGCGCGCCCTCATGGTCGTCCGAAACACCGGACGGCACGAGCGAGCGCCATAGCCCGCGCATGCCGGGAAAATCCCGCGCCGCCAGCCATTCCACCCGCGCATCCTCGATCAGGCCGATGAAATGGCGCTCGGCGGGAGAGAGGTTTTCGCCCTCGAAGGCCTTCGGCGTGTGCACGAGATGGGCGGCCATGTGGGCGGCCATCGCCCGGTAGAGATCGATACCGGCGACCGATCCGGCGTCGTCGACCGCATCGGACAGGTGCAACTCGCGTGCTTCGATGAAGGGGCGGAACGCCTCGAAATTGGCGGCGGCCGGGCGCAGGTGGAAATCGCGGCCCCAGAAGGCGCGCAGATAGAGGTTCAGCCGGCGCTGGCTGTCGACGAACAGCGTGCCGCGCCGCTCGGCTTCGAGCACGGAGCGGCTGTCTTCGGTCATCAGGCCGAAATAGGAGGCCTGCTTCGGCAGGTCGCGGCGGTAGGCCTCGGCACCGAAATCGATCCAGCGCTGCAGGCCCGACAGCGTCAGCTTGCCGAGCAGCTCGTCAAGCACGCCGAACATCGGCCTGAGCCCGCGCGGCGCCTTGGCGGCGAGGCGGTGGAGCAATTGCAGATAGCCGCGCAGCAATCCTGCATCGGCAAGGCGCGAGGCCGCCGACGGCATGGTCGAATAGGCCAGCGCCAGCACTTCGCCCGAGGTCATCGACGACAGCTTCATCGCCGCGCCGACGCAGTCGCGGACGACGTCCTCGCCGCATTCGCGCGCCACCGCCGGCATGGCCTCGACATAGGAGAGAATGAGCGCCGGCCCCTTGCCAAGGCCGATCAGGGCGCGGGCGCCGTCGAGCCAGTCCTTCAGCCCGGCCGGGGACAGGATGCGCGCCGCTTCGTGAAATTGAGGCTCAAGCGTATCGGCGAGTTCCGGCGCGGCGGCCACCAGCTCGTCACGGTAATCGGCAAGCTCGATGGTCACGGCGGTGGCCTCAGGCGAAGAAGGTGGTGACAGCGGCCTCCAGCGTGTCGCGCATGTCGATGTCGTCGGTGAGCGGCTCGACCAGCGCCATGCGGCAGGCGGCGACGGGCGCGATGCCCTTGGCGATCAGCTGCCCGGCATAGATCAGCAGGCGGGTCGACATGCCTTCGTCGAGGCCGTGGCCCTTGAGGTTGCGCGAACGCTGGGCGACCTGCACCAGCCGCTCGGCGGTCGCCTCGTCGATGCCGGCTTCGTGGGCGAGGATTTCGCGCTCGATCGCCGCCGGCGGATAGTCGAAGCTCATCGCACCGAAGCGCTGCTTGGTCGACTGCTTTAAATCCTTCATCATCGACTGGTAGCCGGGATTGTAGGAGATGACGATCTGGAAATCCGGGTGGGCGGTGACCAGCTCGCCCTTCTTGTCGAGCGGCAATTGCCGGCGATGGTCGGTCAGCGGATGGATGACGACGGTCGTGTCCTGGCGCGCCTCGACCACCTCGTCGAGATAGCAGATGGCGCCGATGCGCGCGGCGGTCGTCAGCGGCCCATCCTGCCAGCGCGTGCCGTTGATATCGAGCAGGAATCGGCCGACGAGATCGGAAGCCGTCATGTCCTCGTTGCAGGCGACCGTGATCAGCGGCCGGCCGAGCTTCCATGCCATGTATTCGACGAAGCGCGACTTGCCGCAGCCGGTCGGCCCTTTCAGCATCACCGGCATGCGCGCGTCATAGGCCGCGGAGTAGCGCTCGACCTCGTCGGAGAGCGGCCGGTAATAGGGCTCGCGCGCAATCATGTACTGGGCGCGATCTGTGCTTGCGGCCTCGGCATTCATGGCGTCGTCCTGCGGGGTTCGAACGATGGGCAGGGAACGGGGCGCGGAACGCCCCGTTCGCACTTTCTTGTCGCTCCGGATCAGACCGGCTTGCCGCGATAGACCACCATGTTGGCGCCCTGCGACTGCGTGAAGTTGTTGTAGCCGATCAGGCGGACATGGTTGTCGGGGTTGGCCTTGTGGCAGGCTTCGAGCTCGGCGAGGATCGCGTCGACATTGCTCTCGCCGAACATCGGCAGCTTCCACATGTACCAGTAGTTGGACGAGGCGAACTGCGGCTCGGTGTGCTCGATGGCCGGGTTCCAGCCATGCTTGACGATCCACTCCACCTGCTTGCGGATCTGGTCCTTGTTCATCTCGGGCAGGTAGGAGAAGGTGCCCATCTTCCGGCTGGCCGGGTCCGACAGGCGCGAGTGGTAGTCCTGGACTTTGCTCATCTCATCATTCCTTTGAAGCAGCGGGCCGGGCGTCAGCGATGCTGGACGTCGAGCTTGTCGACGGTGTCGAACTCGAACTTGATTTCCTTCCATGTCTCCATGGCGATCTTCAGTTCGGGGCTGTGCTCGGCCGCCTTGGTCAGGATGTCCTTGCCTTCCTTCTCAAGCTGGCGTCCCTCGTTGCGGGCCTGGACGCAGGCTTCGAGCGCCACGCGGTTGGCCGCCGCGCCGGCCGCGTTGCCCCACGGGTGGCCGAGCGTGCCGCCGCCGAACTGCAGGACCGAGTCGTTGCCGAAGATCGAGACCAGTGCTGGCATGTGCCAGACATGGATGCCGCCGGAAGCGACCGGGAAGACGCCCGGCATGGAGCCCCAGTCCTGGTCGAAGAAGATGCCGCGCGAGCGGTCTTCCTTGACGTAGCGGTCGCGCATCAGGTCGATCCAGCCGAGGGTGGCCTCGCGGTCGCCCTCGAGCTTGCCGACGACGGTGCCCGAATGCAGGTGGTCGCCGCCGAGCAGGCGCAAGAGCTTGGTCAGCACGCGGAAATTGATGCCGTGGTTGGGGTTGCGATCGAGCACGGCGTGCATGGCGCGGTGGACATGCAGCAGCATGCCGTTGTCGCGGCACCATTTGGAGAGCGAGTTGTGCGCCGCCCAGCCGAGGGTGAGGTAGTCCGACATGATGATCGGCGTGCCGATCTCCTTGGCGTATTCGGCGCGCTTGTAGACCTCCTCCATCGTCGCGGCGGTCACGTTCATGTAGTGGCCCTTGCGCTCGCCGGTCTCGGCTTCCGACTTCTCGATTGCCTCCTGGCAGAAGTCGAAGCGGTCGCGCCAGCGCATGAAGGGCTGCGAGTTGACGTTCTCGTCGTCCTTGGTGAAGTCGAGGCCGCCGCGCAGGCACTCATAGACGGCGCGGCCGTAGTTCTTGGCCGACAGGCCGAGCTTCGGCTTGATGGTGCAGCCGAGCAGCGGCCGGCCGTACTTGTCCATCTTGTCGCGCTCGACATTGATGCCGTGCGGCGGGCCGAAGCAGGTCTTGACGAACCAGATCGGGAAGCGGACGTCCTCCAGGCGCAGCGAGCGCACCGCCTTGAAGCCGAAGACGTTGCCGACGAGCGAGGTGAAGACGTTGACGACGGAGCCTTCCTCGAACAGGTCGGCGGGATAGGCGATGAAGGCGTAGAAGGCGTCGTCGGAGCCGGGCACGTCCTCGATGGCGTAGGCGCGGCCCTTGTAATAGTCGAGATCGGTCAGAAGGTCGGTCCACACCGTGGTCCAGGTGCCGGTCGACGATTCGGCGGCGACGGCGGCGGCGGCTTCCTCGCGCGGCACGCCCGGCTGCGGGATGACCTTGAAGACGGCGAGGACGTCGGTTTCCTTCACCTTGTAGTCCGGTTCCCAATAGGTCGACCGGTATTCCTTCACGCCGGCCTGATAGCTCTTGCTCATCGACAATTCTCCTCTTCCTCCCGCCACCGCGCCATGCGCAGGCAGCGGGACCGCCGGCGGCGATCCGCGCGGAATGTCTTCAGAAATCGGATTAATTGACAGTAAAATGATTTTACGATTTCATTTAACGATCATTTATCGATGGATTGAACGATGTCCCTGCATCACGCGACCCTGCGCCAGCTCAAGGTGTTCGACACGCTGGCGATCCACGGCTCGGTGGTGCGCGCGGCGGAAGTGCTGCATCTGACGCCGCCTGCCGTCTCCATCCAGGTCAAGCAGCTGGCGGAAACGGTCGGCCAGCCGCTGGTCGAGCAGATCGGCAAACGGCTGCACCTCACCGCGCACGGCCGGGTGGTGGCGCGCGCCTGCCGCGACATCTTCGGCCGCATCGAAAGCCTCGGGCAGGAACTGGCGGCGCTGCACGGGCTGGAAAGCGGCTCGCTGTCGGTCGCCATCATCACGACGGCGAGCTATTTCGTGCCGCGCCTGCTCGGCGATTTCTGCGAGGACCATCCGGGTATCGCGGTCGCCATGCATGTGGGCAACCGCGAGACGGTGCTGGAGCGCATGGAGCGCAACGAGGATGACCTCTACATTCTCGGCCAGCCGCCGGACAGCGCCCAGATCACGGCCGCGCCCTTTGCGCCGAACCTGCTGATCGCGGTCGCCGCACCCGGCCATGCGCTGGCGGGCGAGGCGAGAATCAGCCCGAAGCGGCTGGCCCGCGAACCGTTCATCGCGCGCGAACTGGGTTCGGGCACGAGGCGCGCAGCCGAGGAGTTCTACGCGGAATCAGGACTTGTTCCGAGCATCCGCATGGAGCTCGGCAGCAACGAGGCGATCAAGCAGTCGATTGCCGGCCATCTCGGCATTTCCATCCTTTCGGAAAGCACCGTGCGCGGCGAACTTGCGAGCGGCGAACTCGTCAGGCTCGATGTCGAAGGGCTGCCGCTCAGACGGCAATGGTACGCCGCCTGCCCGAAGAACAAGATGCTGTCGCCGGCGGCGAAAGCCTTCCGCGCCTACCTCGAAAGCCGGGCACAGGTGGAAACCCGAAGCGCAAACGGCACTTGACGGCGTTGGTGTTGCAAGAGACCGTGAGTGCCTTTGCCTGTCGGTCATTCGATGGCAAGTTGCCGGCAGCACAGGCAGGGTCGACGGCGAATTGACAGGACTTCTCGAGCAACTCGGTTACCGGCACCCTCGCGCCGATGAAATTGCCGCCGCCAGGCAATCGGCTCGCCGCGCCCGTGAAGCGGTCGCGAACGTCATCGTACCCGCGGCGGTGCTGAGCAGCGTTCCAAGGATTTCCTTTTCGGGAATCATTCCGAGCTCTCCCATCGGCGTGGCGTCCGGCGTTTCAAGTGATCTCGCCGCACAACCGGTCTGGTTCCTGCTGTCACCGACCTGGTCGATCGACGACGCAGAAGTAGTCAGGACCATCCGCGAGCACGCCGTCCAGCATCGCCTCGACAATCCCGGCCACCGTTTCATTTTCATCTGCAACGATCCCGCCGAAGTTGCGCGCCTGCAGGAGAGCGGCGAGGCGGCCTTCCTCTTCAACAAGACGGCGATGGTGAACGAGGGCGTGTTCCGGCCGCTTTGGGGCGTACGCCGCGAGTTCGACGCCATCTACAACGCCCAGCTTGTGGGGTGGAAACGGCACGAATTGTCCCTTGGTGTCGGGCGTTGCGGGTTTCTTTTCTACCGCGCTTCGGTTTCGGACAACGAGGCGGCCGAGGAGAAAGCGATCCGCGCCCGCCACGCCGAAGTGGCCCCGGGCCACGTTTTCATCAACGAGGTCGACGCCGCCGGCCGTCCCGTCCGGCTTTCGCCCAGAAAGGTCAACCGGCACCTCAATCGCGCTGCCGTCGGGCTTTGCCTGTCGGTGGTCGAAGGGGCGATGTTCGCCAGCACCGAGTATCTGCTTGCCGGCTTGCCGCTCGTCACGACGCCGAGCCACGGCGGACGCGATGTTTATTTCGACCCGGAATTCTGTCTGACCGTTCCGCCCGATCCGCGCTCCGTCGCCGAAGCCGTCGCCGCCCTGAAGGCGCGCGCAATTCCCACGGCCCATGTTCGGATGCGGACGCTGGAGCGGCTCGGCAGTGCGCGGAAGCGTTTCCTTGACCTGTTGAACACCATTCTGGTCGAAGCCGGCGAGCCGCCGCGCTTCGGCGCGCCCTGGCCGTTTCGCAAGAAGGTCACGATGGAATGGCAGCCAATGGCCGCCGCGGCCCACCGCTTGGCCCAAGGCGAGGTCGACGGCTTCGAGCCGGCGAATTCGAACCGGCTCGCGGCGCAAGCGGGGCGCTGGGTCCGCCGGCTTGTCCCCGGCGTCCGGTGACATGGCGGCATGGATCTCCCGGACAGACCGCTTTCGCCTTCGAGCGGCGTTCGCGCGGCCATTCGTCCTTTTGGCCGCGCGGTTCCCCCGCATTGGCCTTTTGGGAACGCTCGCCGCGCGGTTGGCGTTTGTCCGCTCGGTCTATGGTGTGCGGATCCTCAACACCCCGGGCGACCGGACGTTTGAACTCTGCGCAACCGGATACGGCCCGTTCGTCGCCGATACCATCGCGGCCTTTCGCGGGTCCTTCGTCTTCCTCGACATCGGTGCGAATCTGGGGCTGTTCAGCCTTCTGGCGGCGCGCAATCCGGATTGCCGGAGGGTCTTCGCGTTTGAACCGATCCCCCGGACGTTCGACGTCCTTCGCCGGAACATCGCGCACAACAGTGCCGATATCGTCCGACCCGTGCGCGGCGCGATCTTTTCATCGGCTGGGCCGACCGTCCCGATGACCTTCCCGCCGACCCACTCGGGAATTTCGAAGGTGACGGACCGTGCTGGCGGGGCAGTCGACGTGCCTGTCATCACAGCGCCGATGCTGGACGAGATCGTCGGAGCACCGCAAACCATCATGGCGAAGATCGATGTCGAGGGGACCGAACCGGAGGTCCTCTCGGTGTTGAAGGCCACCGGATTCTGGCCTTCGATACGGGAAATCATCGTCGAGATCTCCCTGCGCAATCTCGGCGATCGGCGCCGGGGAGAGGTCCTCGGGTTCCTCGCCGCCGAGGGTTTCCGCGAAGCGGCGCGCCGGGGCAGCGACGATCATTATGACGCGCATTTTACCCGTACCTTGCCGGTCAACGCATCGCCTTGGGGGGCTAAATGATTGACCGAAAAGTGCTTTGTTGATATTCGCCGGCGCGATCAAGAATTGGACCGCGCCCTGGCGTGAACGATGCCCCGATGAATTCCCAGTTTGCTCCGACCGCCTATGTGATCAGCGCCCCGGACGTGGTCGCCGAGAATTTCGACGGACAGGTTGTCATCCTCAATCTCGCCAACGGCCACTACTTCAGCCTCGGCGGCATTGCCGGCGAAATCTGGCGCCTCGTCATGGACGGCGTCGGCCTGTCATCGATCGAGGAAAGCGTTGCCGCCCAGCGGCCCGAACTGCACGCCGGCGCGGTCGCCTTTCTCCAGCGACTCGTCGATCTCGGCCTCATCCGCGCCGAGCAATCGCTTCAGGCGGCGGGCGTTCCCGACGGATTGGAGTGGGGAACGGGCGCGCCGGAGCTCGAGACCTATGACGACCTGGCGGAATTGATTTTCGCCGATCCGATCCATGACGTCGACGAGCAGGCCGGCTGGCCGGTGCCGCGCTCGCCGCAGTGATCTCCGCGCCGGAACCGGTCTCGTTTCGCAACCTCCGCGCCTACGCCCAGGCGCGCATCGAGGCGGCCGTGGCCTATCCGCGGGATCGCCTTCATCACCGGCGTGTCGTCACCCCGGCACTCGAATGTGACGTCTGGTACTCCAGCGCGGCGCTTGCGGATCTTTACGAGGCACGGCTCGTCCGTCGAAATGAACCGTCATCCGGTACTCGACGGCATGTTCGGATTCACCTCCTCGATGCCTCGCTGGGGGATTGGGAATACCCGGCCGTCTGGGAGGAGAACGCCTGGTTTGCGACGCGCGAATTCGACAAGCGGCTCGCGCAAGCCGGCTTGCGCGGGATCTATCACGACGCGCCGTCATGGCAGTTTTTCGACGCCAGTACAGGGATCGGAGTCCATACGCTGCCGCGGCCGGATGCGGTTGCTCCGTGGGAGCCGGGCTCGCCGCTGCGCCTCTTCCTCCATTGGGCCCACGCGGCGGCGGGCATCCGCCTGACGCACGCCGCGACACTCGCCGCCAACGGAAACGGAGCGCTGATCGTGGGTTCCAGCGGCTCGGGCAAGTCGGGAACGACCCTTGCCGGCCTGTTGCACGGCCTCACCAGCGCGGGGGACGATTATGTGCTGCTTGACCTCGGCGAGGCCATCACCGCGCATGCGATCTACCGTGTCTTCAAGCAGGACGCGGAAGGCCTTCGTAGGGCAGGGCTCACGCCAGCCGTGGTCGGCGCCGGCGAACCCAACTGGCACGGGAAATATGAATTCGATGCCGCCCGTCTGGCGCCGCAGGCATTTGTCGAGCGGATGACCGTGCGCGCGGTTCTCATCCCGCAGGTAGCCCACGCGGCGCGGACCCGTTTCGAGCCCGTTCCGGCGGCGCGCGCCGCGCTGGCGCTGGCGCCCTCGGCTGTCTTCCAGCTATCAGGCGACATGGATGAGGGCTTTCGTTTCCTTGCCGAAATCGCAAGAAGACTGCCTGCCTTCCGGGTTCTGCTGTCGGAGAACCCCGCCGAGATCGCCGATGCGATCGGTGCCTTCCTTGAAAGCGAGGCCTGTCGTGCCCGTTAGCGTCATCATGCCGGCCCTGAATGCCGCGCGGTACATTCGGCCGGCGCTCGAATCGCTCCTGCGCGAGCGCGATGCGGTCGATCTCGAGATCATCGTGGTTGACGACGGGTCGACCGACGATACGCGCGAGATCGTCGCCGGCCTGGCCGACGCGTTTCCGCAGGTGCGGCTCCTGCGCAACCCGCGCAAGGGCATCGCGGCGGGTCGCAACACCGGACTCGAGAACCGGCGCAAGGATTGCCGTTTCGTGGCCTTCCTCGATTCCGACGACATCTCCTGCGCCGGGCGTCTTGCCCGCCAGAGGCGCCTGTTGCTCGACGATCCGGCAATCGACGCCCTGTACGGTCGGGTGCAGATGTTCTCGGTCTTTGATGAAACCACCCTCGGTCCGAAAAGCGGCAGCCCGACGAAGATCATTCGCGGGCCCTATCTGCAGTCGGCAATGTTCCGCTCGCCCGTCATCGACACCGTCGGGCGGTTTGACGAGAGTTTCCGCCAGGGTGACGATACCGACTTCGTATTGCGCCTCGTCGAGTCGGGCGCACGGCTCGTCCTCGATGACGAGGTCGCCGCCTATTATCGGCGCCACGACGCCAATGTGACGCTCAACACGGACGAGATGCGGCGCGAATTCGTATTGGCGAGCCTCAAATGGGCGGCGCGCAACCGGATCCGCAAGAAAGGCGAACTGCCGGCGGTGTTTTCGGAATTGTTCATGCGCCGCGACGAGATCGAAAAGGATTTCGAAGCGTGAAGCACTCCTATTCCGTCGTCATGCCAGCCCACAATGCGGCGTCCACCATTGCCGATGCGATCGCTTCGGTCATGGCGCAGAGCGTTGCGCCTCGCGTCATCCACGTGATCGACGATGGCTCCGACGACGCGACCGCCGAAATCGCGGCCGCCATGGGCGCGCCGGTCAAGGTCCTGCGCAAGGAAAACGGCGGGCCGGGGTCGGCGACGACGGCGGGATTGCGCCTGGTGGAGACCGATTTCGTCGCCACGCTCGACGCCGATGATCTGTGGTTGCCCAGGAAGATGCAGCGTCAAATCGAGATCCTCGCCGCCGATCCCGACCTCTCGGGCATTTTCGCCCTGGCGCGGCTGTTCCACGACGGAGAGAAACCCGATCCGGACGGCGCCAGCCCGGTCAAGCGACTGTGGACGCGGACGACGATGGTCTACCGGATGGACCATGCCCGCGCCATCGGCGACATGGCCGATTTTCCCGGATACATCGGCGAATTCATCGACTGGATCTCGCGCGGACGGGATCTCGGCCATCGTGTTGAAATTGTCGAGGAAGTGCTGGCCATGCGTCGGGTGCGGCCGGGGAGCCTGTCCTATCGCGCCGATGCCGAGAGTCAGAAGGGATATCTCCACGCCGTACGCAACGCGATTGCCCGCAAGCAAGGCGGTCGCGGACCGGAGAACCCATGACCGACGCCGCCATGCGGGCAATCCTGCGCAGTGCCTGGCCCGCGACCTCGATCGACCATCTGCTTCGCGCCGTTGCCTTGCCCGATTCCGCGCAGGCCGCCGACGCCTGGCGCCAATTCGAATCCGCCGCCGATTTCGACGCTCTCACATGGGGGGAGTTCCGCCTTGTCGGCCTGGCCGCCAAGCGCATCGCTGTTCTCGCCCCCGACAGCGTCATGCGACCGCGCATTGCAGGCATCGAGCGATCGCTGTGGTCGCGGAGCCAGTTGGCGATCGGCGAGGCGGGCACCGCGCTTCGGGCGTTGTCAGTCGCCGGCGTGCCGATCATGGCGATCAAGGGCGCCGGCCGCGCTGCGAGCAATGACCCGGCCGCGCGCGGGCGTGTCGTCAATGACATCGACCTTGTCGTGCGCGAACACGATATCGGCCGCGCCTACGACCTGCTCGTCGAGGATGGCTGGACACCGGCGGGAAGCGGCTCGCCGCTTTTCCAGCGCACGCGCCTTGGCACGGTCGTCGGCACCAATCTCGTGCGCGGACGCTTCGGCAACATCGACCTGCACCGCACGGCCTTCCATTCGCCCTTTGACGATCGCGCCGAAGACGACGCCATCTGGAACCGCGCCGCGACAGGGCGGCTCGGCTATGTCGAAGTCCGTATTCCTTCGCCAACCGACACGGTTCTGATCGCGCTCGCCCATGGCGCGCTCGACGCTCACAAAAGCAGCGACTGGCTGATGGACATCGCCTCGGCCACCGATGCGGGCGTCGATTGGGACCTGCTTGTCGACATCGCGCTCCGTCGCCGGCTGCAGGCGGCGGCGGCCATCGCGTTGAGCTATGTGGATGATCGGCTGCAGCGACGGGTTCCGCCGCCCGTGCTCCAGCAACTGCAAAGCGCCGCCGCCCGCCATCCGTTGGCATCGCTGGCGATCATCGCCGAAACCCGCCCCAAGGAACGCAGCTCGGCGGTCTTCTGGATCGCGCGTGCGTTCGCCAAGCAGAAACGCCTGTTGCGCCGCGAGCGCAAGTCGGTCTCGCCGCTCGTTTGGGCCTCCCTGCGTCCGGCGCGCGCGGCCTCTCATGGCGATCTGACCTCCGATCATCGTCTCGCGCTGCCGGGCCGAACGCCCGGCGTCCCGTGGCGCGGGCGTATCGACATAACACTCGCCGTCGAATGTCCCCGCACGTGGCGTCGTATCGACTTCGAGGTCAACGCCGGAAGTCGCCACCTGTTGCGCCTGAGGGCACTGGTCAGAGGGGGCAGGCGGCACATCGTGCCGCTGCGTTTCAGCTTCGACCTGTCGTTGGGCGGTGGCGATCCCGATCCGGTCCTGGTCGCGGTGCCCTCGCGCAGCTTCAACACCGATGCGCCAGAGGAAACGGTCGCGCGCTATGCCGCCGTGCGCTTCGGCCTGAGCGATTTGCGCGCCGCACGATCCCGGTGATGGGCCGGATCGGGCGAGGCGGTCTCAGAGCACGCCGCCGTCGACGATCAGCACCTGCGCCGTGACCATGCCGGCGGCCGCAGATGCCAGGAACAGGCACGAACCGACGATGTCGTCCGGCTGCATCGGGCGCTTGAGGCACTGTTGGGCGATCTTGGCGTCGAGCGCCGGCTTGGTCACCCAAAGGCGGCGCTGGCGTTCGGTCATCACCCAGCCCGGCGCGATGGCGTTGATGCGGATATTGTCGCGCCCCAATTTCCCGGCAAGGCCCTTGGTCAGGCCGATGACGCCGGCCTTCGCTGCCGAATAGGCGGGAAGCCCGCCGACATTGAGCATGAAGCAGGTCGAAGTGAAATTGATGATGCCGCCGCCGCCGGCGGCCCTCATGCCCGGTGTGACCGCCTGGATCGCGAAGAAAAACGGCCGCAGATTGATGGCGATCGTGTTATCCCAATAGTCCTCGGTGACGGCTTCCAGCTCGCGCCGGTCGTCCCAGGCCGCATTGTTGACGAGTGTGGTGACGGGGCCATGCGCGTTCGCAGCGGTCGTGACCGCTTTGCGAACGGCCTTCACATCGCGCAAATCCGCCTGGATGAACAATGGTGGATGCGCACAGCGCGGCTTCAATCCCTCGACAAGCGCGCGGCTGGCGCGGGTGTCGATGTCAATGAATGCGACTTTTGCGCCCTGGAGCGCAAAGCCCTCGGTCAGCGCAGCGCCAATGCCTGACCCGCCGCCGGTGATCAGCACCGACGCGTCCCTGAATTCGCCGTAGGTCGGCATGCTTTCCGTCCCCGCTGGAAAGAATTCCGATCAGCCCCGTCACCTGCTTTAGACGCGAACCGTAAACAATGACCGAACGGACAAGCCTTCCGATCCATCGGGAAACGGTTGTCCGAAGGTCTGCGGGCCGGACTCCGAAACGCGGATTTGCGGTTCCGCAGGGAGAAAAGCCGGGATAAGGTCTACGCGGGGCTCTTGGCGGGAGCGGCGGTAACTCGGTGAAAAGTCTTGATCGTAAACGGGTCCTCGTCACGGGTGGCGCGGGATTTCTGGGATCGCATTTGTGCGAGCGGCTGCTGCGCGACGGAAAACGCGTCCTGTGCGTCGACAATCTCTACAGCGGCGTAAAAGAGAATATCGCCCATCTGCTCGACCATTCGGACTTCGAGTTTCTCCGCCACGATGTGACGTTCCCGCTGTTTGTCGATGCCGACGAGATCTACAATCTCGCTTGCCCCGCATCGCCGGTCCATTACCAGCGCGACCCCGTCCAGACGACGAAGACGAGCGTCCACGGCGCCATCCACATGCTCGGGCTTGCGCGGCGCACCGGCGCCCGCATCCTCCAGGCATCGACCAGCGAGGTCTATGGCGACCCGGAGGTTCACCCGCAGACCGAGGCCTATTGGGGACGGGTCAACCCGATCGGCATTCGCTCCTGTTACGATGAAGGCAAGCGCTGCGCCGAGACGCTGTTCTTCGACTACCACCGCCAGCATGGCCTGGAGATCAAGGTGGTGCGCATCTTCAACACCTATGGTCCGCGCATGCATCCGGACGACGGGCGCGTGGTCAGCAATTTCATCGTCCAGGCGCTGCGCGGCGAGGACCTGACGGTTTACGGCGACGGCAGCCAGACGCGCAGCTTCTGCTATGTCGACGATCTGATCGACGCCATGGTGCGCATGATGGAGACCGCGCCCGCCGTGACCGGGCCCGTCAATCTCGGTAATCCGGCGGAATTCTCCATCGCCGACCTCGCCGCCAAGGTGCTTTCGATCGTCGGCGGGCCGTCAAGGATCGTTCGCAAACCGCTGCCCGGCGACGATCCGCGCCAGCGCCAGCCGGACATCGATCTGGCCCGCTCGCTTCTGGGCTGGTCGCCATCGGTCGATCTCGATACTGGCTTGGACCGCACAGTCGCGTATTTCCGGAGTTTGCTGTCCTGTTGATGTCGGCCGGAGCGTTCTTGCACCGCTTTTCGACGGCCCGGAACCTATGGCGATGGCACGCAAACAGGAAATTGAACGCGCCATTGCGGGCGAGGGGATCCTGTCTCTGATTGCGTTGCCTGTGGCGAATCGCCCGCCAAAGTGAGCTCGACGATTCGTGGGCCTGTGGATTCTGCACTAAGCTATTGTTTTAATGTTATTTACCTCCGGTAAACGCCATTTTCGCTGCCGAATTTCTGGTTCGTCCTCATCCCCAGGTCCCCTTGTGTCTTGGGCCGCGCGCGCCCTCCCGACGCTCGAAAAATCGGTCGAAGGGCGCTTTCCCGGGCTGGTCATGGTTAGCGAACCATAAAAAAACCGGCGGCCGGGCGTCCAAAACGTGGCAATTATGCAACAACGCTGAACGAAGCGGCCCGCAACCGGTTTCCGACGCGATTTGGCGATTGAAGCGGCCGGGCGCTTTTGTCATTACGGTCGCGAAGAAGGGGCGCCGAGCGCATCATCTTCATCATTGGGGATGGGATGGGACACTGTCCTTCAGAATAGCCCCGGACCCGTTCGAAACTTTGACTGGAGGTCAGAAAATGAACATCAAGAGCCTTCTCATCGGCTCGGCTGCGGCTCTCGCCACGGTTTCCGGCGCTTACGCCGCCGACGCCGTCGTTGCCGCTGAACCGGAACCCATGGAATACGTCCGCGTCTGCGACGCGTACGGCGCTGGTTTCTTCTACATCCCCGGCACCGAGACCTGCTTGGCCATCTCCGGCTACGTCTGGTACCAGGTTGCGACCGAATCGTGGGCCAATGATGGTGACACGTTTGCCTATCATTTCGGTGCTCCGTTCCAGACCGCAGGCCCCGGCTACTACGTTGACGGAAGCGGCTTCTACAAGAACATCCGCGCTCGCGTGAACTTCGACGCCCGCACGGAAACCGAGTGGGGCACGCTGCGCTCCTACATCCGCATCCAGGGCTCGGGCAACGGCTATCTGGCCGACCTCGGCACCGCGGTTGACCAGGCCTACATCCAGCTCGGCGGTCTCGATCTCGGCTACTCCGAATCGTTCTACGTTGACGACCATATCTCCGGCGCGATGAACTACGGCTCGCATTCCTGGACCGGCCTGTCCTATGGCTACCAGCAGCGCGCCCGTATCGGCTATCGCTTCAAGGGCGGCAACGGCTTCTTCGGCGTGATCGCCCTCGAAGACGACGCGCTCAACGGCAATGGCTACATCCCGGATGTCGTCGCCAAGGTCGGCGTGCAGCAGGATTGGGGCTGGGCGGCTGTCGCGGCTGCTTGGGACGAGTCCGATGCGTCGGTCGCGGTCAAGGCCGGCTTCCAGGTCAACGTTCCGAACATGCCGGGCTCGTCGCTCCGCGTGATCGGCCAGTACACCAACTCGCAGACCAACATGTACGGCGCTGCGTTTGATGGCGGTCTGGCGGCCATGGATATCGCCAACTGGTCGATCCTGGGTTCGTACAACCAGCAGTTCAACGAGAAGTTCGGCGCCTCGCTCGGCGTCCAGTACTTCAACGGCTTCGGCGCTGTGAACGGCTACGTTGTCGAACTGTCGGGCGTCTACATGGCGACCCCGAACCTCGAACTGCGCGGCGAACTCGGCTATGCCAAGTCGACCGGCTACGACGGCACGCTGTCGGGCTACCTGCGCGTCACCCGCTACTTCTGATCCTTTCCGGATCGGTTGAAGGAAAACCCGGCCGGAAGGCCGGGTTTTTCTTGTTCTGGACCCGCAATCGCCGCTGATTCGGACGCACCCGACCGTCTTCAGTCCACGGTGGCGAGGAAGGCGGCGATTTTTGCGGGCAAATTGCCGGTTTCGAGCAGCGGTGCGTGACCTTGCCCGTCGACGACGACGGAGGTGAAACGCGGATGGCGTTGCGCCATGTCGTCGAGGGTCGCGGCCGAGAGCAGGCGCGAATTGGCGCCGCGAATGGCCATGACGGGAATGTCGCGCAACCCCTCGAATTGCGGCCACAGTTCCGGAAGCGGCTGCGAAAGATCGACCGCGGCGACGGTCTTTGTGAGCGCAGGATCGAAATCGGGTACCGGGCGGCCGCTCTTCTCCTTGTAGATCGCACGGGTCATGCGCAGCCAATCGGCATCCGCCAGCGCCGTGAAGGCTTCGTCATTGGCGGCTTTCACGATGGCCGCCGCCTCGGACCAGTCAGCCGGCTTCGGCATGCGCGTCAGATAGGCGCGGATCTGCGCCAGTCCTTCGGCCTCGATCCGCGGTCCGACATCGTTGAGGATTGCGGCGCGAAGCAGGGCCGGGCGCATCGCGGCGAGGATCATGATGATTAGCCCGCCGCGCGATGTGCCGACGAAGGCGGCTTGGGGGATGTCGAGTGCAGCAAGTCCCGCGAGCACATCCCCGGCTTCCACCACGGGATCGTAGGTCTTCCAGTCCGGCGCCCATGCCGACTCGCCACGGCCTCGATAGTCGAAAACCACGACGGGTCGCGGACGCGCCGGATCGCGTGACAGGAGCAGTGCCAGTTCGTGGAAGTCGCGCGCGTTGCGCGTCAGTCCCGGCAGGCAGACGACGGGCAACCCCTTGTTCGCGCGGCCATAAACACGCGCATGGAGCCGCAATCCGTCCTGCGACGTGTAGTGGAAATCCTCAAACCCTTCGGTCATGGCTATCCTCCGGGATTGACGATAGGGCGCGCCGGCCGGCGGCGGCAAGGGCCAACAGGTTCGGGAAGGCGGACATTGCCGGCACGAGGACTTCGCCGCCAAGGAAATTCGCGAGGCGACAAGCCTTGCGGCGCCGGAGCCGCAAGATTATGGTGCGCCGCCTTCCGGCCCGCTTCGGGGCCTGGTTTCTGGAGTTTCCGTCGTCATGTTCTCAGGCTCGATCCCCGCTCTCGTCACGCCGTTCAAGGCCGACGGAAGCTTCGACGAGAAAGCGTTCGAGAACTTCGTCGACTGGCAGATCGCCGAAGGATCGAACGGTCTGGTGCCGGTTGGCACCACCGGCGAATCGCCGACGCTAAGCCATGCCGAACATGGTCGGGTGGTTGAGGTGTGCGTCGCGATCGCCAAGGGGCGCGTGCCGGTGATCGCCGGCGCCGGGTCGAACAACACGGTCGAGGCGATCGCGCTGGCGCAGCACGCGGAAAAGGCGGGCGCCGACGGGGTGCTTGTCGTTACGCCCTATTACAACAAGCCGAACCAGCGCGGCCTCTACGAGCATTTCGCGGCAATCGCACGCGCCACGAAGCTGCCGATCGTCATCTACAACATCCCGCCGCGTTCGGTGATCGACATGACGCCGGAGACGATGGGCCGCCTGGCGCATGATTTCGACAATATCGTCGGCGTCAAGGATGCGACCGGCAAGATCGAACGCGTCTCGGAGCAGCGGGCGAGCTGTGGCAAGGATTTCGTCCAGCTTTCCGGCGAGGATGCCACGGCGCTCGGCTTCAACGCCCACGGCGGAGTCGGGTGCATTTCGGTCACGGCCAACGTGGCGCCGCGCCTCTGCGCCGAATTCCAGGACGCGATGGCGGCGGGAGATTGGGCCAAGGCGCTGGACTATCAGGATCTTTTGATGCCGTTGCATCAGGCGATCTTCACCGAGGCCGGTGTTTCAGGGACCAAGTACGCGCTGTCGAAGTTCGGCCGCGTGGAAAATCGCCTGCGTTTGCCGATGGTACCGGTCGAAGCGTCTTCGGCCGCCCGTATCGACGCGGCGCTCGCTCGCGTCGGACTTGTCAACTGAGCCGGATAGCCCTCACGAGATCGCATGGCTTCCGACGATAAGGACAAGCGCGGCCGTACCGTCGCCGAGAACCGCAAGGCGCGCTTCAACTACGAAGTCCTCGACACGCTCGAGACCGGGCTGGCGCTGACCGGGACGGAGATCAAGTCGCTGCGCACCGGCCAGGCGAACATCGCCGAATCCTACGCCTCCATCGAAGGCGGCGAACTCTGGCTGATCAATTCCTGGGTGCCGGAATATCTGCAAGGCAACCGCTTCAACCACGAACCGCGCCGGCGCCGAAAATTGTTGGTGCAGAAGAAGGAACTTGCGCGCTTCGCCAAGGCGGTGGAGCGCGAGGGCATGACGCTCGTCCCGCTGAAAATCTACTTCAATGATCGCGGCCGGGCGAAGCTGCTGCTGGCCGTCGCGCGCGGAAAGAAACTGCACGACAAGCGCGAGACCGAGAAGTCGCGCGACTGGGATCGCCAGCGCTCGCGCTTGCTGCGCGACCGCGGGTGACGGTCGAAAAAGGCCCGATGATCCCGCTTGACACATGAAAAGGTATTCATATATAGAAGCGACAACGCCGGACGAACCGGCCCTGATGTAACATCCTTACGAGGGAGCTTCCCATGAACTTCGCCGCCCTGTTCAATCGCGGTTATGCGCCCATGCCCGAAGGCGTTGTCAGCCATGAGGAGATGGTCGAGGCCGTGAACACGCGCACCGCCACCATCGTCGATGTGCGCGAGGCCCATGAGTTCCGATCCGGCGCGATCGAAGGCGCGATCAACGTGCCAATGTCCGCCTTCAATCCCGGCGCCATCCCCGCCAACAAGCCGGTCATCGTCTATTGCCTGTCGGGCGCGCGCTCGTCCATGGCCAAGCAGATCCTTGAGGCCAATGGCTTCACCGACGTGAAGAACTATCGCTCCGGTATCGGCGTGTGGCGCATGCAGGGTGGCGCGCTGGTCTGAATCTAGTCTTTCAATGAATTGGCTATGTCGTTAAAAACATTGACGAACATGGCCTCGGTCAACCGGCCGGTATTGGTGTTGTAGCGCGAGCAGTGATAGCTCGAGAACAGCGCCAGCCGGCCGGCTTGCGTTTTCGCCCCATGCGCGAAGGGGTAGTCGGCGACGCGCCGGCCAAGCGTACGCACCGTCGATTGATGGGCGATCTGGCCAAGCGTCAGGATCGCCGACAGGTTCGTGAAGCGTTCGATCGTGGCGCTCAGGAATGGCCGGCAGGCATTGATCTCCGCGCCTTCCGGCTTGTTCTCCGGCGGCACGCAGCGCACGGCGTTGGTGATGGCCGTGCCGACGAGCCGGACGCCGTCGCCGGGGTGCGCCTGATAGACGCCTTCGGCGAAACCGAAGCGGATCAAGGTCCGGTAGAGCAGGTCGCCGGCGAAATCGCCGGTAAAGGGGCGACCGGTCCGGTTGGCGCCCCGAAGCCCGGGAGCCAGGCCGACGATCAGCAACCGGACCTGCTCATCGGGCGCGGCGAAGGTCGCCACCGGCGCATTGTGCCACTCAGGCTCCCGTGCCCTCCAATCGCCGATGAAAGCGTGGAGGCGAGGGCACCGGGCACAATCACGATCGGGCTCGGCCAGTCCGGCCATCATTCGTCGTCTTCGACCGCCGGTTCGGGGCGACGCGGCGGACGCTCCGACGGATCGCGTCCGATTTCGCCGCGCAAGGCCACAAGGTCCATGAAATCGTCGGCCTGGCGGCGCAGATCGTCGGAAATCATCGGCGGCTGCGTCGACATTGTGGAGACGACGGAAACCTTTCGACCGCGGCGCTGCAACGCCTCCACCAGCGAGCGGAAATCGCCGTCGCCGGAGAAGATCACGTAGTGGTCGACGACATCGGCCAGCTCCATCGCATCGATGGCGAGCTCGATATCCATGTTGCCCTTGATCTTGCGCCGGCCGGTGGCATCGGTGAATTCCTTGGCCGGTTTGGTGACGACCTTGTAGCCGTTGTAGTCGAGCCAGTCGATCAGCGGGCGGATGGAGGAGTACTCCTGATCCTCCACCAAGGCCGTGTAGTAGTAGGCGCGCAGCAGGTAGCCGCGCTTCTGGAACGCAGCCAGCAACTTGCGGTAATCAATATCGAATCCGAGCGACTTGGAGGTCGCATAGAGGTTGGCGCCGTCGATGAAGAGCGCGATTTTTTCGCGAGGGTCGAACATCCGCAATGCCTTTCTTTGAAATGGATGAATCGAATGCCCGATAGGTAGCGACGCCCCCTTGCTTTCGCAAGCACGCGGGAATTGCGCACGCGTATGGATTTTTCTTGTTTTTGCCGACGGCAACGGCTAAGAGCCCACCTCAATCCCGAAAGCCCGTTGTTTTTCAAGAGGCATGCCATGGCTCGCGTCACCGTCGAGGATTGCGTCGACAAGGTACCCAACCGTTTTGATCTCGTCCTTCTGGCCAGCCATCGTGCCCGCCAGGTGTCCCAGGGCGGGCAGATCACCATCGATCGCGACAACGACAAGAATCCGGTCGTAGCGCTGCGCGAGATCGCCGAGGAGACGCTTTCTCCCGGCGATTTGCGCGAAGACCTGATCCACTCGCTGCAGAAGCATGTCGAAGTCGACGAGCCGGAAGCGCCTGTTGCCCAGATCGCCGGCGAGGCCGCGAGCGTCGTGGAAGAGGACGAGGCCGACGACAACATCGCCTTCGACCGCATGTCCGAGGAAGAGCTCCTGGCCGGCATCGAAGGCCTGGTGGCGCCGGAGAAGAACGACGACTTCTGATCGCGGGCCAATCCGCCCCTTTCGCGGCCGCCGGGCCGCCGCTATCCTGATACGGGCGTCGCTTGACTGCGGCGCCCGATTTCTTTCGATGCGGCAAGGGAACCGGCGCCGATGATGCGGCACTACGAGCTGATCGAGCGCGTCCAGCGCTACAAGCCGGACGTGAACGAGGCGCTGCTCAACAAGGCCTATGTCTACGCCATGAAGAAGCACGGCGACCAGCGCCGCGCATCGGGCGATCCCTATTTCTCCCATCCCATCGAAGTCGCGGCCATTCTCGCCGACATGCGCCTCGATGAATCGACCATCGCGGCGGCGCTGCTGCACGACACGATCGAGGACACCACCGCCACGCGCGAGGAAATCGATACGATGTTCGGCGCCGACATCGGTGCGCTCGTCGATGGCCTGACCAAGCTCAAGCGCCTCGACCTCGTGTCGAAAAAGGCCGAGCAGGCGGAAAACCTGCGCAAGCTGCTGCTTGCCATCGCCGATGACGTCCGCGTCCTGCTCGTCAAGCTCGCCGATCGGCTGCACAACATGCGAACGCTCGGCCACGTGCCGGAAGCCAAGCGCCTGCGCATCGCCGAGGAGACCATGGACATCTATGCGCCGCTCGCCGGTCGCATGGGCATGCAGGACATGCGCGAGGAACTGGAGGAAATCGCCTTCAGCTACATCAATCCCGCCGCCCACCGGACGGTGACGGAGCGCCTGGAAGATACCGTCCAGCGCAACCAGGGGGTCATTGCCGAGATCGAGAAGGCGCTGATGGCGCTTTTCGACAAGTACAAGCTGCGCGCCCTGGTCAAGAGCCGCCGCAAGAAGGCCTGGTCGGTCTTCCGCAAGATGGAAACGAAGGGTCTGTCCTTCGAGCAATTGTCCGACATTTTCGGCTTTCGCGTCGTCGTTGAGTCCACGGATGACTGTTATCGGGCGCTCGGGGCGATCCATACGACCTGGCCGATGGTGCCCGGCCGCTTCAAGGACTACGTCTCGACCCCCAAGCAGAACGACTACCGCTCGCTCCACACCACCATTGTCGGGCCGTCGCGCCAGCGCGTCGAGTTGCAGATCCGTACCTTCGAGATGGATTCCATCGCCGAATACGGCGTTGCGGCGCATTCGATCTACAAGGACGCCAGCCACGACACGAGCCTCGCCAACGGCCACAACCTGTCGAAGGATACCAATGCCTATGGCTGGCTGAGGCGCACCATCGCCCAGCTTGCCGAAGGCGACAGCCCCGAGGATTTTCTCGAAAACACCAAGCTGGAGCTGTTCCAGGACCAGGTGTTCTGCTTCACCCCGAAGGGCCTGTTGATCGCTTTGCCACGTGGCGCTACGCCCATCGACTTCGCCTATGCGGTGCACACGGGAATCGGCGATACCTGCGTCGGCGCCAAGATCAACGGCCGTGTCATGCCCGTGATCACCGAGCTGAAAAACGGCGACGAGGTGGAAATCATCACGTCGAAGGCGCAGGTTCCGCCCGCCGCCTGGGAATCGATGGTCGTCACCGGCAAGGCGCGCGCAGCCATCCGCCGCGCCACCCGCAACGCGATCCGCAAGCAGTATTCGGGGCTCGGCGAGCGCATTCTCGAGCGCGCCTTCGAGCGGGTCGCAAAGACCTTTTCGCGCGACCTGCTCAAGCCTGTGCTGCCGCGCCTGGCGCGCAAGGAGGTCGAGGACGTGCTGGCCTCCGTCGGGCGCGGCGAACTGGAATCGACCACGGTACTCAAGGCGGTCTATCCCGATTTCAAGGAAGAGCGCGCTTCGGGGACGACGGGCAAGGTCCGCGAGGAGGGCTGGTTCAACCTGCGCAATGCCGCCGGTATGATCTTCCGCGTGCCTGGCCTCGGCTCGCGCCGCGAGAAGGAAGAAGACAAGGTCGGGCAGGCGGTGCCGATCCGCGGTGTGCAGGGCGAACTGCCCGTCCGGTTCGCGCCTGAAGGCGCGGTTCCTGGCGACCGGATCGTCGGCATCATCCAGCCGGGCAGCGGCGTGACGATCTATCCCATCCAGTCGCCGGCGCTGGCCGCCTTCGACGACCAGCCCGAGCGCTGGATCGACGTTCGCTGGGACATCGACGAAAAGACCCGCGAGCGCTTTCCCGCCCGCATATCGGTCACCGCGATCAACGAGCCCGGATCGCTCGCCCTTATCGCCGGCGTCGTCGCCGCCAACGACGCCAACATCCACACCTTGTCGATGGCACGCACGGCCCATGACTTCACCGAGATGTTCATCGATCTCGAAGTCTGGGATCTCAAGCATCTCAACCGCTTGCTTTCCCAGCTCAAAATCGAGAAGAGCGTCTCCGAGGCGAAACGAGTCAACGGGTAAGACGGACATGGACGTGAACGAGGTGCTGGGTGTTTTCCGCGAGGCGGGCGCAATCCTCGAGGGTCACTTCATCCTGACCTCGGGGCTGAGAAGCCCGGTATTCCTCCAGAAGGCCCGGGTCTTCATGCATCCGGACAAGACGGAGAAATTGTGCCGGGCGCTTGCCGGACAGATCGCCGCGAAGGTTCCCGGCCCGATCGATTACCTGGTCGGTCCCGCGGTCGGCGGCCTGATCCCCGCCTACGAGACCGCCCGTCATCTTCATGTCCCGGCGATCTGGGTGGAGCGCGAGGGCGGCGAGTTCCGCCTGCGCCGCTTCGAGATCGCGCCCGGCGCGCGCGTCGTCATCGTCGAGGATATCGTGACTACCGGGTTGTCGATCCGAGAGACGGTGGATTGCATGCGCCGGCTCGGCGCGGAGGTCGTTGCCGCCGCCTGCATCATCGACCGATCGGCCGGCAAGGCCGATGTCGGAGTGCCGCTTGTAGCGCTCGCCCAATACGAAGTCCCGGCCTACCCCGCCGACGCATTGCCGCCGGAACTCGCCGCCATTCCGCCGGTCAAGCCGGGAAGCCGCAACATCTGATCATTGCCGCCATCGCCCTGTGCGATTATATGCGCGGCTTGAAGCGCGGTGGCGAATGCTGTTCCAGCGAAGACAACCGGAAAGTGCGTGGCAAAAGATGCGCGTGGCTGTTTGGCCGCGCAGTTCCTATGCGCGATCGCTGCGTTATGTGGTCAAACGTATTCTTCGGCTGCGCGCCACGCCGCACGCCATCGCCATTGGCGTGGCCGCCGGCGTGTTCTCCGCCTTCAATCCGTTCCTGGGGTTGCACACGCTGATGGCCATGGCGCTCGCCTGGGCCATCTCCGGCAACATGATCGCCGCCGCGATCTCCACCTGGTTCGGCAACCCGCTGACATACCCGTTCATCTGGGCCGGGACATGGGAGATCGGCGAACTTATCCTCCGGGGCGGCGTGCCGTCATCCATGCCGCGCCTGGCGCATGGGTCCATGTCGTTCGAGCGTTTGGGTGAATTGTGGAACCCGCTGGTCATGCCGATGCTTGTCGGATCGGTTCCGGCGGGAATCGTGGCGGGTTTCGCGGCCTACTGGCTGGCGCGTCAGGCAACGACTGCGTTCGCCAATCGTCGCGCCCACCGCCTTGCCGAGGCCCGCGCACGATGGGAGGCGCAAGCGTGATCATTGGCATCGGTTCGGACCTGATCGATATCCGTCGTGTCGAAAAAACCCTGGAACGCCACGGCGAGCGCTTCATCGCCCGCGTCTTCACCGAAACGGAGAAACGCAAATCGGAAGGCCGCCGCCTGCGTGCCGCGTCCTATGCCAAGCGTTTCGCCGCCAAGGAAGCTTGCGCCAAGGCGCTGGGTACCGGGCTTTCGCGCGGGGTGTTCTGGCGCGACATGGGCGTGGCCAATCTGCCCGGTGGCAAGCCGACCATGCAGCTGACCGGCGGTGCGGCGGCGCGCCTCGCGCAGATGCTCCCGTCCGGCCACCGCGCCGTCGTGCACCTCACCATTACCGATGACTTTCCGCTGGCGCAGGCCTTCGTCATCATCGAGGCGGTTCCTGGGAACTGAAGACCCGGCCGTTGTGGCCGCCGTTGCCCCGCCCGAGACGAACGGCTAAGAGGGGCGCCGAACGGAGAGACGACAAGCGTGTCTGAAAATACGGGTAAGGTCGAGAAAAAAGGCGGCGTCGGCGAAACCATCAGCGTTATCGTCCAGGCGCTGCTGATTGCCATCGTCATCCGGACATTGCTGTTCCAGCCTTTCTCGATTCCCTCCGGATCGATGCGCCCGACGCTGCTCGAGGGCGACTATCTGTTCGTGACCAAATGGGCCTACGGCTATTCACGCCACTCGATGCCGTTCTCGCCGAACCTCTTTTCAGGCCGCATTTTCTTCTCCGAACCCAATCGCGGCGATGTCGTCGTGTTCAAGTTCCCGCCCAATCCCTCGGTCGACTACATCAAGCGGTTGATCGGCCTGCCGGGTGACAGGATCCAGGTGAAGGACGGCGTGCTGTACATCAACGACGTCGCGGTTCCGCGCGAAAAGGTCGGCCAGATCGACAATCCCGACATCACCGAGGTGAACCGGCCGGTCGATGTCTACCGGGAAACCCTTCCCAATGGCGTGTCCTATGACACGCTGGACATCGATCCCAATTCCATTGGCGACAATACGCGTGAATTCACCGTTCCCGCCGGCCATTATTTCATGATGGGCGACAACCGTGACAATTCTTCCGACAGCCGGTTCAATGTCGGGAATGTCCCGGTGGAAAACTTGGTCGGCCGCGCGAACTACATCTTCTTCTCCATCGCCGGCGGAGCAAGCCCGTTGGAGATCTGGCGCTGGCCATCCGAGTTGCGCCTCGACCGCTTCTTCAACCGGGCCTATTGAGGCCGACGTGGCCAAGCGTTCCGGACTGGATCGGGCCGCGGCGGCGCTGGCCGAACGCACCGGCCATGTCTTCGCCGATCGCGATCGCCTCGCACGGGCCCTGACGCATCCGTCGGCGCGCGGCGAAACCGGCGCGGACTACGAACGGCTCGAGTTCCTCGGTGATCGCGTCCTTGGCCTCGTTGTTGCCGATCTGCTTTTGCGCCGCCACCCCGATGCCGCCGAGGGCGAATTGGCGCTCAGGCTCAACGCCTTGGTCAATGCCGAGACGCTGGCCGGGATCTCGGACGAAGTCGGATTGGCGGAGTTTGTGCGCACCGGTTCCGAAATCTCCGTCGCTTCGGCCAAGCGGCTGAAAAATCTTCGAGCCGACACGCTCGAGGCGCTGATCGCCGCGATCTATCTCGATGGCGGGCTCGAATCGGCGCGGCGCTTCGTCGAACGCTATTGGAGCCATCGCGCCGATGCCGGGCTTCCGGCCAGGCAGGATTCCAAGACCGCATTGCAGGAATGGGCTCATCGCGTCGATGGAGCCACGCCGGTCTATGAGATCATCGGTCGCGAGGGACCCGACCATGCGCCGCTGTTCCGCGTGCGCGTGAGCGTCGGCTCGCGCCAGCCAGTGGAAGGCGAGGGCGGTTCGCGCCGCGCGGCCGAGCAAGCCGCCGCCGCCGCGATGCTGGCCCGTGACAGGGGCGAGGAAAACGGATGAACGAAACCGCGAATGCCACCCGCGCCGGGTTTGTCGCCCTCATCGGAGCGCCGAACGCCGGCAAGTCGACCCTCGTCAACCGGCTGGTCGGCACCAAGGTGTCGATCGTCAGCCACAAGGTGCAGACGACGCGCGCGCTTGTGCGCGGCATCGCGCTGAAAGGCCAGGCGCAGATCGTCCTCGTCGACACGCCCGGCATCTTCCGCCCCAAGCGTCGCCTCGATCGCGCCATGGTGTCGACCGCCTGGGGCGGCGCCAAGGATGCCGACATCGTCCTGATTCTCATTGACGCCGAGCGCGGCCTGACCGGCGAGGCGGACGAGCTGGTTCGTGCCGCCGCCGCGATCAGGCATCCCAAAGCGCTGGTGCTCAACAAGATCGACCGCGTGCGCCCCGAGGCATTGCTGAAGCTGACGGCCGAGATCAACGCCGCCGTCGCCTTCGAACGCACCTTCATGATCTCCGCCCTCAACGGGTCGGGCTGCGACGACCTGCTCGAATGGCTGGCTGTTGCCGTTCCCGAAGGTCCCTGGTTCTATCCCGAAGACCAGATTTCAGACCTGCCTATGCGCCAGCTCGCAGCCGAGATCACGCGCGAAAAGATCTATCTGCGCCTGCATCAGGAACTCCCCTACGCCGCCCATGTTGAGACCGAGGAATGGGAGGAAAAGAAGGACGGGTCGGTGCGCATCCGCCAGGTGATCTTCGTCGAGCGCGAGAGCCAACGTTCCATCGTGCTCGGCAAGGGCGGCCCGACGATCAAGGCCATCGGCGAGGCGTCCCGTAAGGACATCGCCGGTATCATGGAGCAGCCGGTGCACCTGTTCCTGTTCGTCAAGGTGCGCGAGAATTGGGGCGACGACCCCGAGCGCTACCGGGCGATGGGGCTTGAATTCCCCACCTGACCTGTCAAGGCTAGCGTCATGGAGTGGCGCGACGAAGGAATCATCCTCGGCGCTCGCAGGCATGGCGAGACATCGGCCATCCTGGAGGTCATGACCCGCGCGCATGGCCGCCACCTTGGCTTGGTGCGTGGTGGGCGTTCGCGCCGCATGCTGCCCGTTCTTCAGCCCGGCAACAGGGTCGAGGTCGGCTGGCGTGCCCGCCTCGACGAGCACCTCGGCAATTTCACCGTCGAACCGCTGACGCTTGCCGCCGGCCGCATCATGGAGAGCGCCTGCGCCGTCTTCGGCATACAGACGCTCAGCGCACATTTGCGCCTGCTGCCCGAACGCGATTCCCATCCGCGTCTGCACGAGGCGCTCGGCGTCGTCATCGACCATCTCGGCGAACCGCTGCTGGCTGCGGAGCTGATGGTCCGTTTCGAGCTGTTGGTCCTGGAGGAACTGGGCTTCGGTCTCGACCTGAGCGAGTGCGCGGCAACCGGCGCGCGCGAAAGCCTCGTCTGGGTTTCGCCCAAGACCGGCAGGGCGGTCTCGCGCGATGCCGGCGCGCCGTGGGCGGACAGGCTGCTGCCGCTGCCGGCCTTTCTGGATCTGGCGTCGGGATTGAGGGCCGATGCCGGCGCCGTTGCCGATGCCTTCCGCCTGTCGGGGCATTTTCTCGCCCGCCATGTCTGGGAAGCGCGCGGCATTGGCGAACCCCAGGCGCGCGCCGCGTTCCTCAACGCGGTGCTGCGCGGCGCGGATCGGGGCGAGGGGGCTGACGCGGCATGAGCGCGGCCGAGTTCTTTCCGGGCTACGAGGTGCCAGGTGTCGGCACCGTGCCGTTGGCCGATCTCGAGCGGTTTTCCGGCCTGGAGATCCTCCAGCGTATCATCGATCGTGCCTATCCGGGTCCTCCGATTGGCCAGCGCCTGAATTTCGGCATCACCGAAGCCGAACCGGGTCGCGCCGTATTTCGTGGCCTGCCGGGCGATCGTCACCTCAATCCGCTCGGCGGCGTGCATGGTGGCTGGACGGCGACGATCATGGATTCCGCCATGGCCTGCGCCGTGCAGACGCTGCTGGAAAAAGGCGAAGCCTACACCACGGCCGAATTCAAGGTGAACCTGATCCGCCCGGTGACATCGCGCACCGGCGAAGTCGTCTGCGAGGGCACGATTGTCCATCGCGGCCGCACCACGGCCGTGTCCGAGGGCCGCCTGTTCGACAAGGACGGCAAGCTGCTCGCCTTTGGCACCGAGACCTGTTCGATCTTTCCGTTGGCGCAATTGATGCAACGACAGCCGTGAGGCGTCGGGGGAGGCTGAATGTTCTTCTACGGCACGGAATGGTTTGTCATCCGCACCCTTGTGGTCGTCGCCCTTGTCGTCGTTGTGTGGCGGCAGAACAAGCGCCTTAAGGCTGCCGAATTCGAACTCGCCGGCCTGCGCGAACTGTTCCTGTCGCTGCGTTCCCGGTTGGAGGAAGGCGCCGCGATGCCGAAGGCGGTGCCGACGGAGGCAGCCACATTGCCGCAGAAAGACGCGGCGCAAGTCACGCCCGCACCGAAGAAGCCGGAGGAGGTGGCCGCGGCCCGAACCTTGCCCGAAACCTCTGAGAAAGAGAAGGTATCGGCAGAACCCGATGCCCAGGCAGCAAGAGGACCGTGGAACTCGCCATCGCAGGGTCCGTGGACCGAGGCCGCGCCCGAGCCGAAGCCCGATATCGAAACGGCGCTCGGTAGCCGTTGGGCGGTCTGGGTCGGTGGCCTGGCGCTGGCGCTCGGCGGCGCCTTCCTGGTGCGCTACACCATCGAGGCTGGCCTGCTCGGGCCGATGGCGCGCCTGGCGCTCGGCGGCCTGTTCGGCCTGGTATTGATCGGCGGCGGCGAATTCATCCGCCGCACCGGTTTTGTCGTCAAGGCGGCCGGCAACAATTCGGCGTATCTCCCCGCCATCCTGACGGCCGTCGGCGCCTTCACCCTGTTTGCCGTCGTCTATGCGGCGCACGGCATTTACGGCTTCATCGGCCCCGCGGCGGCCTTCGCATTGCTGGCGGCCGTGGCGCTCGCCACGATGGCGGCGGCGCTGGTCCATGGACAGGCGCTGGCGGGCGTCGGCCTCGTCGGCGCCTATGCGACGCCACTGCTGGTCGCCTCCAACGCCCCGAACGCTTGGGCATTGTTTATCGAAGTCGCCGTCGCGCTTGCGGGCGCGGCGTTCATTGCGCGCCTGCGCCGCTGGCAGCCGTTGATGCTCGCCGCCGAGATCGGTGCCGGCCTCTGGTTGCTGACCTACCTCGGCGACGGGGCATTCGACGGCGGCTGGCCAGCGGCTTTCATCGGCGTCGTGATGGTCGCCGTAATGGCGTTGCTGTGGATGCGCGGCCGCAAGGCCGCTGGCGAGGCGCGTCTTGCCGGTTTCGCCGATCCGGTCGGCATCGCGGTCGCCCTTCTTGTCGGCATCGCGGCGCTCGCACTTGCGACCGATGGCGATCTGCTGCTGGTCGGCGGCGCCTGGACCGCCACGGTCCTTCTCCTCGTCATGGCGGCCGCGGCACTGCTGCGGGTGGATGCGACGGCGCTCGCCATCGCATCGGGTCTGGCGGTGATCATCTTCGCGGTGCGTACCGTCCTCGGTGACGAATCGAGCCTGCTCCTGCTGTTGCGCGGGCCGGAAGTGCAAATCCAGTTCGTCCAGACCGTGCAGCGCCCCGATTTCCTGCGCCTGGCCTTGCCTGTCGGCGCCTTGCTGCTCGCCGGCGGCTTGTGGGCTGCCCGCCGCTTCGGTTCTGCGCCGCGCCGCGCCATGGTCTGGGGGGCGGTCGCGGGAATTCCGGCGACAGCGCTGCTGACGGCCTCTTGGCTGGCCTACGGCAATCCGGAGACCGATCTCCTCCACGCTGCCCTCCTGCTGCTTCTCGCCATCGTGCTGGCCGGAGGCGGCGAGTGGATCGGGCGTGATAAAAGGATGTTCGGCGGGCTGGCGCAGGCGGCCTTGTGGTCTGGCGCGGCGCTGGCGCTGCTGGCGGCCGTTCACGCCGGCAGCGGACCGGCGGGGACAACCATGCTTGTTGCGGCGGCGGCCATCGGCGCGGCAATGCTCTGGATCGCTCGCCCGGCTGCCATCCTCACCTGGATTACCGCCGGGTTCAGTCTCGTGCTGCTCGGCCGCATGGCCTTCGATCCGACGCTGGTCGGAGCGGACAGTCTCGGGACAACGCCGCTGTTCAACTATCTCCTGGCTGGCTACGGCCTGCCGGCGATCGCTTTCGCGGCCGCGGCCTGGGCACTCAAGCGCACCCCGCGTGGCTCGCCCGAGCTGGTGGCGCAGGGCATGGCGGTCGTGCTCGGCATGATCGGCGCTGGCATGCTCGTCCGCCATGCGATGAACGGCGGAGTGCTCGATGCCACCGAGCCGCGCCTCGCCGAAGTCGCTATCGACTCTCTGATCGCCATCGGCGCCGGCGCGGTGTTGGTCGCGCTCGACCGCCGCGCGGCAAGCCCGGTCTTCCGCTACGGCTCGATGGTTCTCGGCGCCATGTCCGTCGTCAGCGTGCTGGTCGGGCACCTGCTGGCGCTCAACCCGCTGAACACCAACGCCTCCATCGGGCCGTGGCCGGTCGTCGATCTGCTGCTGCTCGCCTACCTGCTGCCCGGCCTGGCGCTCGGCCTGCTGGCCCTGTTCGCGCGGCCCTACCGGCCGGTGTGGTGGGTCCGCACGCTGACGGCGGCAGGCGCCTTGATGGTGTTCGCCTGGTCGACGCTTTCGGTGCGCCGCATCTTCAAGGGCGAATTCATCGGCTCGTGGAAAGGCCTGGAGCCGCTGGAAACCTGGTCCTACTCGGCGCTGTGGCTGGCGCTCGGCGTTGTGCTGCTCGTGCTCGGCCTGCGCTTCAACTCGCTGGTGCTGCGCTTTGGTTCGGCCGCTCTCGTGGTGCTCGCCGTCGCCAAGGTGTTCCTGTTCGACATGGCCGAACTGGAAGGAGCGTTGCGCGCCTTCTCCTTCATCGCGCTTGGCCTCGTGCTGATCGGTATCGGCCTGTTCTATCAGCGGATGCTGACGCGCAAGGCCGGATAGGTCATTCCGCCGGTGCCAGGCGCTCGACCGGCTTCTCGATGATCGGCATGTGCACGATCGCCGCGAACAGGCCGAGCGCGACGCCGAGCCACCACACACCGTCATAGGAGCCGTAGAGATCGTAGAGGTAGCCGCCGAGCCAGACGCCGAGGAATGAGCCAATCTGGTGCGACAGGAAGACAATGCCGCCGAGCAGGCCGAGGTGGCGCGTACCGAACATGATCGCGACGAGCGCGTTCGTCGGCGGCACGGTGGACAGCCACAGCAGGCCCATGGCGACCGCGAATACGATGACCGAGGTTGGCGTCTGCGGCAGCAGCAGGAACGCCGTTACCGCTATAGAGCGGCCAAGATAGATCAACGACAGGAAATACGGCTTCGAATAGCGCTGGCCGATGACGCCGGACGCCAGCGAGCCGATGATGTTGAAGAAGCCGATCAGCGCCAGGGCGATCACGGCATAGCGCGCGTCGATGCCGATATCGCGGATATAGGCCGGGAAATGCGCGGTGATGAAGGAAACCTGGAAGCCGCAAACGAAAAAGCCGGAGGTCAGCAGCAGGTAGCTCTGGTGCCCGAAGGCCTCGCGCAGCGCCTCGCCGATCGACTGGTCCATGTCCTTGCGCGCCGCCGCGCCGCTTGATGCGTTGCCCGCAAGCGGAATGGCGAGCAGCGGGATGACCAGCATGGCGGCCGCCATCCAGACGAGAGCCTGCTGCCAGCCGACCGCGTCGATCAGGCCCTGCGACAGCGGCGCGAACAGGAACATGCCGGCCGAACCGGCAGCGGTTCCAATCCCGAAGACGAGACTGCGCCGTTCAGCCGGTACGTTGCGGGCAAAGGCGGCGAGGATGATGCCGAACGAGCCCGAAGCGATGGCAAGACCGACGAGCAGACCGCCGCCGAGGTGGAGCAGCGTCGGTGTTGTGCCGAACACCATCAGCCCCAGCCCGGACGCGTAGAGGCCGCCGGATAGCGCCAGCACGCGCCAGGTGCCGAACCTGTCGGCGATGGCGCCGAAGAACGGAACGCCAAGGCCCCAGGCGAGATTCTGGATGGCCATGGCGAGGCCGAAGGTGGAGCGGTCCCATCCGCGTTCGGCGAGCATCGGCAACTGGAAGAAACCCATCGCCGAGCGCGGTCCGAAGGTCAGCGCCGAGATGGCGCAGCCGCAGGCAATGAGCAGCAACGGGAGCGGCACGGCGCGCGCGGGAGTGGCGTTCATGATGTCCCTCAGCGTCTTTTGACGGGCGTGTTTGTCGCCTTTCCTTCCTTTTGAAGTCCCGATCGCAAGAGGGAAAGTGAAATGTTCCGATCAATCCATCGAATTGGCTTATGATCGGAATCGCCAGTCGGCCAAGGCTCTGCCTTGAATCGCCCGGCCAATGTCCCTAGTTATCGCCGCCACGCGCGAATGCCGCGCGTGTAGACGGAGGTGCCGCCATGACCGGATTGCAGCGCGAGACAGCTGGTGCCGCTCATACCGCCCGCGAGCGTTTCGGCATCGCGCCGATGCCCGAACTGGTCTGGAACGAGGAAGTGGCGCGCGAGACGGCACCGCTCTACGAGCGCGTCCGCCATCTCATTCCCGAGATCGAATGGCCGGTTCACGCACCCTATGTCTTCGCCATCAACCGGCTGAAGAAGGAGCGCAATGCCGTCATCCTGGCGCACAATTACCAGACCCCGGAAATCTACAATTGCGTCGCCGATATTGTCGGCGATTCCCTGCAGCTTGCCCGCGAGGCGACGAGAGTCGACGCCGACATCATCGTCCAGTGTGGCGTGCACTTCATGGCCGAGACCTCCAAGCTGCTCAATCCGGACAAGACGGTGCTGATCCCGGACATGAAGGCCGGTTGCTCTCTGGCTGAATCCATCACGGGCGAGGATGTGCGCCTGCTCAAGCAGGCCCACCCGGGCGTGCCGGTTGTCACCTATGTCAACACCTCGGCCGATGTGAAGGCGGAGAGCGATATCTGCTGCACCTCGTCCAACGCGGTGCGCGTCGTCGAGAGCCTCGGCGTCGATACCGTTTACTGCATCCCCGACGAGTACCTCGCGCAGAACGTCGCGGCGCAGACCAAGGTGAAGATCCTCACCTGGAAGGGCCATTGCGAGGTGCACGAGCGCTTCACCGCCGAGGAATTGCTGGCTTTCAAGGCGGCGACGCCGGGGCTCGAGATCGTCGCCCATCCAGAATGTCCGCCGGAGGTGGTCAGGGTCGCCGATTTCACCGGCTCGACCTCCGGCATGATCGGCTATGTCCGCGACAAACGCCCGCCGAAGGTCATGCTCGTCACCGAATGCTCGATGGCGTCCAACATCGCCTCGGAAATCCCGGAGATCGACTTCGTGCGCCCGTGCAATTTCTGCCCGCACATGAAGCGCATCACGCTGCCCAAGATCCTCGACAGCCTCGTCTATCTGAAGGAAGAGGTGAGGGTCGATCCCGCCGTTGCCGAACGCGCACGCCGCGCGGTCGAGCGCATGGTCAATCTGAAGAACTGAGCCGATGCCGATCCAGGCCCCCGAATACTACGCCCCGCAGACCTGGAGCGCGATCGACGATGTGGTCATCGTCGGCGGCGGGCTCGCCGGTCTGTTCTGTGCCCTGAAGCTGGCGCCCCGGCCGGTCACGGTTCTTGCCGCCGCGCCGATCGGACGCGGCGCGTCCTCCGCCTGGGCGCAGGCCGGGATTGCCGCCGCCATCGGCGAAGGCGACACGTTCGACAAGCATCTCGCCGACACCATCACCGCAGGCGCGGGCCTCGTCGACGGCAAGATGGCGCGGGGCATGATCGAGGAAGCGCCCGACCGCATCCACGATCTGCTTGCCTACGGTGTGCCGTTTGACCGCGACCTCGCCGGGCGGCTGGTGCAATCGCGCGAGGCGGCCCATTCGGAAAACCGCGTCGTGCGGGTCAAGGGCGACATGGCGGGCCGCGCCATCATGGAGGCGCTGATCGCCGCCGTGCACAAGACGCCCTCCATTCGTGTGCTCGAAGGCTTCATCGTCGAGGAACTGGCCACCGAAGGCCGCTACGTCGCCGGCGTCGTCGCTCGGCCCGATTTCGGCCAAGCGCGCAAGCGCGTCTTTTTTCCCGCCCGCTCGGTCGTCCTGGCGACCGGCGGCGTCGGTCATCTCTACAAGGTCACCACCAATCCGCTCGAGGCGAAGGGTGCGGGCTGCGGCATGGCGGCACGTGCCGGCGCGGTGATCGCCGATCCCGAATTCGTCCAGTATCACCCGACCTCCATCGACGTCGGCCGCGATCCCGCACCGCTCGCCACCGAAGCCCTTCGCGGTGAGGGCGCGATCCTGCTCAACAGGGCCGGCAAGCGCTTCATGCTGGATATCCACCCGGATGCCGAGCTTGCCCCGCGCGATGTGGTGGCGCGCGGCATCTTCGCCGAGGTGAAAAGCGGCCGCGGCGCTTTCCTCGATTGCACCAAGGCCGTCGGCGACAAGTTCGAGGAGCATTTCCCGACCGTGTGGGGCTATTGCCGGGAAGCCGGCATCGATCCGTCGCGCCAGCCGATCCCCGTGGTGCCCGCCGTGCATTATCACATGGGCGGCATTCTGACCGATGCGCGCGGCCGTTCCACCCTCGACGGGCTGTGGGCCGCGGGTGAAGTGACGTCGACGGGCGTGCACGGCGCCAATCGCCTGGCCTCCAACTCGCTCCTGGAAGCTGTCGTTTTCGCCGCGCGCATTGCCGAGGACATCCAGGGCATGCTGCCCTCGCCGAAACTCAATCCGTGGCCGGAGATCGAGACCCAGTCGGACGACGTGGTCACCGAGGCGGATAGCCCCGAGCTGACCCGCCTGCGCGAGCTGATGAGCGCCGAGGTCGGCGTGCTGCGCGACGAGGATGGCCTTCGCCGGGCCATTGCCGAAATCGGCGACCTGGAACGGCGCAACCGCAATGTCCGCTTCCAGAACATGGTGGCGACGGCCAAGCTGATCGCGGTCGGCGCGCTCAGGCGCCGCGAGAGCCGCGGCGGCCATTTTCGGACCGATTTCTCCGAGACGTCGGAGGCGTTTCACCGCCGCACCTTCCTCACTCTCGACGAGGCAAATCGCTTCGCTGCGTCGCTTTCGGTCGGAGCGGTCGCATGAGCACGCCCTTCATTCCGCCGCTGCTGGTTGAAGAGGCGGTGTTGGCCGCGCTCAAGGAAGACCTCGGCCGCGCGGGCGACGTCACCACGCTCGCCACGATCGCCCCTGACAGGCGCGCCACCGCGACGATCTCCTCGCGCGAGTCGGGTGTGCTGTCCGGCATGCCCTTCGCGGAAGCCGCCTTCCGGCTCATCGACCCGGCGATCCGTTTCGACATGATCCTCGCCGATGGCGCGCGGCTGAAGAAAGGTAGTGTCGTTGCCCGCATCGAAGGCCCGGCGCGCGGCATGCTCTCGGCGGAGCGCGTGGCGCTCAATTTCCTCATGCATCTGTCGGGCATCGCCACGGCGACAGCGGTCTTCAACGACCGCATCGCGCACACGAAGGCGCGCGTCACCGACACGCGCAAGACCATTCCCGGCATGCGCGCCTTAGCCAAATACGCGGTGCGCTGCGGCGGCGGCGTCAACCACCGCTTCGGCCTCGACGACGCCATTCTCATCAAGGACAACCACATCGCGGTCGCAGGCAGCGTCGGCGAGGCGGTTCGTGCGGCGCGCGCGGCCGCCGGGCATCTGGTCAAGGTGGAGGTCGAGGTCACGACGCTCGCCGAACTGGAGCAGGCGCTCGCTGCCGGCCCCGATGTGGTGTTGCTCGACAACATGGATGTCGCGACACTGAAAAAGGCGGTGGCAATCGCCGGCGGCAAGGTGCTGATCGAGGCCTCCGGCGGTGTTTCGCTCGACAGCGTCAAGGGCATTGCCGAGGCCGGCGTCGATGTGATCTCGACATCGAAGATCACCATGTCGGCGGCGTCGCTCGACCTCGGCCTGGACATCGAGATCGCCTGAAAATCCTCCCGCGAATGTGAATTGCGACGGTCCGGCAGCGGGGTCATTCTCGCCGGCATGAGTGCGCCATTGGAAGCATGGCGTCAGGTCGCCATCGTCTGCGTCGGCCGGGCTGTGTTCTTCGGCTCCTTCGGCATTGTCCTGTTCATGCTCGGCTTTGCCTTCGTGCCGGTCACCGCGCTGCGGGCCGGCGCCACTATGTCTCTGCTGATGTCGGCGATCCTGCTGCTGAAGAGCTACCTGGCCCTGACGCAACCGCCGCGCCGCACCGAGGTCTGGCTGCACTTGGCCGACGAGCATCGCCCGCACAATCCGGGGGCGGCGCACTTCTTCGCGCTGACATTGCGCGACGTCTATGCGGTTTTCGCCAGGCGCGTCCTGCTGACGAGCCTCGGCCTCTACGCTGCCTCGCTGGTGTTTCAGGTCGCCCTCGGGCCGTGATCTAACGCGCCGTGTCGAGTTCGGCGAAACGCGCGAGGAACGCGGCCTGCGCCTGCGTCGGCGGCATCGGCTCAAGCGGCAGCGTGTCGGCCGGCACGAACGGGCGGCCGAAGAAACGCGCCGCCTCGCTGGCCGAGAACCCGGCGAGCAAGGTCGCCTCGTGGAAGGCCGAAACGCTGTCCGCCTTCTTGATCGCCGCCTTGACCGCCGCCGGCAGCACAGGCGGAAGCGCATGGCGCAAGTGGATCGCCCGCATCAGCCGCGCCTCCACCTCCTTGTAACCGCCGCCGACCACCGCCTTGAAGGGCGAAATCATGTCGCCGATGACATATTCGGGGGCATCATGCAGCAGCGCGGCGAGGCGCCAGCGCGTTTCGGCTTCAGGGTTCATCCGCGAATAGATGGCCTCGACGACGAGCGAGTGCTGCGCCACCGAAAAGGCGTGCTCGCCGCGTGTCTGCCCGTTCCAACGTGCCACGCGCGCCAACCCGTGGGCGATGTCGACGATCTCGACATCGAGGGGCGAGGGATCGAGCAGATCCAGCCGCCGGCCCGACAGCATGCGCTGCC